>Ga0137388_10001354_pt1 | contig 14741 bp, 12 predicted proteins | sample 15con2h14AmetaG_FD_104644 | JGI IMG/M metagenome (GOLD analysis project Ga0137388, IMG submission 104644) | Vadose zone soil microbial communities from Angelo Coast Range Reserve, California, USA - 15con2h1.4A metaG | ecosystem: Environmental > Terrestrial > Soil > Vadose zone > Saprolite...
AAGGCGTTACGCCGGGCGTGCACGGCTTCCACGTTCATGACAAAGGCGACTGTGGCGACAACGGCATGGCCGCGGGCGGTCACTTCAATCCGCTGAACATGCAGCACGCCGGACCGGATGCCGCGTCCCACCACGCCGGCGATTTCGGCAACGTCACCGCCGATGCGAACGGCGAGGTGCACACCCGCTTCAACACGCACTCGATCACGCTCGGCCCGGGAACGACCTCGGCGATCGGTCATGCCGTGATTCTTCATGCGAATCCCGACGACCTGACCACCCAGCCGACCGGCAACGCCGGTGCGCGCATCGCCTGCGGCATCGTGAACATGATGGATTCGAACATGGCAGGAATGAAGCATTGACCCTGGCGCCATGACGCGCCTTTTCGTTCTTCCGCTCGCTCTGTTCGCGGCGTACTGCGGATCGTCGTCCGGCCCCTCCAGCGTTTCTCAGCCGGGGCACGGAGCGATCACGATCGCAGTCGTTCCGAATCCCATCGTCGCACAGAAAGTGAGCGGCGATGTGTATCGCTTCCCGTTCGATCTCGTCATCCGCGAAGTCGGAGGTCGCCCGGTGTCGATCACGCGCGTGAGCGCCGACGTCCGCGCGATCGCCGGGATCAAAGTCGGCAGTGAGTCCTACGACGTCGCGAAAATCAACAGCCTCGGATTTCCGACGAGGGTCGCGCCGAACGGCGAGCTGCGTTACCACTTCGCGCCCGAGAAGTCCGTCCCCGATGACCGCCTCTTCGGCGGTGTCACCGCCGACCTGACGGTCGAAGGCGTCGACGATTCGGGAGTACCGACGAGTGCGAGGACGACGGTGACGGTGACGCGATGAGGACACGCAGGGTAACGAGAACGCGTGTCATCCCGAGCGTAGCGAGGGACCTGGGTGTGATGGGGCGCGCAGATCAAGCTTCGCAGCGCCCGCCCTCCCAGGTCCCTCGCTCACGCTCGGGATGACACGCGTTCGAAACCGTCGCGTTACTCCCTCCACCGGGCCACGTACAGATCCAAGTCGTGACCGTCGAGGTTCGCCCGCCCGCTCGACCACACCAGATACTCCCCGTCGGGACTGAATACCGGGAACCCGTCGAAGCCGGGCGCAGTCGTGATCCGCTCCAGATGCGACCCGTCTTTCCCGATCGTCCACAGATCGAATTGAAACCCTGACGCGTTCACGTTCGACGCGAAGATGATGCGCTTGTTGTCGCGCATGAAGTACGGGCAGAAGTTCGCCGCGCCGTTGTTCGTGATCTGCCGCTGATTGCTGCCGTCGGCATTCATGAGGAAGAGCTCCATCAACAGCGGCTTCACGAGACGCTGTGCGAGCAAGCGCTTGTACTCCTCGAGTGCCGCGCCGATCGGATGGTTTGCGCGCCACACGATCTCCGTGCAATCAGCGTTGAAGAACGCACCGCCGTCGTAACCGGGCGTGTCGGTGAGCCGGCGGACGTTCCCCGCCTCGTCCATCTCGTAGAGATCGAGATCGCCATCGCGCATCGAGGTGAACACTTTCTTCCCGCCGCGATGACACCACGTCATCTCGGCGTCATAACCTGGAGCGCTCGTGATGCGCTGCGCGTTGGATCCGTCAACGTTCGCCTGATAGATGTCGAACGAGTCGTAGATCGGCCAGACATATCCGTTCGAGCGATCGGGACGCGGTGGGCAATCAGGTCCGCCGGCCTCAGTCGATGAATAGATGATGCGATCGCCTTGGGGCCATCGGAAGTAACCGCAGGTCGTGCGCCCCTTCCCGCTCGACACCATCTTCGATTCGCCCGATGCGAGATCGAGGATGTACTGCTGATCGCAACCGGCTCCCGGCGGAGTGGCCTGATAGATCAGCTTCCTGCCGTCGGGGCTGAAGTACGCCTCCGCATTCTCGCCGCCGAACGTCAGCCGTCGAACGTCGGTGAGGTGCTTCTCGCCTTCGAACGTCTGATCGAACGGTTTGCCGGCTGCGATCACGAACTGGCTGCCGGGGCGGTTTGCGAAGAAGTCCGAAGAAGGTGCCGAGGGCGCGGGCGCCACACCACCATGGTCGGCGGATGGCGCAGGTGCACCGCCGCGGGATCCCAACGTCGCGCGCAGCGTCTTCCGTTCGCCGCCGCGAACGACGACGACATCGATCGTCTCGCCCGGCTTGTGATCCTGCAGCGCGAACGTCATGTCGTAAAGATTCTCGATGCGAGTGCCGGCCATTTCCACGATGCGGTCGCCACCCTTGATCCCGGCCAGCTCCGCCGGCCCGCCCGCGCGCACATCCGACAGGAGCACGCCTCCGCTCTGCGCCTCCATCGCCGTGTAATCGGGAACGGTGCCGAGGTAGGCGCCGTAACCGCGGCTGTCGCCTTGCATCGCCGGCGCGGCGGAAATGCGCGCGTACTGCGGCGTCACCTCTCCCCTCGCCAGCGGCGCGACGACTGCAGCGGTGAGCTCGACGACTCGGACCGCGCCCGGATAGTTCAGCGTGTCGGGCTTGTCGTCCGGCGTGTGATAGCGCTCGTGCGCGCCGGTGAAGAAATGCAGGACAGGAATGTGCGCCGCATAGAAGCTGGTCTGATCTGAAGGACCGTAGCCGTCGCCGGTCGAGGTGATCTTCAGCTTCACCTCCGCGTTCGCGCGGTCGATGAGGTCGCGCCATTGCGGCGCAGAATCGGCTCCGAAGGCGATCAACTTCTCATCGCGCAGCGCACCGACCATATCCAGATTGACCATCGCCACGACGCGCTCCATCTGTACCGGCGCGTTCGCGACGAAGTAGCTCGAGCCGGCGATCCCCACCTCCTCGGCAGAGAAGAGCGCGAAGATGATCGTCCTGCGGTTCTGCGTCTCGCGCAACTGATCGCGCAGGCGCTCCGCGGCGAGCAACACCGCGACGGTTCCCGACGCGTTGTCATCGGCGCCGGGATGGACCGCGTGCACGTTCGGCTTCATCGAGCCTTCGCCGCCGTAGCCGAGGTGATCGTAGTGGGCGCCGAGGACGACGACGTCGTTGGCGAGCTGGCCCCGTCCGGGAAGAGTGCCGGCCAGATTGACGGTGTCGGCGAACGTGTTCCGCACCGCGACGTTGGCATTGATCGTCATCGGAAGAACGCGCGACCGCGGCCGCAGATCGCGATCGACGTCACGCTGAAACCGCAGCAGATCGATCCCGGCGATCGACAGCCATTTCTGCGCGGTCGAAGTCTTCACCTGCAGCACCGGAATGCCGGCCGAGCTCTCCGGCCCATCATTCGCGAGCGCCGGCAGCTTGTCCTTCCCTTCGTCCTGCAGCGGACCGGTCACGAAGATCACGGCCATCGCGCCGCGCTCACGCGCCTGCAGCACCTTGTACCGCAACGCTGACCAGCGGCTGGGCCGGCGGCCGTCGAACGGCGAGGCGTCGTCCTTCTCCTGCGGCTCATAGCGGAGCATCAGGACGACTTTGCCCCTGAGGTCGATTCCCTCGAGCTCGCGATATCCGATCGGCGGCGCCTCGATACCGTAACCGGCGAACACGAGCGGTCCGCTGAACAGACCCGAGCTCGAAAATCCAAGCGGCGACCAATCCGTCGATGCGACCTCCGCGGTCGTGTGAATGTCCGTCAGGTTCGTGACCGACATCCGGTTGCCGTCGGCGATCATCACGCCGGTCTTCACGCCGAAGCCCTGGCGATAACTCATGTTGAACGCCGGCTCGAGTCCGATCTCGCGCAGGCGGCCTTCGATCCAGTACGCGGCCTTCTCGATGCCTTGAGTGCCGAGCCCGCGCCCTTCCATCTCATCGGATGCGAGCACGCGCACGTCGGCTTCGAATCGCTGCGCGAGATCCGCGGCATTCGCCGCGGACACGATCAGCATCAGGACGAGAAGGACGCGGGAAAGCTTCATCGCAGCTCTAGTGTATATTCCGCGCCCGATGAGCGGCCCGATCACCGAGTTCATCCAGCACCACTACCGGCATTTCAACGCCGCGGCCCTTCGTGCCGCAGCCGACGATTACATCAAACATCTCGACACCGGCGGGACGATGCTCGTCACAATCGCGGGGGCGATGTCGACAGCCGAGCTCGGCCTTTCCCTGGCGGAGATGATCCGTCGCGACAAGGTGCATGCCATCAGTTGCACCGGCGCCAACCTCGAGGAGGACATCTTCAACCTTGTCGCGCACGACCATTACGAGCGCGTACCGCACTATCGCCATCTGTCCGCGCAGGACGAGGAGGCGCTGCTCGAGCGCCACATGAACCGCGTCACCGACACGTGCATCCCCGAAGGCGAAGCGATGCGCCGCATCGAGAAGGCGGTGCTGCGCCACTGGATGGAGAAGGACAAAGCCGGCAAACGTCTCTTCCCGCACGAATTCATGTACGAGATCCTTCGCGACGGATCGATCCGGCAGTACTACCAGATCGATCCGAAGGACAGCTGGATGGTCGCCGCCGCGGAGAAGAACCTCCCCATGTTCGTCCCCGGCTGGGAAGACTCCACCCTCGGCAACATGTACTCGGGACACTGCATCACCGGCGATGTGAAGAACGTGCACACCGTGCGCACGGGTATCGAATACATGATCGAGCTCGCGGACTGGTACACGAAGACGAGTGCGCGATCATCAATCGGTTTCTACCAGATCGGCGGCGGCATCGCCGGCGACTTCCCGATCTGCGTCGTACCGATGCTCCATCAGGACCTGGGACGCACGAGCGTTCCGTTGTGGGGATACTTCTGCCAGATCAGCGACTCGACGACGAGCTTCGGATCGTACTCCGGCGCCGTGCCGAACGAGAAGATCACGTGGGGCAAGCTCGGCGTGGACACGCCGAAGCACATCATCGAGTCGGACGCGTCGATTGTCGCACCACTGATGTTCGCGTACATCATGGGCTGGTAATCTGGACTCACCTTCCACCCAACCCCTCACCATCCGCGATCACATCGCCGGTCGTGCGCTGCTGCTGTTCGGAATTCTCGCGGCGATGTGGTGCATCCGCCTCATCGACAACTTCCTCCCTGCGAACTTCTCCGCCGCTGGCCTCGGCATCGTTCCGCGGACATGGGATGGATTGTCGGGGATTCTCGTGGCGCCGTTCATCCACTCCAGCTTCCGCCATCTGATTGCGAACACGCTGCCGTTCGCAGTTCTGGGCGCGGTCGTTCTGCTGAATGGCGTCGGTGAATTTGTATTCGTCTTCGTCGTCAGCGCTCTCGTCGCAGGAATCGGCACGTGGCTGTTCGGTGCTCCTGACACGCAACACGTTGGCGCGAGCGGCGTCATCATGGGCTTCATGGGGTTTCTGCTGTTCCGCGCCGCGTTCGATCGAAAGATCTCCTCGGCGTTGATCACGATCGTGGTCGCGGCGTTTTATGCGACCGCGATCGCGTGGTCACTCGTGCCGCGCGAAGATGTGTCGTGGACCGCTCACTTCTTCGGTTTCATCGGCGGAGCGATCGCGGCGCGCCTGCGCTATCCGGCGCGGCTAACGCGCCAAGTTTGGTGACGGTGTTCCAGTTGCGAGCCGTGCCGCGCGTGCCGAGCCTTTTCTCGATGATCGCTCCCGTGAAACGCGAGTTGCCCATGCCGGCTGGATAAACAAGGTAGGCGTGGCGGCCTTTTACGGCGAAGGTCTCGGGACCTGTGATCGAAGCGCGCAACGCCTCTTCACTCTTCTTTTCGGGAGTATCTCTGAGAAACATCACGAGCAGATTGCTGGGATCGCTCTCGGCTTCCTTGCGAAACGGATTGTCTGCGATGACGCTCTTCCATTCGCCGGGAGTGCGGACGAAAAAGTCAGACTGCAGACCGAGGCGCTTCTGAACTTCCTTCTCGAGCAGTTGTTCCAGTTGTGCGGCCGGTCGCGCATCGCATCGAAAGACGAGATTGCCGCTCTGCAACAGCGATTGCGGCTCGTCAAAGCCGAGGCGGCCGAGGAGCTGGCGGAGATCAGCCATGGAGACTTTCTTGTGTCCGCCGACGTTGATCCCGCGCAGGAGAGCGATGTAGTTGTGCATGCGAATGGTCATGAGAGCTACTGCTCGGGCCTGAAAGGGAGCGTGTCATCCCGACCCCGAGCGAAGAGAGGGGGAGGGATCTGGGAGGTTGGGTGCTTCGATGCTCGAGCTTCGCGCGCCCCTCACTCCCGGATTCCTCCCCCTCTCTTCGCTCGGGGTGGGAATGACAAAGTCTCCTGCCAGCTGCTGCCTGCCACCTGCACGCTCGTCATCGCGCGATCGTCGCGATCGCGCTCTTTCGTGCGTCTGCCGACCCCTTCTTGTGCAGCGTGACATCGACCTCCGTCGCACCATCCAGTTTCGGCATCTCGAACACGAGCTTCATGACACCGCTCTCCCCGTTCATGATTTTCGAGACGAGCGTCGCTGCGGGTGTGATCTCCCAGGACATCTCGTCGGGCGACGCGTTGTAGACGAAGAGCGCGAACTTGCGTGGCTCGCCGTCCCGCGTACGGACCTCCGCACTGGGGATGAACGACTCTCCGTTCACCTCGAACGGATACCTGGCGTTCGTTGCGTCGTGCGAGCCGCCCTTGATCATCAGCCAGCGGCCGGCGTCCTCGAAGAACAGCGGCGGCGATAGCGTGACGTCCGAAGGCGGCACGACGACGACGTCCGAGCGCGCGTAGCCCTTGCGATCCGATTCCACAACGCGCACGAGGCTCTTCACCGCGTACTTTCCTTCCGGCAGACTGAGCGTCGCGTAATACTTCAAGCCGCTGCCGCGCAGCGTCTGCTCGACCTTCGGCATCTCCAGCGTCAGCCGCTGGAAGATCGTGTCGCGTGCGATGCCGCCGTCGTCGAACGCGTACGTGAAAATCTCGAGCGTCGCAATGCCGTTCCTCGCCGCGGCAATGATGTCGTTGCCCGCGGCCTCGAGGATCACAGGCACCTGCGCGCGATCGCTCTTCGTCGGGAACGGCGTCGCCAGGGACGCCACGTGGATCTCGCTCTGCGGAATGTCGTTCAGGATGATCTCCGCGTTCGACAGCGAGCGCTCCAGCGGGTTCCGGCTTCCGGTCTCGTAGTAACCAGAACGGTGAATCGCCCGCGCGCCGCGGACATTGACGAGCTTCACCTTCAGGTCGTGATATTTCCCGCTCTCCTTCGCCGGGCCGCGGAACGCGAGCACGTACACGACCTCCTGCTGGCGCACCAGGCGATCGAAATCGCTGCGCAGATTATTGCTGTTGCGGAAGACATCGCCCCCCGTCGATTTCGAGAGCAGAAACAATCCCTCGTTCGACTGCCCGCGCTGTCCGTTCTTCACGTCGTTCTGCACCCGGAGGCCCTGGATGTCGAGCGCCTGCAGGACGACATCCGATCGCCGGAACAGCCGGACCATCTGCTGCAGAATCGACAGACTGGTCGCGCTGCCGTAACGGTTGTCCGAATCGACCTTCCACACCTCGCCCTTCTCGACCGCGAACATCTCATCGATCTGCTGCGCATCCACATGCGCATCCCGTCCCTGAATCAACCGCGAATCAAATCCCTCGGACAGGAGAATGACCTGCTTCCGTCCGGAGACACTCCGAAGAGTCATCGCCAGTCCGGAGAGCAGCCCGATCTGACGATCGATCTTGCTTCGGTTGTAGAGATCGTCGAGCCGGTCCTGCTGCCGTTTGAGGTCGACCAGCTCGTCCGCGCTTTCGCTCCGCGCCGACTGGCTCCCCGCCATCTGCGTGACGTCCCTGTCCGTGAGGACCGCCGAGCCCGCAATCTGAAGCGGATCGGTGCCCCGGAACGCCCGCGGATCCGCGATCGCCTGCGACAGCAGGAGCTTGTCCGTGGTGAACGCGGTGAGCAGGCGGTAGCCGCGCTGCACGTCGATCGTGGCGATCGCGACGCGATCACGATCCTGCATCGTGCGCTTGATGAAATCGCGCGCGGCCTGCTGTGCTCTCGTGATCGACGTTGGTGTCGAATAAGACAGATCGAACAACAGCATGAAATTGCGGCGCGCCGCCGGGTTCAGGCGGGACACCGAGTGCATCGATTCCGGCGACGCGAAGTCGATCCGATCGAACGACGAGATCTCGCGCTTCTTCCCGTCCTCGTACAGCTCGAAGTTCGACTTATCCAGTCCGCGCACCGGATCACCGGCGCGATCCACAACGGTCACCGGCACCTCGACGACATTGACGTTGACGGTCTCCTGCACCTGGGCGAGGAGCGGCGCCACGACGGCGAGGATTACGACGGCGAAGAGGCGGGCTGGGACGCGCATCCGGTCTCCTTTGGTGGTCTGGAGACTCGATCTTACGCCTTCCGCGGGGCGCCGTTCTTTAACATCCCGTGACGCAGGATCCGGGAGATCTCGGACACAACCTCGTCTGTTTCCTTTCCGAAGTGGTCACGGACACCGAACAGGATCTCGATCGAGAAGTAGTTGTAGAAGATCCGGGTGGCGAGCATCACGGCGAAGATCGGCGAAAGGCCGTCCTGAAGCTTCGATTTCAGCTCGGCCTCCATCCCGTGCGCCTTTAGAAAGGCACTGAAACGATCGGACATCTCCGAATAGAACTTGCGGATGTGAGAGCCGTCGAACTCGACGACGTCGACGTAACTGAGCGCAACGTGCTCCCGGTACCGCCGGACCGTCTCGCGCGCGGCCCGGCCGAGGGATTCGAGGTTTTCGGGGAAGGTGCCGTCTGCGAGCGCGCGATTGAACGGGAACTCGGGCGTCGACATCGCCTGGAAATACTGGTCGAGCAGCTCGCGGAAGATCGACTCTTTGTCGGGAAAGTGATGGTAGACGTTTCCCTTCGACACGCCCGCGGCATCGGCGATCTCCTGCACGCTCGTCGCGCCGTAGCCGCGATGCGAGAACAGCTTCAGCGCGCCGTCGAGAATCTGCGCGCGACTGCGCTCGGAACGGGTTTCCTGGTTCATATCTTCGTCATGAGCGTAGCGAAGCATCTCCGGTGCACGGACTCTGGCTCTTGGCTCCTGGCTGTTGGCACCTGGGGAGCGGGTCCCAAGAGCCAGGAGCTAACAGCCCAGAGCCTCATGTTCCGAGCACGAGACCTCCGTCAACAGACAGCACCGCTCCGCTGATGAACGACGCGGCATCCGAGGCGAGGAATACGTATGCGTTGGCGATGTCGGCCGGCTGGCCCGTCTTGCCGAGTGGCGTCCGCGTCGCCATCGATTCGAGAACTTTCGCCGACATCGCTTTCACCATCTCCGTGACGATGAAGCCAGGAGCGACGGCGTTGACGCGGATGTTGTACTTCCCGAGCTCGCGCGACCACGTCTTCGTGAAGCTGATCACGCCCGCTTTCGTCGCCGCGTAATTCGTCTGGCCGAAGTTGCCGTAGAGGCCGACGATCGACGAGGCGTTGAGAATCACGCCGCCTCCGTTGCGGATCATGTGCGGCGTAACCGCGCGGGGGCAGACGAACACGCCTTTGAGGTTTACGTTGATGACCGAGTCGAACGTCGCGTCATCCATCGACGATGCGACGGCGCCGTCTTTCCACTTCACCAGTTGCGAGTCGCGCACGATGCCGGCGTTGTTGACGAGCACGTCGATGTGCCCGTGCTTCTTCAACGCATCCGCGGTCGCCCCTTCCACGACCTCCGCGGTCGTCACATCGACGTCCGGCAGATCCCACACGACGACCTTCGCTCCTTCGTTCCGGAAGCGTTCCGCCGTGGCGCGACCGATGCCGGCCGCGCCACCGGTGACGATGACGACTTTGTCCTTCAGGTTGAGGTCCATTGGTTTCTACCGGCGCGCTATTACCGGCCGGTCGGTCGGTTTGTCTTTTGCGCGAAATATAGGCTTCTGCGCGACCAACGTCAAGCCCCGAGCAGCTTGCCGGCAGCAGGCGGCAGGTAGCAGGAGATTCACCACCGCATTGCCTGCCATCCTGCTACCTGCCACCTGCCGCCTGCTACCTGTTATGATCCCGCGCCGTCCGCAAACATGTCCGACAAGAAGAAGTGGGGCTCCACGGTGATGGGCTGGTTCATCGTTTCGGACCAGTCCTCCGCATCGGCCGCGCCGTCGCCTGACAGCGCCCAGGAGGACACCATTCGGCGCGCGGCCGCACAGCCGCAGCTCAATGTTTTCACCACCCCGCCTCCCGCGGCGAGCGGCGGCAACGTCGCGTTCGACGAAGTCTTCAACGCCGCCGGCATCGACTCTGCCGAGCGTGAGCGCGTCACGCGTACACTCGATCTCCTCAATGGCCTTCCGCCGGGAACCGACGAGACCGTGAAGAAACAGATCGTGATGGCGTCGCTGCGGGCGTTTGCGATTCCGATCGACCAGATCATCGAGGCGGGCGCTCAGGAGCTGCAGGCGCTCGAAGCGTACATCCGCGCCGGCGCGGCCGACACGGAGAAGGTCACGACCGAGGCAGAGCTGCGCATCAAACAATACGAGGAAGAAATCGTAAAACTACGTACGGTGATGCAGCAGCGCGTCGAAGAGCAGCAGGCCGTCGTCAAGACGTGCAACAACAAGAAGCTCGATGTGCAGAAGGTGCTGGAATTCTTTGGACAGGAAGCCGTGGCGAAAGTAGTGAAACAATCGCCGAAGCTGCAGGAGCCGCCGAAGGGCTCTTAGCTGTTGGCTCCTGGCTCTTGGGAGCGTTGGCAACATGCCTCCCGAGAGCCCAGAGCCAATAGCCAGGAGCTTCGTCAGTGAGCTAAGGAGAAGATCATGGGCGTCATTTCACGACTCGGCAATCTCTGGAAAGGCTTTCTATCGCTGTGGATCGCCGATATCGAGAAGGATCATCCCGAGATCGCGTACGAGAACGCGATCAACTCGATGATCGGCAAGTATGCGAAGCTGAAGAGCGCGACCGCCGCGATCATCCGCCGCCGCGAAGATCTCGACGAGCGCTTCAAGAAATCGACCGCCGATCTCGCCCAGACCGAGGCGGAGCTGAATACGGCGGTGGAGACGAATCAGGACGATCTGGCTCTGGTCCTCATTCAGAAGAGGAACCAGCTCCAGGTCGACGTGGCCGAGCTGAAGCAGGACATGGAGACCGCTCGCAGCGATGCCGATTCCGCGAAGCAGTCGTTGCTGTCGGTGCAGACGGAGATCCGCAAGCTGAAAGGTGAGCGCGATTCGATGCTCGCCAAGATGCAGTCCGCCCAGGCGCGCCTCAAGATTCAGGAATCGCTCGACGGGCTGTCGGTCGACGACGAGGTCCGCGCACTCGACAACGTCCGTACCCACATCAAGAACACCATCGCCGAAGCCAACCTCGGCAAGGAGCTTTCGGATTCGTCTCTCGATTCACGGCTGGCGAATCTGCGCAATCAGGTCGGCGACGTTCAGGCCAAGCAGGAGCTCGCCGCGATCAAGGCGCGCAAGGCCGCGCAGCAGGGCCAGCAGCAGAAAACGATGTGACTACCAGTGCTGAGTGCTGAGTACTGAGTGCTGAGCGGTGGGACTCAGCACTCAGCACTCAGCACTCATCACTCAGCACTCTGAGGAAGATATGCGACTGACTGGATTCGCCAAATTGTTCATCACCGTAGTGATCCTTGCGGTCGTCGGCTATGCCGTCTATCACTACAAGGGCGCCGACGTCCGCAAGTGGGCGACGGGAAGCGACAGGAGCTCGACGTCCACGACATCGACGAGCAGCACCAACGTCTCGTCGAGTGACTTCGATGCGCTGAAGAACGCTCCGCCCGATCCGTCGCGCGATGCCGGATCGAACGGCGTCTCCCCCGTCGGCCTGGCTGCCAACGGAAAACTGGGACGACCGCTCGTCGTGGCGATCAACACTTGGGCCGGTCACTCACCGGGCATCGTCTACAACAACGGGATGGACCCGAACGGCAACTCGTTCTATCGCCGGAAATACAACATGGACGTGAAGTTCGTGTTGATCGAAGATCCGGCCGCGAAGCTCGCCGCGTTCCGCAAAGGCGATGTCGACATCATGTGGGACACGGTCGACAACTGGGCGCGCGAAGCATCGATTCTCGCGGAGAACAACACGCACGCGCGCTCGGTCATCATGCAGGACTGGTCGCGCGGCGGCGACGGCATCGTCTCACTGGCATCGATCAACTCGGTCGAGCAGCTCAAGGGCCACAAGATCTCGTGCACGCAGTTCACGCCGTCGCATTTCCTCCTGCTCTATCTATTGTCGCAATCGGGCCTGTCGGCTGCGGATCGCGCGGACGTGGAGAAGAACGTGATCTTCTCATCGGACGCACCGGCTGCCGCTGCGGTATTCAAGGCGAAACAGGTCGACGCCGCAGTGACGTGGGAGCCGGATCTCTCCGCCGCGGTCACCGCGCGCGGTGGCGAGGCGCACGTTCTCGTCTCCACGACCGCCGCAACGAACATCATCGCCGACACGCTCGTTGCCCGTCAGGACGTGATCGATCACGCGCCGGAGACCGTTCGCGATTTCGTGCACGGCTGGTTCGACGGCATCGAAATGATGAAGACCGATCCGACCGGTTCGTACAACATCGTCGGCCGCGCGCTGAAGCTCGATACGGATACGGTCTCGGGAATGCTGTCCGGTCTCAAGCTCACGCCTTACGCCGACAACGCGCAGTTCTACGGTCTGTCCGGCGGCAAAGCGCATTACGAGACTCTGTTCGACACCGCGTTCGTGCTCTGGCGCAAGAAGGGACTCGTCACGCGCTCGGTCGATGCGAAGGACTGGGTGGACACGCGGTTCCTGCAGTCGCTCGCCGCGTCGTATCCGGGAGCACACGTCGAGGAGCCCAAGCTCGCGGCAAAGGCGCCCACGAAGAACGACCGCGCCATCATCAACAAGCAGCTCGAGATTCACTTCACTCCGAACTCCGCCGAGATCATGCCGGGATCCTTCTTCGTTCTCGATTCCCTCGGGGACACGATGACGTCGTTCGGCAACACCTATCTGCGCGTCGAAGGCAACACCGACGCACGCGGCAATCCGACGGCGAACATGACACTCTCGGAACGGCGAGCACTCGCCGTGAAGAACTACGTCCTGCAGAACTTTCCGAACATCGATCCGAACCGGTTCCAGACAATCGGCCGCGGAGCGTCCAATCCCGTCGCCGACAACGCAAGCGAGGCCGGTCGCCAGCTCAACCGCCGGACGGAGATCAAGGTGATCCTGTCGCAGTAGCGATGATGAATCGCAAGCAATCCATCTGGGCCATCCGCCAGCCCGTGCCACGCGGAACCGCGCTGGCGCTCGCGTTCGTCATGCCGATCACGGTACTCGGGGTGTGGTGCATTCTGAGCTACGGTCATCTCGCACCTGCCGACTTCCTCCCCTCGCCCACGGAAGTCATTCGCGGAACGCTGCAGCTCTTCATCCAGTACGACCTGTCGACCGCGATCGTGGTCTCCACGCGGCGCATCGTTCTGGCGTTCCTGCTCGCGTCGGCGATCGCGCTGCCACTCGGAATCATGATGGGCGCGTTCGCACCGGTGCATCACCTCTTCGAATCGATCACAGCGCCGCTTCGCTACATGCCCATCTCGGCGTTCATCCCGCTGTTGATTCTCTGGTTCGGTATCTACGAGAAGCAGAAGATCGCGTTCCTCTTCCTCGGCGTCTTCGTGTATCTCCTGCCTGTCGTCGTCTCCGCGATTCGCGCCGTTCCCGAGGAGCTCGTGCAGACGGCGCTCACTCTGGGCGCATCGAAGATGCAGGTCATCCGCACCGTGCTGGTACCTGCGGCATTGCCGGAGATCTTTGATTCGTTCCGCGTGATGAACGCAATCTCGTGGACGTACGTCATCCTCGCTGAAGCGGTGAATCCCGAGCACGGACTCGGCTACATGGTCGAGCTTGCGCGCACGCATCAGAAAGCGTCGTGGTCGTTCGCAGGATTGATCGTGATCGGCGGCATTGGCCTGCTCACCGACTTCATCATTCGATCGATCTCGATCATTCTCTTCCGGTGGAGAGAGGAGACGGTGTGAGCACAACCCCGTGTCATTCCGAGCGTAGCGAGGAACCTGGGCGGGAGTGCGGCTCGAATGACGATCATCGAAGCCCCCGGTCCCCCAGGTCCCTCGCTCCGCTCGGGATGACAGACCTCTGAGCACTGAGAAACCGCCCCTCACTCCGCAGCAAGGCGAGCCCGGAACCGTCGCGGTCACTGTCGATCAGAAGCCGGCGAAGGGGACGTACAAACCGGAGCTCTCCGGAAAAGCGCCGCGCCTTCGCATCGCGGACCTCGGTGTCACATACGTTGGGCGCGACGGTCGCCAGACCGAAGCCGTGAAGGAGATCACGCTCGACATCATCGACAAACCCGGCGTCGGCGAGATCGTCGTCTTCCTCGGTCCCTCGGGAGGCGGGAAGTCGACGATTCTCAAAGCGGTCGCCGGAATTCTGCCCCCGACGCGCGGAGAGATTCTCGTCGACGGACAACCGGTGACCGGCGTCGGCCGCGATCGCGGGATGGTGTTTCAGACGTACACGTCGTTCGGGTGGCTCACCGTGCGCGACAACGTCGAGTACGGACTCAAGCTCCGCGGCGTGGCGAAGAACGAGCGCGAAGCGCAGTCCGAGAAATATTTGAAGGCCGTCGGCCTCCTCGAGTTCGCCGATCGATATCCCAAGGACCTCTCCGGCGGGATGAAGCAACGCGTCGCGATCGCACGCACGCTGATCAACAAACCGAAGCTCGTCCTGATGGACGAACCGTTCGGGGCGCTGGATCCGCAGACGCGATGGGGCATGCAGAGCCTCATGCTCGACGTCTCGCGAACGGAGGACAACACGATCCTCTTCG
>Ga0137388_10001356_pt1 | contig 14734 bp, 10 predicted proteins | sample 15con2h14AmetaG_FD_104644 | JGI IMG/M metagenome (GOLD analysis project Ga0137388, IMG submission 104644) | Vadose zone soil microbial communities from Angelo Coast Range Reserve, California, USA - 15con2h1.4A metaG | ecosystem: Environmental > Terrestrial > Soil > Vadose zone > Saprolite...
CGGGAGGCGGGGGAGGCGGAGTGAAGTCCATCCCGGCTTTCCAGTCTGCGCCCAACTCGTTGTAGCGCCGGCGTTTCTCCGGATCGGAAAGCACCTCGTTGGCTTCGTTGATCTCCTTGAAGCGTTCCTCGGCCGCCTTGTCACCCGGGTTGACGTCCGGATGAAACTTGCGGGCGAGTTTCCGGTATGCCTGCTTGATCTGAGATTCGCTGGCATCCCGGGGAACACCCAACGTCTCATAATAGTCGCGAAACTTGACGGGCATTCGTGCACGCTACGCCTTTGCGGCTGCCGCCTCCGCCGCAACCGGGCTCGGTTGTGGGTTAAACACCAATTTTTCAAGGTCCCGGTCATAGTCAACCAGCACGCTTTGCCCGTCACGCACCTTGCCTTCGAGTAAGAGGCGGCCGAGTTGCGTTTCGAGGTTTTTCTGAATTGCCCTCTTCAGCGGGCGAGCGCCGTAGGCGGGATCATAGCCGATTCTGACCAGGTGACGGCGCGCCTCCGGCGTCAGCTCGATCTTGATATGGCGGTCTGCAAGCCGCGCGCGCACGCGCTCGATCTGAATATCGACAATCTGCATTAGATGTTCTTCCGAGAGTGCGTGGAAGACGATGATCTCGTCCACGCGGTTCAAGAACTCCGGCCGGAACGAGTGGCGCAATTCCTCCAAGACCGCCTCTTTCATCAGCTCATATTCGTGGCCGGCGAAGGCGCCGCGGTAGGCGAGTATCCCCTGGCTGCCGATGTTCGAGGTCATGATCACAATGGTGTTCTTGAAATCGACGGTGCGGCCCTGGCCGTCTGTCAGGCGCCCGTCGTCGAGGATCTGTAGCAGGACGTTAAAGACGTCATGGTGGGCCTTTTCAATCTCGTCGAACAGGATCACCGAGTAGGGCCGCCGGCGGACCGCCTCCGTGAGCTGCCCGCCCTCTTCGAAACCAACATAGCCGGGAGGCGCGCCGATTAACCTGGCAACGGTATGCTTTTCCTGGTACTCCGACATGTCGATGCGGATCATCGCGTGTTCGTCGTCAAACAGGAACTCGGCCAGGGCGCGAGCCAGCTCGGTCTTGCCCACGCCGGTCGGCCCCAGGAAGATGAAACTGCCGATGGGACGGTTGGGATCTTTGAGGCCGGAGCGCGCGCGGACAACTGCCTCGGCCACCGCTTCCACAGCCTCATCCTGACCGATCACGCGCTTGTGCAGCGCCTCACCAAGGTGAAGCAGCTTCTCTACCTCACCTTCGAGAAGCTTTGAGACGGGGATGTGGGTCCAGCGGCTAACGACCTCCGCGATATCCTCCTCGTCGACTTCTTCCTTGATCAGAGACTTCCCGGCCTGCTTTTTGGCGAATCGCTCAGACTCAATCTTGAGCTGGTTCTCCAACTGCACCAGCTTGCCGTATTTCAACTCAGCCACCCGGTTCAGATCGTATTGCCGCTCGGCTTTTTCCATCTCGATCTTTGTCTGCTCAATCTGTTCGCGCAGCGCCCTCAGCTTCTGCACGGCGCGCTTTTCAGCCTGCCACTTGGCCTTCATCGCATCAGCCTCAGCCTTCAAGTTGGCGAGCTCCCTTTCGAGCTTCGCCAGGCGCTGCTTGGAAGCTTCGTCTGTCTCCTTTCGCAACGCCTCGCGCTCAATCTCCAGTTGCATGACCCGCCGCAGGATTTCGTCCAGCTCCGATGGCATGGAGTCGATCTCTGTCCGCAGCTTGGCCGCCGCTTCGTCCACCAGGTCAATCGCCTTGTCGGGAAGGAATCGGTCGGTGATGTAGCGGTTGGACAGAACAGCGGCCGCCACCAAAGCGCTGTCTTTGATGCGCACGCCATGGTGCACCTCGTAGCGGTCCTTCAGTCCGCGCAGGATGGAAATGGTGTCCTCGACCGAGGGTGGCTCGACCATTACCGGCTGGAACCGGCGCTCGAGCGCGGCATCTTTCTCGATGTGCTTGCGATACTCATCGAGCGTGGTCGCTCCGATGCAATGCAGTTCGCCGCGTGCCAGCATGGGCTTGAGGAGGTTGCCGGCGTCCATGGCCCCATCAGCCTTGCCGGCCCCGACAACGTTGTGCAGTTCGTCGATAAACAGAATGATGTCGCCCTGGGATTCTTGAACCTCCTTGAGGACGGCCTTGAGGCGTTCCTCGAACTCACCCCGATACTTTGCGCCGGCAATCAGTGCCCCCATATCCAGCGCCACGACGCGCTTGTTCTTCAAGCCCTCCGGCACATCGCCGCGTACGATCCGCTGGGCCAACCCCTCCACGATCGCCGTCTTGCCGACACCGGGTTCACCGATCAGCACCGGGTTATTCTTCGTGCGGCGAGACAGCACCTGGATGACGCGGCGGATTTCGTCGTCGCGCCCGATGACAGGATCCAGTTTGCCCTGCCGGGCGGCCTCGGTGAGGTCACGGCCATAACGCTCCAGCGCTTGGTATGTCGCCTCCGGAGTAGGCGAGGTGACACGCTGGCTGCCACGTACCTCACGCAGCGCCTGCATCAGCTTCTCGCGCGTAACTCCCATCTGGGCCAACAGCCGCCCGGCCGGCCCCTTGTCCTCCGTTATAGCCAACAGTACATGCTCAACCGAAACATATTCGTCCTTGAGCTTCTTGGCTTCGTCTTCCGCCAGTGTGAGGACTCGGTTGAGCCGGCCGGTGACGTAGATCTGGTCCGGCGGTGCCCCGGTCGGGCCGGTTACTTTGGGCATCCGGTCCAATTCCTGCTCAAGCCTTTGCCCCAGGAGTTCGGCGGACGCGCCGGCTTTGGCGAGAATAGCGCCCGCCAAGCCGCTTTCCTGCTCCACAAGGGCAGCCAGCAGATGCTCCACGTCCAGTTGCTGGTGGCTGCGGCGAATCGCCCGCGACTGCGCCGACTGCAGCGCCTCCTGCATCTTCTCGGTGAAACGGTTGAGATCCATGCATCACCTCCGAAGATCGATCAAAGGCGGGTAGCCTCTGGGGCGGCTTGCGAATATAGAGAGCTGGCTGCTCGCAGTGTAAGCCAGTCAGTCCGCACGCTGTCCCACTCCTGTATCAGAAACCCATGCGACTCGAAGAACTCGCGGATTTGAGGCCGTTGCCAGCCCACAATGTTCTCCAGGATCGGCACGAGCACGGCAAGCGCATTGTCGCTAAGCACCGTTCGTTTTGCAATCTGGGCTACGTGTTTTCTCTCCGAAACCGCGATGGTAAATCCATCGCGCACATTCACGTGCAGCATTGCGTGGATATCTGAACTTCCGTCGCCGACGTACACGATGTGATCCGGGCCAATCTGCAGCTTGGCTTGCAACTCGTCAAGCGCGGCAACCTTCCCGTAGCCGGCTGTCGCCCGAACGATCATACCGATCTCCCCAGAAGCGTTGTAACGGAACTCGGTTCCATAAATGTGATCAAACGGTATGATTCCTTCCAGCGCGGATTGAATAACCTCGACCGGCGCGGCAGAGAGGACATAGAAGTCGAAACGATGGCCCTCGATGCTGCTGTCGAGGATCTTATACAGGAGCTCAATGTTCTCTTTCAGGCGGATGCGCTTGCCTGCTTCGTAGAGATGTTTTCTGCGAACTCGCGCGCGGAATTCGGGATCGTGCAGCAACAGGTAAGCCAATTCAGCGCCCTGCTGAACCAAGTTGAGTTTTGCCATGCCCGCCGATTTGTGCTGAAATTCCTCGGCCGGAATACCAACCAGTTCGCTTAGAACGTAACCCGAATCATTGAAGCTCAGAGTCTGATCGAAGTCGCTGGCGAACAGATAGAGCTTCAGGCGCTTGTCGCTCATCTACCATCACCTCCGCTACGGCGGCAGACCGATGGTTCACCTGATCGGCCTCGGAGCAACCTTAATCACCATGCGCACGACCTGAACTGCCCGCGCTCGCGGCCTGACGACGCCCTTGCCTACCGCGGCTCTACAACGACGAACAAGGTGTTGCCGCCCCGGTTCACCAGCAGCGTCATCGGCTCCCGGCCGCCACGACGGACAGCTTGCTCAAATTGGGAGACGTTGGCAACAGCCTGTCCATTCACTTCCTGGATCACGTCGCCGCGCCTCAGCCCGGCCTCAGCGGCTGGCGTTCCGGGTTCAACGCCGACCACAACGACACCGCTGATTCGCGGCGGTAGCTCGAGTTGCCGGCGGAGCTGGGGAGTCAGATCTGCGACCTCCACACCTTCCAGGGCGCGGGCAGCGCCGGGTTCGGGTTCCGAACCGAGCATGCGACGCTCAGACGGCTGTTCGCCCAGAACCACCGGAATCTCCATTTCACGCCGGTTGCGAACGATCTTCAGGCGAACCGTCGTCCCTGGAGCCAGCATGGCAACTTTGAGACTCAACTCACGAGTCTCCGTGATGCGTTCACCGTTGATTGAAAGGACTACGTCGCCCCTTCGCAGCCCGGCCTTTTCGGCAGGGCTGCCCGGCGTGACGTCCGCTACCAGAGCGCCCTCGGATTTCTCCAGGCCAAAGGCTCGCGCTATCGTCGGCGTTACCGGCTGAATCGCGACACCGAGCCAGCCGCGCACAACCTTTCCCTCCTTGACGATCCTCTCCATCACTTGGCGCGCCATGTTGATGGGTACGGCGAAGCCGATTCCCTGGTTGCCGCCGCTGCGAGACAGGATGGCGGTGTTGATGCCGATCAGGGCGCCCCGAACATCCACCAAGGCGCCGCCGGAGTTACCGGGGTTGATGGCGGCGTCCGTTTGAATGAAGTCCTCATAGTCAACGATATGCAGATTTCCGCGGCCCGTCGCGCTGACAATGCCCAGTGTCACGGTCTGCCCAAGGCCGAAAGAATTGCCGACTGCCAGCACGAATTGCCCGGGCTTTGCCCCTGCGGAGTCGCCGATCGGCAGCACCGGAAGGTTCTTCTGATCCACCTTCAGTACCGCGATGTCGGTGCGGGGGTCCGTGCCGACGATCTTTGCTTTCATCTCCCGCTTGTCCGTAAGGGAGATGCGAATCTCCGATCCGCCTTCAACAACGTGGTTGTTCGTAAGGAGGTAACCATCCGGGCTGACGATTACGCCTGAGCCCAGACTCAGCTCGCGCTGTTCACGGGGATGGTCGCGCCCCTGGCCTTCTCCCCCGAAGAACTCATGGAAGAATGGATCAAAAAAGAAAGGGGAGGTGGGGCCCGAATCGGCGAAGCGCACGATTTTTGCGGAGGAAATGTTGACGACCGAGGGCAGCACGCGGTCGACGACCGGGGTAAATCCCGAAGTGAACGATACCTGGTCGCTAACTGCCGCGCTGGCGGTGGACAACAAGATATTGACACCCTGCGAGCTGCGGCGCCCGGTGATCCACAACCCGGCAAGGCCGCCGATCCCCAGGGCAAGCAGCAGAATCATCGCCGCGATTGGGCGGCGAACTTCAATCCATCCGTTGTTCTTCGTGGGTGTAGTTTCCTTCATACCTCCTCCTGTCAGTGCGCCGCCCGCGCGCCCGCGGCGATGGGCCGTGTTGGGCCAGCGCCCGCTCCCGTGCGGGCGATTGCCGAAGCGATCTCCTCAAGATCGTTTTTTGTGAGTTCGAGAGTCGCCGCGCGAATCCAGCCGTCCACCTGCTCAGGAGAGCGGGCGCCCACAATCGCCCCCGTCACCCCGGGCCAAGCGAGCGTCCACGCCACGGCCACGGCGGACACCTTGGTCCCGTGGCGCTGAGCAATAGGGCGGAGGGCATCGCGCAGTGCTAGATTGCGTCCGAGGTTCGGCTGCTGGAATTCGGGGGCACTGCGGCGCCAGTCATCTGGTGAGAGAGCGTTGAGCCGCGCCGCGGTAAAGCCGTCCGTCAGCAGCCCTGACTGCATCGGGCTGTAGCAAATGACTCCGGTCCTGTGCTCTGCGCACCACGGAATTTCGTGTGCCGCAGCTTCACGACGGATCAGCGAAAAGGGAGGCTGGAGCGAGTCCACATGCCGGATCGTTTCGCAACGCTCGATTAGCTTGACGTTGAAGTTCGAGACACCCGCCGCCCGCACCTTTCCTTTCTCGATTAGCCGCACCATCTCCCCCCAAGAATCCTCCACAGGCGTGCCGGTCTCGTCCGGCCAGTGGAACTGATAGAGGTCGATGCGCTCCACGCCCAGCCGGCGCAGCGACGCTGCCTGCGGCGGAGAACGGCGCCTCACAACTATCCGGGCGGTTCTCCCGGAGCTCGTCCGGCGCTATAAGGTGCCGTTGGAAGTGGTTGCCGATGAGGCGGGAGGGATGCTGCGCCAGGCCGGCGGAATTGGTGCCTGGCTCAAGTCATCCAGCACTCTGCAGAGCCCCGACGGCCCAAGGCCGAGTTGAATGACACGCATGACCGCATCGTTTTGCTCGAGGAGAACCTGAAGGTTTCAATCTGTCATTCCGAGCGAAGCGAGGAATCTCTCTGCTCACGAAATCAAGCACTTAGAGAGATTCCTCGCTGCCTTCGGCTCCTCGGAATGACGACATGATGAGTTTTTCAGCAGCCTGTTAGGGGAAGACAAGCGGATAAGACCATAGAGTTCGCTCAGTGGTGAAAGAGGAGGCCATGAAGACCACGACACGCCTGAGTCTTGCTAGCTCGTTGGTGCTCATCCTCTTCCTCATCCCGCTCACTTGGAGCGGAGGCCTACCTCTGCAGGGACCAAAGGCATCCACTCAGCAATCTGGGCAAGCATCCCAAGTTACCGTTCCCAACAGGCCTGCGAGCCCGCTTTACAAAGGGGAGCAGGGCAAGCAACGGTCAGAGATCAAGTTCACTCCTTCGAGTCGCACGGTAACCGTCAAGCTTATGGTCGAAGATCCGAATGGATACTTCCTACCGAACATTCGACGGGAGAATTTCGCGGTGTATGAGGACGAAGTGCGACAGAAGAACGTCACGGTCGAAATCGAGCACGCTCCTATTTCTGTAGCCCTGTTGATGGAGTCCGGCGGGCGATACCACGAATTAAATAAACTACTTGGAATGAAGATTCCCCCAGCCGGCCGCCAATTGCTTGACGTCGTTGGCCGCGACGATAAGATTGCCATACTCAAGTACGACGCCAAGCTGGAAACCCTTGCCGATTTCAACCGGGGTCATGAGGCCCTTGATAAGGTCTTCGAGCAACTTGCCACGCCTGGCTTCTCCGAGGCGAACTTTTATGACGCTCTTCTTGAGACTTTGAATCGAATGCGGGAGGTCAGCGGGCGAAAGGCAATCATCGTCATCTCGAGTGGTGTCGATACGTTCAGCAAAGCGAACTACCAACAAATCTTGCAAACGGCTCAGGACTCTGCGACGCCGATTTACACGATCGGCCTGGGTCGCCTCATGGAACAGGAGTCCGCAATATACGGCGCTACAGCTCCGTTTGCGCGCATCGACTGGAATACTGCTGAGAAGCAGCTGGAGATGCTAGCGAAGGTCTCGGGAGGACGCGCCTACGTGCTTGAGTCCGATGTGGCGATCCCCGCGATTTACGACGACATTATGGAAAATCTTCGCGTGCGGTACGTCATTACCTATTTGTCGTCGAATGCGGCGACATCTGGGCCGCCGAGGAAAATACGCGTCGAGCTGATTGATCCCCGGACAGGCGACACGCTGAAGATCCGCGACTCGAACGGCAAAGCCGTCACCGCAAGGATTCTCGTTCAGGAAAACTACAGCCCCAACTCGGCCTCGGGGAGTTAAATGCCGCGACCTCTGGAGGTGTGCCCGTGAATGCCACATCAATTTCAGCTTCCGCGATCGTGAAAAAAGCGTTGGGGTGGTCGATTGCGCTCAGCATCCTGATGATTCTGGCAGGATGTCTCGCCATCGCCATCCCAGTGGCGGCCGGAATCGCCATCAATCTATTGGTCGCTTGGCTGCTTATTTTCAGTGGTGGAGCCCATCTGGTATTTGCCTGGCACACGCGCAGTAGCGGCGGACTCGTGTGGGAGCTGCTTTTGGGTGTTGTCTATATTTTCGTCGGCGGCTACTTATTGATGAACCCCTTAGTTGGCCTGGCGTCGCTCACGCTCGCGCTTGCGGTCTATCTATTTGTAGAAGGAGTATTGGAATTTATTTTGTCGTTCCGACTCCGGCCGCTGCCAGGTTCAGGCTGGCTGTTGTTCGACGGAATCATTACGCTGATTCTGGCCATCATGATTTGGAAGACGTGGCCATCGAGCAGCGAGTGGGTGATCGGCACACTCGTGGGGATCAGCATGCTGTTCAGCGGCATTTCTCGCCTGATGCTTTCTCTGGCCGCGCGCCGTTTGGTCAGCAACTTGGCTTAGGCAATTCGCTTGCAAGAATCGTGTTGAAGACACATTTGCCACAAATCATTGTAGGAGGGGGGGAACGCATGCGATTTTCTGCTCGAGCCCTAATGGCCTGCCTGCTCAGCGTAGCTCTGAATTTGACTCCCGTGTGCTGGAGCCAGCGAGATGAGCGGCCATCGCCGCCTCCACCGGCGTCGCGTCAGCTTCAAGCCTACTTGCAAAAAAGCTATCTCGAACTGTTTCAACTGGCGCGCGAGCGCCTCTTCACCGCGGCCGAGATCGCGGAGATGCGGGAGGCCCTCAAGAGAGGCCGCGAGCTCTGCGTAAAGCATTACAAGCAGCGCATCTCGGATTACGATTCGCAGCTCAAACAGGCGCAGTCCCAGCTCAAGAAAATCAGCGATCGAGGGGAAGATTCCGGGCGGCACGACTTGCACTGCCGCATCCAAAATCTTCGCCTTGCGAAAAGCCAGGCCGAGATGATGGCCCAGAAGGCAATTCCGATTGCCTACGACAACCGGGAGGCCAAACTCCAGCTGATCGAAAAATGGCCCGATGAATACCAGCAGCTCCGCCGGGAACTTGCCGACGGCTCGTACCGGAAGCGGCGCTGGGGCGACGTTGAAGATATCGGCTTCCGCGAAATCGAGCCCGGCCAGGAAAAAGATATCAAGACCGGCGAAGATGCGGTTCGGCACATGAGGGAGAACGGAATGATACCTCCCGCGGTAGACAATAAGGTCGTTGTGGACTATGTCACGGAACTCGCTCTGAAGGTGGCCAAGCATTCGGACCTGCGCATACCGCTGCATGTGACCGTCCTCAATTCCAAGGAAGTGAACGCCTTCGCCCTTCCCGGCGGTTTTCTGTTCGTCGAGCGGGGCCTGCTGGAGCAAGTGGATGACGAATCAGAGCTAGCCGGAGTCCTCGGGCATGAGATTGCGCACGATGTGGCGCGCCATGCCCACAAGCTCATGAAGAAGGCCACTATCGCCCAAATCTTTTATCAGGGTGCTGAAATCGCCGCCCTGATCCTGACGGGTGGCGTCGTCGGCATCGGCACGTATTACGCCTTGCAGTACGGCTTCTACGGCCTAGGTCTGGTGCTGGACCTCAAGCTGCTGGGCGTCATCCGCGAATATGAACTGGAGGCCGACCAGCTCGGCATCCAGTACACCTGGAACACGGGCTACGATCCCAGCGGTTTCGTGCGCTTTTTCGACAAGATGGCCACCCAGGAAGGCTATGTTAACGGGGTCGGCTGGTTCTACGATCACCCCCCGTTCTATCAACGCATGGTCGACGCTGAGCGCGAGACCATGTTTCTCCCGCCGAAGGAGCGACTGGCCGAGCAGACCTCTGCCTTCGAGGAAATGAAGAAGGAACTTGCCGGAGTGAAGCAACAGGCGGACAAAGAAGAAAAAGACAGACCCAGCTTGTTGCTGCCGGAAAAGGGGTGCCCGGTCCCCCAGCAGACTGAGTACAAGCCCGGCATGCCGATTGAGAGTGTCTGCCCGTCGCAAGAGACCCAGCCGGCACCGGCGACGAAGACATCACAAAAAACGAAACGCGGCCCGGATGAACACCCCGGCAGCTCGACCACCAAGACCACCGCAACAAGGCCCTCTGGTGAGTTTCTGCCGCTTACCCAGAACGCCTTCATAGGAATTCTTTGACTCTGCGCCGGAGCCTCGGCGCGGAATGACCGGGTTGAGATGGGCGAAAAGAATTGCCGGGGCACCGCTGCTACTGTACCCCGGCATACACACAGGCCGGAAAGTGAGCTTGCACCGCAGTGCAATCCCCAAGCCCATGGCTTCCTCAGCATCCTATGAACTTGCCGAAACTTCCCGCGGTGTCAATGCACGGGAAAGGCGGTCGCCGCGTCGAAGCGGACAGAGTTGGTTAGGACCGAGCGGCGATCAGAGTCCGGCTGAATGCGTTTCCGGATAGCGTCCTTTGTGCTCAGGCAGCAGCCGATCGTCAACGGTCGCCGGAGGCTCAACCAGGAGGCGGAAATTAGCGTGCTTCAAGACAGCAAAGCCCGTGGTGTTGACGCCTGATTTCAAGTGACGTACTTTTCTCGAAGAAGCTAACCCGCCATGCACCCCGGTCATAGCCAGGGATCACCCGCGAACGCTCCGCCAGCGAGCTTCCCCCGCGTTCTGATTGCCACAACCGCAATGCTATCGTTTATTTCCTTCTGGCGGGCCGCAGCAATTGTCCTGAACGACCTAGCCTCGTCCGCCTATTACGCCGGGGGCATCGCCGAGAAAGCGATCGGCAAGGCCGCGCCTTGGTTCATCCTGGCCATCATGCTGTTCTCTTATGCGGTGCGCGCGATTTACATCGAGAGCTGCAGCATGTTCGTGCGGGGTGGGGTCTACCGCGTCGTGAAAGAGGCCATGGGCAGTACCATGGCGAAATTCTCCGTCTCGGCTCTGATGTTCGACTACATCCTTACCGGACCCATCAGTGGCGTCTCGGCTGGGCAGTATCTAGCAGGGTTTCTGAACGACCTGTTTCGCTACGCGCATCTCAGCCTAGTCCTTCCCGCAAACCTGACGGCAGCAGTCTTTGCGGTGCTCGTTACACTCTACTTTTGGTGGATCAATATCAAGGGCATTCCCCAAGGCAGCGAGAAAGCTCTCCGTATCATGTACGTGACTACAGTCATGGTCGTACTTCTGATCGGCTGGTGTGTTTACACGGTGTCCGTGCGCGGAGCACAGTTGCCGCCTTGGCCGTTGCCACGAAATCTCCAATTTTCGCCTGACGCTCTGGGGTGGCTAAGAGGAAGCCGGCTGCCGTACACAGTCGGGCTCGTAGGGATTTTCATCGCCCTCGGCCACTCGGTCCTGGCGATGAGTGGTGAGGAGACGCTCGCCCAAGTGTACCGCGAGATCGAACATCCGAAACTGCGTAACCTTAAAAAGGCAGGCTTTGTCATTTTCATCTACAGCTTGGTTTTCACGTCCCTCGTTTCGTTCTTTGCGGTCATGATCATTCCCGATGGAGTGCGGAGGAGTTACTTCGACAACCTCATCGGCGGCTTGGCGATGTACTTGGAGGGCCCCTACACGCTGAAGTTGGTGTTTCATTTGTTCGTTGTGCTGGTTGGCGTTCTCATCTTGTCAGGGGCCGTCTACACATCTATCGTCGGATCTAACGGCGTGCTGAACCGGGTCTCAGAGGACGGAGTTCTGCCCGACTGGTTCCGCCAACCGCACCGCCACTTCGGGACGACACATCGGATCATCGACCTTGTCGTAGCTCTCCAGCTTCTTACCATCCTGCTCAGTCGCGGGGACGTTTACATCCTCGGTGAGGCCTACGCCTTCGGCGTGCTGTGGAGCTTCGTAACGAAGGCTCTTGCGGTCCTGGTGCTTCGCTACACAAAGCCTGGACCTCGTGAATTTCGGGTGCCCCTTAATCTTAAGATAGGGCAGATCGAGATCCCTCTCGGGTTGGGTCTGATTACCCTCACGCTCCTGGGGATCGCAGTAACGAATCTATTCACTAAGCAGGTCGCAACGGTCTCGGGAATTGCCTTCACGTTGGTCTTTTTTGGGATCTTCACTGCCTCCGAGAAGGCTACGCAACAGCGCGGCGCTGCTCACGTCGGATTAGATCAATTCCATTTGGAATTCGCGCAAGAGATTACGCCGCAGACGGTAGGTTGCCGGCCGGGCAACGTCCTCGTTCTCGCGAGCAACCATTACCACCTGCACCACCTCGCAGCCGTGCTCGAACGGGTAAACCCGGCGCGGCGGGACGTAGTGGTTCTGCACATCCGCGAGCTCCGACGCTCCGGCTCAGGTGAACACGATCTCGAACCCGATCAACTCTTTACCAAGCTCGAGCAGTTGCTATTTACCAAGGCTCTGGAGATCGCGGAGGAGAAGGGGAAACCGATCCGCCTGGCGGTCGTGGCATCCAACGATATTTATGACGCGATGGTGCGCGCCGCCCAGAACTTGCAGTCTTCGGTCCTCGTGGTGGCCACCTCCGCGAAAATGCCTCCCAGCGAGCAGGCCCGCCTGATTGGGCTGGCCTGGGAGCGCCTGCCGCACCCTAAACCTCATTTCCGCCTGGAGGTTTACAGCCCAACCGGGCAAGAGAAGGTCTTTTATCTCGGCCCGCACGCGCCACACCTGACTCCCAAAGAGATCGAACTGCTGCACAATATCTGGCTACGCCTTAGCGAGGAGTTGGCTCCGGAAGAGGTACACCACCATGACGTGGTCCATTTCGCGTTGACAGAGCTGGAGCGCGAAATGACTCAATTCGGAGAGCAGGAACTGGTCCAGCGGTTTCGGGAGCACCTCAACGAAATCAAGCCGCGCCGCGTCCACCGCCCACACTAATCTTTCGTTCAAGATAATAGATACCTCTGCGGACCTATGCCCGCACCACCACTTCTTGCGTAGCGTCGTCGAAGGTTACGCGCTGGCCGGTTTGAATGGCGGCAATGGTCATGCAAAGAGCGACCGAGTGGCTATAGCCGGCTTCGATGTCGGCGTTGGGCTTCTTGCGGCTGCGAACGCACTCCATCCAGTTGCGGACATTGGCGGAGGTGGCGTTGTCAGCTCCAGTATCTGCGGCGGTTTCCGTTTGTGCGGCGGCCTCAGACAGCGGTTTAGCGGGCAGGAGGTTCGCTTTCATGCCCATTTCTTTTGCGTAGCGTTCCTCGAGGCCACCCGTGGGCGTCACCTGGTGCTTTTCCAAGTCGAGCGTGCCGCCATTGGAGAAATAGGTCTCTTTTACGCCGCCGGCGGAATTGGTCATGCGGGAGGAGTAGGTAACCTGGAAGCCTTTAGAGGCGTCCTGAAGCGGGCCATAGTCGAAGACAGCGGTCATCGTGTCCCAGTTTTTTCTGGCGTCGCGCCAGAGATAAACGCCGCCGTTGGCGACCACGCTGCGGGGCCGGGGCAAATCGGCGAACCAGTGTACGGTGTCGATTTGGTGCACCATCCACTGGTCGGGAATCCCGGACGAGTAAGGCCAAAAGAGGCGATACTCGAGATATTTTCTGGAGTCGAAAGGCTCAAAGCGCTTATCGATCAGGAAGCGTTTCCAGTCGGTGTCCGCCTCGCGCAGCGCCGCTACCAGTGCGGGGCGGCGCCAGCGCCCGGGCTGATTGACATTCCAGGTCATTTCGACGGCGACGATATCGCCGAACTGGCCCGACTGGATGAACTCGCTGGCGCGCTGATAGACATCGGCGCTGCGCCGCTGCGTGCCGATCTGGACGATGCGGTTGCTCTCCTTTACGGCCTTGCGGACAGCGCGCGCGTCATCCATGGTGTGCGCCAACGGTTTTTCCACGTAGGCGTCGCGACCCGCCTCGATGGCCTCAATGGCGTGATAGGCATGCTGGAAGTCAGCCGTGGCGACGATCACAGCGTCAATGTCTTTGCGCGCGTAGAGCTCCTCGTTGTTGCGTGCCCCGGCCGCAGCCTTGCCCGTCAGTTTCTGGATATAAGCCACGCCTTCATCGCGGCGCCGGTTCCAGATGTCGGAGACAGCCACGAGTTGGAAATTCAGTTGCTCCGCGTGTTTGAGAAATGAGGGGATCAGGGCTTGGCGGGTGCGGTCGGAGAAGCCAATAATGCCTACGCCTACGCGATCGTTGGCGCCCACAATTCGGGCGTAACTCGAGGCAGTAGAGCCGAGTGCAGTGCCGGCAAGGCCTGCGCCCGCTATCTTGAGAAACGTTCGCCGTGAGGTCTTCTCAGTGCTCATAGCTCGTGACTCCCTTGCTCTAGGACAATGCGCCGGCTTTGCCGAGCTGCTCTTTCTTTCCCGCCCAGTTCTGCCGGCTCGACTCTTCGGGCGTGCCAGCTCCTCGTCTCAGCGCGACCTAAGCGGGCATCTTCACGTGTTCCGCAAATAGTAGGCGCCCTCCTTGATCGATCGCCTTGTTTCCAAGCGCTACCGCGACCCCTTCTGCCCAAGCCACGCGCTCGTCGGCCTCCGGCCGCTTATTCTGGCGCACGCTTTCAATAAAAGACGCGCAGCAGGCGTAGTTCGCGTTGCCTTCTTTGCCCTCCGGTACCTCGATTGGGTGGCCAAGGCCCCGGTAGGGCAACTCTGCCTGATAGCTGGCGCCCGTTATCACGCCGTGCTCGAGCACAGTTTCAGCGAGCGCAGCGGATTGCTCTGTAGCTGGCTCTTCGTAAAAAATGCCGTCTATCTGGGTGAGAACAACACTGCCGGTAGTGCCGTACACGCGTAACTGCGACCCGTCGAGGCGACTGGTGGTGACTGCGCTGAAAAAGTGGGTCCCGCCGCCGGGATACCGGTACACCGCCTGTACATTGTCGGGCACCTCCCGGCCATCCTTCCAGTAGTCGATCCCGCCGGTCCCGATGACCGATTCGGGGATACCGCCGAAGACTTGATTGGCGAAGTCGATGTGGTGGGAGCCCAGCTCCGCAAGTAAGCCACCAGAGTAGGCACGATAGAGTCGCCAATTAATCAATCGCTCCAGCTTC
>Ga0137388_10001359_pt1 | contig 14717 bp, 33 predicted proteins | sample 15con2h14AmetaG_FD_104644 | JGI IMG/M metagenome (GOLD analysis project Ga0137388, IMG submission 104644) | Vadose zone soil microbial communities from Angelo Coast Range Reserve, California, USA - 15con2h1.4A metaG | ecosystem: Environmental > Terrestrial > Soil > Vadose zone > Saprolite...
GCGGACACGATTCTCATACATCTGCGACGCCAGTTTGAGATGGATCGAACCGAGCTCTACGAGGCAGTCGGCAAGAACTGGAGTGCAGACCGAATCGCGAAGGGGCTCGCGTACTTACTCGAGCGCCATCTGGCGAACTACCGCCGAGAGAGGTCAGGTGATCGTGGTCGCCCACGTGAGGTGTGGTCGCCAAGTCCGAACGCGCACGGAATCGCGCAGGACTATTTGAGAACCGCGCGCAAGTTCGTCACCGAACTTGAGGCTGTTCCCGAACCGATGAAATCCGAACCTAAGGAGGCGAGTCCGTGGCCCGAGTTGAGCTGAAAGAAACGGCGGCGGAGTTTCTTAATGAACGCAGAGACTTCCTCTACGTCTACGCAACGCCGTCCGTTTCAGGACACGGCTATGACGTAGTGATTCGCCTCGACGGTACTTACTCCGCTCGCCGCGACGCAGAGGACGTTGCCAAGTTTCTCCGCCACGAGCGCATGGAGTGGATCACGGATTTCACGTCAGACGGCAGGGACTGGTGGAGCGGCCCGCCGTGGCTGAGAAAGCGCAAGCGGTCAGACCACAAGCACAACGAAAAGGAGCAATCGCCATGGCCCAGCATTGGCGCGACCGACGTGCAAGAGGGATCGTCGTGATGGCAATTCATTGCGATGGCTGCGGCCTCCGGGTTGAGCTGGTCGGCGACAGAGCCTGGCGTTCCCTGAAACGGCGACTTTCGCTACGGCCGGTCCATTGCGACGGCTGCCTCGCGCGGTTACTGAGCCGGGAGAGTGCCTGATGTCCAGCTTCACCGAGGTGCGCGAGTGGGCTCGTCAGGACGTCCAGCGCCAAGAGTCGCGCTATATGGCGGAGGAGCGTCACCGCCGGCAAGTCCAGGCCCGTGCCGATTACGAGCAACGCGTTAGGGCGGCGGCACCGTCATGGAATCGTTGGTACGCCGAGCGTGATTCGGCTGATCTCGTTCGCCAGATCGCCGCCAGCGAGAAGGGGCCGAGCAAGGAACAGATCGCGAATTACGAGCGCCTATTCACAGCAAGTCAGGAGGTTCAAAAGTGAAGGTCGAACTCGGCGTTCGTGACGTGCGCGAAATCGCCGGCGCGAACGGCTATGTCATCCAGGCGGTCGGATTCATTCACCCCCCCGACATTGAGCGCGACGTGTGGGCTAACGAGATACCGCGCGACACGTTCTGGCCCGCACACGGACTGAGCGTGAAGCTGGAGCTTGAGTGGCACGGCGGCGGTCCGAAGCCCGGACTCGCCGAATTCGGCAGCACGCTGTTCATCGACATGGAGCCTGGCACTGTCCCGGCCGAACCCGTCAATCGTGGGCCATTGGCACCGGAAAGCAGGAGGTACTGATGGCAACCCCAACTACGCTGACCTCAGACGACGGAAAGATGGCCGTATCAGTGACGGTCGTTCCTAGCTCCAGTGGGTGGGGCTACACGCTCCTCGTCAACTCGGTTACGAGCGGGTTCGAATTTCGAGTCAACGTACCGATCGCCGGCGAGGTCTACAGCCGAAGCGTTTGGGCTTCAACCAAGTTGCCACAAGCATGAAATTCAAGAAGGAGATCTAGAGAAAGATGTTTCAGACGCCGAGTTTGAGCCGGATTGAGGCGAGCTATCGCAACTACGTCAGCGCCAATCCAACCTCGTTCAGTTCCAGTCCGATTGACGACTACCGACAGGACGCGATTGCGGCAGCGACGCCGACGCGCAACTCGCTCGTGCCTGATGCCAACGCTTGGGCTACGCAGCCAACCGCTGACAGCCTCATCGCGCATGTGATCGGCAATCAGTCGCCGGCGCGACCAACTGGTGCAAGCGGAAGCATCGCTAGTGGAACCACGCCGTGAGGTGGGCGGTGCATTTCGAGGCAAGCAGAACGCAAATCGGGTCTTGCGACTCAGCAAAAAAAGGGAGGACAAAGTAGATGGCAGCAAACAAAGTGAATCAAAAGGGTCCGCGAATCAAAGTCGGCGGGCGAATGCCGCGAGCGGTCGAGTTCGTTTTCGGAACTCCTCAGGAGATCGACCTTCGCGGGGATGATGCGGCGATGGCCGGTCCCGAGCGATTCATGCCCGAAAACACGCCGACCAGTTTCAAGCAGATCGCCGGCAGGGAGTCAACCCAAGGCCAGCAATCGGTGAACCGTGCACGTCTGCAGCGAAGCAGGGGGAACGATCCCTTCAAGTGGTCGGGGGGTGTGGGGAAACCCTGATGACACACAACGTTCGGCCCAACGACGATCGTCCAACGGCAGGCAACGACCGCATCAAGCCAGCGGGTCCGTTACTTCGCTTTGAGCGCTGGACGCAAGCGAAGCTCGGCCAGGACCCGACCATGGATCTTGTGAAGCTCGGAAAGATGCGAGCGGGCAAGGGTCGAGGCAAGCCATGACCCCGATCGCTGCGATTCGATTCAGCCGTCAAGTCAGCGCGGCGCTCGACACCCTGATCATCGCGATAGGCACGCCGCCGACGCCGGATCGCATCGCCGATGTCCGAACGCAAATCTTCGAGCTGTGGACAGACGGCGTGACTCTCAAGGCTGGGGACTTGGGGCTACTGATCGACTCCCTGCCGGCGGCGGAGTTCGACCTGGCCCAACTCCCCACCACTTTCATTCCCAGCAACCCAAATCTGAATTAGGAGACGAACAGAAATGAGTGACGACATCGGAATCTCGCAGGAAGAACTCGAGGAAATCGGACGCAACGCGGCCAAGGCTGCGATGGACGAAGCAGCCAAGGCCGCAGCGCAACGGGCCTACGGTCAGCCTGCAGCGTCCGGCGGCGGTACTCCACCGTCCCACGCGCCCAAGCCAGGCTCGTACGAGGCTGCGGAGGAGCTTGTCCTCGGTCGCCTACGACAGGGCGATGGCTTGCAAGACAGCAAAGGCAAGTTGGCATTCAACCAGTGGGTCACCGGTCGAATCAAAGACGCTGCGCGGGCGGCGGTCAATGATCCCAGCTATCGCTCATTCAGCCGACCGGGTTCGACCGAGGACAAGAAGATCAGCGACGACCGGGCTGCAGCGCGCAAGCAGCGCGGAGGCAGCCTCTAGGACGCAACAAAATGCCAAAGTCCAATTTCAATCCAATCGCCCCTGCGCGGCAGCTTCCCAATGCGGCAGCCGCGGGCAAGGCCATCAGCGACGCTTCCGGCCGCCTCGGCCGGTATTTGTTCGGCGGTCAATGGGCTCGCGATCGGACCCGCCGCAACCAAGAAAACGCCCGATGGAGGTCCAAGCTCAAGTAAGTGAGCAAAGGCGCATTGGAGACGGCTTAATTGGAGGACATCAACCGCGTCGAACTGCGTGGCAGGCTCTACAAAGACGCCGAGCTGCGTGTCAGCGCTGGCGGCACCGCCGTGCTGACCTTCGTGCTCACCACCACGCGTACGGCCACGGACAACGGCAAGGAATACACCGATTGGCACAACGTCATTTGCTGGCATCGACTCGCCGAGGAAATGGCGGACCTTCGACGCGGTGATCCAGTTCATGTGGTCGGTCGGTTGCAGACACGATCCTGGGTAGGCCAGGACAACGCAAAGAGATACAAGACCGAGACGGTCGCCATCAGCGTCGAACCGCTGACGCTGCGCACGCCCGCACAGGCGGAGGTGCCGTTCTAGATGCCGACTCCCGAGGACCGCATTACGGCGCTAGAGAAGTGGATGAAGCTCACCGATCCTCGGCTGCTGCGGGCGTTGAGCATTGCCAATGCGCTCGAGGGACGCCCCGCCGACGCCACGATCTCGATTCCCCATAACGACAGCTTGTGGTTCGCAGACAACATCGACGGCTCGCATGGGGCGAACCTTTATTACCTCATTCCGACCAATGCGCAACGAGTCGTCAGCGCTCGACTGAGCATGAAGATGTTGCCCTATCGCACCTACTCCAACTTCAGCGTCACGGGCACAAGTTCGGACGCAACCGGGGAATCAGGCCACAGTCATAGCCACTCTCACGGATCGGCCGCGCACACCCACACTGTTCCAGTCGCCGATAACGTGACGCAATCGGTCTTGGTCAGTTTTGCGACAGGTGCGTTCTCGGCACCAATGGGAACCGGCAACGCGACCACTCCTACAAACAGCACGACGCCCGGTAATACCGGAGGCGATGCCACTGGCTCTAGCGGCCATTCGCACAATCACTCGCACACGGTCAGCGGCTCGTCTTTCCTCGGCGTATCGGAGGGCGTGACCGCGACCGGCGTGACGATCTCGTTCGACGGGGTTGACAAGACAGTCGCTCTCGGCGGTCCGTTCAACGTCGATCAGGTCGAGATCAACGTGCGCCCTTACCTTGCCACTAAGCAAGGCGTCTGGCATTTGATCGCCATGCAGCCGTCAGGGCTCGGACGCATTAATGCGCATCTCCGCCTTGGCTATTACGCCACCGCTGGCACCGGAGGGTTCTGAGATGCATCCGTGCATTTTCTGTGGCGCGGCCGACGCCGACGCCGACCACTACAACGAGCGCCACCCGGCGCCCCAACCGCACGACGGTCGAGCTACGTACCTGCTGGATTGGGAGGGCCGGCCATATGTGACCCACGCTGCTGGCCAGCAAACCTACAAGGAGAACCCCTCATGAGCTACCGCGGCTTCGTCGTCAAACTCGACTATGTTCCCGGCACGCGAGGTTGCATTTTCCGATGCGGCAACTCGCCGGCGACCGCGACCCTCGGAGTCGAAATGATCGTCGCACCGGATGGCCGCTTCTTGACTAGCGACCTCGACGCCGAGGGCACGCACAGAGAGTCAGGCGTCGCGCATCCTGAGTGTTTCGACGCTTTCTATCGTGTCGCCCATGGCGTTCCGTTCCTGCAGGCAGCAAGCGCCAGATGAAAGCGCACAGGTTTCGCCAGGAGCCAACGCATCCGTTCTTGAAGCCGAGTCCGTATGCCGCCTATTGCGGCTACATCGACCTTGACGCGCAGCTCGTGTGCTGCCAACTCCGCGATCACGTCAACCACATCGTCACCCAGGAGGCCCATGACGACCCCCGAGCGGCCTGAGAAGTTCCTGACCATCGAGCAACTCAACAAATTTCACAAGAAGCTCCTGGCGAAAGCCACGACGCCCGAGGCCGAGGCTGAGATCCGCGTTGGATGGGCGCAGGCCCAAGCGGACTTTCACGCGCGGAAACTGCGGATAGCTGAGGAGGAAAAACGCGTGGCTGAGGCTGAGCTTCAGCGCGACGAGGACGAGTGGGAAATGGCGCGACGCATGTACGGCGAGCCGATGGGTAGCGGGCCGGGGCTGCGACTGAACTATCCCAAGGAGGCCACCTCTTGAACGACGACTTGACACCTGACGAGAGCGCAGCGCTCGAGGCGATCTATGCCAAGCCCGGGATCTCGGCGCGCCGACTTGCTCGCGTTCTGCAGCGCCGGCCGGAATCTGTCCTGCCTGTGGTCCACTCGCTACTCGCGCGCAACCGCATCGAGCAGCGCAAGGGGGCCACAGTGCGGAAGGACGGGCAACTCCGAAATCTGCCTGGCCTCCACCTCATCGTCGACCCGAACCTTTGTCCGACCTGCGGCGCCGGCAAGCGCCATTTCGAGGGCGGGGCCGAGTGCGATCGCATCGCCCAGCTTCGGCTGATTGGCGCGTCCCTCAATTGGGCGCGGGTTCCCCTCATGTACGGCAAGGCGATCCAGAGCGGGCGCCTGATGTGGGACCAATTCCTCAACACCGCCAGCTATGACGAGCTGATGGCAGGCATCCGCCAGGCCCGCTTCTGGCGCGACCTCAACGTTCAAGTCACGAAGGGCGCGCCCGCCACGGTCGGGCGATGACAACTCACCCTCGGTACCCGGACTGGGCGCGGTTCTGGATCAAGAGGTTGGTGATCAGAGATCATCGGCGGGACGTGCTTTTGGGCCGCATCCCTTCCGCTGAAGGCACGTTTGTCTATGACGGACCTTACGACAGTGCCGACGAGGCTGTGCGGCACTTAGCCGCCAACGGCCCCCAGATGGACTACGAGAGCGAGCTGGTCAAGGGAGCGCCTTTCCAGGCTTGAAGCCGTCCAGTTCTCACCTGATCGCCAGTGCCCGGAGTGGCCGAATGCTCGGTTCCGGACGCCTCGAACGCCTGTTCCGGAGTTTCAGGCGCCTCCTGGATGAGCGATTATTCCCCCGGGAAACCGTGCGCGGCGCGACGGTGTATCCGGTAACGTCAGGACGGGAGGTCACGAGAATGGCAACTGAACTGGCCGGCCGCGTCGATATTGACAGCCCTCCAGTAGGCGCTGCGCCGCCTGCTGGCCAAAGAAGCTATGCAGCGCTCGCAATTTTTGACGGGCAACAGTGGGCCTCGCTCTGTCCGGAGCTGGATATCGCGTCTGTGGGTGCCACGGCCGAAGAGGCAATCGACAACCTGGTAAACGCCGTGTCAGAGGCGATCGTATTCGCTCGCGAACAGAACCTCGAGCCTGGTCACCCAGTACCCGCTGAAGACCTCCGCGAGTTTCTGATTAGTAGCCAAGCACCCTACGTCGGTCGAAACTTCTTCGCCTAAAGGGTAAGTGCCCTGGACGGCGCAGGACTTAGTGAGGCTACTGCTCGACCACGGGGCCACACTCCAGCGGCACGGTGCCAAGCACGACATTTACACGGTTCCCGGGATTCGCCGGCCTATCAGCGTCCCACGCCATCGGGGCGATTTGCCCGAAGGGACAGCGCGATCTATCCTGCGCCAGGCCGGAATACGCCCCGAGGACGCTGAGGGAGATCGATGAACCTGCGCGCGGCCTTTCTAGCGCAAGAGGCACTTCAGAACGCCGACGGAACCTTCATGGTATGGCGTGGCGGTATCACTGAATTCCAGGTCACGGCGCTCCCTGTAATGATCACAGCGTCTTTGGTGCTCCGGATTGAAGCTGATGCACAGGAGGCGCGTCGGCTACACCACATTCGCTTCCGAGTCGTGCATGCCGGCCAGGAGCCTCCCTGGCACGAGGTTCCCGCGGCGTTCAAGGAGCCCCCGCAGCCCCAGGTTCCGTCGTATCTCAACCTGCTCGTGAATTTCCACGTCGGCGTCACCCAGCCGGGTGAGGGTCACATCGATGTCGTAGTCGATCAGGAGCTCATTTCGCCACATCTACCGTTCACCGTGACGTTGATTCCCCTACCGCCCGGCTTCCGGCTGCCGTCGCCTTAAGGTCTTACGAAGCCGCTCAATCTCACGCGTCGGGATCACCCGCGTTAGACCCATCGGCAGAACCTCGACCGTTCCGGCTTCGATCATCGCCTCGAGCTGGGCGCGGCTGATTCCGAGGCGTACTGCCACCTCCCCCAGCGTCAGAACTCCTTCCGATCGCTCGGAGGGAGCGGGGTCTATCGGTGCGGGGGTTGGCGTTTCCGACAGCCTCGACTTGGGCTTTGGCGGCGCCGCGTACAGATCGCCGCCTGGCGGATCGGTTCCCAGCGCTTCTCGCGCCTGCGTGCGAGCATCAAGGACTCGCTGCCAGCGGCCACGACCTGAACGACTCGTCACGGCACCCAGTCTATGAGGACGAGGCCGGCGGTCCTTGTGGCGGTTTTCGCTGAAGGTCAGTCGGCTGCCACCGTTGACCGTCCCACCACCACATGCCATCAGGAGACAAGAGGGCTGGAGGCGTCGCTTCGTGCTCAGACATCTGAAACAGCCTCGCCCACACCTGCACACCTTGCTTCCAGCGCGGGACCGCCCAGATGAAGTAGCCCACCACCAACGCGACGAGAAGCACGCCGGTCAAGATTCCGAACCAGTTCATCTCGTCGATATCACCCACAACGGGGCAAATCGTAGGCTGCCTGCCGCTCTAGACAAAGAATTCTCCCAACGGTGTGCGGTTGCTAGTCCATCAAACCTTCTACCTGTAGAAAAATGCGGGTGGCTGACCTCTAGCGCCCACCAAAATTGCACCTACCCGCCTCGATCGGTGTCAGAGTGGTGTCAAGTAGCATCGATTCGTATTTAAGACAGCACATCACTAAGATGCTGGGGCCTCCGACACCTCGCTAGCTGCCTGTCTGTGAGCTCTCGCCCTGGCCTCTGGACACTTCTCTACATGCCAGGTGTCCGGGTGCATCCGGTCGTGACGCACTGGCGCGTGTCTATGCCTCGCGCGTGATTGGTACCTCACGCTGTAGACACTTCCCATGGGGCTCGAAACGTGCCGGCGCGAATATTTGTATGACGTGGATTGGTGCGTGTGATTTGTAAGAGACGCGCACACGCGCGTGCTTCACTCCGAATTAACACGTTTACTACGTGGCAAGGGTAGGCGTTCTCCCTCGCGTACCGTGATTTAGTACGTTTACTACGTAGGTCTAATAGGCGCGTCGCGAGTCCGCCCTGGCGCGTGAGTGCGGGTAGGCGCCACGTACTAAACGTACTAATCCCTTGACTTGTCTGTAGAGATGTGTCTATAGTCGGCATGGCAGCGTTTAACACGCTGACTAAATCCTGGGAAGGATAAGTAAATGAGCGCACTGTACGGCTACCTGTCCGGCGATCGCGGCACGGTTACCAAAGCCTCGCATCGAGAGATCGAGGCAAAGCTCCAGAGCTGGGAGGATGCGCTCGGGCTGACGCTGTGGGCGGATGGCGGATTCTCCCTCTACCGGGAGGCGGGACCGCATGGTGGCGGGCCGCGCGTCCTGATAGCGAGCGGGAACCTTAATCACCTCTGCCGGATCGTCACCGATTGCGAGGTGGCGTGATGTATCGAATCGTTCGCTTTTACCGCGACGCTTACCCTCGCCGGCGGATCATCGAGTGCGGTCTGACGCTCGCGCAGGTGCAAGCGCATTGCAGCGACCCGGAGACGAGCTCCAGCACCGCGACGTGCGCCACGGCTCAGGCGCGAACTCGGCGCCTCGGGGCCTGGTTTGACGGCTATGAGGAGGCGCTCTGATGGCAGCGACCTACCCGACCTACCTCGAGTGGCCTAGCCTTCGTCGCGCGATCATTGCGGGAGGCGGCATAGGTCCGTCTCCCGACTGGCCTAGAGACTGGTACCCGGCCGACCTCTACCGGGCGAACGGAAAAGCGCCCGACCTAGTAGCGGCGGAAACGCATCCATGGTCGGCGCAATGGGGCAACGGCGATGACTCGATGATGTTCGCTCACCTGCGTGCGGCCTATGCGGAGTGGGAGCGCTACCTGGCCGAGCGTCCCCATCGTGAGGCGCGCATGGCTGACGTGTACGGCCTCGCGCAGGAGTTCGGGCTCGGCGTGAGTACGGTCTGGCTCCTGGCTCGTCAGGCACGTCTGCAGGGGCGCAGGGGCGCAGCCCCGCGGCGGACCTACTTCGATCGCGCGAGGTTCGCGCAAGCACTCGCTGCCACTCCGAAAGCGCCACGTCGCCGCGCTGTGCGCGAGGTGGCGGCATGAGCGAGCACCTGCCGAGTGAGCGCTGCCCGCGTTGCGGATCGGAGCGCCGGCCGATTCCGCTCGACTCGGGCCTCGGACTCGTGCGCGAGTATCGCTGTCAGGACTGCCGCACTACCTGGTCGGTCGAGGGACGCCAGCAAGCACTATTCGGCCCCTTTGAGGGTGAGCAAGTCAGCCTAGACTTCGGGAGGGACGCATGATCCTGTATTGGCTCCTGTTCGTGCTGGAGCGTCTCGAGGCGATGTTCGCGCTGATCGGTCGCCCGGACCTCGCGGGCCAGGTCTGCCACCTAGCCGTTTCGCTCGGCATGATCGGACCCTGCCAGCCGTAGAGCACTCGGGAAGCGGGGGCTGCAGCGTGCGGCCCCCTTTTTTGTTGCCTAGCTGCTCAGTCGGTAGCGCGAGTACCACTCCGCGGGTGGTGCAATCGTGCCAACGAGTGCGGGCGCCCTGGCGCGCTTCGCCGCCACTTGTGCCGCCACGCGCTCACGGTCGCGGGCCTCATGGCGCCCCTGTGCGGTGAGGTCTGGCAGCCGGCGCGGGAGCGGGATGGTGACGCCCAGGACGCGCTCCAGTCGAGTAGCCATCGACCCCGAGGCGCAGTAAGTGACGCCGCGCTCGAGGTATTGCACCCAGCGTTTCGTGCAGCCGACCGCTAGCGCAAGCTCAGTTTGTGTGAGGTCGAGGGATTGGCGCGCGAGCTGGATCGTCGGACCCTGGCGCGGGTCCGGCGCGATGCGCTGACACCACGCTGGGACCGCCACATGAAGATTGTCCCATCAAACGAGAGGGGCCTTGCGACCCCTCTCCCATGCCCTGCCGTGCCTAGCCTAGCCATGACTAGGGTTCAGCCGTTTAGGAACACTTCGACGTCATCGAGGTCGGAAAACGGGTAGCCTCTTTGAAGCGGGTCCTCCACCGCGACGCCCAGCCTGCTGCGCGAGTCCTCGAGGCGATAGTGACCGAAGGTTAGTCCCCGCGGATCACGCTGCCGCGACTTGGTGAGTCGCAACCCTCGCCGATCGGCGATCCGCCGCAGGCGATTCTCGCGGACCTTCACCGATGGTCGGAACTTGCGCACTTCACTTTGACCATGACGGTTTGCTCCGACTGCGAGGTGATCCGCACCCTAGCGACCGCAGCCGGTGGCTCGTGAGTAGTGATCTTGACGGTAATGTGTGGAGTACCCGAAGCCATGCCTGAAAGTATGCTCAAAGCCATGCTGGGTGTCAAATCAGAGCCTCCCCCGCCTCAGAGCTTCGTTGAGTTCATTGATTCCCTTGCGCTTCTCCGAGTCCTGAATGTGCGCGTAGCCGAGCGTGGTCGCGGGGTTGGCGTGGCCGGCGATTAACTGCACCTCTTTGACCGACCGATGGAGGTCGAGCAGTAGAGAAATCGCTGTGTGTCGCAGGGAGTGAAAGTTGATAGCCGGAAGGCCCGCCGCCGCGATCGCAACCTGAAAGCGCTTCGTGACCACGGAGCCCAGGAGCGGCCCGCCCGTCAGGTTGGTGAAGATCAGATCCTCCCCGATGTTGGTGCCGTCGAGGTCGAGCAGTCGAATCGGCTTCCAACGCTTACCAGCCGCCAGGTGCGCCGCCGCCTGCATGCTCCGCTGCCGGCGTAGAGCCTCACAAGCGTCGGGCGCCAGATCAACCGTCCGCCGCCCGAGCTTGGATTTCGGCGCCTCGATCCGCCAGAAGTGCGTCTCCGGATCGCGGTGCAGGCTGCGCCTGACTTTGACGCTGGAGCGCGCGCAGTCCTCGAGGTCAACGTCCGACCAGCACAGGCCCAGCAGCTCGCTTTGGCGTAGACCCGTCAGGACCGCCACCGTCCAGATGGGGCCGTCCGGGTGCGTCGTCGCCAGGGTCAGGAAGTCGGATGCCTGTTCGACCGACAACGACTTGCGCTCGTCGGCATTGTCGGGCAATTTCTTGGCGTCAGCCGCCGCGTTGCTGAACACGCCGTACTTGTTCCGATCGCCCTTCCTGGCCCGGAGCGCGTCGCGCAGCATCGCCCGCAGCAGCGAGCGCATGTGGTTGACCGTGCCCGCCGCCAGCCCTTCCTCGCGCTTGCGGACCATGAGCGCCAGCACGTCGTCAGAGTCGAGCGATTTCAGCGACCGCTGCCCGAGCTCGGGCAGGATGTGGAGGCGCAGGAGTTCGCCGTAGCGAAACTTCGTCCGGACGCGGCCGGCGAACGTTGCCAGCCACTTCTCCGCGTAGGCGCTGAGCGTGGTTGTTTCGCTATCCGTATCGCCGCCGCGGATCTTGGACCCATACTTTTGAGGGTCACCAAGAACCTTTGCCACCTTCGCCCGGACCTCAGCCTCGCGTTTCTCCTTGCTACCCAGCTTGGAGCTGTAGACCGTCACTCGCTTTGTGGTGTCGCCGTCCGGCACTGTGCAGCGACCCATCCAGCGACCGTCAGCGCGCAGGATGATCCACCCTGGACCGTTCGCGGTATCGATGCGGATGCTCTTGCTTTTGCGCTCGCGCTTGCTCATGGCTAGCTCCTTCCCAGGATTCAAATTGGTGTATTTGACACCAATTGCCACTATAGGCGCACCCACAACTTGGTGTCAAGCGCGCCCACAACAGACCCACAAAACGAGTTCAAAACGAGTTCAGGTTGGGTCGGCGGGCGTGCTCACTGAATTGGACAGGAAGCACAGTAGCAAAGTGGTCGTCGGACAACAGAGAGGGAGGCAACCGGGATCCGCGCGTGGCCCCTTAGAAACTGAACCATGGCGTTGATGGATCCTGACGCGTCCGACGACATGATCGACCATCTGGTCGATTTCTTCGATCAGATCGCCCCGGTTTATGACAGCTGGGCGGGTGGCCAGCACGGCCGGGTCGCGGCCAGGCTGGTCGAGCTGGTCAAGCCCAAGAAGGGGCAGCGCGCGCTCGACGTCGGAACCGGCACCGGCCTGGTTGCGCACCTCGTGGCTTCGAAGGTCAGCCCGGGGGCGGTGATCGGCATCGACCTGTCGGATCGCATGCTCTCGATCGCGCGCTCGAAGCAGGAACGGAACACGCAGTTCCTTGGGATGGCTGCCGAGCGGCTGGTGTTCCGGCCGGAGACGTTCGACCTCGTGACCATGGGCGAAGCGCTCGCCTACCTGGCCGACCCAGGCGAGGCGTTGAGCGAGGCTCACCGCGTGCTCAGGCACCGCGGCCGCCTGGCAGTCTCGGTCCAGCGGCGCAGTCTCAGCACTCGCGCACAAGATCTCTTCTTTCAGGGCTTGGCCCCACTCGCGCGGAGGCATTATCTGAGCCTCCCGCGCTACAGCGACGAACGGTCGCGTTTTGGCGAACCTGCCGTTCTGCCGCAATTGCTGGAGTCGGCGGGCTTCAAGGTCGACCTGCTTACCGAGATGGTCACGGGGGGTCGCGCGCAGGGAGCGCGCGCGTGGATCGAGATGATGGCAGGCGCCGGACCCCTTCCTTACACGCTGATCAAGGCCCTTGGACCTCGGTACCGAATGGAGCTCGAGGCCGAAGTCGAAGCAGCGATGGACAGCCTCGGCGATCCCGACGATGCATTTCGCTATCACCATTCATATCTGATGGCGGTGGCAACCAAGCGCTGAACGTCGGTTGCCGTCAGAGGGTCGCCGCGGCCTTCATTTGCGAGCGGCGATTGTCAAGCCGGCGACCAGCGCCGCGAGGAGACAGAGTCCGGCGGCCACCGCGAATATCTCCCGGTACTCCTGAAGAAAAGCGGCCGCTACCAACCGCTCGAGATGATCGACCCGAGCTCGGACATCCGGATCTGTGAGCTGCGGAGTGCCGAGGATCTGGTGGAAGCGATACAGACCGTACGCGGTCAGGGCGGCCAGCCCGATGAGCATCCCCATCGTCCTCGATAGGACCACGAGACTCGAGGCGAGACCGTGATGCTCGGCGCGGGTCAGCTCCAGGACGGTGGCCGCGAGGGGCGCGATAACGATGCCAAAGCCGAGCCCGCAGGCGGTGAGCGCAACGTCGGCCGCCGGCAGCGGCCCAAGGCGGAGAGTCAACTCGTTGGACTGCCAGCCGGCCATCTGAGTGAATGCAGCCGCTGCCAACAACATCCCCGCAATCGCTGTAACGCGCCCGCCGGTGCGCGTTGAGAACAAGCCGCCGAGCGCGGCGCCGGCCGGGACTCCGATCAGGAAATGCGAAAGCAGAAGACCCGAACCGAGCTGGTCGAGCCTGAATACGAGGCGGCCGAGAAGGGGCACGTCGACGAGGGCGACCATCAGTGCAACGCCGATCAGCAGGTTGGCCGCGGTGGCGCCGATGAATGCGCGACTGCGCAAAAGCCGGCGCGGAATGAGGGGCTCCAGGTGTTTTGTCTGGCGCCAGGCATACACGCCTAGCAGCGCCACGCTCAATGCTCCGACCGGGATCAGCAGGCCGCTGGTTGCGCGTGTGTTCGGGTCGTCGGGATAGAGGGCGAGCACCAGAAGTCCAAGGCCGGCTCCCAACAGAGCGGCGCCTGTCCAGTCGAGAGATGTCGCTGCCGTTGCGTCGAGCCGGCTCTGCCGCCGGCTGGCGAAGAGGAGCCCCGCAGCGCAGACGGCGGCGAGAGGGAGGTTGAGCCAGAAGACAAAACGCCAGCCGCCGATGTGTGCGGCAGCCGCCGCGAGCGTGGCGCCGTACAGCGGTCCGAACACGCTGCCGGCCTCCTGCATCGCGGCCACAGAGCCCAATGCGAGCACTCGGCGTTCGCTGCGATAGAGGTCGGCGGCAAGCGCAAGCGACAGCGGTACCAACCCGCCTCCGCCCAGCCCTTGGAGGAATCGGCCCGCAACGAGCCAGGGCAATCCGGCGAAGCTCCACAAGCCGGCGGTGGCGGTGATCGCGGAGCCGATGGCAAAGACCAGCATGCAAAGCGCGTACACCGGCGCCCGGCCACGGACGTCCGAGTAGGCGCCGAGCAAGGGCATCGCCACGACGTAGCCGCCGAGAAAGCCGGTGACGATCGGGGTCGCCTGCTCGAAGCGGTCGATGGTCAGCCCGACATCGGCGACCATCGCGGGCAGAAGCGTGACGACGACGTAAGCGTCGAGGGCGGTGACGAAGAGCCCGATCCCGGCCAGAAGGAGTAGGACGGGGCGGCGCGTGGCGGGCTGGGTATCAGAGATGTTGGGCGTCACCGACCCCCGTTTTCGAGCTCAGGCGCACCCGTGGTCGGGCCCTCCTGAGTGTCATTCTGACCGCGCTCGGTGGTTGGCTCTGGCCCTCCCTGCGCGCATTAGCGTCGCCTTGAAAGGACTTGCTGCCACCGGGCAAGAAGAAGACCGGCCAGCGTGAC
>Ga0137388_10001360_pt1 | contig 14715 bp, 19 predicted proteins | sample 15con2h14AmetaG_FD_104644 | JGI IMG/M metagenome (GOLD analysis project Ga0137388, IMG submission 104644) | Vadose zone soil microbial communities from Angelo Coast Range Reserve, California, USA - 15con2h1.4A metaG | ecosystem: Environmental > Terrestrial > Soil > Vadose zone > Saprolite...
ATAGGGGTGGGTCGTGTGGATAGGTAGAGGGGCGCGGGGGGGGTGGATTTAGGAGACTGCCGCAGCAGCCTGGCAGTCATCAGTGTCTCGGGTGCTTCACGCACCCGATACGGTCAAGGAGATCCTCGATCCGTTCGCCGTCATGAGGAGGTCGTACGTATGCCTGCCGCCTCTTGGGAGGGCAAGGGTGCAGGAGAATGCGGACCATCTGGGAGGACCTATGTCTCGCACTGAAGTTGCCCCGGAGGCCGAACTGCTCCAGCAGTTGCGCGGCTTGGCGCCCCCGACGACCTCGCTCGCGCACATCCAGTGGACATCGCGGAAGCGCTGAACAGCATCGACCCTCACACGGCGGGCCGGGCCCTCTCCTCGCTTCCGTTCGAGCTCGCAGTCCGCGTGCTGGAGCAGCCGGAATTCGACCGGCGCGCCGCGCTCTTTCGAGACCGCCCAGACGATGAAGCGGTGGCGCTGATCCGAGCGATGTCGCCTGACCAGCAGGCCGACGTCTTCCGAGAGCTCCCGCCGACCGAGCGCTCTCGCCTGCTGGCCCTGCTGGACCCGCCCGTGCGGACCACACTGGAATGCCTCCTTGGTTACCCCCGCGAGACCGCTGGCGGCATCATGACAACGGACTACGCCAGTGTTCCGTCGGGCTGGACGGCGGGCCAAGCATTGGATCACATCCGCCGGGACGGACGAACCCGCAAGCCCGTCTACGCGATCTACGTCGTCGCCCCCGACCATCGCCTCGTCCGCGTCGTTTCGCTCCGCGAGCTCGTCGCGGCTGAATCGGGTATATCGATCACCGATGTGGGGGAGCATCGGCACCTGGTGGCCGTGAAGCCGACGACCGATCGCGAGGAGGTTGCGCGGCTCCTCGCGAAGTACAACCTGCTCGCGGTCCCGGTGGTCGACGACGAGCGGCGGCTCGTCGGCACGATTACGGTCGACGACGTGATCGATGCGCTGGTCCAGGAGCAGACCGAAGACGTCCACAAGTTCGGAGGTCTCGAGGCGCTGGATCAGCCCTACCCGAGCATCGCTCTTTCGACAATGATCCGGAAGCGGGCAGGTTGGCTCTGCGCGCTGTTCTTCAGCGAAATGCTGACGGCCACGGCCATGCAGCATTTCCAGGTCGAGTTGAGCCGCGCGCTCGTGCTCAGCCTCTTCATCCCGCTCATCATGAGCTCGGGAGGCAACTCCGGCTCGCAAGCCACGTCGCTCATCATCCGTGCGCTGGCTCTCCGCGAGGTGCAGGTAAGCGACTGGTGGCGGGTCGCGACACGTGAGCTCCCGGCCGGGATCGCGCTCGGTGCCATTCTGGGCGTGATCGGCGTCCTCCGCATCACCGTCTGGCAGCTGGCGGGCTTCTACGACTATGGAACACACTGGGGTCTCGTGGCGGTGACCGTCGGCGCCGCGCTCGTCGGCGTGGTCACGTTCGGGTCGCTCGTCGGATCGATGCTCCCCTTCGTCCTCCGAAGACTCGGTTTCGACCCGGCCAGTGCGTCGGCTCCATTCGTGGCGACTCTCGTCGACGTCACGGGCCTGGTCATCTACTTCGGCGTCGCCTATCTGATTCTCCGCGGCACCTTGCTCTAGCCGTGTCAGGCGAGGCGATATGCTGGCGCGTCCGCGCATGGATACGACAAGTTCCTGAATTTGGTGGCAACATTGAGCATCGTTCGCGCTGGCGCACGTGCTCGCGGAGGCTAGCTATGGCGACCTATGTCGAGATCAAGAAGTTCGTTCAACGGCACCACGGCTTCGTGCCGAAAAATGGCTGGATCGCTCACGTCAAGGCTCTTCGAGGTCTGCCAACGCGCCGTGCGGCGAACCGAGCTGGTCGCGGTCGTCGTGTGGAACCGTGTCCGCCTGAAAAGCGTGAGGCCATCGAAGAAGCGCTGCGGCACTTCGGTCTCATGTGACCGGCTACCTGAAGACTCCGTTCGCCGCCATCGCCTCGTAGAGGCGCTCCTGCGACCGGAGCCGGGACTCCGCGTGCCCCCGGATACGCACCGAGCTTCCGTCGGGGAGGATGTGCCGAGCCTTCACGGTATCGGCGAGCTGGATCTCGAGGATCTCGCGGATCTGGGTCTGGAGGTGAGGATCCAGCACCGGGAAGGCGATCTCGACGCGGCGGTCCAGGTTGCGGGGCATCCAGTCCGCGGAGGCGAGCAGATATTCCGCGTCATCACCGTTCTCGAAATAAAAGATCCGCGCGTGCTCGAGATAGCGGTCAACGATGGAGATGACGCGGATCCGCGAAGAGAGTCCGGGCACGGCCGGGCGCAGGCAGCAGATGCCGCGCACGATCAGGTCGATCCGCACGCCGGCCTCGCTGGCGCCGTACAGCTCCTCGATCAGCCGGCGATCCACGAGGCCGTTCATCTTCGCGATGATCCGTGCCGGCCGCCTGGCCCGGGCATGATCGGCCTCGCGGCGGATGCGCGCGACCAGCTCGTCGCGCAAGTCCGTGGGCGCGAGCAGGAGGTGGTGGAAGCCCCTTGGGCGCGTGTAGCCGGTGAGGAGGTTGAACAGCTCGGTGAGGTCCTCGCCGAACGACTCGCGACAGGTGAAGAGCCCGAGATCGCCGTAGACGCCGCCCGTCCGCACGTTGTAGTTGCCGGTGGCGAGGTGGCAGTAGCGCCGGAGGCCGTCGGTCTCTTGCCGGACGACGAGGCACGCCTTGCAGTGGGTCTTGAGGCCCGCGCGGCCGTAGACGACGTGAGCGCCCACTTCCTCGAGCGTACGGGCCCAGCGGATGTTCGCCTCCTCATCGAAGCGCGCCTGCAGCTCGACGATGACGGTCACCTCTTTGCCGTTCTCCACGGCCGTGCGCAACGCGTGCGCGATCGGTGATGCCGGGCTCACGCGATAGAGCGTCATCTTGATGGCCAGCACTTTGGAATCGAGGGCGGCCTCGCGCACGAATCGGGTGACCGCGTCGAAGGCGTGGTAGGGATGATGCACGAGAACGTCGCCCGCGCGGATGGCCGTCCATATGTCGAAGGCGTTCTCGAACGCCGGAACCGGCTGCGGCGGCAGCGGCCGGTCCTTGAGCCTGGGGAGGTCGACAGCCGCATAGAGCTGGAACAGGTCGGAGAATGCCGTGAAGCCCTCGCGCTCGTACAGGTCCTCGGGCGAGAGCTCCAGCTCTTCGCATAGCGTGGCCAGAATCTCGGGTGGCAGGTCCGCGTCGTACTGCAGCCGCACGGCGGCGCCGAGGCGGCGCTTGAGCACGCCCTCTTCGATGCTGGCGAGCAGGTCCTTGAGGCCGCCCCGCGCGGGGAGATCCGCATCGCGCGTGACCCGGATGGCATGGCTCGACAGGACGTCGTAGCCGTTGTAGATGCTCGGCAGATGCTGGCGAATCACGTCCTCGAGCAGCATGAAGGCATGCTTGCCGTTGGGATCGGGCAGCGCGACGAAGCGCGGGAGCACCTGGCTCGGGATGTGGATCACGGAGAGCGAGCTCACCGGCAGCGCCGAGGGCGCCGACGGCCGGATGGAGGCGACGAGGCAAGGCGAGCGGTTGCCGAGATAGGGAAAGGGATGGCCCGGGTCGACGGCCAGCGGCGTCAGCACGGGCAGCAGCGTGCGGCGGAAATACTCCTCGAGGAAGCGTCGCTGCTCGTCGTTGGTCTCCTGGGGGCGGAGCAGGCGGATGCCCTCGGCGGTCAGTAGCGGCAGGATCTCGGTGAGAAAGCAGCGGTGCTGAGCGTCCACCAGCTCGCGCACGCGCGTGGCCACCGCTTTTGTCGTTTCGGTAGGCGTGAGCTCGTCGGGGCCCGAGGTGAGATCACCCGCGTGGATACGTCGCCTCAGCGCCGCCACGCGCACCATGAAGAACTCGTCCAGGTTGGAGCTGAAGATGGCGAGGAACTTCACGCGCTCGAGCAGAGGGACGCTCGGATCCTGCGCCTCCTCGAGCACGCGTCGATTGAACTCGAGCCACGACAGCTCGCGGTTGACGAACGCGTCCCCGTTCATTCAGCTTCTCCCGCCAAAGGTCTCGCGCAGAAGGATGGCGTCACGAATTCCGCGCGTGCACACCGCGAGCGTCAGATAGCCGCCGAAGACCATGACCTCCTCAATGGCGATGGCTCCGGCCAGGATGATGTCCGCGCGCTCGGGCTTCAGGCTGCGGATCCTCCGGCGCTTTCGACGGGAGAGACCTTCCAGGCGCTCTCGGACGGCGGTGACGTCGGACTGGTGGAGCCGCAGCCCGTGGCGACGTCTGCGGTTGCGATCGCTATGAGCACGCAGGTGGATACTGGCCAGAGCGCGGACGGTGCCACCGAGGCCCACCACGATCTCGCCGCGCTCGGCCGGCGGTAGATTGACCATGAGCTGCTGACGGATCTCGTTGCGGAGCGCCCGAAGCTCGCTCGGCGTGGGCGGATCGTGGCGAACAAAGCGGCGCGTGGTCCGGACTGAGCCGAGCGACAGGCTCGCGGTGGAGACGACCTTGCGCCGCCGCACTCGACTGAGCTGGAGACTGGCGCCGCCGAGATCTGCGACGAGGCCGTCCCTGAAGGGTAGACTCTCGAGGGCGGCGTCGACGCCGAGCCGTGCCTCGTCTCGCGCGCTCAGGACCTGCACCTCGATGCCCTCGTTGCGCCGGAGCGGATCGAGCAGCCGCTCTCGGTTCTCGGCGTCCCGCACGGCCGAGGTGGCCAGCGCGACGACGCGCGGCCCTCGGCCATTCGGAGAGTACCGCGCGAAGAAACGGTGCACGGCCCGGAGCGTCTCGTCTATCGCCCCGCGGGGCAGCGTGCCGGGCGCACCGCCGCCCAGCCGCGTGGGGACTCGCTCCTCGGCGAGCACACGATACCCCGTGTTGGGGGCGACCCGGGCGAGCAGCAGGCGAACGGCCGTCGAGCCCAGATCGACGACTGCGACCAGTTCGGACGGCTCAATCCCGCAGGAGTGCAACGTCGGCCCTGCTGGTCATACGTCTCGTTCTTCTGGGACATGCGGTGGGCCGACTCGAGGAGCAGCGATCTCGGCCGGGCCGGCGAGGGTCCGGAGAATTCGTGGTTTGAGGAACCAGCGGAGCCGCCCGTCGGCTGCAGGACCGTTGGGAAGGTCCACCAGAGCCGCGCCACCCTTCTCGAACGCGAGCCGCCCGCCCGGAGCGGCGCCGAGCAGGCGCGCGAGCAGGGCTCCGAGGAGAGGCTCGTGGCCGACCAGCGCGATTCTGGCGCCAGGCGGATGCGTCTTCAGCGCGGCGACGATTCCGTCGACGCTCGAGCGAGCAAGTGCTGGCTCGAGCGTGGGCGCGATGTGCTCGAAGGCCCGCGCGGCGAGCTCGGCAGTCGCCCGGGCGCGAGGAAGCGGGCTCGTCAGCAACACGTCTGGCCGACGAGTGACCCGGGCGAGCCCTCGCGCGGCCACGCGGAATTTGGCCTTGCCGCCCGGAGTGAGGGGACGTTCGTCGTCGGGAACGCCGGGCGTCCCTCTGGGCACCGCGGCAGCGTGGCGGATGAGTAGGAGTTTCATCGCGCAGCCAGTGTCCTTTGCGGGGACAGGGAAGCCGCGAGAGCCGTCCCCCCAGTCTGATCCCACCGCGTCGGCGCCTCACGGTCACAGCGAATCGCGTAGGCACGCGCGGCATCGTTCGCATCCTCGAACTCGACGACGACCTCCAGATAGAGATCGAAGTCGGGGCCGGAACGCCGGGTCCGGAGCTTGGCGCCCGCGGGCTCGGTGCCGACCGTGCGTCGCAGGAGCTCGATGAAGCGTCGGCACTGCCAAAATGCTCGCCCGGCGTAGTCGATCTCGCTCGCGGCAGCCGGCGTTTCGCCGGCGGGAACAGTACCCAGGGCCATGAGGTTAGCGGCCATCTCGTTCGCTCATTCCCTTCCTCCTAGTCAGTTCATCCGACCGCGCAGCCTGTGAAGGATTCTCGCCGCGCGCACGTCGCGCGGAGCCAGCCTTACGGCCCCCTCGAACTCACGGAGTGCCTCCCACCAGCGCCCCTGCCGGAGGTAAATCCGCCCCAGATTCAGGAAGGGGAACTGCCGCGGCTCGTAACGCTTGGCCTGCTTGGCTTTTTCAAGCCACGAGATCGACTCGTCCAATTTGTCCTGCTGCATGAGATAGACCCCGATGTCGTTGTACGGATTGCCGAACTCGGAATCGATCTCGATAGCGCGAAGGCACTCTCGGGTAGCATCCTCCAAGCGCCCCTGGAAGCTCATGGCCCACCCTAAGAAGGTATGTGCCTCTGCGGTCGGATACACCTCGATCGAGTTCCGATAGAGCTCGATCGCGCGATCGAGCTCTCCCTCGATGTGGTGGCGGTAGGCCTGCCGCCAGAGTTTCGTCGCCTGTCTCAGAGTCCGGCGTTCTTCCATTTCTCCGGCCCCCTGGCTATCCGGCACGTATATGCTCACTTCAGCCGAAGCCTTGAACGGTCGGGGAGCGTCAGTGAGTCGTACATGTCCACCGGACGACCTTCGAGGTTCCGGGGCTGAGTGGAAGCTGGCTCGAGGAGACGGAGGCCGATCTGCCCGAGCGCGAGCCGCTCGCTGCCATCTGCGGCGGACTTGACGACCGGCTCTCGGGAGAGCCTGGGAAGGACTCTGGCTTTATGTTCGAGCATCGCGATCTCCTGCCGGCACGGGCGATTTCTTGGCCCTTCTAGGCCTCAAGTCTTATATATTTTCTATTGGATATACTATCTATACTATGGTATAAGTGTGACGTCAAGTAGGTCTGGCGGGCGACGTCGAAGTATCCCGTCGAGAGTTGCAGGCCGGTCACCGGATTCTGTTTGGCAGGTACTCAGGCAACAAAGGACGACAACCACAAGTACCTAACGACTTTACGAGCACGATGGAGGAGCACGATGAGCACCATGCTTCGCTGGTCTCCCGCCCGGAAATTCCATTTCCATCATGATGTCGACGACATGTTCTTGAGATTCTTCGACGGCGTCACGGACGAGCCCGTTCAGCGCCCCGCGTCGTGGCACCCTGCCGCCGAGGGTCGGATCGAGGACGGCACGTATGTCATCCAGCTCGCCCTGCCGGGCGTGGATCCGAAAGACGTCGCGGTGTCCTTGATGGACAACGTCCTCACCGTCAAAGGCGAGCGCAAAGCCGACCCCGACACCACGGACAAGAACTACTTTGTCCGCGAGGTCGAGTACGGCGGGTTCGAGCGGAGCTTCGCGCTCCCTGAGGGCGTCGACGGCGCCAAAGTGGAGGCGAAGTACGCGAACGGCATGCTCGAGGTGAGGGTCCCCGCACCGCGTGCCGCGATGCCGAGAATGATCGAAGTCAAGGCCGCGTAGGCTGTCCGGACCCGAAAGGGTGTTGACACTTTCGTTGTCCCAGAGCGGCCCGGGCGCCGTTAGCTCTGATGCGGTCGCTCGTCGTTGTAGTAGCGCATCAAGTCGGCGAGCGACCGCTGCAGGGCCGGCCGGCCGGAGAAGCATCGGCACCGGAAGACGACGCGCCAGTGCTCTCGCAAGACCGTGCCCTGCAGGCGTTCGAGGAAGGCGCTGCTCCACGCGTGGCGCGGCTTCGTGCGAATGCGGCGCAGGCCGAGCCGTCGAGAGCCTAACGTCGCGTCACATCACCGAACCCAGCCGTAGCCTTGCCAGTAGTGCGGGTGATGGTAGCCGTACACCGGCCTTGGGACGAAGACGGGTCGAGGTGCCACGATCACCGATGGGGCGGCCACCGGCGCAGGGACCGGCACGAGGACACAGCCTTAAGCGCCAATGGCGATGGCTCCCACCAAGAGGAGCGAAGCGGCCCGACGGCCGAATCTGAAGCGAGCCATGTAAATCCTCCCGCCGAGTTAGACGCGGTCGGAAGCGGCGGTATTTCATACGGCACGGTCTACACAGCGGGAGGCCCGCTCCGGCTCGGCGGACTCAGCAGATCTTCTCAGGTTGTTTCTTGATGCCCGGGCGGGCCTTTCGAAGTGCTCGGGAGTAGGGTGTCGCTACATCTCACTTGCTCTGTCCGCGCGCGGAGGAGGCGCCGGCTCATCGGCTCCAGCGGCCCACGTAATCGGCCGCGCAACCACTGAAGAAAGCCCCTGCGCAAAACATCACGACGATTCCGAGCGGTTGGATTGCGAGACTTGCTAGCTCGCCCGTCTCGTCACCGAGGCCTTCCGTTGTTCGGCTTTGCAGGCTGGGCAGATCCCGTGTGAAGTCCGCGTATCGAATTTACGCTGAAGGAACTCCTCGACCGGGACCCACGCATTGTCCAGGTGCAGCTTTCTGCACCAGGCGCACAGCTTGAGAAATTCTTCGAGGTAATGGAGTCGCGTGACCAGCCGTCGGGTCAGCACGATCACGGGGACAGCCACCAACAGGATGATCGCGGTCTCCGACAGGCTCTCGTGCCAGCCGCCGAGATGATCAGTCCCAAAGATCAGACTCGGCAACCCCAGCAACTTGTTGATCCACGACAGCGCGATGATCGCGAGGAAGCCGACGACCTCATAGGCGATGATCGTCGATGCGCGTCGTCGCGCCGCGGAGTCTCCCGAAACCTCGGCACTCGGCGACATGGTCTCTCCTTCGGGGCCGCGGTGCCTTGTCTCGTTCTAGGAAGCTAGGGTACACGGAGATCCGTGGTCAACCATCGTGTTCGTTCGTGTTCGTTCGACGAAGTCTTCGGCCCGGGATTGACGCGTCGTCCCGCAAGGCGCACAGTCGCGCCCACATCAGACACCTCTTCCGGAGGGAGCCATGCCCACGACGCTTCAGCAGAGGGTAACGTTCCGCGCGTCACCGGCAACGTTGTTCGATATCTATATCAATTCGCGCAAGCACACGACGGCGACGGGAGCGACGGCGATAGTGAGCCGAAGAGTGGGCGGGCGCTTCATGGCCTATGCCGGGCATATTCGGGGACGGAACCTCGCAATCGTATCGAAGCGCATGATCGTGCAGACCTGGCGCGGCTCGGATTGGAAGTCGGGGGATCTCGACTCGATCCTGACGCTGGTCTTCAGCAAGATGCGCCGCGGCGCTCGGGTGTCCATGGTGCAGGCGAATGTCCCGGACGCGCATGCGGCCAGTATCAAACGAGGGTGGGTGACGTACTACTGGAAGCCGTGGAAGGCGTACATACGAGAGGCATCCCGGAAGCGCTGACGACCGCCGGCTGCCGGTCAACGGTCTGTCAGAGCAGATCGCGTACCATCCGGAGCAGTGCGGCTGCGGGGGAGTGGGCGAGGGGTTTGCTCTCGCCGGTGCGCCGGAAGCCGCACTTGTGGTACAGGGCGATGGCTTGGATATTCGTGGCCGTCACCCAGAGGCAGAGACCTGTAGCTCTACGCTCCATCGCCCAGTCGACCACCGCATCGACGAGCGCGACGCCGATCCCGCGGCCTCGCGCCTCAGGACGGACGAACATTCCGACGAGCTCCGGCCGAGGATCATCGGGCGCGTCAGGGTCGCTTGCGAGACCAGTTGCGATCCCCAGCCACTGGCCGTCCTGCTCCGCGACGAACGTCACGGCGTCGGCTCCGGAGGCTCCGCGCTCCGCACGCTCGCGCCATACTTCTTCGGTGAACGCCTCCTCCCTCGCCAGGGTCGAGCCAAATGCCATGGGTGCATCTGCCAGGGCTCGCAGTCGGAGAGCTCGGAGGCTCCATCCTTCATCTGAGTGAATCCGCCGAATCGCTGGGGTCACGTCGGGCCCGAGACTCCACCCGAGGAATGAATGGACAAGCCGACCGCGCTCACGGCATGAACGAGCCGCCATTCACGTGCACCGTCTGGCCGGTGACGTATCCCGCTTCTCCGCTGGCAAGGAACACGGCGACCGAGGCGATGTCGTCCGGCTGCGCCATGCGCCCGAGCGGCACGGCGCTCGCCATTGCGGCGAGCTCCTCCTCGGTGTTGCCGTAGCGCGGCTGCGCGGTGTCGGTGAGCCCGGGCGCGATCGCGTTGACGCGAATCCCATGAGGCGCCAGCTCGAGCGCCATCGCCCGGGTCATGGCGACGACGCCGCCCTTGCTGGCCGAGTAGTGAACACCCCGTACGGCGCCCCGGATCGCCTGAGACGCCATGTTGATGATCGAGCCCTTCCGCCGGCCGGCGATCATCGCGCGCGCCGCCGCCTGGGCGCAGAAGAACCCGGCCTTCAGGTTGACGTCGAGCACCAGATCCCAGTCGCTCTCGCGCATTTCTAAGAACGGCACGCGCGGATAGACTCCCGCGTTGTTGACGAGCACGTCGAGCCCGCCGAGCTCGCCCACGACCTGCGCGACCATCGACTGAGCGCCCGTCGGCTGTGCGACGTCGGTTTGCACGAGCACGGCACGCCGGCCAGCCCCGCGGACCTCCTGGACGACCTTTTCGGCCGCGCCACGATCGTCGAGGTAGTTGACGCCGACGTCCGCGCCCTCGCGACCGAACGCCAGGGCGATGGCGCGTCCGATACCTTGCTGCGCGCCGGTCACCAGCGCCACCTTTCCACGCAGCCTCATCGTCGCCTCCTTCCACCGCCCGAACTTTGTCGACCCACGACGAATGTGCTAGGGTCGCGCCGAGAAACTCATCCGGAGGGAGCCAATGGACGATAAAGGAATCGGGCTCTGGCTGAACATCGGCTCGGTGATTCTCGTCGCGGCGCTCGTCATCGACTTCGCGTGGGTCATTACGACCGCGCTCAACGCCCACTGACGGGACCGCTCCGCCCGTCTGTCCTCACTCCCTCTCCATGCCCCGCTACGATACCGCCGTTCTGAATGGCACGGTCGTCGTTCCCTACGTGGGCGCGCTGCGCTGCGACGTCGGCATCCGCGCCGGGCGCATCGCCGCGCTGGTCGACTCGATCGCGCCGGGCGACGCCGGCGCCGTCGTGGACGCCCGCGGCAAGCTGGTGCTCCCCGGGGCGATAGACTCGCACTTCCACATCGGGATCTACCGCGACCTCGCCACCGACGCGCGGAGCGAGACGGCCTCCGCGCTCGCGGGCGGCGTGACCACGGTCCTCAGCTACTTCCGCACGGGACAGAACTATCTCAACAAGAGCGGGCCCTACCGGACGATCTTCCCCGAGGTCGTCGCGGCGACGGTCGGCCATGCGCACACCGACTTCGGGTATCACATCGGCGTGATGACGACCGAGCAGCTGGACGAGGTGGATTGGCTCGTCGGCGAACAGGGGGGCGGCTCGTTCAAGTACTACATGTTCTACAAGGGCCTGAACCTCACCTCGGACTCGACGCGCGGGAGTGCCTATACGATGGCCGACACCTACGACCTCGGCCACCTCTACCTCCTCATGCGGCAGGTCGCGGCGGCCGCGGGGAAGTACGGCGCCCACGGTCGCGTCTCGCTGAGCCTCCACTGCGAACAGGCCGAGCTCATCCGCGTGTTCATCGAGGAGGTGAAACGCGCGGGTCCCGGCGGCCTCGAGGGCTACCATCGCTCGCGGCCGCCGCTGACCGAGCAGCTCTCGATCGCCGAGGCCCTCGTGCTGACCGACGCCACGCGCTGCCCGGTGAACCTGCTCCACCTGTCGAGCGCCTGTCGAGCGCCGAAGCCGTCGCGAGCGGCGCCGACGGCCGGCGCCGGCATCCGCACCTCGACATTCGGCTCGAGACGACCTTGCATCACCTGGCGCTCACCCACGCCACGGCCGGGGGGATCGTCGGGAAGGTCAATCCGCCCATCAGGACCGAGGCCGACCGCGAAGCACTCTGGCTGGCGGTGCAGGACGGCCGCATCGACACGGTCGTGAGCGATCACGCGTGCTGCGCCGAGGAGGACAAGGGCGAAGACCTCTGGAAGGCGCTGCCGGGATTCGGCGGAACGGCGCTGCTCTACCCCTATCTCATTTCAGAGGGACATCTCCGGCGTGGCCTCGCGCTGACACGGGTGGTGGAGCTGGCCAGCGCCAACCCGGCGCGGGCCTTTGGTCTCTATCCGCGCAAGGGCACGATCGCCGTCGGCGGCGACGCCGACCTGGTCGTCCTCGATCCGACTCGCGAGCACGTCGTCTCGCCCGAGGTTCTTCACTCGGCGCAGGACTTCACGCCGTTCGCCGGAATGCGGGTGCGGGGCTGGCCGACCCACACGCTCCTGCGGGGTCGGACCGTGTTCCATGACGGCGCCGTGATGGGCGAGCCATACGGGCTGTACGTCAAGCGTCCGACCGGGCTCTGCGGGACTGCGGTTTGAGCGGTGCGAAGAGTCCGGGAGGACTCGGAGCGCCTGAGCGCTACGCCTTGGCCTGAGCCGCTCGACGCCGCGGGCAAGCCTTGTGGTACCAGGTCGAGCCGAGCTTGACGTGATTGCCGTTCTTACGGATCTTCAGCTTGCACTTGGGACACGTTCCCATCCGCGCTCCTTTTCCGAGTGCTGATCGAGGCGGCGCTATTATAGCAGGCGCGTCGGGAGGAGCCTCGTGACGGACTGCATGTTCTGCCGCATCATCGCGCGTGAGAGCCACGCCGACGTCGAGTACGAGGACGACGCGGTCCTGGCGTTCAAGGACATCTACCCGAAGGCGCCGATCCATCTGCTCATCGTGCCCAAGCGCCACATCAGCTCGATCATGGCGATGGAGCGCGAGGATGCCGAGATACTCGGCCGTTGTCTTCTGGCGGCTCGCGCGGTCGGAGAGGCCAAGGGATTGTCCGAGCGCGGATATCGGCTGCGCGTGAATTGCGGCCCCGAGGGTGGCCAGATCGTCTACCACGTGCACGTTCACTTCCTGGCCGGCGGGCGGTCGAGCGGCGCCTAGACGAGCGCCCTTCAGGCGGAGGTTGCGGCGGTCTTCGCCTCGAGCGGCAGACCGGCGTTCGCCCAGCTGCTGAGTCCGCCCTTCAGGATCCTCACGTCTCGGTAGCCGAGACCTCGAAGCTGGAGCGCCACCCGGGCGCTGGTCGCTTCGTCGGGTCAGGAGCAGTAGGCGACGACCGTGCGATTCGCGTCGAAGTCGAGCGCGCGGATGCCCGTCTTGAGGTCTTCGGGCGGGATGTGGCGCGCGTCCTGGATCTTGAAGGGGCTCTTGGCGTACGTCGTCGCGTCGCGGACGTCCAGAATGACGGGTGGCGCCTCGGGCGAGGTCTCGATGAGCCGCATCACCTCGGAGGGCCGGATGCGATAGCGGTTGCGTCTCCAGTGCAGCAAGAGGAAAACGCCGACGATTGCGACCACCACCACCGCCACGACCGCCGCGATCTGCTTCCACGGGAAGGGGCGAGGGGGAGGGTTCTTCGCCTCGGCCATCATGCGGCGCACGTCGGTGAGATCTGGGAGAAGGCGGTTCGCCTCGGCGAAGTGCTTCTCCGCGCGGGAGTAACTGCCGTCGAAAAAGTCCGCGAGCCCCGCGTGCCACGCGGCGTTGAACCGGCTTACTTCGTCGAGCTTGACGTCGGTGCCTTTCACGAAATCTCGGACCGCGGCGGACGGGATCACGAAGTTGAAGCCCTGGACGGTGGCTCCCTGGTCGCCGGACTCAAGAGTCACGAACGTCAGGACGCCGAGGACCTCTCCGCCGGAGCCGACGGCTGGCCCGCCGCTGTTGCCCCACGCCGCCGGCGCGTCGGTCTGGATCACCGGCTGATTGGTGATGTCCTGCTTGAAGCCGGAGATCGCGCCACTCGTCACCGACGCCTCAACCTTTGCCGACGCGTTCAGGAGCTCGTGGCTGAGCACGACTCCAGGGAAGCCCAGAACGTGAATCTTGTCGCCGATCTTCGCGTTCGACGAGTCGCCGAGGGTCAGCGCCGGCATGTCAGCAGCCTCGAGCTTCAGGAGCGCGAGGTCACGACCCGACATGCCCTCACCGGCGACCGGCGGGCTGTACTTGGCCACGGTCGCGGGCAACCGCATGCCGTTCGAGAGGATCACGGAGATCGACGGGTCGAGTTTGATCTTCGCCGCGGCGAGCGCCTGGTCACTCACGTCGCCGCAGGCTTGACGAACACCGCTTTCCAGTAGCTGTTGCGCGATCGCCTGCTTCGGCTGGTGCGCCGGCGAGACGACGTGACCGTTCGTGATCACCCAGCCGCTCGGATTGATGAACCAGCCGCTCCCGGTCTCGCGAAACGGTGTGGGCGTGACCTGCTGCTTCCCGCCGTTCGGGCAGGCTACCGTGACTTCCGCCGTGACCTCCGAGAGGACGAGCGCGACGGCAGGTTTTGCTCGGAGCAAAACCTCCTGGACCGAGGGCGCCGCGTGGGCGAGACCGGGAACCGCGAGGAACACCGCGCTCGCGATCCACTTATGCATCCTGGAAATTCTATACCGTGCGAAATACAAAAAGAAGGCTCCAGGGGGCGCCCCCCTGGAGCCTTGTCACTGCTACTTCAAGAAATTCGGAGCTTACTTCATCAGCGACATCGCCTCGACGGCCTTCGCCTTGGCGGCGTCCATGTTCCCAGCCTTGCACGCGGCTTCGGCGTCGCGGACGAGCTTCGTCGCGTCGCTACCCGAAGCCTTGGCGCCGGCGAGCGACCGCGGCGCCTGCAGGTCCTGTCCGCTACGCGGGGCCTGAATGTCCTGACCCGACCGCGGCGCCTGGGTGTCCTGGCCGCTACGCGGAGCCTGAATGTCCTGGCCGCTACGAGGCGCCTGGAGGTCCTGACCACTGCGCGGGGCCTGGAGGTCCTGACCGCGCGGTGCCTGGAGGTCCTGACCACTGCGCGGGGCCTGAATGTCCTGACCCGACCGCGGCGCCTGGGGCTGGCTGCGCGGGGCCTGGACGTCCTGACCGCTACGCG
>Ga0137388_10001366_pt1 | contig 14682 bp, 7 predicted proteins | sample 15con2h14AmetaG_FD_104644 | JGI IMG/M metagenome (GOLD analysis project Ga0137388, IMG submission 104644) | Vadose zone soil microbial communities from Angelo Coast Range Reserve, California, USA - 15con2h1.4A metaG | ecosystem: Environmental > Terrestrial > Soil > Vadose zone > Saprolite...
ACAGGGCCTCACCCTTCGAGACGCCGAACACCAGCTGCAGGATCTTCGCCATCGCCAGGTTGACCCAGCCGAGGATGATGCAGTTGATGAGCAAGCCCAGGTAAATGGACCGGAAGCCCCGCAGGAAGGCGGCCGGTGGACCGGCGTAGCGGATCTCCGCGAACTCGATGTCGGTCATGACGCCGGAGCGGCGCCACAACCGGGCGTAGAAGAACACGGTGAGCATCCCGCTCGCGAGCAGGTTCCACCACAGCCAGTTGCCCGCGATCCCGTTTTGCGCGACCAGACCGGTGACGACGAGGGGCGTGTCCGCGGCGAACGTGGTGGCCACCATCGACGTGCCGGCGAGCCACCACGGCACGTTTCTCCCGGAGAGAAAGAACTCCGCCGTGTTTTGGCTGGCGCGGCTCTTGTAATACAGGCCGACGGCAAGGTTGAACAGGAAGTACAGGGCGATGACCAGCCAGTCGGCGAGCGTCAGGCGCATAGCAGCGGTGGCCTCGCGGCAGAGAGTTGACTTGCCCGAAGGAACTGTCTAAGTTCGCACGTGATTGGAGGATCGCAATGGCCACGACGCAACGCACGAGCCCTATTACCCTCACGGTGACCGAGCAGGCGGCGGTCGAGGTGAGGAAGTTCATGGCGGAAGAGAACGTCTCCCCCGACACGGCCGGGCTCCGCATCGCGGTGCTCCCGGGCGGGTGCTCGGGCTTTAAATACAGCCTGAACATCGAAGACAAGCCGGCCGAGGACGACCTCGTGATCGAGACGGGCGGCGTGCGGTGCTTCGTAGACGCCTTCAGCGCCCAGTACCTGAACGGCGTCACCCTGAACTACAAGAGCAACTTCCAGGAGTCCGGGTTCACCTTCGAGAACCCGAACGCCACGGGTGGGTGCGGCTGCGGATCATCCTTCACGGTGTAAGGCCGTTGGCCCCCTTCTGGTCGGCATTCCAAGCCCGCGCCCGTCGCGGGCTTTTTGTTGACCCCCCCTACCGCCGGTGAGACCGCTCGACATCGCCGTCATCGCGGTCTACTGCGCCGCGGTGGTCGTGTTCGGGCTGGTGCTCGCCGGTCGCCAGCGCGACGCGAGCGATTATTTCCTCGGACACCGCGGCCTGCCCTGGTGGGCCATCATGCTGTCGATCGTCGCGACCGAGACATCGGCGCTCACGATCATCTCGGTCCCCTGCCTCGCGGCGCGCGGCAACCTCACGTTCCTGCAGCTGTCGTTCGGTTACCTGGTGGGGCGGATCGGCGTCGCGGCGTTCCTGCTCCCGGGCTATTTCGAGGGGACCCAGGATACGGCCTACCAGCGGCTGGAACGGCGCTTCGGGACGACCGCCCGGCGCACCGCCTCGGGCGTGTTTCTGGTGACGCGTGCCCTGGCCGACTGCGTCCGGATCTTCGCCACCGCGATCCCCCTCGCGATCATCACGCACTGGAGCCTCGCGGCCGGCATTCTGGCGATCGGCGTCGTCACCGTGATCTACACCTGGTTCGGGGGCCTGCGCGCCGTCGTGTGGGTGGACGTCATCCAGCTCGGGGTCTATCTCGTCGGCGGGATCGCGACCCTCCTGGTCGCGACGCAGCTCGCGGGGGGAGTGGGTGCGTTCGCGCGGGCCTGGGACGCCGGGAAGCTCGTCGCGCTCGACTTCACACCATCGTTCAAGGTGCTTTACACGTTCTGGGGCGGGGTCCTGGGCGGGGCGCTGCTTGCCGGAGCCTCTCACGGCACCGATCACTTGATCGTGCAGCGCCTCCTCGCTTCGCGGGGCCTCCGGGACGCGCAGCGCGCGCTCATCGGCTCCGGGGTGTTCATCATTCTGCAGTTCGCGCTGTTTCTGCTGGCGGGAACGAGCTTGTGGCTCGCCGGTGCGGATGCGGGGCCCGCGATGCGGTGCGACGCGATCTATCCCACGTTCGCCACCAACCAGCTCCCGGCCGGGCTCGCCGGGCTGGTGATCGCGGGCATCCTCGCCGCCGCCATGAGCAGTCACGCCTCCGCCGTGAACTCTCTGGCCTCCGCCTCCACCCAAGACTTCTACGCGCCGCTCACCGGGCGGCACCACCCGACGCATCTCCTGTGGGTGGGCCGCTGGCTCACCCTGGTGTGGACGGCCATACTGGTCGCCGGGGCCATGGCGTTCCGGAACCAGAACACCCCCGTCGTGCAGCTCGCGCTCAGCATCGCGTCGATCACCTACGGTGGACTGCTCGGGACGTATCTCCTGGGCGGGCTGTGGCCACGCGCTCGCGAGCGCGACGTGATCGTGGCGATCGTCGTGAGCGTCCTCGCCATGACACCGATCGTACTGGGAGTGCCGTGGCGGTTGCTGCCGGGTCTCGCCTGGCCCTGGTACGTGCCGCTCGGGACGGCGGTGACGGTGGCCGTGGGGATGCTGTCCTCACTGGTGGGACGGACAGACAGGACGGCCGGACCGCAGACGCTCCCCACGTGACGCCATCGTCCGCTGTGTTCCTCGGTGCCGACGCCGGAGGCTCCCACTCCACGGTCGTGATCGGCTCACCCAAGAAAATCCTCGGCCGGGCCGACGGGCCCGGCGCCGCTATGCGCCCCGGCGGCGCGGCCAAGTCCGCGGCCGTCCTGGCCGAAACGGCGCGGCGCGCCGTCGCGCAGGCCAGACTGAATCTGCCGGTCGAGCGGGCAGTGGTGGGCGCCGCAGGAGCGGGACGCGCCCAGGAGCAGGCGGAGCTCGAAGCGGCGCTCGTCGAGGCCGGTGTGGCGCGGCGGGTGCGGGTGCTCGCCGACGGCGAGGTGGCCCTCGCCACGGCGTTCGGCGCCGGCCCCGGAATTCTCATCAACGCGGGCACCGGCTCGATCGCATACGCGCGCGACCCCGCGGGCGAGCTGCACCGCGCCGGCGGGTATGGCTGGCAGCTGGGTGACGAGGGCGGCGGCTACTGGCTCGGCCGCCGCGCCCTCGACGTCGCGGCCCGCTCGCACGACGGCCGCGGTGAGGGCTCCACCCTGCTGGCGCGACTGCTGGGAGCGCTCGGCCTCCAGCACTTCGATGACCTGGTGCGCTGGACGGCCACGGCCACGCCTGCCCAGATGGCGGCGCTCGCGCCCCACGTGCTCAATGCGGCCCGCGAGGGAGAGGGAGTGGCGCGTCGGGCGGTGGACGACGCGGCGCGCGAGCTGGTGGAGTTGACCGACGTCCTGGCCCGGCATTTTCCGGGCACCGGCCCGGTCCCGGTCGCCATCGCCGGAGGCCTGCTGTTGCCGCAGTCGCCGCTCACCGCCGCGTTCCGCGAGCGCCTCACCACCGGCCTCAAGCGAGCACGGCTGGTGACCGAGCGGATCGACCCGGCGGTGGGAGCGCTTAGACTAGCCGCAGAGCTGGAATAGCAGCAAGTGGAGAGGTACCGTTTAAGCCTCCCCGTCACAGCGTGCGCGGCATTGTCGGAAGAGCTCGGCAAACGTCGCTACGTAGGGCTCGCGGAGCATGTTGTCGCTGGTGCAGCCGTCCGGCCCGACATACTCCTCGACATGCGCCGCGACGGAGCGCCAGCGGAGCGGCTTATTGGGCGTCCGCAGCCAATCCTTGCAGGGCAGGAACAACCCGATGCGACCGGCGAAGCGACTGGGTGTATAGCGGCGCGCCGCCGCCACCGTCGCCCGCTCGACCTGGGCACGGAGGGCCAGCACCGGGTCCGAGGCGGTGGGCGCATTGGCGGCACGCCGTGCCGCTCGCTCGTGCAGCTTCTGCGCGATGTAGCGCCGCCCGTCGCGGGTCGGGAGCGACACCAGGGCTCGGGTGTGTCTGACCGCTCGCGCCACCTGCTCCCCGAGTCGCTCCCGCAAGAGCGGCAGGCGGCGGTATCTGGTCGGATACGGGGCGCCGAACAAGGCGACCAGGCTGATGGTCATGCGCTCCCGCAGTAGTTGTTGCCCTAACTCGAACGCGATCGTGCCGCCCGTGCAGAAACCCGCGATCACACAAGGCCCCGCCGGATGGAACGCGCGGATCTGGCCGGCGAAGTATGCGGCCAGATCTTCGATTCGCGTGAGCGGCTTGCTGTGGCCGTCGAGCCCGGGGGGCTGGAGCCCGTACAAGGGCTGATCGTCGCCCAGGTGCTGCGCCCAGGCGCGGTAGCAGAACACATCGCCGTTGTGTCCGGGGACGCCAAAAATGGGGGGGCGTGTACCCCGCGGCTGCAGTGGGACGATGGCCCGCTGCTGCTCGGCAAGGGTCGTGGCCGAGCGCAAGAATGCCAAGATGTCGTGCTTCCGTTGCTGCAACTCTTTGCGCAGTTCGGGGGTAAGCACGCCGGCCGGCGCATTGCAGCGCAACCCGTCGCCCTCCGCCCAGATCTCAATATCGCGGCGGCGCAGGTCGGCGAGCAGGGCGGGCACGCTCATAGCTCGATCTCGACTCGGTTGGCGGCCCGCGCGGGGGCGCGCCGGGAGTTGGCCGCCCACGCGAGGGCGTCGATCGCTTCCGCCAGCGCGGCCACCGTCGGGCGTTCGAAGAGAGTGCGCAGCGGCAGGTCAAGCCCAGTGGCGGTCCGCAGCTTCGCCATGAGCCGAGCCGCCATGAGCGAATGGCCACCGAGATCGAAGAAGTTGTCGAACACGGAGAACGTCGTGGGCTCCAGCACGGCCCGGAACGCGCTCATCACCATCGCTTCCGTCGGCGTTCGAGGAGCGACCACGCCGCCGGATGGTGCCGTCGCTCCGTCGTCGGGCGGCGGCAAGGCCTTGCGATCCAGTTTGCCGTTCTGGGTGCGCGGCAGTGCCTGGAGCATGACGAAACGGGTGGGAACCATGTACGCCGGCAGGGCGGCGCGGAGCAGCGCGCGCACCTCCTCGACCACGTCGGCGGGCGTAGGCTCGGTCACGAGGTAGGCGACGAGACGCTTGTCTCCCGGCGTGTCCTCACGCACCGCGACCGCGACCTCGCGCACGGCGGCATGCCGCGCGATGCGGGACTCGATCTCGCCCAGCTCGATGCGGAAGCCGCGTACCTTGACCTGGTCGTCGAGACGGCCGAGGTGCTCCAGCGTGCCGTCACCGCGCCAGCGTGCGTGGTCACCGGTGCGGTACAGCGTGCCCCCGGGGGTCGCGCCGAAGGGGTCCAGGATAAATCGCTCGGCGGTGAGCTCGGGTCGGTTCCAATAGCCAAGGGCGACCCCATCCCCCCCAATGCACAGTTCGCCGGGGACCCCGACGGGGCACAGGTGCTGCCCCGCATCGAGGATCCGGATGGTGGTGTTGGCGATCGGTTTGCCAATCGTGACCCCGTGGCCCGTGTCGGTGATGCGGGCGCAGGTGGACCACACCGTGGTCTCGGTGGGCCCGTACATGTTCCACAGCTCGGCGCCGCCTGCGATCAACTGGTCGGCAAGATCGCGCGGCAGGGCTTCGCCGCCGACCAAGGCCTTGAACCCCGCTGCAGGGGTCCAGCCCGCCTCAAACAGCAGGCGCCACGTGACCGGGGTGGCCTGCATGGCGGTGGCTTCGTGCCGTTCGAGCAGGGAGCCGAGCGCACGCCCATCGAAGGTGGCATCGTGGGTCGCGATGACGACCGTGGCGCCGCGCGTGAGCGGCAGCAGCAGCTCGAGCACGGCGATATCGAAAGACAACGTCGTGACCGCGACCACCACGTCCGCGGCCGCCAGACCGGGCTCGCGGGCCATACTGGTGAGGAAGTTGACCACAGCACGGTGCGGGATGACGACGCCCTTGGGCGCGCCGGTGGAACCGGACGTGTAGATGACGTAGGCCGGGTCCTCGGGCCGCGCCCCATACGCGGCCATCGATAGCTGGCTGTCCGGCGGCGTCGCGATGGCCGTGGCGTCGTCGTCGAGCAGCACCTGACGCTCGCGCGGCACACCGAGCGAACCAGCCAGCGCCGCGGTGGATACGAGCAAGGAGAGGTGGGCGTCATCCGCCATGAAGCGCAGGCGCTCCGGCGGAAACGTAGGATCGAGCGGCACGTAAGCGGCGCCGGCTTTGAGGATGCCCAACAAGCCCACGACCATCTCCACCGAGCGGTCGAGGCATAGACCGACCCGCACACCGGGGCCGGCGCCCAACGTGCGCAACCGCCGAGCGAGCTGATTGGACCGGCGATCCAATTCGCGGTAGGTGAGCCGCCGATCCTCGAAGGCGATGGCGAGAGACTCCGGTGTTTGTCGCACCTGCGCTTCGACCAGCTGGTGGACACACAAATCGCGCGGGTAGTCCGCGGCGGTTTCGTTCCACTCGACCAGCAATTGCCGGCGCTCCGGCTCGGAGAGTAGTGGGAGGGCCGTGACGCGGCGCTCGGGAGACGCGACCATCGCTTCGAGCAGCGAGCGCCAGTGCGTCGCCAGGCGCGCGATGGTTGGCTCGTCGAACAGGTCCGCGCAGTACTCAAACCGCCCCCACGTGCGGTCGGCTTCCTCGTACAGATGCAGCGTCAGGTCGAACTGGGCTAACTTGAGGTCAAAATGAAAGCCACTGACATCCAGGCTGCCGAGGCGCGGGGGGGTAGTGGACAACACCTGCAGCGCGACCTGGAAGATCGGGTTCCGACTCGGATCCCGTTCGAACTTCAGGTGCTTCATCAACGCTTCGAGAGGCACGTCGCCGTTGGAAAAGGCATTCAGCGTGACGTCTCGGCTCCTGCCCAGTAATTCGACAAAGGTGGGATTGTCCGACACATCGCACCGCAACGCGACCATGTTGAGAAACAGGCCGATCAGCGGATCGAGTTCGCTCGCCGTTCGAATGGCGACGGGTGTCCCGATCACGATGTCTTCGGCGCCCGAGTAGCGCCGCAGCAGCACTTGGAACGCCGCCAGCATCGTCATGAAAAACGTGCAGCGCTGCCGCTCGCCGAAGGCCTTCACGCTCCGCGCCAGCGGTGCAGGGATGTCGAAGAAGACGTTCGAGCCGGCGAAGGACTGCGTGGCCGGCCGGGGTCGGTCGCCGGGCAGCTCCAACACGGGGAGCGTGCCACCCAATTGCTCGCGCCAGAAGGCGATCTGCTTGGCATGGGCCGCGTCGTCGGCGAGGGCGTTGCGCTGCCACTCGGCGAAATCTCCGTATTGCACGGCCAGCTCCGGCGGCCGGGGCTCGCCCCCTTCGGTGAAGGCGCGATAGAACGTGTCCAACTCGTCCATCAGCGGCCTCATCGACAGGCCGTCCGCCACGATGTGATGCAGGTTGACGATCAGGACGTGTTCGGCTTCGCCCAACTTGAACAGCGACACTCGCAGCAGGGGCAAGCGCGACAGATCGAAGGGCCGCAGCGACTCTTCCGACGCCAGGGTCTGCGACGCGCCTTCTCGTTCCCGGGCCGTGGGGTGGTCCAGTACCGTGACGCCGATCTGGATCGTGAGGGCGGGATGGATGCGCTGCACCGGTTCGCCGTCACGGACGGCGAAGCTGGTTCGCAGCGCTTCATGACGCTTGATGATCTCATTGAAGCTGCGCTCCAGGGCCGCCACATCGAGCGGGCCGCGGAGGCGGTACCCGTACGGCATGTTGTACGCCGGATTGCCCGGCTTCATCTGATCGATCACCCACATCTGACGCTGCATGAACGACAGCGGGGCCGCATGCGGGTCCGGCCGCCGGGGAATCTGCGGACCCCTGACACCGCTAGGCGCAGCCTTCCGCAGGCGCTGCTCGAGCAACGCCTGCTTCGCGGGCGAGAGCTTATTCGTTTGAGACAAGGCTCCGCGCCTCCTCGTCCGTGAGCGCGTCGATCTCGGCGATCAGCTGCTCCCGGATATAGCGCGACAGCTCCGCCACCGTCGGCGCGTCGAATAGCGCTCGAACCGGCAGATCGATCTGAAACGCCCGGCGCAGCTCGGCGATGATCTTGACGGCCAAGAGCGAGTGCCCGCCCAAGTCGGCAAAGCTGTCGTCGCTGCCGACGGCTTCGATCCCGAGCGCATCCTGCCAGATCCGAGCGACCTGGCGCTCGGTCTCATCACGCGGCGCCTGAAAGGCGGTTTGCAGGGACGGCCGCTGCGCGCCGGCCGTCGTCGGGGCCGTCACCCGCGGATTGAGGGATTCCAGCTTGATCCACTGGTCGATCCGGGCCCCGAGATCACCCGTCGACACGATGAGTTGGCCGGCAGTCCCGAGCGCCAGGACGGTTTCCAGCATCGCCATTGCCTCCGGGGCACTCATCCCCAATTCCTTGAGCGTCGCCCCGAGGCCCGACGCCGCCGCCGCGTCGTCGTGTAGCCGCCACACGTCCCAGTTCACGCTGAGCCAGGGCACCGCGGACGCCCGGTTATGCAGGCGCGCGAACGCGTCCAGATAGATGTTGGACGACGCATAGGCCGCCTGCCCGATCCCACCCAGCACGGAGGTCAGCGAGGACATGAGGAGGCAGAAATCCAGCGGCTTGCCGTTCAGCACGCTCGCCAACACATGGACGCCGTGCGCCTTGGCGCGGAAGTGCGCCTCGCAGCTGTCGGGGTCGCTGTCCTTGATCTCCCGATAGTCCCCGACGATGCCGGCGCCATGAACGACGCCATGTAGAGCGCCAAAGTGCCGCTCCGCCTGCTCGACGACTCCCTGCATGGCCCGCGCGTCCGCCACGTTCGCGTTCAGGTACAGGACCTCGCCCCCCAGCCCTTCGATCCGCCGGATGGCGTCGATGCGAGCCCGGGTGGCATCGTCGGTGGGGTGACTCTCGACCCACTCGTCCCATGACTCCCGTGCTGGCAGCGCCGTGCGGCCGACCAACACGAGGCGGGCGCGGTATTGCGCGGCGAGGTGTTCCGACAGCGCGGTACCGATCTCCCCCAATCCACCCGTGATCAGGTACACGCCCCCCTCCCGCAGGGTCGAGCGGCGGCGACCGGCGTCGGTCTGGTCAACCGGCTCATACGTCTGGACCCAGCGTCGCCCGGTGCGATGCGCCACGAACAAGCGCGCGTCGGACTCCAGCAGCTCGCCGAGCACAAGATCCGCGCCCCCGTCCAGCGACCCAGGGTGCACCGGTTCATCCACGTCGATGCACGTCACGCGCAGGTTGGGATACTCCTGTCCGATCACCATACCCGGCCCGAGCAGCGTCGCCTTTCCCGGGCACAGCGTTTCCGTGCCCGACACCTCATGCACGTTGCTGGACAAGACGAACAGCCGGATCTCGCGTTGCGCGTGGTGCGCCGCGAGCGCCCTGGCGAGAAACAGCAGGCTGTAGAAGCCGCGTGCCTGTCCCTCTGCAAAGCGATCTCCGTCGGACCGGCGGGCAGGGCCCGTCACGCTCCATGCGTGCACGATGCGATCTGGCAGCATGTCGTTCGTCTGGAGGGCACTGATCAACGCATCGTAGTGCTGCGCGTTCGCGGGCTCCATGCTGAACGTGAGAGGGTCCTCTTGTCGGAACTCGCTCCCCGCCTGTACCGTGACCACGTCATGACCGGCACCCCGGACCCGGGCCATCGCTGCGGAGGCGACGCCCGAGTCATCGGCGAAGACGAGCCACGTCCCGGCAGGCTCCGACCGAAGCGCCTCGTCGAGTCGGCCGACGGCCCGCGGCAATACCCGCTTCCAGGAGGGTACGTACAGCCACTTCGCGGGGTCCGGCTGCTTGTGAATGGCGACCGGCGTGGCGGGGGCAGCCTCCGCCACCCGCACCGGCTCGAGCCAGTGCAGCTGTCGCTCAAACGGATACGTCGGCAATGCCACGCGGCGGCGCCCTCCGGCCGAGGGCACGTGGTCCCACGCGATATCCGCGCCGGAGACCCACAGCCGTCCGATGGCCTGCCACAGAAATTCGCCGTCCGATTGATTCTCGTAGTCGTGCCGGATCGAGGACACCACCACCGGCTCGCCGCCATCCTTTCGGTCGGGATGTTGCATCGCCAACACCCCGAGCGTCCGGCCCGGCCCGGCCTCGAGGAGCACGGGATCCTTGAATCGCCACAGCTCATGCAAGGCGTCGCTGAAACGGGCCGTGCGCGTGGCGTGAGTGGCCCAATACGCCGGACTCACGGCTTCGCTCCGCTCGATCCACGTGCCGGTGACATTGGAGATGTACGGAATGGTGGGCTCCTCCAAGCTCACCTGCCGCACCGCTTCTTCAAATGTCGGCACGATCGAATCCAGCATACGGGAGTGAAACGCGTGGCCGTTCTGCACGTGCCGACAAATGATGTTCTTGGCGTTCAACATCCGCTCGAACCCGGCCACGGCTGCCACCGGACCCGCCACCACGCACAGCCGAGGTCCGTTGATGAGCGAGATCGACAGCTCGGCGGGCAGCAAGGGCAGCAATTCGTCTTCCGGCAGTGTGACCGCCAACATGGCGCCCTGCGGTAACGCGTCGACGAGCTTGGCGCGCGTCGCAATCAACCGCAACGCATCGTCCAGCGACATTACTCCGGCGAGGCACGCCGCCACGTACTCACCCATGCTGTGACCGGCAATGGCATCCGGGACAATGCCCAGCGATTGCCACAGGCGGGCAATCGCGTATTCGATGGTGAACAACGCGGGCTGAGCAAACCGCGTCTGATTCAGATTCCTGGCGTCTGGATCCCCCGCCGCCTCGGGGCTGCGCCCGAGCATCTTCTTCAGGTCGATCCCCTTGGCTTTGCCCGCCTGCCGCCAGCTCTGGCTCTGCGGATAGATGACACGCCGGATATCGACCCCCAGGTGCGGCTCGAGGATCCGCGCGCAGCGATCGACCTCCTGCCGGAACGCGGGCCACGTTTCATACAGGTCGTGGCCCATCCCCACGTAGTGATCGCCGATGCCGGGTAACAACAGGATCACGGGGCGCCGCGTCTCGGGAGTGCGGCCGGACACGACGCGCTTCGCGCCTTCCGGTCCGAGGGCGGTCATGGCGTCCGCCCGATCGACACAGACTACACAGCGCCGCTGCGGAAACGCCTTTCGGCCGATCTGCAACGTGTAGGCAACGTCACTCATGCTGACGGAGTCGTGCATGCTCAGGAACTCCCGCAAGCGCTGGGTGGCCTGGTCGAGCGCCGGTGCCGTCTTCGCCGACAGAATGAGCAGATGGGGAGGACGGGCCTCGCCCGAGGCCACCGGTTCGGGTGCCTCTTCGAGCACGACATGCGCGTTCGTGCCACCCATGCCGGTGGACATCACGCCCGCCCGCCTCGGACCGTCGCTGGTCCATTCCCGCAGCGCGGTGTTGACGTAGAACGGGGTGGCCGGAAAATCGATTTCCGGATTGGCCTCCGTGAAGTGGAGACTCGGCGGCAGCTGTCGGTGTTCGAGCGCCAGGACCGTCTTGATGATGCCCGCGACGGCGGCCGCGGCATCGAGGTGCCCCACATTGGTCTTGACCGAGCCGATGGCGCAGTAGCCGGTACGCTTGGTAAACGTGCGGAACGCCTTGGTCAAAGCACGGACCTCGATGGGATCTCCCACCGGCGTGCCTGAACCATGCGCCTCGATGTAGCCGATGCTGTCCGCCTCGACCCCGGCGTTGGCCAGCGCCTCCACCACAGCCTCTGCCTGGCTGTCGACGCTCGGCGCCGTGAAGCCCGCCTTGGCGGAGCCGTCGTTGTTCACGGCCGAGCCCTTGAGTACGGCGTGAATCGTATCGCCATCCGCGAGGGCGTCCGCCAACCGCTTCAGCACCAGGATGCCGCCGCCGCTCCCGAACACCGTGCCATTGGCCTTGGCATCAAACGCTCTGACGTGTCCGTCCCGGGAGACCACGCCGCCACCGTCACAGAAATAGCCGGCCCGATGCGGCACGCGCACCGAAATCGCGCCCGCGAGGGCCATATCCGTCTCCTCCCCGAGCAGGCTTTGGCGGGCGAGGTGGACAGCGACCATAGAGGTCGAGCACGCGGTCTGCACGGTGATGCTCGGCCCCTTCAAATTGAGTTTGTAAGAAATCCGGGTGCTCAGAAAATCCTTGTCGTTGCCGATGAGCGTCGGGATGTACTCCTCGGCCAGCCGGCGGTTGAGGCCCACGTTCGTGAAATAGGTGTTCAGGGCGGCTCCGGTGAACACGGCGATGCGCCCGGGATAGCGCTCCGCGTCATAGCCCGCATGCTCGAGCGCCTCGTGCGCCAGCTCCAGCAGGATGCGGTGCTGCGGATCCATTGTTCTCGCTTCCATCGGCGAGAACCCGAAAAACGCGGCGTCGAACAGCCCCGGCCCTTCGAGCAGCGGTGCCGCCTTCACGTAGTTCGGGTCCGTCAGGTAGGAGGCCGGCACGCCCGCGCCCAGGATCTCCTGATCCGACAGCCGCGTGATCGACTCGCGGCCCGCGGCCAGGTCACGCCACAAGGCGTCGACGTCGGGCGCGCCCGGAAAACGGCCCGCCATCCCCACGATGGCGATATCGAAGTCGCTCGTCATCGGCAGGTTCAAGGCCTCCCTTGAATGACCGGCTCCGGCAAGGCCTTGCGATCCGCTTTCCCGCTCGGTGTCAACGGCATGGCGTCGATCTGCTCGAACCGGTGGGGAATCATGTAGTCCGGCAGGTGCCGCTTGACGTGCTCCTTCAGGCCGTTCAGGTCCAGGCCCGATTTGCTGACCAGGTACGCGACAATCAGGATGATGCTTTCCGAGTACTGCTTCACCACGGCCACGCAGTCGGTGATGCCCGGGTACTCGCGGATCGTGCTTTCGATCTCGCCCAGTTCGATCCGCAATCCCCGGATCTTGACCTGGTGATCCTCCCGACCGAGATACTCGATAGTGCCGTCCGGCAGCCACCGCGCGATGTCGCCGGTGCGGTAGATGCGCTCGCCGGGGGTGACGGGACTGTCGGTGAACTTCTCGGCGGTCAGCGCGGCGTTATTCAAGTAGCCGCGCGCCAGGCCGACGCCGGCAATGCACAACTCTCCCGTCTCGCCGATCGCGACTTGCTGGCCGTCGCGGATGACGTACAGCCGGATATTGTGGATCGGTCGCCCAATGGGAATGACGTCGAACTCGTTGTGCGCGGGACAATCGAAATAACTGACGTCGACCGTCGCCTCGGTGGGGCCGTACAGGTTCGTCAGGCGCGCCCCGGTCCGCTTCCCCCAAATGTCATTGAACTTTCTCACGTGACTGGGTGTCAGCGCTTCGCCGCTCGCGAACACGCGCCGCACCGACGCAAGGCCGTTCAGCAGGCTCGCCGGCTTGGCATCCAGATACTCGAGAAACACGTTCAGCATCGAAGGCACGAAGTGCAGGACAGTGACCCGGTGCCGCTGGATCGTGTCGACAATGGCCAGCGGATTGCGCTCGCCGCCCGGCCGCAAGAAGCACAGCTGCGCGCCCTCCAGGGCCCACCAGAACAGCTCCCAAACGGAAACGTCGAAATAGTACGGCGTCTTCTGGAGGATCACGTCGCCCGCACCGATCGGGTAGGCGTATTGCATCCAGTGCAGGCGATTGACGAGGGAGCGGTGCTCGATCATCACGCCTTTTGGCTTGCCGGTCGATCCCGACGTATAGATCACGTACGCCAGATCCTCGGGCGTCGTGAGAATCGCTGGGTTCACGATCGACCCGCGGTACACCTCCGCGCCGTCGAGATTGATGATTCGCCCCGCGAAGCGGGCCCGGCCGGCGGTCCCACCGTGGACCAACAGCACCTTGACCCCGGCGTTCGTCAGCAGGTAGTCGATTCGATCCGGCGGGTTGTCCGGGGCGACCGGCAGGTAGGCGGCTCCGGCCTTGATGATCCCCAGGACGCCGATGATCATGGCAAACGATCGCTCCACCATCAACGCGACGACCTGCCCCGGCCCCACCCCCTCGGCTCGCAACGCATGGGCCAGCTGATTGACCTTGGCGTTGAGCTCTGCGTAGCTGCACGATGGCCCACCGAGGGTGGAGTCGTGGTCGCAGATGACGGCGGTGCGGAGGGCATGCTTCGTCATTTGCGTTTCGATCAACGCCTGGATCGTGACATCATCCGGAAACGACGTCTCCGTGCGGTTGAATTGCGCAATCCGCGCGAGATCGGCTTCGCTGGCGACACGTGACGGGTGAGGGGTCATCGGCATCACGCGGAGCGGGTTGGCGTGCCGACCTTGCCGGCGCGCGCGACGAACATCTTCCCCAGGATGTCCTCATGGACCTGGGTGGTGCCTTCTATGATCTCCATGATCTTGGCATCGCGGTAATACCGGGACACCGGGGAGGAGCCGTGGCAGCCCGAGGCCCCGCGGATCTGCACGGCATCGGAAGCGGCTCGCACCGCGGCGCGCGACGTGAAGTACTTGGCCATCAAAGTCTGTTCGAAGGCCTCCGGCAGATGCCCGTCTTCCGCGCGGCACGCGTTGTGGCACAGCAAGGTCCCGGCCTCGAGATCGGTGCCCATATGGGCAATCAACGACCGCACCATCCCCAAGTCGCCCACGGTCTGGTCAGCGATCTTCCGCACCGCCGCGTACGCGACGCTCTCTTCAAAACATCCGCGCAACAGGCCCAATGCCGAGCAGGCGGTGCTGATTCTGCCGTAATGCAACCCGACCGGCGCGACGTGTGACAGGGCGAAGCCCGCCTTGCCGACGAGGTTGGCCGCGGGGACGGCTACATCCTTGAAGTGCAGCTCGGCGAGACCCGCCGCCCGAAACCCCATCAGATCGCAGATCGGTGTCACGCGCACCCCGGGCGCTTCCCGCGGGACTACACACGCCACGGCGCGTTGCCCCAGCGTCCCAAACACCAGAAACACACCGGCGAATTGGCCGCAGCTGATCCACCTCTTGCTCCCGTTCA
>Ga0137388_10001368_pt1 | contig 14681 bp, 16 predicted proteins | sample 15con2h14AmetaG_FD_104644 | JGI IMG/M metagenome (GOLD analysis project Ga0137388, IMG submission 104644) | Vadose zone soil microbial communities from Angelo Coast Range Reserve, California, USA - 15con2h1.4A metaG | ecosystem: Environmental > Terrestrial > Soil > Vadose zone > Saprolite...
AGTGTGATTATCTTCTCCGGCCAAAGAATGGGAATAGCCCACTCAATCGCGTCGCGCCGCGGGTGGCCACGGCCGCGGATGCTGCCCTCGGCGTCCACTCTGTAGTGGGGAACCGAGACTACCTTGGCCGACACGGGAAATGTTCCCCCAGGTAGAGTCAAGCTATTGAACTCGAGTTTCAGCAAGCCTTTGCCGAAGAAATGTCCTGGATCACGGAAATCCTCGAAGCGACCGGACAGATAGGCGCCGCGTGGAAATACCGGACGCCCGAACATCCCCAACGAACTGACATGGCAAACTATTGGGTCGCCGACCTGTGCCGTCTCAGAAGAGAACCTGGGCTCATCAAGCGTACATTGCAGAAGAGTTCCAGCCGGCACGATTGATTCCTTTGTTTGTGCCGCTGCTACAGTCACTAGACAAAACACAACTACGACAAATAGAAAAAGTCTACGCATATTCGCCTCCGCTTTGCAGTCAGCAATAACTGCAAGGATCCCGCAAAAGAGCCGAAGGCACGCTTGGCGCAGGATCTGAGGTGGACAAGCAGGTAGGGATACTGCAAGTGACCGTCTGACAGGTACGCTGGGCCGAGTGAAGCATGGCACAACCGCGGGAATAGGTTACTTATACACCGCTCGAGCGCCTTATTCAACCCAGAGGCCAGGGTTGCTATCGGACGGCGGCCTGTGGCAATGCTTGCGGGGCCGCCTATTGGTGCCGGCAGCAGATGGAAGTAACGGAGCGCGGAGCTTCGAGTTCGACTTATTCGATTAACGCGCGGCCACGCATGGATAGGAAATTCACGGGGTATCGATCCGTTTGACACAATCAAACAGCGGAGTGCTCGCGTTCTTTGCATTCGCGGCAGAGCCGCGTCCAGGGCACCGCCTCTAGACGAGCCTTAGAGACAGGCTGCTTGCATACCTGGCACACTCCGAATGTGCCCTGCCTGATCCGACCAAGTGCTTCTTCTATCGCTCGTAAGAGACGACTATCTGTTTGGTGTAAGCGGATCTGAAGTTCCGCCTCCGCATCAGCACTGGCTTGGTCAATTAGATCTCCCTCCAAGCCACCTGCTGCTGGTACTGGGGCCGCAGCATCGCCCTGGACAGACGACAGCTCGCGCTGCTTCTCCAGCAATAGTTCTTTGTATCGTTGGAGATCCCTCGCGCTTGCCACTGGCTCTCCAATCATGAACGAGCGCGCCCCGGTCGGAAGTCTCTCGTCGGGTCCCTTTTAGGGTATCCGTCTTCTAGCTCTTCTTTGAGGTCACTGCATAAAAGGCTGCCCACCGCTGCTCTACGTCTCTCCTTCTGCAGTGTGGGCAGAAGATCCTGCCCTTCTCATACTCAGAAATAGTCAGGATTTTAAAGAATTCTTTCTTGCAGGCTAGACAAAGAAAATTGTACTGGGGCATAGCTCTCTTCCCTTCGCGAACCCTTGTTGCCAAAGATCCTAGGCGCCTCTTCTGCTGGCGTCAATCTGCACCCCGTTGCGAGTGGACATGCCAACGATCGGCAAAGCGAGTCAGCTTAAGCCGCCCGATCGGGCCTCAATAGCATCCGTTCCGGGACAGTTCTATCCCGAGGAGTCAGAATTCTAGGTGGACGACTCCCTAGTGTTAGTCTGCTCGGCACTGCAGACGCGAAGCGGCGATAATTGCCTCGGAGGAAGTACCTAAATGCATAGGGCAGAGGACACCAGAACCGGGCGGAGAATTCTTGCTTCCAGTGACCAAGAGCAGGAGGATCTATGACTTTGCCCGGACAAGTTGAAAGTGCCACCCCGTCGGTTCCGGGATTTGATTCAGATTCCATAATTGTTGCCGAAATCGCTCGGCAGTTCTTTACCGCTGGATACAAGTTCTGCCTGCGATACATTTCTCTGCATCAAGAAGCGCCGGAAGATTTGAGTTCGCAGGAGGCGATCGACATTCTTAACGCGGGACTGGCTTTAATGCCGGTTCAACATGTCCACAGGCGAGGATGGTCGCCCACACAAGATCTCGGGCGACGGGACGGCCAGAACGCTGTCGCAAACGCCCAGAATGTGGGATTTCCGGCAGGCATTAGTGTCTGGTGCGACCTGGAAGGGGTAAGCAGGGCCTCTGAGGCGCAAGACGTAATAGATTACTGCGAGGCCTGGTATGAAGCATTAGACGGTGCGGCGTATAGTCCGGGGCTCTATGTCGGCCCCGACTCTGTGTTGACCGGTCCACAACTTTACGGACTCTCGTTTCGGCATTATTGGAGATCGCAAAGCAAGGTGCCGCACATTCCGAAACGTGGCTACGAACTCATTCAACTCTTCCCGCCGATCACCGCGAATGGAATCTTGATTGACATTGACGTTGCTCAGGACGACGACGAAGGTGGTCAGGCACAGTGGCTGCGGATCACACTCTGATCTGATTCGTTCGATATCCGTTTCTGCCAGGATGACATCCTCGACCTAGTCAAACGCTGCGGCAAAACGTTGCGGTCAGCCTCAAAGCGGCGTAGGATTTTCCTGTCTTTTCTCCTCGCAGGAACTTCCCAGCCCGTACCCGAGGTGCATTAGAAGGAGGTCCTCGTCATGCCTGTCAACAAAGAATTCACTGTGTTAATAGAGGATCGGCCAAGCACGCTCGGAAAAGTTTGCCGGGCGCTCGCCGATCGCGAAGTGAATATTCTTGCGCTTCAATCCTTCCCGATCGGAGGGAAAAGCGTGACTCGATTCATCGTAGACAATCCGACGACCGCCAAGACGGTGCTGGACAGCGAGCGGCTCACGTACGTGGAGGCAGAAATCGTCCAAGCCAAGCTTCCGCATCGGCCCGGCGAGATCGCGCGGGTGGCATCCCGCCTGGGAGAGGCGAACATCAATATCAACTATGCATATTGCGGCTTGGAGCCGGGAACGAATACGCCTCTGGTCTTCTTCGGCGTCGCGGAAGTCGACAAGGCGGCCCCAATTCTTGAGCAGGCCGCAGCCGCCGCTGCTGCGAAGCCTTAGATCTCGGACGACTTTCAAATCTGGCTCACGGGAGCAAGTCTCACCGGCCTTATTTGGTCGAAGATGGAGTGTGTATTCGCGCGGTGAGGATTTTGCGAAGGAAAGGGAATCACAATGGAAGAAGAAATCGGCAAGACCGCCGGCGCGATTTGGGATGCGCTCAACACGAGGGGCGAACTCTCAGCGAGCTGAAGAGAGCGGTAAAAGGGAAGGAACCCACCTTCGACTGGGCAATTGGGTAACTGGCACGCGAAAACCAGATTGTGATCAGGCCCGAGAAGCGCTCTTTCCGAATCCGCTTGAAACAAGAGCACGCAAAGCCCACGGGCGCCTCGTAGGTTGATTGTTTTCCCTGGAGAAAACAGCGCTAGGGCCTGCTAGAGTGTCCTCTGCTGCTTTCGTTTTACACGCGTTAATGATCTTCCTCTGTGCAGGAATGCCCGTCCGGAGCGCCGAACGGTGTCTGGCAGAGCCAGCGATTACATCGTTCGCAATGCGTGCCAGGGCCTCATCAATTGAAATATGACCGCGTAAATATAGCTACGCTATTCCGCGCACGTCACTTTCCACGTCCCCAACCAGCGGGAGGCTGCCTCTTCTACTCTCACTTCTTTACAGGTCTGCCGAGTTTTCCCTCGACCGAGGCAATAGCCCCCATCAACCTTCCAGTGTGATCAGCGTAGTCATCTAGCTTCATGAAGGTAATCACCCGCTCGGTCTTCTTGCGCATCTCCACGTGGCATTTCCGAGCTACCTCCATTAGCTGGTCCCAGCCGCCCTCGACGATTGTCCCGGCTGCGGTCAATCGATAGTCCAGGCCACTCGCATCAATGATCCGTACCAAGTCAACGATATCTGCGCTGATTGAACGGCCACGTCCCAATGGGATGACACTAAGTTCCAGCAGCATACTGACCTCCCTGTGGCTGGCATTATAGTTCGGGTGCTTACAGCTTGGATTACGTCAGGGCGGACTCTGTCCTTTGGTAGAGAGCGGGTTCGCAAAGAGGCATACGCCCGGCCTCTGCCCGGGCACCGGGGGTATGGGCCTCGATTGGTCTGCGCGACGGTTTTTGGGGGGCCCTCGAGGCGGTCGATTGGGTTTGTGAAACGCTAGAAGCTTGGACTGCCCAACAGTTGTTGATGAAATGCGGATTTACGCGAGCAAAGTCAAGTTACGAGCGTTCTCAGTTTCCCAGAGCGGGAGCTTGGAAGTCCTATGTATTCAATTAGTTCCAGAGACGCTTTCACGAATCTCTTTCCAGCTCTTCACAGGCTGTTCATTATTCCTGCTCGACACCGACCCCATGCGCTGCGACCTTGACGTTCACTCGATTGCCTCCGGAATGTGTATTACTCCGTCTAAAGCCGTATCAGCTGGGAGTCCTATAATCAGCCCGCCGAGGTGTATGACCGTATGAAGACAAAAGGGAATCCTCCATCAGCAGAAGAAAGTTCGTGAGAGGTGTGTCTTTGCTCGGTTCAGTCATGCTGGTTAACCGGGCGGCCCCGGTTGCGCGCCCCGCTGCTCAATTTCGCGACGGAACATTAGCAACGAAATTCCGTCTAATAGGCCATGCAGTCACTGTGGCGAGACATTCGTTACGGCCTGCGCGGACTGCGTGCAAACCCCGGATTTTCCGCGCTGGCGATGGTGACCTTGGCGCTGGGCATCGGTGCTGGGACGACCATGTTCAGCGTGATAAAGAACGTCTTACTTTCACCATTCCCCTATCAGGACGCGGACCAGATTGCGACGTTCGATATCCACGACCTGGAAAACGCACGGCCCGGGGGGCGCGGGTGGCTGAAGCCTGCGGAATACTTGGAGTTCCGCGAGCAGAACCATGTGTTCAGCGAAGACATCGGCGGCGGGGTCGAGGATGTGCTTTGGACAACAGGCGAAGGAACAGAGCAGCTCGACGGGGCGTACGTCACGCCGAACACATTTCGTTTCCTCGGTGTGGCGCCGCTGTTGGGACGCCCGATCACGCCGGAGGACGCCAAGCCCGCGGCGCCTCCTGTCTTCGTGATGAGCTACAAGATGTGGCAGCGGCGATGCAACCGGGACCCGACAATCCTGGGGCGGACATTCCTGTTGAACGGAAAGCCTACGACGCTAGTGGGCATCATGCCGAAGCGATTCACGAAGCGGGCGGCAGACCTGTACCAACCGGCGGAGCTGGACCGCGCGGACGACCGGTGGTTCATGTTTCAGGCACGCTTGAAGCAAGGCGTGACGTTGAAGCAGGTGGAGGCGGATCTGCTGCCCATCGCGCAACGCTGGGCCCAGGAGCATCCCAAGGACTACCCGAAGCGGTTCTCCATTGAGGCGAGCAGTTGGGTGGACAGCATAGTGGGGCCGTTCAAGAAGACTCTGTACACGCTGGGGGCAGCGGTGGCGTTGCTGCTGTTGATTGCCTGCGCAAACGTGGCGAATATGCTGCTGGCGCGGTCAACGACGCGTGACCGGGAGATGGCGATCCGCGCGGCGTTGGGAGCGAGCCGATGGCGGGTGGCGCAACAATTGCTTATAGAGAGCCTGCTCTTAGGCATCGGAGGTGCGGCCCTGGGCACCATGATGGCCTACGGTGGGATCAAAGCGCTGGTGGCATTCATTCCCGACGGCGCCATTCCGCGGGAAGCAGAGATCGGGTTGGACGCTCCAGTATTATTCTTTAGCCTGGGGCTGGCGGTAGTGACGGCCCTGTTGTTCAGCCTTGCTCCTGCGTTACAAATGGCGCGGCGGGACATTGTCGAGCCGCTAAAGGACTCCGGCCGCGGCGTGAGCGGCGGATTCCGGCGCGGCAAGCTGAGGAGCACGCTGGTGGTTGTGGAACTGGCGCTGTCCCTGGTTCTGCTGACTGGCGCGGGGCTCATGATGCGGACGTTCGCGGCGCTCCTGCAGGTCGATCTAGGATTCAACCCGAACAACATTTTAGTGGCGCGGCTACCGTTTCCGCGCGGGCAATACAAAGCGGCATCCGACAAAGAAAAATTCTTCAGCCAATTGCTGGTGCGGTTGAAGGCGTTGCCGGGGGTCATCGAAGCGACGGAAACCAGCGCGCTGCCCCCGTACGGGGGGATTCGCACCGAGGTAGAGACCCCGGGCAAAACGCACGGCGACCGATGGGACGCGCTCTACCAACTGGTTAGCGAAGGCTACTTCCGGACGCTAGGTGCGAAGCTCGTGCGTGGACGACTGCTCACTGAGGGTGAAGTGAACGGCGCGCGTAAAGTGGCGGTGATAAACCAGACGCTGGTAGCGAAGTACTTCGGGCATGAAGACCCGATCGGGCGACAGATTCAGATCAAGCAGTTGGGCTCGATGCCGAATTCGCCGCTTGCCAATCCCGTTTTCGAAATCGTGGGCATCATTGGGGACATGAAAAACCAGGGAATCCAGGAGCCGATTTGGCCGGAGATTTTCATTCCTTACACGGTCACGGGGAATTTCGAACGCGGGATTCTGGTGCGCACGGCGGGCAGAGCAATGCCGTTGTTGAATCCGGTGCGACGAGAAATCTGGGCGGTCGACCATAACGTGGCGCTAACGATGACGCGCACCCTCGAGGATTTTCTTTCGGATTTTTCGTATGCGCAACCGCGCTTCATTTTGCTGGTGCTCGGGGCGTTTGCGGGGATCGGGCTGCTGTTGGTAGCCATTGGCGTGTATAGCGTCATTGCGTACACGGTGTCACGACAAACTCACGAGATCGGGATCCGCATGGCGCTAGGCGCGAGCCGCAAGGACGTGATTGGGATGGTGTTGCGGATGGGACTGTGGTTGATCGCCGTGGGCCTGAGCGTCGGGGTGGGCGCGAGCCTCGCGGTGAAAAAGGTAATCGCGAGCGAATTGTGGGGCGTGTCGCCACGTGATCCGGTTACGTTCGTCGGGGTGGGGTTGGTGGTGCTCGCCGCAGGTGTGACGGCATGCTGGTTCCCGGCCCTGCGCGCGACGCGAGTGGATCCGCTGGTGGCGCTACGGTTTGAGTGAAGGTTCCAGAACGCGTGCATTTCGGAACCGCTTAGGAACCCAGCTTCATTCAATGTAGTCGATTCCATCGCACCCCAGATTTTCGGCGGTTCCCCCGGTAGCGGCTTGGGCTCTTCATCCTCCCGTTCTTTGAACGCGCTGGGTGGTGGTAAGAACACGGTTTCTCGATTCTTCGTTCGGCCCTTCCCCCTTAGCCTTTGTGCAAACGGGTTCCAGCATTCGGAGCAGGCTCGCTGTTGCCTGGCGAGCTCCATCCTGTTGCATTTCACGAGATTTATTCACCGTTCCGCATGTGTTTGCTCTTCTGATTGCTATACCAAGCAGACGAATAGCTTTACTTAGTTAGGTTTCAAATCACCCTGCGGAGAGATAGATCGATTGATGGTCGGGGAGACGAAGTGGCCGGGAACATTTCGTTAAGTAGTTTGCCACTTCTTTCCTAAAAAGAGCTTTAATCGAGAAGCGTTCAGGGGCCCGAATTGTCAGAGGGTAAACAGCCGGAATACCCGGAAGTTCAACGTTTGTCAGCATATCGCTCGCAGTGTCGTGTACCGCAGAAGCGATACCACCGCAACGCGGCAATGGTGCCTGGCTTGCAAGGGATCCCACAAGTATTTCCAGCTTGTCCCCGTTTGCATTTTGGCTAAATGAACGGATAATAAGCCAGCAGCTCCCCGCGTGATCGGCAGGAATATTGCGAACGACTTAGACGCCCGTAGCGGAGTCAGTCCGACACAGTGTTGTTGTGTTTGAACTCTTAGCCCGTGCAAGGGCCGAACTTCCTCGGTCTTGGCCTAGGTTGGAGAGGCGGTTTCGAAATGGACACAGAAGCCACAAACCACCTAGCAGTTCGGGCTATCAAATTGATCCCTAGCGACCCTTGTAGCAAGGAAGTTGAGGAGCCCAAATTGACCGTACGGGACTGCCCAGAAGCTCCGAAGTTTGAAGTGCGTTGCCACGCCGGAGATGCCGGCCATCTTGAGGTTTGCAGCGGCTCTGTGTCCGTGCGGGTTGGCCAACGGATTCGCAGGGAAGGCAAGGAAGAGTTATGGGGCTCCTTGCTCGTTGAGTGCAAGGAACAGGACGACGGATCGTTGGCGGTTGAGGTTGTGATCTGCCATCCTGACTGGGACGAGCCGGTGAGGATTGCCTCTATTCAATCCAATCCCTCCGACGAAAAGGCGGCGGAGCCAACCCTTCGTTGCGACTTCCAACAAAAACAATTGTAACGCCCTAAGGCAGCCCATCACGACTTCCGTCCGGTGACGGAGGCGCCCACAACCGAAAAGTGGGTCGGATGTATTGCACACACAGATGTTAAGCGCGGCACGAAGCTCTCTGTGCGCGGTAGTGCGCGAAATGAGCACTGTCGAGCTACTCGTCACGATCGCCTACGTCTTGCTGGCAAGCTACGCCAGGCCTTTCGGCCCCCCGATGCGTTTTTGGGCTTTGCGATCTTCTTAGTCTTAGCGAGGCCGCTGCAGGTTCTTTTGCGGCGACTAATTGATCGAATAATTCCAGACCTTTATGCAGGATGGGCGGGACGCCAGAAGGAGCAGGGTTCACCACTTCAACAGGCGAAGCAGTTCCCGAATGAATAGTAGGAAGAGAAATGCTTCGAGAGCGAGCTTCTTAGGGGCTTCGAAGAGCGCTATTGCGCTGTTAGCGGCCTGAATGAGCTTGGGGGCGAGCTTTCGCACAAAAACACAACTTTCTTAAGTTGTCTTTGGTGCGGGGCTCAAGCAGATCATTGCACTAACCTAGCCCTTGGTCAACTGCTTTTTCACAACACCACGGAAACTTCCGTCGGCTCGGCACTAACGCATTCCTCACGTCTACCTAGTTTCTGCGCAGATGCGATACTCTTCATGGCGGCCCGAACAGGACGATAGACGGTCGTCTTGGCGGGTACGATTTTGTGCTTGACACGCGCGACATAGTGTCGCATATTGTTCATGAAGCGATATTCGATTTCTGAAGCGGCGAGGCTGTTAGGAATTCACCGAGCGACGTTACACAGGTGGATTTGCGAGGGTGTAATTCCGGAGCCGATTGCCGAGGATATCGCAGGTGCGCGACTTCGCTACTGGACCGAGGATGGCCTGGCCAAATTGAAGGAGTACAGGGCCGAGCATTATGGGAAGAAGCCGCGCAAAAAGAAGAGGAAATAAAGAAGAGCAGTGAAAGAAAAAGTGACCAAGCGGGACGCCGGGCAGTTTGCACCTGCACGACGCCCCTGACCACCATCACCTCACAGGGAGGTAACGATGGCTGCAAGAGAAGTTATCCATTTCTCATCCTGGGCGCAACTTCCGACGCGCCCTGTGTTTCCGGCTCTTCTCCTCCCTGAGCCGGTTTCGGAACCCCCGCCATAGCTAAATAGCACGTTTGTGTCTTTCTTGCGGCTGTTCTCAGCCGTGTTGCTCTTCGTGTATCTCGATGCCGTCGCAAATTGAGTGGACGCACTTTCAGAGAATCGCAAGCATGCGATGTAGGTATGCAATGAGGGCACTCAAAGTAGGCCCACGATACTTACGTTTTCTATTTAGGTTGGGTGAAGTATTAAGGCAAACAATGGGGGAATGGAAGGCACCACTGAGTCTGCGTGTCCGGCGAGATTTACGAGCCGGCTTGGAGGAGTTTGCTGCCCGAGACAAACGAACACTCGGGAATCTCGGAGAGGTACTGCTTGAGTGGAGCTTCCAGCAACTGCAAGTGGTGGGTTCCACCGAGCGCTTGTTGAAATACAAGATTCGGCCGCCGGTTCGCCACGCCAAACAAAAGTGATGTTTTAGCGAAGCCAGAAAAACAAGGGACAAGGGAAAATCATCATGGACACGGGCAAATTCGAAATTCATTGCGACGCCGGCACCGCTGGTTCTCTTTACGCAAGAACCAACTCGGTCTCTGTCCGCATCGGGCAACGCGTCGGAAACCAAAACGCAGAGATCTGGGATTCCATCATCATTCTTTGTGAAGAGAATAGGGACGGCGTCCTCTCCGCCAAGATCATCGTTTGCCATCCGGATTGGGACCAGCAACTTCAAGTTGCACACATCCAATCACGCGTAACGGAACCGAACCCCTCAAATCCAGCGTTGGAGTTCGATCTAAAGCCCATCCACATCTGACCTAAACTCTCCAAACCTCAAGGGGTCAAAGTGATCATCGGCGAGCGATTGCGTGCGTTTCGCGAATACAAGGGGCTTTCTCAGGTGGACATTGAGAAGCGAACCGGTTTGTTTCGCTATCACATCTCTCGCGTAGAAAATGGGCACACGATCCCGACATTGGAAACGCTCACGAGATTTGCTCGGGCGTTCGAAGTGCCCGTATTTCACCTCGTTTATGAGGAGGACGATCCTTATCCACCGCCAACTCTTCCCGGAAACGGGGCTTCGATAGAGGTTTACGTGAAGCTATCCAGAAAAGACACGCGCCTCCTGAAACACCTGAACCTTCTGTTCAGCCAATTGCGTGACGGTGACAGGCAGCTGCTGTTCGCTTTGGCTCGCAGAATGGTCAAACGAATGACTTGTCGGCCGGCTGCAGCGAAAAGGCTGAAACCGGAGAAGAAAGCCCAACGCGTGGGCCCCCACCCTTCAGGTCGCACTCCTCATCACGCAAACGCAAGCAGTAGAAAACGAAGTCTCCGACCAAAAGCAAGGTCAACACGAAAATAGCCTTTGTGTCGGTGGGACCTGGCCCGCTTGTCACAGCAAGCGTGTCCCCTCGCACCTCTCGCTGCGCTAACTCTAACAATGGCAACGAAAATTTCTGACCAAGAGGCGATCAAGCCAGTGGTTAGTTTTCCGCTGAGCCTGCTGGTTTGATTGTCATGGCAAGCATTTTTTCGTAGAAGTAATCAATACCACTCTCGTAGCTGAGCTTTTGTGCTTCCATAGCTCGGACTGGGCTTTACGGCCCAGATTTGAGCCTTAGGAGGGCACAATGTACTCACGGAAACTCAGCAGTTTGGTTCTCGCTGTATTTGCATCAATCACTCTGTCGGCGCCATCACTATCTTCGACGGACCAAGTGAGGCGCGATCAGCAATCCAACGGAACTTCCGCCCAGCCATGGGTGGCGGACGGAGGGGCGCCCGTTCCACCATACCCACAGCCGCCAGCTTCAGACAGGCCAAGATCGACCATGGTTGCTGATGGTGGGGCACCAGTGCCGCCTTACCCGCAGCCGCCGAGGTCAGCCAAGCCACAATTGACCCTGCTCGCCGATGGTGGAGCCCCGGTGCCTCCATATCCCCCTCCCCATTCACTTAAGCATTTAATCCCCAACCTCCTGGCCGTCTGAGCGAACGGTAAAGCAAGCAAGAGGAAGGTGCTGCGCACCTTCCTCTTCCTGCCGTGCTACTATGCAGTCTCGTTAACCATCCGGGTGGCCATGGGTACGAACCTCATTTGGTGGAGCGCTATCGCGATTGAAGCTGTTGTCCTTTGCCGCGGTGTGAGGTCAGCACTTCTGAAAAAATATCCCCTCGTCTATGCGTACATCGGGTGCATTCTTCTGATCGAAGTTCTTCGTTTCTGCTGCCAAAGATTCGCCCCAAATTTCTATCCGGCTTTCTTTTGGCATACCGAACTGGTTACGATCGTTGCCAGCTACGCAGTAATCTTTGAAATCTTCAGGAAGGCTCTTCGGCACAACGTAGGAGTGGCACGTCCCGCCCAAAAACTGCTACTCGTGGTGTTCGTTATCGCCGTTACCTATGCGGCCTCCGACCTTCTGCATGGCGGATTTGCTTCCGTGCCTCGTGCCACTGCTGATCTAGGTCGCTATCTCCGATACGTGGAGGGCGCGCTTCTGTTCGTAATGTTGTGGCTGTTTGGGCGTTACCGAGTTTCCTTCGGGCGCAACCTCCTGGGTTTGACCCTCGGCTATTCGCTATTGGTCGGACTCGATGTGATGAATCTGGCTCTCTTGTCCTTTCCCGGCAATGAATTGTCGATTGGGTTGAGAAAATTACTCCCAATAACCTACCTCATTACTCTTGCTATCTGGTGCGCAACGCTTTGGTCCCTTCAACCGGATCCCGTGCAGCCGGCGCAGAGCGCGATCGAACGAGATTATGAGCTGCTCGCGGCGAAGACGAGGGCAGCGCTCGGTCACATGTCGGCCCGTGTCGCGAGGACCTTGCGGTCATTACGGCGCTAATTCCAATCTTATTTCTCGGAACATTGATCCTCGTCTTTGGCGGGCGCCTGCTCGTGCAGTGGAGCAGAAGAAACCACGCGCCAGCCGTAACCGTAGAGGACTTCTCGCGGGCACGGGCTGCGCTCGATTCAGTGTTCATAGAAACGGCCGCGATGAAGAGAATCTTTGCCACTGACGACATGGACTTCATCTCGGGGACAGGTACTCAGGAAGTCCGACGCGTCTTTCTGAAAGAGCGTAAGGCGCTCGCTGTGCAGTGGCTCCGGAGGACCCAAAAGCAAGCCGCACAACTCATCGACCTTCACCTGAAACTGGCCAGCTATACATATGAGCCAAGCCCACAATTCGAGTTCAGGCTTACCGTCAGATATCTGTGCTTCATTCTCGCCTCCAACGTCCTCCTAGTTTTTCTGTGGTTACGCGGACCTTTTGGGGCGGTAAAGATTGTCGGTTACACACTCCGCGTCGCCGAATATTTCTGCACTATGTTCAGCCTTCGACTTGAGAAAATTGACCCAGTGAAGCTCGGTCCGGCACGTGAACCTCGGATCGTCTAATGTTTCCAGCCTTTGATGGGCGAATTCTCGACCTGAGATTTGCATGGGCAAAAACGCGCGGTCATGCTGCATTGACATGGGCTTCAAATCCCAGACATTCCGGACATCGATGCCATTAAGCCTGGCATCACATGGGGTATGTCAGCAGCGACCAAGGCCGCCTTCCCAGCGACTGCCCGGAAGTACTATCGACATTAGCTAAAAGTATAATTACACTCCCGGTAGCGCGGATAGGAGCAGCATACACGCTATCGCGCAGGGTAGGACAACAAAGAGCAACATGCGCCCCTGTTCTCCAATGAAACGAAATTGCCCGGTGATTCACTTCTTGTCTGTGGCCCAGCGTGTTTGAGTCTAGCGATGGCAACGCGCTAGCGAGAAACCCCATGGACCCTGGAGCACGGCTCAAGGAAGTTCGCACCCGCCTCGGAATCACCACGCGCGAAGTCGCACTCTACAGCAAAACCATCGCTGACGCAGAAGGGAATAACGAATTCTTGGTTTCCGGTCCTTGGTTGACCCAGATCGAAAACGAAAAGACCGCTCTGCCCAGCATCTACAAACTGTTTACACTTGCGAGTATTTATGGCTTGAGTTATCCCCAGGTTCTCGCGCTCTATGGAGTGGACACGAGCAAGCTAAAAAAGTATCACGCCGAAATGCCTATCGCGAAAACCCACCTAGCAGAATACCGTTCTTCAGATCCGCCTGCCTCACTTGAGATTCCCATCCGTTTTGACGCGGGTCTGAATCTTAGCAAGACGAATTTGCTTCCCCGCATGATCGAATCCTGGGGGACAGTTCCTTTGGAATTCATTCAGCACTTTGACTTGCGCCACCGGTCATACGGCTTTGTGGGCCTAAAAGATTACACGCTCTACCCGCTAATTAGGCCAGGATCGTTCGTCGAGATCGATCCCGATGTGAAAAAGCCACGGCATGGGATAGCCCGATCCGAATTCGACCGCCCTATCTATTTTGTTGATTTGCGGAACGAGTACGCCTGTTCGTGGTGCGAGCTAGTTGACGACAAGTTGCTTCTGCTCGCTCACCCTCTCTCGCCCGTCAAGACTCGTATTTTTGCATTTCCGAAAGAAGCGGAGATTATTGGCCGAGTAACGGGAGTGGCAATGCGGATTGTTCTTTCTCTAACTGAATCGGACGACGACACTTCAAAAGTTCCATCGCAATCCTAACGTTCGACCGGAATAACGCAACTGCCAGTTGATTGCAAACGGATGGTACCGTCGCGCGATATCCTTCAAGCGTTTCCCACGCATCCACAGTTTTTTTCAATTCCTGGGGTGATGATCGAATGAAACGCTCGACCTGCGTCACAAAAAACTCCAACGGGGATAGGGCCAGACGATAGAAGACTTCTTGGTGACATGCTGCCAGTGCTGCGCCCGCCACGCATTCCGAAAAAGAATGCGCCAGACCGTGGTGATAGTATTCTCCCGTACTGAAATCCCGCAGCGAAGATAAGTAAACAAGCCGGCCGAAATCGTATCCGATGGGCGCTAACGTACGCGTTTCCAAATCTTCCTTCGCCATCTCCAGATCCACGCGTATCAGATGCCCTTGCATAGACCTGGATAATACCGAATAAAGTGCTTGAGAGGGAGGGGCTCAAGAAATATTTATATCCGGCGGCCGCTCCGATGCGCCTCTACGTCCTGCTAAGAATTGGCTCTGACCCTAATAGGGACTGATCTGCCTGCTATAGCAATCAAGATGCTAGAACAACCTAACTGCTCAGCTATTCTTCGCATATATTAACTCACGCTTTACTTGCACGGCTATTTCTAACAAATAGAGAAACCGAGAATTGGACCTCGCTCAGGAAAAGATTCCTTGACACACCTCCTACTCCTTGCTAAATGACTTCCATTGAATCTGTTATGTCCCCGACGGACTCAAACGTACAAGCTAGGTTCTGGACCAAAGGGGGCGGTCGG
>Ga0137388_10001372_pt1 | contig 14661 bp, 10 predicted proteins | sample 15con2h14AmetaG_FD_104644 | JGI IMG/M metagenome (GOLD analysis project Ga0137388, IMG submission 104644) | Vadose zone soil microbial communities from Angelo Coast Range Reserve, California, USA - 15con2h1.4A metaG | ecosystem: Environmental > Terrestrial > Soil > Vadose zone > Saprolite...
CGTCATCGAAGCCTCACCGGCGCCTGCGCCGTTCCCTACGCTCGGGATGACACGTGTTTCATGCGCGCTTCCTTCGCGCTTCGTTTCGCGCTTCGCGTTCAACACTTCGCTCCTTCGCGCGTAGCTTTCGGGCATGAAGCGAACGTTGATCCTCAGCGCACTGTTCCTCCTTGCCTCCTGTGCAACGAATGACGACTACGACCGCCGCCCGCCCATGCGGGAGCGATCCGCGAACCGGGCGATCGGCGTGCTCGAGATCATGCCGCCGGCGAACTGGTGGCGCGATGACTACATCGCCGGTCCCGTCGGCCTGCGTGTCGAACAGATCACGGCGCTCGACAAGATCGGCGTGGAGCAGGGTGAGGCGGTCGTGCAGCTGGAGCGCGACAGCGCGGCGGCGATTCGCGACGTCCGCGCCGCCCTCGATGGGGATCCCGCAGTGACCGACGACATCGTCGCCGCGGGCGATCGATTGCGAACGCTTCGCGACACGCTCTTCGATCGCGAGGTGCGCATGATCGCAGCGGAGCGACAGGTGCTGACGCGTTCGCAATGGCAGGCGCTCGAGGATCAGTTGCGTGTCCGTCCGCAGCGCGAACGTTCGAATCAGTATCCGGGCGGCGGGCGAGGTCGCGGTGGGCGGGGCGGGCGGCGGCCGGGGTGGCCGGGTTGATTCGCTATTCGTAGCGCAGCGCGTCGATCGGATCGAGGCGCGACGCCTTGCGCGCCGGATAGAAGCCGAAGAACACGCCGACGAACGCCGCCACTCCGAACGAGATCACGACGGACATCGGCGTGACGACGATCGGCCAATTCAGCAGGCGACCGACGAGCGTGGACGCGCCAATGCCCAGTGCGACACCGATCAAACCGCCGACGATCGCCAGTGTCACCGCTTCGAACAGGAACTGCAGCAGAACGTGCCGGCCCTTCGCGCCGATGGCCATGCGAATCCCGATCTCGCGCGTCCGCTCCGTCACGCTCACGAGCATGATGTTCATGATGCCGATGCCGCCCACGAGGAGTGAGATGGCGGCGATCGACAGCAGCAGCGTCCGCAGAATTCCCATCGACTGAGCCTGCGTCTGCGCGATCTCCTCCTGCGAGCGCATCATGAAGTCCGCGTCGCCGTTCGGCGGAATCCGATGGCGCTGCTTGAGCACCGAGTCGATGCAGGTCTGCGCTTCCTGCACCTGATCTGCGGAGACGGCGGACACCTGAATCATGTCGATCTTCGTCTTGCCGGAGAGACGCTTCATCACCGTCGTGTAGGGCGCGATCACAGTGTCGTCCTGATCCTGTCCCATCATGTTCCCGCCCTTCTTCTCCAGGACGCCGGCGACTTTGAACGGCACGTTCTTGATGCGGATGATCTGACCGGCAGCGTCGCCGTTCGGAAAGAGATTGTCGACGACGGTCTGGCCGAGCACCGCCACTTTCGCCGCCGACTTCACGTCCTGATCGGTGAAGAACGATCCCTGGGCCACGTTCCACGAGCGAATCAACGGATAGTCCGTGCTCACGCCCTGCACCGATGTTCCCCAGTTCAACTCACCAGCGACGAGCTGTCCCGCCGAGCGCACGGTCGGCGAGACGTACGCGATGTTGTTGCACTCCGCTTTGAGCGCGTCGGCGTCCTCGGGCGTGAGCGTGGAGTTCCCAGTGAAGATGCGCGCACCGCTCTGCGTGGAAGCGCCGGGGAACACCATGATGTAGTTTGTGCCGAGGGAGTTGATGGTGTTCTCGACGGATTTGGTGGCGCCGTTGCCGATCGACACCACCGCGATGACGCAGCCGACGCCGATGACGATGCCCAGCATCGTCAGGAACGAACGGAGCTTGTTGCGAGAGATCGCCTTGAGTCCGACGATCGTGATGTTGCCCAGGCGCTGAATGGAGTTTTTCATGATCAACAAGGCATGCGGCATGGGGCATGCGGCATGCCTGCTTCCGCCCTCAATTTACTCATGCCCCATGCCTCATGCCCTCATTGCCGGTACCGGCGCCTCAATCCCTTTGGCTGCGACACGCACCTGCTCGATGCGCTCGTCGTGCTGGATGCGTCCGTCGCGAACGGTCACGACGCGCGTCGCATGGCGGGCGATGTCCGGCTCGTGCGTGATCAGCACTACGGTCTTCCCCGCGTCATTCAAATTCTGAAAGATGCTCATGATTTCTTCCGATGTCCGCGAATCGAGATTGCCGGTGGGCTCATCGGCGAGAAGGATTGCCGGATTCGTCACGAGTGCGCGGGCGATGGCGACGCGCTGCTGCTGTCCACCGGACAACTGCGACGGCTGGTTGTGCTCCCGGCCGGCGAGACCGACGCGATGCAACGCCTCGAGCGCCGCCTTGCGCCGCTCCTCGCGAGTCCAGCCGAGCTCTCCGTACAACAACGGCAGCTCGACGTTCTCCAGTGCCGATGTCCGCGCGAGCAGGTTGAAGCTCTGAAACACGAAACCGATCTTCGCGTTGCGGATCACCGCGCGCTCGTCGCGGTCGAGCGTCGACACATCGACCCCGTCCAGGACGTACGTTCCCGACGTCGGACGATCGAGACAACCGATGATGTTCATCAGCGTCGATTTACCGGAGCCGGAAGGGCCCATGATCGCGACGAACTCGCCCTCCTCGACATCGAGATCGACGCCGTCCAGGGCGCGCACTTCCACTTCGCCCAGTGAGTAGACCTTCGTCAGTGCGCGGATCTCGATGATCTTGCGCGCCACTATCGGCCCCCGCGGCCGCCAGCGGCGCCGCGCGGCGCCATTGGATTCGATGAGCCCGGAGGCGGAGGTCCTTCGACTTTCGAGGTGGCCAGACCGACGATCACCGGATCGCCTTCCTTTGACGGACCGGACACGACCTGTGTGTAGCGGCCGTCGGTGATGCCCGTGCGGATCTCGACCGGCGACGGCTTGCCATCGGCGCCGAGGAGCCAGACGGTCTGGGTCTGTTTGCGTCCGCCGTCGTGGCCCTGGAATGCGCCCGCTGCTCCGGAGATGCCGTTGCCGCGCTGCCCCATCTGCGCAGCGGCGCGCTCGGGATTGCTGCCGCTGCTGCTCGACGCTTGCGTGCCGTTCGCCGTTGAAGTCGTCGCGCTCTCCGGCGGGCGGAATCGCAACGCTGCGTTCGGAATGCGAAGAACATCGTGGACCGTCGCCACCTCGATCGTGACGTTCGCCGTCATCTTGGGTCGCAGCTTCCCCTCCGGATTCGCCACTTCGATGATCACCGGATACGTCACGACGTTCTGGCTGACGGAAGCGTTGAGACGGATCTGCGCGATGCGGCCGCGGAACTCCTGATCGGGGTACGAGTCGACGTTGAACCTTGCGGGCTGGCCGACCTGAATGCGTCCGATGTCCGACTGATCGACATCCGCCTGCACCTGCATCTTTGTCAGATCCTGCGCGATCTGAAAGAGCGTCGGCGCCTGAAACGATGCCGCGACGGTCTGCCCGACATCGTACTGACGATCGACGACCACGCCGTCGATCGGCGAGACGATCTTCGTGTATCCGAGATTCGTCTTCGCCTGCTGCAGTGCCGCCTGCGCCTGCTGCACCTGCGCCAGTGCTCCTTCGTATTGCGCACGCGTGGTGTCGACATCAGCCTGCGCGGCCAGTCCGGCCTTCGACAGTCTCGACTGGCGCTCGTAGTTGATCTTCGCGTTCGCCGCCTCGACCTTCGCCTTCGTCAGGTCGGCCTGGCGTTGTTCGAGCTGTGCCTGAAACGGTGTCGGATCGAGCTCGGCGAGCAACTGGCCTTTGTGCACGCGGCTGTTGAAGTCCGCATAAAGCCGCGAGATGACGCCGGAGACCTGACTGCCGATCTGCACCGTGGTCACCGCGGAGAGTGTGCCGGTGGCGGTGACTGTCTGCGTGATGTCGCCGCGCATGACCTTTTCGATTCTGTACTGCTCGCCCTTCTTGCTCCCGCTGCGGCATCCCGCGAGCACAGCAATGACGATAACAACCGCAACACTTCGCTTCAAGATACTGAACCCCTTCTGCTTACGATCCGACGCCAACTCCGTTGAATCGTCGGGGAGTGTATGTCACATACCATTCGTGGGACCCACGACATGCGAGTCTGCGACCTCGTGCTATGCTCGCCGTCGATTTTTTCGAGGCACGTAATGTCCCTTTTCACGAAGGAAAAAGAAGCAACACCAGCCCCTCCGCGGCCGCAGCCGCGAAGTGATGCGTCGCCCGTGCCGGGCGGCACCTTCTTCGGTCCGGACGTGGTCATCGACGGCACGGTCAGCGGTCGCGAGCCCGTCGTCATCGAAGGAACGGTACGCGGGAAGATTCAACTCGCCAGCGATCTGCGGATCGGCACGGCCGCGCGTGTCGAGGCGACCGTTCACGCCGCTTCGGTCATGGTCGAAGGAAGACTCACCGGCGACGTCTCCGCGGACAATCGCGTCGAGCTCGTCGCCAGCGCCGTCGTCGATGGAAACCTGAAGGCGCCGAAGATCATCGTGGCCGAGGGAGCGAAGTTCCGCGGATCGGTGGACATGGGGTCGCCGTTGCCCGGCACGGAGCGTCCCAGGAACGAATCGCTCGTCAAGAAGTAGCTGGCAGCTTGCAGGTGGCAGGAGAACGTTCTCCTGCGACCTGCCAGCTGCCACCTTTCATCCGGAGGAACAATGTCCGCAACCGCTACGAAACCCGCCGCGCACAAGCACGGCCTGCGCGAAACGCGCGACTACAAGAACTTCATCAATGGTGAGTGGGTCGCTGCCCGCTCCGGCAAGACATTCGAGAATCGCAATCCCGCCGATCGCGACGATCTGATCGGAAGGCATCCCGAGTCTGGCGCTGAAGATCTCAACGCTGCGGTCGAGGCCGCGGATCGCGCGTTTCACGCATGGCGGCTGACGCCGGCGCCGAAGCGCGCCGAGTTCCTCTACGCCGTCGGCAACATCCTGAAGCGCGACAAGGAAGCGATCGCGCGCGAGATGACGCGCGAGATGGGTAAGGTGCTCGACGAGACCAGGGGCGACGTGCAGGAAGCCATCGACATGGCGTTCCTCATGGCCGGTGAAGGCCGCCGTCTGCACGGTGTGACCACACCTTCCGAGCTCCACAACAAATTCAACATGTGCGTCCGCATGCCCCTCGGCGTCGCGGGCCTGATCACGCCATGGAACTTCCCGATCGCAATCCCGGCGTGGAAGTCGATGGCCGCGCTGATCTGCGGGAACACGGTCGTCATCAAGCCGGCGTCGCTCACGCCGCTGTCGGTGGTCATGCTCGCGGAAGCGTTCGACGAGGCACAGTTGCCGAAGGGCGTCTTCAACGTCGTGACCGGCGGAGGCAAGGCAGTCGGCGAGCCGATGCTGAAGCACGAGAAGGTGCGCGTCATCTCGTTCACCGGATCGACCGACGTCGGCCGCGACATCTCCGTCGCCTGTGCGCCGCAGTTCAAGCACGTGCATCTGGAGATGGGCGGCAAGAACATCATCATGGTGATGGACGATGCGGACGTCGATCTCGCGGTCGACGGAGCGCTATGGGGCGCGTTCGGCACGTCCGGACAGCGCTGCACGGCGGCGTCGCGCATCGCTGTGCACCGCAAGGTGTACGACCAGTTCGTGGAGAAGCTCGCGGCGCGCGCGAAGAAGCTGCGCGTCGGCAACGGCCTCGACCCCAAGACGGACATGGGACCGAACATCTCCGCCTCGCAGCTCGAGACGGTCAAGAAGTACGTGAAGATCGGGAAAGATGAAGGCGCGAAGGTCGTGGCCGGAGGCAACGCGCTCACCGACGGCGATTACGCGAAGGGCTTCTTCCACGAGCCGACGGTGTTCGCCGATGTGAAGCCTTCGATGCGCGTGGCGCAGGAAGAGATCTTCGGACCGGTGACGGCGGTGATGAAGTGCGACTCGCTCGAGGACGCGGTCGCGATCGGCAACGGCGTGCGCTACGGTCTGTCGTCGTCGATCTACACCCGCGACGTCAACAAGGCATTCGTGGCGATGCGCGATATGTACACCGGCATCTTCTACGTCAACGCGCCGACGATCGGCGCCGAGGTCCATCTGCCTTTCGGCGGCACGAAGGAGACCGGCAACGGTCATCGCGAAGCGGGAGTCGCCGGCATCGATGTGTTCAGCGAGTGGAAGTCGATCTATGTCGACTACTCCGGATCGCTGCAGCGCGCGCAGATTGATACGGAGCTGTAGCTGGCACGTTTTGGGTTGAGCTCCGGGCTCCTGGCTGTTGGCTCTTGGGCCCTCCCGGGAGAACCTTCGAGGGCGGAACCCAAGACCCAGGAGCCAACAGCCAAGAGCCAGACACTGATCATGCGAAACCTGATCATTTTCACAATGCTCGCGGCATTGCCGGCGTTCGGACAGGACCCAACCTCCGAGCGAATCCTGCACCGCGCCATCGAAGCGTCGCGCGCGTACGAGACGCTCTCCCATCTCTCCGACGACATCGGTCCGCGGCTGAGTGGATCGCGGAACGCGGCGCTTGCGGTCGACTGGACGACGAAACGATTCCGCGAGTGGGGGATCGACGCCACGAATGAGCCGGTGATGGTGCCGCATTGGGTGCGCGGTCGCGAGAGCGCGAAGCTCGTGTCCCACAACGATCAGAACATCGTCCTCACCGCACTCGGCGGCAGCGTCGCCACACCGGCGACAGGAATCACGGCGGACGTCGTCGAGGTGGCCTCGTACGACGAGCTGAAGTCGCTCGGCCCGCGCGTCAAGGGCCGGATCGTCTTCTACAACAATCCGATGGACATGGAGCTCGTTCGCTCACGCCGCTCGTTCGAGGCCTATCGCAAGGCCGTGGAGTTTCGCAGCAACGGAGCGAGTCAGGCCGCGCAGTACGGTGCGATTGCGGTGGTCATCCGCTCGGTAGGCTCCGCTTCGCTCCGCACTCCCCACACAGGCTCGGTGAAATACGACGAGAAACATCCGAAGATCCCCGCTGCGGCGATGACTGCGGAAGATGCGATGCTCATCCATCGCCTCATCGCGCGCGTCAACGACGTGCGCATGAATCTCATCCTTACGCCGCGCGATCTTCCCCAGGTTCGCTCCGCGAATGTCATCGCCGAGATCCGCGGCAGCGAGAAGCCCGACGAGATCGTTCTCATCGGCGCCCACCTCGACTCCTGGGACCTCGGCACCGGCGCGATCGACGACGGCTCCGGTGTGGCCATGGTGATGGACACGATGAGAATCATTCACGACCTCGGTCTGCGGCCGAAGCGGACGATCCGCTGTGTCCTCTTCATGAATGAAGAGAACGGACTGAACGGCGGGAAGACGTACTTTGCCAATCACAAGAACGAGAAGCATGTCGCCGCGATCGAGACTGATGCCGGTGCAGCGGCGCCGACCGGATTCACGACGACGCTGTCCGGAGATGCAGTGACGTCGCTCGCGGAGCGAGTGCGCATTCTCGATCGGATCGGCGCGGCGAAGTTCGAGACCAGACCCGAGACGGGGGCCGACACGTCATTGCTCGTTCAGGCGGGCGTTCCCGGCTTCGGCTTCGTTCCCGATCCTCTTCAATACTTCGACTATCACCACTCGCCGGCCGACACTCTGGACAAGGTCGATCCGCTCGACCTCGCGAAGGACACTGCCGCGATCGCCGTGTTGGCGTGGACGCTGGCCCACGGGGAGTAAATCCCCCGCAGGCTGGCGAGAGTCGCCTGGACGCGGGGGATTCCTCGCTGCGCTCGGAATGACAGGATCCATTGACAGCACACATGCTAAGATCCGCGGCCGCTCACTAAATCGTCGTTCAACCTTCAGCCGGGGTCGCCCATGGCCAATCAAATGAAGATGTACCGCGCCATTGCGTCTGCTTTGGTAACAGCGTTCCTCGCGATCGCTGCCGTTGCGCAATCGCCGTCGAATGCATGGCTCGATTCGCCTGAAGCGACGTTCATGACGAATGCTGAGCGGCAGGAGTGGTGGGGCCTGCACACGGACGCCGAGCGCGACGCGTTCAAGGAGCGTTACTGGGCGCGTCGCGATCCGACGCCCGACACGCCGAAGAACGAGTTTCGCGAGACGCTGATGCAGCGCATCGCGCTCGCCGACAAGAAGTTCACGCTCGACAAGAAGACCCGCGGCTCACTGACTTCGCGCGGGCAGGTTTACCTGGTCCTGGGTGCGCCGGCGCGGGTGAACGTGCAGCAGAGAGGCTACAACGAGATTCCCTCTGCACCTCCTCCTTCCAGTCTGCTCCCGTCGGCGAGCGGTCCTCCGGTTCGCACCTCCGAAAACGTGACGGAGGGAAACGAGATCACGGAGCGCTGGTACTACGAACGGACTCGCACGCCGAAGATTCTCGACGCGCTCGGGCGGCCTTCGCTCGAGTTGGTGTTCGTGGTCGAGCCGACGAAACAGCGCGACGAGTTGCAGAACCCCGGTCTGTTCAATGAGCTGCACGAGGTCATCGCCGCGAAGACCGTGATGAATGACGTACCGGCGGTGAAAGGCGCGGTGCCACCGACGAGTGTCGCGCCCGCGGCCGTATCGATGCCGCCAGTCGTTCCGGCAAGAGTGCCGGTCGTCGCGGCGCCCCAGATGACGCCAGAGATCGCCGCCATTCTCGACCGCGCCGCCGATGCCGGCACGCCTCTGCGTTCGACGGTGATGTGGAGCGGAGACGCTGCATCGGTGACATTCTGGCTCGTCGCTCCCGAAGCAGTGAATGCGAGGGGACCGCTAGCTTTTTACGGTCGCGTGAAAGACAGCAGCGGGAAGACGGTCGCGACGATCGCGCGTCCGCTGGAAGCGTCCACAAATTTCTCGCTGCGGCAGGCCGGAGCGGTTGCAGAAGCAAACGTACCGCTTGTGCCCGGCGAGTACGATGCGTCGTTCCTTCTGAACGATGACTCCACCAACACTTCGATCGCGGCCGCCAGCGGTCACGTCGTCGTTCCCGAGCGATCGAAGTTCAATGTTTCCTCACTGATTCTGTCCGACCGTGTGGATGGTGCGAGTGGCGGTCTGTCGTTCGGAAGCAGTCACGTTCGTCCGCGCGCCGATGTCACGTTTACGACGGCGGAGTCGCTGTGGTATCTGTTCCAGGTTGCGAACCCATCCGATCCCGCGAAGGTGACGGTGGCGGTGCGATTGCGCCATGGAATCGCGCCGCCGACATCGCCGACGGTTGTACCGGCCGCGCTGCAGTCAGCCGGTCAGGGGATTTTCCTGAGTGGCTTCGAGATGCCACTCCGCGAGCTCACGCCCGGCGACTACACGCTGTACGTCAGCGTGCACGACCCGGGGGGTCGCGACGATGTCGTGCGGCGGGCGGATTTTCACGTGGTCGAGGCCCCGCGGCTGCAATAGGTTGCTCGAGAAATCCAAGAGGTTGTTCGGAAAATTCAAGTAACCGTTCCCTCCGGCCGGCGCCGGCCCGGACCGGAACGGAAATAATGTAGCAAAGCCATTTAGCTCAGTTATTTAGGTACAGCTTCGCCACAGCCCGGTAACGGCATAGCCGTTGCGGCGGGCGAAGGCAAACAAGGAGGAGGATTAATGCCACAACCAGTAACGAAGAGATGGTTCTTGTTCTTCGTGGCGGTCTCGATGCTCATTCCAGGAATGGTCCTGGCGCAGGGCTTCCAGACCGGCACGTTATCCGCGGTCGCAAAAGACCAGAGCGGCGGCGCGCTTCCCGGCGTCACCGTGACGATCACGAGCGAAGAGCGCGGTATACAGCGCACGGGAGTCACCGACAACACCGGAGCGGCCAAATTCCAGGTGTTGCCCATCGGTTACTACCGCGTCGAGGGAGCGCTGGCGGGCTTTCAGACCGTGACCCGGAAAAACAACAAGGTCGAAAGCGATAAGACGACCGAGGTTCCGATGACGCTCTCGCTGGCGGCAGCGGGGGAGACGATCACCGTCACGGGCCAGCAGCCGGTTGTCGACCGGACCAACGTCTCGGCAAACACGCAGATCTCGACGAAGGAATACGAGAAGGCGCCGGTGGGTCGCAATTATCAGAACCTGCTGATGTTCGTCCCGGGCGTCGTCGTTGTTCCCACCGCCAATCCCAATCCGCAGGTTCACGGTGCGCAGAATAGCGGCAACGTCTTTCTGTTCGATGGTGCCGACACGACCGACACGACGACGGGAACGTTCGGCGCAAACCTCAACTTCGAGGCCATTCAGGAAGTGAGCGTTCAAACGGCCGGCGAATCGGCCGAGTACGGTCGTGCGACGGGTGCCGTGGCGAACATCATCACGAAGTCCGGCACGAACAAGTTCGAGGGTTCCTTCAAGTCGATTCAGACGAATGACAAGTGGAACGCACAGAACACCACCAAGAACCAGGTCACTGGCGCTTCTCTCGCCAGGACCCGGGTGAACCACAACGTCAACCGCTACGCGGGAACCCTCGGCGGACCGGCATGGAAGGACCACCTTTGGTTCTTCGGTGCCTACGAGAAGGTGGCCAACGCCGGCGCGTCCAATAAGACGCCCGTCTCCGGTGAGGAGTACCGGCAGACAACCATCACGAAGCTCGATAATTACCGCGTGACTGCACAGATCACGTCGACGCAGTCGATCTGGGCAAAGTACGCAACCGATCCGATCACGGGCTTCATCGTCGACTACTGGTCACCACCGGCCTCGCCGGAGCTGTTCTCGCTGACGGGCCAGGATCAGGGCGGTAACCACAAGACAGCTCAGTACTCGGGTATCTTTGGCAGCAACATCACGGCCGAGGGGCTCTACGCCCAGAGCCAGAGCAAGATCACGGTGGCGCCCTACAAGGTGAGTCCGTTGAACAATGGCGCCCCCCATTTCAACAATGCCGACAACCTGATCTACAACGGCGCGACATTCGACGGATTCGTCCTGCGACCGCGCAAGCAGGCCGTAGCTGCTGTTTCCTACTTCACCACTCTTGGCGGTGGCAGCCACAATTTCAAGGCGGGCATTGACTACCAGGATCTGAAGTCGTCGAACTTCTTCCGTTATCCGAATTCGCAGCTCTTCATCGACAACTCCTTCGATTACAAGACCCGCGCGTTCGAGCCCAGCGAGCGTCTCGACTTCATCGATGGTCCGTCCGTTTCGAAGGGCAAGATCGAGGCGTTGTACGCCCGCGACAAGTTCGATGTGAACCGGCGGCTGTTCCTCGAGCTCGGGCTGCGGTACGAGAAGGAGACTTCCAAGAACGACATCGGCCAGAAGGTGCTGGATACGTCCGCGGTTGCACCGCGGCTGGCAGCCAGTTTCGATCTGCTAGGCAACGGCAGCACGATCATCGCCGGAACGGCCGGCCAGTTCTATCAGTCGGTCGTCCTGGGTTTTGCCGACAACTTTGCGAACATACCGCAGCAGGCCAACTACGACCACTTCAGCTGGGATCCGGGCACCAAAACGTACGTCAAGGATGGAGCGGTGCGTCAGGGTGGAACCCTCAACCAGCCGAATCTGAACCTGAAGGCGACGCATATCGATGAGCTCACGCTGGGTGCGCAGCAGCAGCTCGGCCCGACGGTCGGTGTCGGCGTCCGCGGGATCTATCGCAAGTGGCACGATCTCATCGAGGACGTCCTCACGTTCGACTCGAACAACAACTTCCTTCAGACTTACATCAACGATTCTCAGGCCAGGCGCAGCTATAAGGGCGTCGAGCTCACGTTCGAGAAGCGCTTCTCGCACAATTGGAACCTCCTGGCCAACTACACTTACTCACAGGTTCGAGGGAACAACTTCGTCGGGCTCGGCGGTCAGTTGAACGACTACACCAATCTGACCTGCGTGTCGTCGGCGACCGATCCTTCGATCGGGAGAATTCCCTGCTCGTCCGTGAACAATCCCTCACGGCTTTCCGGTCATCCGACCTGGGATCTTCCCAATTACCTCAACCTCCTCGGCGCTTATGCGTTCAATCTCGGACCGGTGTCGTTGACGGCGGGAGGCACCGGCGTCTATGCAACGGGCGTATCGTTCTCGAAGCAGCGATCGGTGAACGTGCTCAATCAGGCCGGCAAGAACTCCGGCAAGACGACGACGTACTTCTACAACGGCGTCGGCACGAACCGCGCTCCGAACTGGTGGCAGGCGAATACATCTCTCGAGGCGACATACCGCATCTTCGGCGTGGAGATCGGTGCCAAGGGAGAAGTCTTCAACGTCTTCAACAAGCAGACACAGGTCGTCATCAACAACACCACCTGGTGCGGCAACACGACCAACCCGTCGACCGCTTGCAAGACGGCCGTCACCAACTTCGGGAAGTCGAGCGCAAGAAGCGCATTCCTCGCACCGCGCAACTTCCGTCTGACGGGACTCGTCCGCTTCTAAGAATCACTCGCAGTCTGTTTATCGAAGCCCCGCCGAAAGGCGGGGCTTCTGTTTGCTGGCTCGAAGTTCACCGAAGCCTGCTCAGGCGTTGCCTCGTCTCCGCCGCAAGCGCTTCAGCGGCCGGTGTCGGATTCGCGCCGGTGAGTTGGTTGATCGTTCGCTCCGCATCGGCCTTTCTACCGGCGTCTGCGTAAAGGGCGGCGAGAATGGGGTAGGCGGCGACGTTGTGGGGAAAGAGCGCGATCTCGCGTTCGTACATCGGGATGGCTTCCGCTCGTTTTCCTTCACGGGCGAGGATCTCGCCGCGCAACGCGTAGAGGCCGTATGGGATTTTCTGTCCGGGGGCGGCGGCGCGGCGCTCAGCGTCGTCGAGAAGAGTGAGCGCAGAGGGGAGCTCTCCGCGTGCGACTTTCACTTCAGCGAGCAATAGAAAATCACTCGCGTCAGCATCCGCAGCGTGCACCATTTCCTGGGCGATGGCTTCCGCCCTGGCGAGATCGCCGCGGGTTCCCGCAATCCGCACCAGGAGCGCGCGCGCTTTCTTTGGATTCCCGGTCATTGCGAGCTGCGCGGTCTGTTGCGCGTCGTTCAACTTTCCGAGCTGCAGATAGAGATTCGACAGGTCGATCAGGATGTCGCCCGCGAACGGTCCCGCTGCAGCGATCGCGTGCCTGTAGGCGTCGATGGCCTGGTCCGGCCGGCGTTCATCCACGCTCGCCTCGGCGAGGCGGATCCAGACATCGACGAGGTGCGGGTTCTTCGCGAGGAGCGCCTTCATCCGCTTGACCCCGTCGGCCAGGTGCCCCTCATCGATAAGACGAAATGCCTCGCGCGTCTCATCGATCGTTCCGATCACATCCCGAGGATTCGGTCGCTCTGCATCATTTGTCAGCGGCTTCACGGATCCGACGTATCCCAGCGCGGCCAGCTTTGCCGCGGTCTCGGGATCGACGGATGCATTCCCCGCCGTCGCAGGAGGAAACGCAGCGACGAGCTGCCGCAGCCGCGCCGCCTCACGCCGATGTTCGGCGATCACATCGGCCCTCTCTTTCGGATCGGCGACCAGGTCGTACATCTCCGGCCGGGAGGAGCTTATGTAGTGGAGCCGATCGGAGACGAGTGATCGCAGGTCGCTCCATCCGAGCTGTAGATAGGGATAGATCGTCTCGCTGTAGATGGCGCGGTCCGCAGGAATCACGCCGAAGAGGTCCAGTCCGTCTGTCTTTCGCGGCGGAATGCCAAGCAGTTTCTCGACGGTTGGTGCCAGGTCGGCGAGTGCGCCGTTGCCGGACAGACGCGTCCCTCGCCGCGCGCCTGCCGGCAGTTTCACGATGAGCGGCACGCGGATCTCTTCAACGTAGAGGAGCGCGCCGTGCTGCTGCTCGCCATGATCGCCGAGACCTTCGCCGTGATCGGACATCACGATGATGATGGAGCGGTCGTAGAGCCCCTTCTTCTTCAAGTCCGATAGAAAGCTTCCGACGATGTCGTCTGCCGTCGCGATCTCGCCGTCATACGGATTCGCGTATCTGCTGCGGAACGGCTCCGGCGGTGAGTACGGGGCATGAGGCTCGTAGAGATGAAGGAGGCAGAAGAAGGATCGATTTGCAGCGAGAGTCTCGAGCCACCTCTCTGCGGCATGAGCGGTCGCATAACCATTTCGTTGAAGCTCGCTCGTGTTGACACCGGGCCGCTCTTCGACGGCATCGTCGTACCACTCGAATGCGCTACTTAGGCCAGTGTCCCCGCGAAGCACGTACGAAGAGACCGCGCCGCCCGTCGCGTATCCGTGATTCCTCAGCGTCTGCGGCAGTGACACGAATCGAGTCGAGTCGTATCGAAAACCGAGGTTGTTGCGGACACCGTGAGTCGTAGGGAGAAGGCCGGTGAGCGCGGTGACGTGCGACGGAAGCGTCAACGGACATTGCGAGTACACATGTTCGAACACGACGCCGTCTGCGGCGAGCACGTCCAGATTGGGTGTCGCGACCGCTTTGTAGCCGTACGCGGGCAAGTGGTCGGCTCGTAACGTGTCGATGGAGATGAGCATCACCGGCGCGCCGGGAAATGGTCCGTTGTGTTGTGCCGTGAGGGACCTGCGACAACTGATCAGACTTACGGCAACGAGCAGAGGGAAAAGAGAGCGGAGCCTCATCGTTTGCGTTCGTCCTCATTCTTCCATGTTTCGAATGTGTTGTTGTTTTGCGGAATCGCCATCGCCGCGTTCACGTTGCGCGTCGGCGTGCAGAGGTTGCTTGGCACGACGATCGCGTTCGTCGCGGTGTTTCTGGCGGCGTGTCACCGGCGTGTCGAGCCGCAGCCGGTTGTCCGCGCCCCGATCATCCTCA
>Ga0137388_10001374_pt1 | contig 14653 bp, 16 predicted proteins | sample 15con2h14AmetaG_FD_104644 | JGI IMG/M metagenome (GOLD analysis project Ga0137388, IMG submission 104644) | Vadose zone soil microbial communities from Angelo Coast Range Reserve, California, USA - 15con2h1.4A metaG | ecosystem: Environmental > Terrestrial > Soil > Vadose zone > Saprolite...
CTGGAGTGCTGGTGACCGACGTCGAAGGAATGATGCGCGGAACTGGACCGCTGGCGGCCGACGTCGACGCGAACGTTCGCAGCTCACCCTGCGCAACATCATAGAAGTAGCCGCGGCCGTAGCGCGGAATCACCTCGCTAACGAACTGGAACGGCAGGTACAGCTGTCCACCCCGCACCTGCGGCGCGCGCGTGAGCGGCACCGTCAGCGTGTCGAGCTTGGCGAATGGAATCCCATCGATCAGATCCATACGTACGCGCGGCAGTGCCAGCGTGAAATGGAGGTTGGTGCCCGTGATCAGCATACCCTTCATCGCCTTCATCAGCACATCCGCCCGCACGCTTGGCTCGCCGTTGTTGATCGTGACGGGAACCGACGTCGTGAGCTGACCATCGCGGACGATGATAAAGGTTGGAGCGGGCGTGTTTGCCGACGCTCCAATTATCTGCGCGGCCAGAAGGAGGGCGATCATCGAGTGCGCACCGCGCGTTGCATGTCGCGCTCGTCGTCGCGGCGTTTTTCATCCGCGCGCTTGTCGTAGAGCTTCTTACCCTTGCCAAGGGCGAGCGCGACTTTCGCCTTTCCGCGTCTGAAGTAGACCTCGAGCGGAATCAGCGTCAGCCCCTGGCGCTCGACTGCGCCAATCATCTTGCGGATCTCCTTGCGATGCAGCAGGAGCTTCCGCGTCCTCGTCGGCTCGTGGTTGAAATGACTCGCCTGTTCGTAGGGCGAAATGTGCAGGTTGAGCAGAAAAACCTCTCCATCCTTAACGATCGCGTAGGAATCAGCGATGTTGGCCTTTCCGTTCCGAAGCGACTTGACCTCACTGCCGGTCAGAACCATCCCCGCTTCCCATGTGTCGATGATGTGGTAGTCGTGTCTGGCGCGTTTGTTCCGCGCGACCGACTCTTTCGCATCCTTCTCGACTTTCTCTGCCATTTGACTTCGTGCTCAAGTTAGACGCAACAACGATGCTGGGAAAGCGCTCGCGTTTCTGCGCCCGTGGCCTTCGCGTTGACTTCACTATCCTCAGTGAGACGAACTCTTCGGCGCCAGCAGCCTTCGCGTTGACTTCACTATCCTCAGTTTCTATCTTCGGAGCTGAGATCGCCGGAGTGGTGGAACTGGTAGACGCGCTGGCTTCAGGAGCCAGTGAGCGCAAGCTCGTGGGGGTTCGAGTCCCCCCTTCGGCACATAAAAAAGAACGGCGCGTCTGCTCACTCAGACGCGCCGTTGCTGCATCCGGTCTCGAAATCTAAACCGTCTCGAGAATCGGGAGGCCGACCTTCTGGGGGCCGGTGCGTTCCTCGCTCGGCAACCCCACGCGCTCACGCACCGTCGGCTCGTCGTGCAGCAGGTCGGCGAGACTCACACCTTGGAGCACGTCGTCGATTCGGTGCTGCAACATCACCCACACGGGCCTGATGCTGCAGCTGTGCGACGCGGAGCAGCGCTCCTCTTCGACCGGGTGACTCACGCAATGGAGATCGAACGTCTCGAGCTCCGAGGCGTGGATCACGTCCCTGATGGAAATCTCGGCCGGCGGCCGCGCCAGAACGTACCCGCCCCTCGCGCCACGCGTGCTCGCAATCACTCCCGCGCGCCTGAGCCTGAGCAGAATCTGCTCGACGTAGTCGGCGGGAAGCCGTTCCTGCCGCGCGATCTCGCGGCCGTTCACGGGGCCGAGATCGGTGCGCTTGGCGAGGTTGAGCGCGCAAATCACGCCATACTCAGCCCAGGTGGTTATCCGCATGCATTCAGGATAGGGATTCGGGGCTGTCCCGACAAGGGGAGGGCGACCTGCAACTGGCATAACTGCAACTGAACGGGTGCCAGACGTTAGTAGCAGAGATGTCGGTGATTAGTTCAGGACGCCCTGACTTTCCATAGCGTCATTCAAAGCACAGGCAGTGGCTTTCACGCCGCGGAAGTAAGTCTGGGCGCAGTGAACGGCCAACTGCGATCTACGCTGCTGACGTCTGGCACCCGTTCAGTTGGAGTTCCCAGCTAGGCACCCGTTCAGTTGCATTCCTATCCGGCCGACACCCCCCCATGCTTTCCCCCTGGAACCCCGATCTCCGTCATTTTCCTGAGATCGAGTACCTCATCAATCTCTTTTTCCGGCAGGACCTTCTCGCGCTTGACCAGATCGCGGATCAGCACGTTCTCCTTGACCGACTGCTTGCTGATCTCGGCGGCGCGGGCGTAGCCGATCTGGGGCGCCAGAGCCGTCGCCAGAGCGGCTGAGCGCTCGAGCCAGTACCTACACTGCGCTTCGTTCGCCTCGATCCCCTTTACCGTTTTCTCGGCGAAGACGCGCGCGGAGTTCCACAGGATCATCATCGAGAACAGGACGTTGTGCGCGATCACCGGCATCATCACGTTCAGCTCGAGCTGCCCGTGCTCCGACGCAATTGAAACACAGGCGTCGTTGCCGATTACCTGGAAACAGACCTGGTTCACCATTTCCGGGATCGATGGATTGACCTTGCCGGGCATTATGGATGAGCCCGGCTGCACCGATGGCAGACGAATCTCGTCGAGACCGGTGCGGGGTCCGCTCGCAAGCAGGCGCAAATCGCTCGCGATCTTGCTCAGGTCGAGCGCCAGGACTCTGAGCTGCGAGCTGAACCCCGCGACGTCCCCCATGCTTTGCATCAGCTGGATCCGGTCCTTTCCTTCGCGCAGCTCCAGCTTCGTCGATTCGCGAAGGTACTTGACCATGAGCTTCGGATACTCGGGCTCGACGTTCACGCCGGTCCCGACCGCGCTGCCACCGATTCCCAGATCGCGCAGGTAGTCCGCGGCCTCGACTACGCGCTTGATGCCGCGCCGCAAGGATCCTGCATAAGCGTCGAGCTCCTGCCCGAGCCTGATCGGCATCGCATCCTGGAGGTGGGTGCGGCCCGATTTCAGTACGCCGTCGAACTCCTTCCCCTTCTTCTCGAACTCCCTGGCGAGCCCGTCGAACGCTTGCTCCAGACCGCCGAGCTCGCTCAGACAGGCGAGACGGATGGCGGTCGGAATCACATCATTGGTCGACTGCGCCATGTTGACGTGATCGTTCGGATGAACCGGCGAGTACGTCCCGCGCTTGGCACCGAGGATCTCGTTGGCGCGGTTTGCCAGCACTTCGTTGACGTTCATGTTGTGCGACGTGCCCGCGCCGGCCTGATATACATCGACGACGAAATGCTCGCGGTGCTTGCCGGCGAGAATCTCGTCTGCCGCCTTGACGATCGCATCCGCGATCTTCGGATCGAGCCGTCCCGTTTGCTTGTGCGTCAGCGCTGCCGCGCGCTTGATCCGCACCGTCGCCTCGACGAAGGCAGGCATCGGCCGCAGCCCGCTGATCGGAAAATTCTGCACGGCCCGCAAAGTCTGCACTCCGTAAAGCCCGTCATCGGGGACTTCGAGAGTGCCCAGCGGATCTTTCTCGGTGCGAGTCTTGTCGCTCATTGTCGTTGGCTGTGAAGATCCAAGTTAGCGTCCCACAATGCGGGCGGTGCCATTCAGAAACGGATTCGACAGCCGCTCCTGTCCTATCGTCGTCTCCATGCCGTGACCGGGATAAACTACGGTCTCCGGCGCGAGTGCAGATATTTTCTCGAGCGATGCGGCCAGCTGCGGAGGATTCGAGAAGGGCAGATCTGTTCTGCCGATGGATCCAGCGAAGAGGCAATCGCCAACGAGCGCGATTCCGCTGCCGTGAATGACGACGTGCCCGGGAGCGTGTCCGGGCGTGTGGATTACAGTCATCTCGGCATCCCCGACCTTGAGCCGCTGGCCATCCGAGAATTCCTGATCGGGAGCCGGCGGTTCTTCGAATGGAAGTCCATATACCTCCGCCTGCCGCGACGCGGCTTCGTACAGCCGGCGGTCGAGGGGATGCAAATAGATGGGCACATCCCATTTCCGCTTCACGGACGCGACGGCGCCGACGTGATCGACGTGGGCGTGGGTGATCCAGATCGCATCGAGGGTCGCGCCCGAGCTCTCTATCGCATCCACGAGTCGCTCACCCTCGCTCCCTGGATCGACTATCACAGCGTGGTTGGAGCGATCATCCATCACCAGATAGCAATTCTCCTGGAACGCTCCAACGGTGATGGTCTTGACGTTCACCGCTGTTTCGCTGTGGCAAATGCAGCCAGCGTCAGTGCACCCATCATGTATATCCTCCCGCGCTGATGTGGGAGCTCTCCAGGGCTTCGCGCGTCGCCTGACCTGCCCCGTCGCGCTCCGCCTCTTTGAATCGCGTGATGTACTTGTCCGCGGCTATGGCCGCTGTCGTCGCATCACCCGACGCTGTAGTGACCTGCCGCGTGAGCTGCGCCCTCAGATCGCCAGCCACGAAAAGGCCCGGGATCGACGACATCATGGCGTGGTCCGTCAGCACATAGCCCATCACGTCGTGGTCGAAGTGTCCGGAGATAACACCGGTATTCGGCCGGAACCCTACAAAAATGAACAGGCCGGTCGCTTCGAGGAGCGTCCGCTTCTGCGTCACGAGATTGTGAAGGCGGAGTCCCGTCATCCCGTCCCGCGGATTTCCCTCGACTTTTTCCGCGATCGTGTCCCAGATCACCTCGATCTTCGGATTGTCGAATACGTGCTTCTGGAGAATCTTCGATGCGCGAAACTCGTGGCGGCGATGGATCAGATAAACCTTGCTCGCGTACCGCGTCAGAAAATCAGCCTCCTCACAGGCGGCGTCTCCACCACCAACGACGGCCACGATCTGTTGCTTGAAGAACGCAGCATCGCAGATCGCGCAGTACGATACTCCCTTGCCCGCGTACTCCAGCTCACCCGGAATCCCGAGCTTGATGGGAGTTCCGCCAGCGGTCACGATGACGGCGGGCGAGCGGAAGATGTCCCCGGTTTCGGCCTCGGTGTGGAAATATCCGTCGGGCATCTTGGTCACCGACGTCACGCTGGTCGTCTCGAAAAACTCGGCGCCGAATTGCTTCGCGTGGGCAGCGAACTTTTCCGCCAGCTCATAACCGAGGACTTTCGGGAAGCCGATCACGTCGTCGAGATACTCGGTATTGAGCAGCTCCCCACCGGGAAAGCCGCGCTCGAGCACGGCGGTGCGAAGCATCGCACGACCCGTGTAGAGCGCCGCGGTCATGCCCGCCGGACCCGCCCCGACGATGACAACGTCGTATTCACGCATTGTCGCCAAAGGATTCACCTGTAAAGAAGTGCTGCTGACAAGACATTCTACTGCCGAAATATACCGCGCCGGCGCGTGTTTTCGCGTCGTCAGTAACGAACGTGACGGCCTCCGTCGACGATAATCGTCTCGCCTGTCACATAGTCAGCACTTAGGAGATAGAGCACCGCCTGTGCAACGTCCTCGGGGGTGCCGATCCTCCCCAGGGGTGTCGTCGCGATGAGCTTGTTCGCTAGCTCCTGCGTCCCTCCTTCCGGCAGAAGCACGGAGCCGGGAGCAACCGCGTTGACGCGGATCTTTGGCGCGAGCGCATGCGCGAGACCGCGCGTCATCTGCACGATGCCAGCCTTGGTGATCGAGTGCGGGATGTATCCTCTCCACGTCTCGAAAGCCGCCAGGTCCGCGATGTTCACGATTGCGCCGCCCCGTTCCCCCATGACTCGCGCCGCCGCCTGACAAAGGAAGAAAGGCGCGCGCAGGTTCAGCGCGAACATCGCGTCCCAGTCTTCGACCAGGACTTCGCCGACTGGCGTCCTCAGCATGATGGCCGCGGAATTGACCAGAACGTCGAGCGATCCCAGAACCTTCGTGGTGTGTTCGATAAGTCTCGGGGCGGTGGCGGGATCAGTGAGATCCCCGGGAAGTGTCACCGCGTCGCTCCCGGCCGCATTTATCTCGTCCGCGGTCTCACGCGCGCCCTTCTCCGATCCGGAGTAGTGGACGCCGACGCGCATGCCCGCCTTGCCTAGCGCAAGCGCGATTACGCGACCGACTCGCGTTCCCGCGCCGGTCACGAGCGCTACGCGACTATCGAGTTCCACTGGCCGCTCCCAGTGACGCAAGTTTCTCATCCTGCCGCTCGAGCCAGTCGACCGGCACGTTCATTATTCCGAGACGGCGCGGTCCGTCCGGGGCTCCGTGCCAATCCGATCCACCGCTCGGCACGAGGCCGAAGAAATCTGCGAGCGCCTGCAGCCGCTTGACATCTTCCGCCGAATGGCTGGGATGCTTCACCTCCAACCCGTCGAGCCCCGCCCCGACCAGGGGCTCCAGCCTTTCGCGCCTGCCGCCATCGCCGGGATGCGCCCAGATTGCCAGCGCACCAGCCTCGTGAGCGATGGAGATCGCGTCTTCGATCGAGAGACGCTCCCTGGCGACGAATGCACTCCCCGCAGTGCCGAGATATCTCGTGAAAGCCTCCCGAAAATCCTGGACAACGCCGCGCGCGATCAACGCACGAGCCACGTGCGGACGTCCAACCGCACCGCCGTTGGATTGCAGAAGAACTTCGTCCAGCGTCAGCGGAATGCCAAGAGCGTGGAGTTTTTCGACGATCTTCTGGGCCCGCGTGTAGCGCCCGGTGCGCAGTCCGCTGAGACGCGTCTCCAACGCCCCGATGTGGGTCACGTGCAGCGCCAGCAGATGGATCTCGTTGTCTTCCTGGAAAGCACTCAGCTCCACTCCGGCGATTACTCGAACGCCCAGGCGCTCACCGGCAACACGCGCCGCCGGGACTCCATCAATGGTGTCGTGATCCGTCAGTGCCAGGGCGGTTAGGCCACACCGCTCGGCCGCCTCGATTACGCCTTCGGGAGCGAGCGTACCGTCAGAGGCGGTCGAGTGAGTGTGCAGGTCGACGAACGCCGGCCGGCCCGCATCCGCACTCACCGCTCGTAACCGGCCTCAGGCGATGTGAAGCTCGGCTGCGATTGCTCGAACAGCTCCTTCAGCTGCGCATCTGACAACTCGGCGAACGCCTGCTCGCGCGAGCGAGTGCCCTGCGGAGAATAGCGGGTGACGCGCACTTCTCGCTCTTTGCCCGCGCCACGCGAGAATATCAGCCCGTATTCGTCCTGCGTGTACTGCGTGATGTAACCGGAGGGATGGATGTCCCATTTCTTACCGTCAACCTGAAGCGAGCGGGCCGGCATCTTAAAGGGGGACCTCCTGATAAACGCGCGATGGGTCCAGTGTCTTGTGCGGTGCATTGGCATGCGCGTTGGTAAGCGTCTGCTCGTCGTCGGCTTCCGTGAATTCTACGAACGCGCCGGGAAGCGACGTCTCCTCGAACACCCAGAAGCGGCAGTTAGCGGCCGCGTAGTGCGAATGCAGCGTCTTGAGTCGCTTCGTGTAGTTTGCACGCTCGGTCGTGGGAACGGTCGAGCGCTGAATCGTGAGAGCCTTGGGCATCTTAGAGTCCGGTCTCCGGAAATGTTTCTATTGTTTTCTTCACGAAGGCGAGGAACTGATCCGCAATCGCCCCATCGATCACGCGATGATCGAACGAGATTGAAAAATAAGCGCAGGTACGGATTGCGATCGTGTCCTCGCCGTCGGCACCTGCAAGGATCTTCGGGCGCTTCTCGATTGCGCCCACCCCCAGAATGGCGACCTGGGGCTGATTGATAATCGGCGTTCCCATGAGCGAGCCGAAGACACCCGGGTTCGTAATGGTGAATGTTCCTTCCTGAACCTCCTCGGGAGAGAGTTTCTTGGCTCTGGCACGCGCCGCCAGATCGTTGAGCGCGCGCGTGATTCCGGAAAGCGATAGATCGTCGGCGTGCTTGATCACCGGCACGATGAGTCCCCAGTCGAGCGCGACAGCGACTCCGATGTTGATCTGCTTTCGATAGATGACGTTCGTCCCGGCCACGGACGAGTTCATGATCGGAAACGCGTGCAGCCCCTCGGTCACCGCCTTGATGATGAAGGGCATGTACGTGAGCTTCTGCCCAGTCGCCGCCTCGAACTCGGCACGCTTCTTCGCCCGAATACGGGCGACGCGCGTGAAGTCGATCTCGATGAACGATGTCACGTGAGCCGATGTGTGCCGCGATGCAACCATGTGCTCGCTGATCAGCGCGCGCATCTTGGTCATCGGCTCGACGACGTCGCCCGGCCATGGCTCAGGCAGCGGCAGCGTGAGGCGGCCAGGAACCCCGCCGGTGCGTGGTCCTGGCGGACCTATCGTGATTGCCTCGCCCGATTCTATGAAGCCGAGTATGTCGCGCTTGGTGACGCGACCAGCGACGCCCGAGCCGTGGAGGGACGCGATATTCACTCCATGCTCCGCCGCAATCTTTCGGACCAGCGGAGAAGATTTTGTGCGGACCCGATCCTCGAACGAATTGCCGTTCCCGGTGTGCGATGCCGCGATGGCTGGTGCGGGCGGTTGCTGACGCGTGGGAACGGGCGCCGAGGTAGCTTCCCGTTGGGGGGTGGAGGGTGACGATTTCGCTTGGGCCTTCTCACCCGTTGTCGGCTCCAGGCTCGCCGCTGCACCACCGGCGGGCTGCTCGCTCTTGCCGATCGCTGCGCCCTTCTCGGTCTCCAGCCTAGCCACGACCGTCTGTACCGCGACGGTCTCCCCTTCCTTAACGATTATCTCCGCCAGCACGCCGGCAGCCGGCGCTGGAATTTCGGCGTCGACCTTGTCGGTCGAGATCTCGAAGATCGGCTCGTCGCGCTTCACCTCGTCGCCCACTCTCTTCAGCCACTTCGAAAGCGTGCCCTCGGCGATCGACTCCCCCATCTGCGGCATGATGATGTCTACTCGTGCCACCGCTTCTCCCTGGTTCGCTTATTCGTTCAGGCGGCTTCGATTCAGCCGTCTCAATGCAAGAACTGGTAGTGTCAGCGCGCCAACAACTGCTCCGACACCAGCATACACCCACCAATTGCACGCCGGAAGCCCCTGGGCGGGTCTACAGCCTTGCATGCTTCCAACGAACTTTCCGATCAGGACTGCGATCATTCCACCACTGAAAAAACCCGCGAAGCCCGTTATGCATCCAACACCGATGTTGCGCGCGACGATCGCCCCACGATCCAGCTCCGGTGAGGCCATCAGTAGGCGGCAAGCTTCCTGAGCGCAACGACTATGTCCGACGTCTGCGGGAGCACATAATCCTCGAGTGGAGGAGAATAGGGCAGCGGCACGTCCGCCGCTGTCACGCGGAGTATCGGGGCATCCAGCCATTCGAACGCGCTCTCGTTGATCCGCGCCGTGATCTCGCCCGCCATTCCTCCGGTGCGCGTGTCCTCATGCACGATCAGAACGCGATTCGTCTTTTTCACGGTCGCAATGATCGCCTCATCGTCCATCGGCAACAGCGTGCGCAGGTCGAGAACTTCGACTGACAATCCATCTTCCTTTTCTACCTGTTCGGCTGCCTCGAGCGCTTTCCAGACCGTCGCCGCGTATGTGATTATGGAGACGTCTTTCCCTTCCCTGGCGACCCGCGCTTTCCCAATGGGGGTGAGGTGGTCACCCGCGGGCATCGCCTCCTTGATGCGACGATAGAGATACTTGTGCTCGAAGTAGAGTACACAGTCGTCGTCACGAATCGCTGATTTCAGCAATCCTTTGGCGTCGCTCGCGGTCGCCGGATACACGATCTTCAGGCCGGGGGTGTGGAGAAACGCCGCCTCCGGATTCTGTGAATGGAACGGCCCCCCTCTCACGTACCCCCCGCTCGGTCCCCGCACCACCATCGGACACGGAAGCATCGCCCTGTAGCGCGCGGTCGCGACGTAGTTGGTCAGCATGTCATAGCCCGTCGAGATGAAGTCGATGAACTGCATCTCGCACACAGGGCGCATTCCCATATGTGCGGCGCCCGCGGCGGCCCCGATGATCGCCGCTTCCGAGATCGGCGTGTCGATCACTCGCTGCTCGCCGTACTTGGCCGCCAATCCTTCGGTGACCTTGAACGCGCCCCCGTACGCGCCGATGTCCTCGCCGAGACAGAACACGTTTTTGTCGCGGTCCATCTCCTCGAACAACGCTTCCCGAATCGCCTCCAGGTAAGTCACCTCAGACATCGTGTGTCCCCCAGCTGGCGGGGCGTTCGTGCGACTCTACCGCTGACGTGATTCCCTCTCTGAACCAGAGGGGCGGCATCGCCGGTGGATCGGCGTAGACCCCCGTTAGAGCATCGGTCGGATCGGGCATCGGCGACGCTTCAGCTTCGTCCGTAGCGCGGTCGATCTCCTCCTTCACCCGCGCATCGATCGCATCAAGCGTTGCTTTCTCGAATCCTTCACCATGTAGCACTTTCACGTAGCGGTCGATCGGATCGTTCTCGCTCGCCCACCGATCGATCTCCCCTGGCGGTACGTACGATTGATTGTCGTGCTCCGCGTGTCCTTTTCTGCGGTAGGTAATGAGCTCGATCAGCGTGACACCTCCACCCGACCGCGCGCGATCAACGGCGCGCTTCGTCACTTCGTAGGTCGCGATCACATCGTTGCCATCCGCCTGCTCGCCCGCAATTCCATACCCGATCGCCTTGTCGACCAGTCGCTTCGCCGCGCTCTGCTTGCTGAGTGGCGTCGAGTAGGCATAGCCGTTGTTCTCGACGATGACGACGAGCGGGCAGCGTTGCACGGCTGCGAAATTGATTCCCTCGTGAAACGCACCAGTCGATGTGGCGCCATCGCCGACATACACGAGACCGACGCGATCCTCTTTTCTCATCTTGAACGAGAGCGTGACGCCCGCCATCACGGGCACCATGTCGCCGAGGTGCGAAATCTGGCCGATGAAGCCGCGCTCCAGATCGCCATAATGGATGTTCAGCTCGCGACCGCGCGTCGGCGAATCGCCCTTGGCCATGTACTGCTTGATGATCTCGTTGGGCTTCGCCCCCTGCACGAGCATCGATCCGAGGTTCCTGATGAGAGGTGACAGAACATCGCCTTTCGAGCGATCGAGGGCGTAGGCGCTCCCGACGGCATCCGCTTCCTGGCCCAGAGAACGAAACAGTCCGCCCACGACTTTCGTCTGTCTGTATAGATTGACCAGCCTCTCCTCGAGAGACCGGGTGAGACGCATATAGTAGTAGAGCTCGAGCTTCTGCTCGCGAGAGAGAGATCCGCTCGAATCGGAGCGGGCGGATTCTTTCGTCAGATTCGCCGGCCTCGACGCGGCCGTACCGGACCGCGCCATGTTAGTACGCCGCTTCGATGCGGTGGCGAGGATCCCCCGCTTTGTGCAGCGCGACGAAGAACTTCTTGGCGTTGCGGTCGAGGCGGCTCTCTCCTGTCTGGTCGGTCGCAATCTCGACGAACGTGTAGTGTCCGCCTTCCTTGCGCACGCTCAGCTGCAGTGTCCCCAGATCTCCGGCGAACGATCGCGAGCGCGCTGTGTGCCCGGAGCGCTCCATTCCGATTTCGGGAAAGAACTCATCAGCGATCCGCAGCACCTCGACAGGCGTGAGCTGTGTTCTGAAAAAATGGCGCATGGGAGAATCAGGTGCCCGGCTCGCTCGCGGGACGGACTGTCTGAATCCAGTCCACTCGCTCGAGCGGCATCCGGGGATTCGGTTCTCGGCGGAACTGAATCGCCGCGGCCCAGTCCCCGCTGGTCGCAAAGAAAAGACGGCCAGAGTAGGTACCGAGCTCCTTTTCCTTCTTGAGGCCATCGCTCGTGTTCGCCCTGTCCGCGCTCGTGGCAAAGATTCTCCCTTCGCCAGTCTCGATCGGCTGCCCGGTTTTCTTGTCCTGAACGACAATTCGATAGAGAATCGGTTCCAGCGCCCTCGGGGGCATCGGATCCACTGTCACCCTGAAGGCGTAGCTATCGGACCACAGTCGTAGCTCGATCACCTTGGGATTTGAGCCGCAGCTCGTGAGCGCCGCGGCCACCAGAGAGACGAACACGAGGCGACGCAACATCACGCGTAATACTCCAGGCCGAGATGCGTGATCTGATCTTCACCCATGAGATGCCGCAGAGTGTTCTTTAGCTTCGTCTGCTGGATGAAGAGGTCGTGCTCGGGTTGCAGGCCGGGCGCGACCATCGGACTCTTGTAGTAGAACGACAGCCACTCCTGGATTCCCTTCATGCCGGCGCGGTGCGCGAAGTCGGAGAAGAGCGCGAGATCGAGAACGATCGGCGCCGCGAGAATCGAGTCTCGGCAAAGGAAGTTGATCTTGATCTGCATCGGGTAGTTCATCCACCCGACGATGTCGATGTTGTCCCAGCCTTCCTTGTTGTCACCGCGCGGCGGATAGTAGTTGATCCGGACCACGTGGGTGAAATCCTTGTACAGATCCGGATAGAGGTCGGGCTGCAAAATCGTGTGCAGGACGCTGAGCTTCGATTCCTCCTTCGTCTTGAAGGATTGTGGATCATCGAGGACCTCTCCGTCCCGGTTGCCGAGGATGTTGGTCGAATACCATCCCGCGAGGCCGAGCATGCGGGCCTTGAGTCCGGGCGCCACGACCGTCTTCATCCACGTTTGTCCCGTCTTGAAATCCTTTCCGGAAATCGGGACCCCGCGATCCTGGGCGAGCTTGAGTAGCGCCGGTGTGTCTACGCACAGATTGGGCGCGCCATTGCAGAAGGGGATCCCTTCCATGATCGCGGCATAGGCGTAAAGCATCGACGGCGCAATCGCGTCGTCGTTCTTCTCCATCGCCTTCTCGAACTGCTCGATTGTCGCGTGCTGTGGCCCGGCCTTGATGTAGATCTCGGTCGAGGCGCACCACACGATCACGAGCCGATCGCATTTGTTCTTCGCCTTGAAATCCCGCATGTCCTGCCGGAGCTGCTCGGCCAGATCGCGCTTCGTCTTGCCCTTTTTCACGTTCGTTCCGTGAATCCGGGTGACGTACTTGTTGTCGAACACGGCGGGCATCGGTTTGATGCCCTTCAGGAAATCCGCGATTGGCTCGATGTCCTTGTCCTCGAGGACGCCAGCCTTTTTTGCTGCCGTCAGCGCATCGTCGGGAATCGGATCCCACGCGCCGAACACGATGTCGTCGAGCTTGGCGAGTGGCACGAAATCCTTGATCAGCGGCGCGCGCTTTTCTGTTCGCTTCCCGAGTCGGATAGTCGCCATCTGAGTCAGCGAGCCAATCGGCTTGGAGCGGCCGCGCCGAATGCTCTCGACTCCCGCCATGAATGTTGTGGCGACTGCACCGAGCCCCGGTGTCAGAATGCCCAGCCGGCCGGTAGCCGGCGCTATCGATTTAGGGACGTCACCAGAGGACGATCTGGCCAATTGCTTTCTCCGTTGTGATTTAAGATTGCGCTCGGCGTGAGGCCGGCATTCCCGCGGTTTTCGGCGGGGGCGTGGTGGAGGTGGGGGTAGGGGAAACTGGATCGTTGACGATTCGGATCGGCTTATCGGGGTGCTGGGTGAAACGATGGACGAACGCGATCCGTTGCACGGCGGTGATCCACGCCGTGACCGTGAGGAGGATGATGATGCTCATCAGCACCCAACCATTCCAGAAAAGGCCGAACAGCGCCTGCGGAGCGGACAGAAGCACGATGCGCTCGGGCCGCTGCATCACTCCCACCTTGGCATCGATTCCGAGTGATTCGGCGCGGGCGCGCGTATAGGAGACCAGAAAAGTCCCGATTATTCCGACCAGGCACACGACAACCATGTAGATGTTGTGGTGCACGGGATTGGTCGCGTAAAACACGGTGAGGCCGGCCATCAAGGCGCCATCAGCGACGCGGACCAGCGTTGAATCGTAGAACGCACCGAAGACCGTGGAACGCCCCGTTCTTCTCGCCACTTCGCCATCCACGACATCGAAAAAGGCCGTCGCCGACATGATCCAGCCGGCCGTCATGATGTGGCCGGTGGCGTAGACGACCGCCGCCGCCACTGTGAGCAGGGTTCCAACTGTCGTGAGCGCGTTGGGGCTGACGTTGTTGCGCGCCAGAAAGCTGGTCGCCGGCTCTATCGCCCGGAGTGCTCCTTTTTTCAGATAATCGGTGGGAGTTGGCATTCACCTGGGGCCGGCGTTGAGCACACGCGTGCCGACGTGCCGGTTCACCGGCGGGCGGCGCAGAAAAAAGAGGCCGGCGTGTGACACACGACGGCCCCGTAAAATTAAGTGCTTCAACGATCTATTGCCACCCGCGGGCTACCTGCCGAGACACATGTCTCGTCAAGGCAGGCGCCAATCGTACATGCTGGAGAGCGTGACGTTGTTCTTGGTATACGTGCGCGTTCCATCGACCGTGACCGCACGGAGATTCACGGTCGCGCCGGCCGGAACTCCCGCCACAGGAATGTGCTCGACACTGTTAGCCGAGACCTGCTTGAGAAAGATGTCGTTTCCGCCACTGACGACGTACACGTTGACCGCCTGACTCAGATTATTCGTCAGGTGAATGGCGACGTCAGCGGCTGGCTCGGGACCGGTGCGCACTTCGACTTGTCGCCCACCGCACGCCGTGAGCGCCAGCATCGACAGCGAGACCATGAGAACGCGCATGCACTGCCTCCGAATTCTTGGATTAGAGACTGGTAGCTTGTGCAAAAGACATGCTGACGCAACTCCAACTGAACGGGTGCGAGCGATCAACAGCAACTGAACGGGTGCGAGCGATCAGTGGCAGAGATGCGAGTTGGTAGTCTACGACGCCCCGACTTATCTCGGTGGGGTCGGGCTTGTGTCATTAACGCCACGGGGGCAAGTCCGGGCGTCGTGAACTGGATGACTGGC
>Ga0137388_10001378_pt1 | contig 14626 bp, 11 predicted proteins | sample 15con2h14AmetaG_FD_104644 | JGI IMG/M metagenome (GOLD analysis project Ga0137388, IMG submission 104644) | Vadose zone soil microbial communities from Angelo Coast Range Reserve, California, USA - 15con2h1.4A metaG | ecosystem: Environmental > Terrestrial > Soil > Vadose zone > Saprolite...
AGTTCGCTCGTCCCTCAACCACCGTCTCGCTCCATCGCTCTCGCTACTGATTCTACTCACGGCCCTCTAAAGCTACTACGCTTTCGTTCCTTACCGCTACTAGCGAAGGCTAGCGTCTTCCGTTCCTGACGACGCTAACAATATGCTTAGGGTTTTTGTCATGCAATAAGCATTTACTAAAAATATATCAGCATGATATATCATTATCTCCATGCTGTGTCAGCAAGGTTTAACGCGATGAACAACCCAGCTCACCAGCTCGCGCAATTCCTGCATAGTGATTGAGGGTTTCTGGATCAAATGCTCAAAGCGCTCCACAGACTCTTCAAAGGAATGCCTGGGGCTTTGAAATGCTGAAATGGCAGGCGAAGGACCCTTGGGGTTGTAGACTGGGCAAGTCAGAGAACCCGCAAACTAGATAAAGGATCCGCGAGAACGTACAAACGCGCATTAGTCCAAAAACATACAAATGGGCAAGTCCACCCAACAGTTCTGGATCATGTTCGCACGCATTAATATCCTGCACCAAAGCAGCACGACCGTCTTCATTAGGAGCAAAGAGTAAACTGTATCCCAGGACGCGTCCTGCAACACACGGCATCATGTCTTTCATGATGGTTTCCGAATACGACTTCGTAAGGTCTTGAGTAAACATGTTCCATCCTTGGCTCTGCTCGAGCCAGCGGCACGTATCGTATGCCGTTCCAGTTTCGGTGCCATCGGGGTACTTGTTAGCAGGCAATGGTTGGGGGTTGGGTTTCCCTGCGAGAGTCATGGGGGTGATGTCTGGCACCTTGCGTGCTCGTCACGTGTTTAAGATACTCTGAACCAGGGCGTCCTGTTGAAGGGCCCAAGACGGGTGCGGGACGAGCAGATAAAGTGGAAGATTGCTGAAAAATAAAAGGGAAAATAGGACCGTGACATGCTTTGACCGGATTTATGGCGTTTGGAGGGCAGAGCACATTGGCATGATGTTTGATTACATAATCCCCCCAACTGGCTATGCATCTCCCGGCCCCGTATGCCCTCTCATTCGAGTCATTCCTAATCGTTTTAAAGCCGGCCGCCACATTGTTGCTCTTTAGCTACACAGCGTGGAGATAATGATATATCATGTTGATATATTTTTAGTATATGCTTACCCATATTCCATGTGCATGATGTGGGATCCCAAGTGTATGATCTAGGCTTCCACATACTATGACCATATGGCCCTTCCCCAAGATCAAAAATTAATACTCTATGGTCACTTTTCTACCCTCGTGTATACCAAACATGGTATTTTTGAGATTCAAAATGGGTATTGTGAGACTCAAATTGGGTGTTTCTGAGACTCAAACTGGGTATTTCTGAGACACAAAAACATCTAGTTTGAGTCTCAGAAATACCCATTTTGAGTCTCAAAAATACTGTGTTTGAGTTTCAGAAATACACATTTTGAGTCTCAGAATACCCATTTTGAATCTCAAAAATACCATGTTTGAGGTTCAGAAATACCCATTTTGAGTCTCAGAACACCTATTTTGAGTCTCAGAAAAACCTAGTTTGAGTCTCAGAAACACTTATTCTGAGACTCAAACAAGCATTTCTGAGGCTCAAACATTGTGTTTCTGAGACCCAAACAAGCACAATCTGAGACTCAAAATCAAGTAGTTCAGCCGTAGTAACTTCTGCATTTTCCCAACATTATTATACACAATAGAATATATTATTATGTATCTACGATAATACAAAAAAAAAGGCCGAAGTTGCACACTCAAAATGAGCGCGCAACGCCGGCATGGAAAAAATTCAGCAGCTCAGAGTATATTATAGGTACCCACCAACACCAGGCACGCCCGGTCGTGTGGTCACCGTGTCTCATCATCGCTGCTGGCCATGTTCACGCGCATGCTCATGGTGTTGGCCCATTCATTGTTGTATTGTATTCAGCGCTGGGGTAATGTTAGTGTGTTTGTCATACTCACTGGCGTGATGTTAGCATGTCATATTCGTTGTTTGACTCGCTGGCGTTTGCGTGTTCGTTGTTTGACTTGTTCGCATTCTGTGTGCATGTTGGCTCGTTCGCCGTCGTATTGTATTCGGCACTGGGGTAATGTCAGTGTTCGTCATACTCGTTGGCGTGGTGCCCATGTGGCATGCCCGCCGTCCGACCCGTGCGCGTGCTGGCCTGTCCATTGCTGTATTCGGCGCAGGCGGTGTGTTCGTCATATTCATTGGTGCTGTGCTGGTGGTTGTGTGGCATGTTCGTTGTTTGATTCATTGACGTTCGTGCTGGCGCGCCATACTGCTTGGATATCGTGGTTGGAGCTCATATAACAACTGTAAAATATAGGGTTAGTAATTGATTGTATAATGCATAGCACTTGCCCGGCATGTATACATCTCGTTATTATTGCAGCTATTGTTCACGAAACAACGAAAAAAACGCACGAAAAACTGTCCCAGACAGTAATCAGAGTGATAATCATGCTACATTGTTGCCCAAGAGTGTGAAATGCCGCTTTCGCGGTGTCGGCAGTGTGCATTCGCGCTGAGGCCCATCGCGCTGGCGTTGGCGTCTGCCATGCTGCTGCAGCCTGTTGTGCCATCCGTCGTGCTGCCGTCCGTCATGCTGTCGTTTGTGCCGTCATTCGTGCTGGTGTCTGTCGCGCTCGCTGGCATCCATGTAAAATATAGAGTTAGTAATTAATTTTATGGTGCATGGTGCTCACCTGTCGTGCACATGTCTCTTCATTGCAGCTAGGTATTGGTTTTCAACATTGTCGCGAGTTTCATCAACAATAGAAAAAACACTGTCCCAGACAGCAAGGAGAGTAACTAGAGGGCTACATTATCGCCCAAGATTGAAAAGAGCCCCTTTCGCAGCGTCGCTGGGTGTTGTTGAGTTGGAGTGTGGTGGTTGGTTGATCTCGCGCGAAAGCGTGCAAGCCGTCATGTGAATCCCCGGGGATTTTGGTGTTATGTATTATTTGGTAGCCTTCATCGTCTTCAATAGGTCCCTCTATAACCTAGGCTGCGCTCCTAGGTAATAAAATAACTAAAATTCCAATAAAAATACCCCCTACACAGTATTATGCGCAATAGAATATATTATTATGTATTTACGATAATACAAAAAAAAGGCCGATGTTGCGCACTCAAAATGAGTGCGCAACGCCGGCGTGGAAAAAATTCAGCAGCTCAGAGTATATTATATAAGTACCCATAACGCCAGGCACATATTTGCGCCCGGTCATGTGGTCATTGTGTCTCATCATCGCTGCTGCCCATGTTCACGTGCGTGCTCATGGTGTTGGCCCATTCATCGTTGTATTGTATTCGGCGCTGGGGTAATATCAGTGTGTTCGCCATACTCGTTGGCGTGGTGTTAGTATGGCGTGTTCGTTGTTTGACTCGCCGGCATGCGTGATGTGGCGTGTTCATCGTTTTACTTGTTCACGTTCGTGCGCGTGTTGGCCCATACGTTATTGTATCGTATTCGGCGCTGGGGAAATGTCAGTGTGTTTGTCATACTCGCTGGCGTGATGTTAGCGTGGCATATTCGTTGTTTGACTCGCTGGCGTTTGCGTGTTCGTTGTTTGACTTGTTCGCGTTCTGTGTGCATGTTGGCTCGTTCGTTGTTGTATTGTATTCGGCGCTGGGGTAATGTCAGTGTGATCGTCGTACTCGTTGGCGTGGTGCCCGTGTGGCGTGCCCGTCGTCCGACCCGTGCGCGTGCTGGCCTGTCCATCACTGTATTGGCGCAGAGGTGGTGCCAGTGTTATTCATTGGCGCTGTTCTGGTGGTGGTGTGGCATGTTTGTCGGTGGGCGTTCGTGCTGGCGCGCCATACTGCTCGGCTATATCGTGGTTGGCGCTCATATTACAACTGTAAAATATAGGGTTAGTAATCGATTTTATAATGCATAGCACTCACCCATCATGTATACATCTCGTTATTGCAGCTAGGTGTCGATTAAACACGTCGCGAGTTTTCACGAAACAATGAAAAAAACGCCAGAAAAACTGTCCCAGACGTTGTCGCAAGTTTCATCAAACCAAGAAAAAAGCGCTGTCCCAGACAGCAAGGAGATATCGCACAAGATTGAAAAGAGCCCTTTCGCGGCGTCGCTGGGTGTTGTTGAGTTGGAGTTGTGGTGGTTGGTTGATCTCGCGAAAGCGTGCAAACCGTGCACGTGAATCCCCGGGGATTTTTGGTGTTGTGTATTATTTGGTAGACTTCGTGCTTTGATACTTGGGAGGGCCGGCTTGGGAGGGCCGGCGGAGCGGCAGTGACCTAGTCGCAGATAGTCCACATGCCCCAAGTTGAATTGTGTAACATTACTTCTGTATTTTATTCGCATATATACAAATCCCCGACACCAACGAAGTGGTGATTACCTCCTGTACTCTGTAGTGCCGAATCTGCCGGCGCTTATCGATTCGTAGGGTACCACACGGCAAGCCACACCGACCGCGAGCCTACATGACCTCTCTCCCAACCAAACGCCCCCGTTCAGAATCGCCGCAAGGCGAACCCGGACCACATTCCGTCAAAGCCAAGATGGACAGTCAGACTATGTTTTCCCAGCTCCATATGGCCACAGAGGATGTGTTAAATGCGCGACTGTAAATTACAACAGTAATTAGCGTTCCCGCCAAAGGAATCCGTAATGCAGTCTGCAATCCATCATCCCAAGTGAACGACGTAAAGCCATACTCAGCGAGAACAGTGCCTGAATTCTATGGCGATCGGAGGCGAGCGAACAGCCCTGACCGCAACGTCCTTAACGCCGAGTTCCGATGCCAGGCTCCAAGCTATGACCAGAAGACCTCGAGGTTAGGTTTGTCTCGGAGGCGTGCATCTCGAAGTGCTGCACCATATCGGCTTTAATATCAACCGCGTCAACAATGCCCAAGCAATGCTCAAGACGACTAGCTCTCAGGGAACTCGGACGTGAGACTGATGCCTCGAAGACTTGCATTTGTTCTGGCCATCGTATCCAAGAACTCATTCCCAGCAGATACTTCTCCTAGCCGAACGATGAGTCGTTGATCTGCAACGACTGGTCCGGAAAGACAATGATAGCGATTGTATTGAGATGTCAAATTCCATCTTCTGGATCTTGGAGGCTTTCTGGTTGAATGGGCAATGCCCGGCCCATCCGAGCCAATGGCAAAGATTGACGATTTTTTCGTTAATATGTCCATAACACATTACACTGCCAGTGGTGATCTCACATAGTTGCAACATTGACTATGACTCTTGTAAGCTAAATACTGTCACTGCATCCCGCCACGCCCGGTCAAGCTCATCCCTCGTCTCCATTGCAGGCCAACCATGCTGAACAACCAGTCTCGAGTGATACCATTCCCTCAAGATAATATTTGTGCCGTTCAAGACGCCTCGCTCATTTGGATCCGTCAGTCCAAACACAAATGCGTCAAAGTCATCTACGGACGCAACAACCCCGTTTGTTTGTTGTTGCACTTGAAGTCGACACCCTTCGCGATTACGACACACCCATAAGACAGGCGCCGCCAGTTCGCGATAAAGGCAGTTACCGATGCGGTGAAATTCGGGGTTTTCTGGGAGCATACAGCGCCAGCACACACCGTGTATATTCTTATTTTTAAGATAATCGCTCCAACACCTCTTCCAGCTGCCAAAAGCGATATCCCCCCCGCCACCTTGCACATAACGGGAGCAGAGGCTACTCCAAACCCATCGCGATTGAGTGCAGTCAGTACTGGGATGCCGAGATTGGTTGGAAGATGCGCCAGCATCCAAGCAGATTACACATGACGGATCTAGCTGCTGCAGAATGCGCGCAGTTACGAATGTTGCTGCGACGCGTTGATCCTTGGCAATTTGAAGGCGCTGTGCGAGCTTCTGTACTTCGGGTGTTGTCTCTGGTAGTGAGTGCATGCCCCAAATAACAGAGGGTATGCGTGGATCTGGCTCAGGGCTGAGGAGTCCCGGAACCCAATCCTCCCAGCTTTTGAAGCGGTGCTTCATTTCGTCCCACGCAGTCGGAAGCGAAGATGAAGGAGGGAGAGGCACCCAAGCAGGAGGATGTTCAAGTTCACAGCGACTGCAGTTGGCGACAAACGTCTCTTGGTCAGGGAGGGAGTTGAGCGAGATGGACATGTTTCGACAGTTCATATCCCTCCAGCCATCTAGGTGAGCTGACATGGCCGCCCGAAAGCAAGCACCGCCCTTAATCATATTCACGAATTCGGCTTCTCCACTGAACTGGCCTGCCTGTGGTGTCAGCCACGAGCGGTGCGGGGCCTTCTTCGGATGGTACCTAGGATAAAGGACAGTACACGTCGCAAGCTTACCGTCGCGGCCAGCTCGGCCAGCGCCCTGGGCGAATTCCACCATGTTGGGCACGTTGCAACCAAATTCAACCACAAACACAACCTGTCGAACCCCGGGGACATCGATACCATAGTAGGCAGCCTTGTTGCCAATAAGAACGCCCCTCTTGTCAGCAGCAAATTCCCTAATAAAGTTCATTCGATCCACAGTGGATGTTTCGCCATGTATGATGCGCTTTTCTTCGAGCCAGTTGCCAATCCTCTTAGCAAAGGCGGGCGTCGTTGTGAAGATGACAGTCTGCACGGGTTTTCTAGTCGACTCTTCTAGAATTTTACGCAGCTCCGAAGTTTCGCCATCACAATTAGCAGGATCGTACGCGTGAGCTTCATACCGTATGTTGAGGCGGTCAGTAGCACGATGGCGAACCACCTGGATGGGACATGGTCTAGACACCTGCTCAGCGTTGGCGCTACTTCTTGGGTACACCACATCTCCAATGCCAAGCTTCTCCAGCCACTTCCGCTCGTGCGGTTGAGGAATGGTAGCGGAAGCAAACACCAACACCGTTTTAGGAAGCTGGAGTGCATACTTGTAAGCCCACTCGTAATGTGTCCGCCAGGAATCAGCAACTACCCCATCTGCCTCGTCAATTAGTACAGCTCCAAGAGTACCCTGCTGTGCCAAGTGGCGGACCTGGGTGTGCATTTTATCCATCGAGAAGGCGTTAATGCCCACAATGTACACACGCTTTGTGGGGTCAAGCACAACGTGATTTGCACAGACCTGGGCAGGAAGGTCTATGTCGTCAAAACGACACTTGAGCTCATCGTACAAGACAACATAGGGCACAATGACAATCGCCTTGGTAGAAGCAGGCCACTGTTTCATTGCGAGCTGAAGTGGGAGCGTTTTGCCGCCACCAGTCCTTGTGATGTGCACAGTGTGACATGTACGATCCAGAATGTTGCGATACACCACATATTGATCCATTGATCTAAACATTGCCGCGGGGTCCTTTCGAAACGCACGCAACATACGAATATCATCCATAAGAACTGCACCAAAAGATCCCGCGTTGTGTGCCGCTGAAGTGCGTGAAACAACCGGAACGACCGTTTGTGCATTTCGGGATGAGGAAAGCAGTCGACGCTTCGATGGAATGACTGGGCTTGGCGATCGACTGCGTTTGATAGTGGCCGTTGGGGGGAGGATATGTTGTTGTGGCAGTCCAGGGACTGATTCATTGCTGTCACTTGTTGTTTTAGGTGCGGTGTTACCAAATGGGCGAGAACGTGGGCGGGGAGATGAATAAATGGGCGTTGGCAGTCCTGCCTTGTCGTCGTCATCGTCGGAGCTGGCCTCCACAATTAGTGGGTCATCTGCGGAGCCATCACCATTGAACCCGCGCTGGGCGGTAATCTCCGAGGGCGTAGCATGCAATGGACTGTTTGATGGTTCGCTGTCCTCGCAAGATCGGGGGCGAGGCAAGGCTGACAATAGGTGTTTGTCAATGGGACCAGCACGGCCAGAATCAGTTAAATCGGGAGGCGGTGGATCATGCCTGAATTCATCGAGGAGGGGAGATCGGCGACGATTAACCTCAGGCTGACGGGACACCGAGAAATCAACCAGGCTTCGAGGACCTGCAGATAACATATGCGAGAGTCTGGCAACCTCCTCTCTGATGCCGTCCACTGCAGCTTGCAGTTTTTCGTTGTCACTGCGTAGCTCGTGATAGTGGTCCAAGCCCAAAGGCACTGGATCCACCGCCTCCTGTTCTGGTAATCCAAGGATGCCATTGATCGTCTCTATGCGGGCAGTCTCCTTGAGGCCCAATATGCGATGTTGGTAAATTTTAGACCACTGGCGGAAGAAATCTCCAACTCGACTGTGATTATCCCCACATCGGGCATACGCCAAGTCAGACGTCCGCGTACTATGGCCAGCCTGTTTGTCATACATTTCCTCGCGTTCTTCCTGCTCTACGCTCTGGTCGTGTTGATGGATGACATGGGCCTTGCGGGCAAGGGCAGCAATGACGTGCCTAATCTGGCTTAGCCCAAACGGATGCCCCAACTCAGCCTTAGTATAGTCTCGAAGAACTCTTGTGAGCGTCGCTGATTCTGTACATGCAGAAACCTGGTTCGTGTCCGCTGACAGTCTGAGATCATAGAACAGGTAGGTTTCCAGGCACTCCCGGGCTGCACTACCGAATAGGACATCTACCAAATGCAATTCGACAGGGCGACACTGTAGAGACCGCCGTCAGCCAGCAGTCCACAACCAAGAGCATCTGGCCACAAACGCGGGTAATATATTGGACAAAGGATCTATCCAATATGGGGTGATAAAACCTCAAAATCGGCTTCTCATTATGCTGCGCGTTATTTGTCTAAGGTGAAGTGTAAGCTTGATGAGCACGCAGCCTCGAAGAGACGTAGATACTTTGTTATATGCAATCTTTGTGCGAATCCTAGGTCCCTTAGATGAACTTTCCAGAAACACATGACGCCGGACCATTGAACGAGGAGCAATTGCAATCGAAATGAACTCAGTGCCTCGTGAAGGCATGCCGCCGCCAATAAACATTGCAAGCATCAGGTTTAAATTTATCGCATGGAATTCTTTCAGCTTCTGTTGTGCAACGCCTACAACAAGTGGTGAACCTGATCCACCTGGGAAGAGGTCTTTGTCGTTCAGCATCCGTCGAAGAGAACTCTCCATGAGTGGTTGAGTAGCCATCGGCGCCGCCGCGAAGATGGATGCCGTGTCCCCAGGATCATGGATGTGGCTACAAAAATCTTCGGGGAGGGGGTCCGCTGCACGGGCAAGCTCCATCCCTCTTTGTATTTTCTCCATTGCAGCCTGATAAACCTTGCCTATCGAGTCGAGTTCTATTTCAACACCTTGGTAAATCATTCGGTTGTCCTCTGGTGGGTTGAATGAGTGGACGTTCCGTGCCAAAAGGAGTAGCTCTACACGCACCAGGACTCCAGAAAACGTCGTGCTTGCTGTTTCCCATATAGCTGAATTTGGAGGCTTTTGCAGCAAATGATCGCATTTCTTGATAGGGACTGGGAGTATCCACACTGAACCACCGCTTTAACCACTCGACACTGATCCTATGATGACTGGTTAACTTCACGAGGGGGGGAAACCTAGAAGGGACTAACTCATCGTCTCGTAAAGCGGCACTGGGGAATGCGCCACTTGCATCTCGTTGGGCCAAATAGTCAGATCTTATTTTGTGGCATGCCACAATTTTCATGCAAAATTTAAGCCGAGAGAGCCATATCGCAATAACGCCTGGCTCGTGACAGCGGTAGTTTGGCTTTGGCGAGAGTGCACTGATAGAGACAAATCTTCGCCACGTAGTAGACCATGAAGAGCTGTCGTGGGGGTGCAGTGGAGCAAACCACACGCTCATGGCAAGATTGTAAAGAACGTCGGCCGCGGCATTAGCACTTTCCGCGTCATCCGTATCTTCGGTATAAACAGCGATGGCATCGTGCAGTTGAAGCGCTGCATTCCTTTGAGGTTCGGTGAAGAAGTCGAGCGAGACGCCGTAGTGATCTTGACCTTTGACATCAGTTATGCACCCGCGCACAAAGAAAAGACCCAGGGACGCGAGTACCCCAGTATACTGCAGTATCGTATTTTCCTTGTGGTTTTGGGGCAAAAATTCGTTGCCATTCTCGTAGGGATCTCCGCCATGCGCCTGCCCGTTGTGAAGGCCCGAATTAATCCTGGTTCGGGTGAGCATAGAAAGGGTGGGAACGTCATCGGTTATCACTTGCTGGCAGAAACGTAGCGAGATGTCTTCAATGGCTTTTGACACAGGGTCTTTGGCCGAAAGAGCGACGAGCTTGACCAGAGCGCCCATGTTGCAGTCTTTATATGCGTGGCAGAGACCCGTATCCTTGAGGAGCTGTGATACATGCCTAATGAAGTGGGGAGTTAAGCAGGGGTCGGAATAACGTGGGCTGACAAACGCACACGTCGTCGGTTTCATTTTCCGCAACTCGAGGGTTCATCAGTGAATTAGTTATTGTGTTGATTAGAGCCAAGTCTTTGGGCGCGAGATCCACAGAATGAATTTCCCAATCTTCTTTGGGCAGAATCTTCCAGTAGATATTCTGCACACGTTGCACTCGACCATAGTTCATTTTGTGACGGCCCGACGAGTCGGCGTGTTTGCGCGCTGTCTCGTAGGCGATGACGGCATAGGGGCACTCCAGGCATTGGTAGCCATCACGAGGAGGCTCGATTCCGGAGACGGGTACTACTGCACGCACAGGCCGCTGCGGCGTCTCGGTTGGAATGCCCCAATCATTGAGCACGCTGGATATACTCGACGTGGATTGTTGAAATCCAGACATAGGATGTGAATGATGTTTTAGGTGATTTTCGACAGATTGAATGTTGCCATCGATTACGACTTGGTGTAATTGACATATGAGAACTCGGTGTTTGATGTCAATAGCAAGTGAAAACTTGTCCAAGTGTTTGTCTCTCAAGAGGTTGGCGGTGTAAACCGACGCCGGGACATTCGGAAAGCGTGGTGGAGATATTTGAGGGATGCGGGGCCTATCAGAAGACACAGCACCTGTGTCTGGATCAGCAGTAGAGCCGGTGGGTTTGTTCGTGGTGCAGGTGTGGCGATTCATGTTCTTCGCTTTTAGAGGAGGTACGGCGTATGAGCAGAGAGGGCAATGGAGCAGATCGTCCTCTCCGCGAAGTGCGACTACGCGCCGTCCGTTTGCATCCATATTATTAGTCAGCGCATATCTGGACACGGCAGCCAATTCTACGCGGAGCACTGTTTTCGTAGAACGGGACTCCCTGGAAGGAGAGAATTTAACCAGGTGAAACGTGAGATTGGATGTAGAACTGCTCTTACCGGGCTCGTTTCATTGCGCCTCGAGTGTGTGTGGACTAGTGTCAAAGCGTCGAGTGTAAAATATCAGACTGAGGGATTGAGGAGGTCCCGAAGGGATAAGAATATACCATGAACCCGTCGCACAACCGGCCAACTATGGGATTCAAACAAGATTCAGACGCTTCCAATTAGGGGCGTTGGCGGGGAAACAGGGAATGGAACAAAGAAGTATTGGCTCCTATCCCCATTTGTGAGCGGTTATACGCCGGGACGTGAAACTAGTATCTAACTTTGCAATCAGCTTCAGGCGATATTGGATGGCTACAGCTACAGAGAATTTCCCGCGATGAGACTCCTTTTCGATAACCGGCAAATTCTACTTATGTATGTTCCAAAGATCTTGGGGACAAAGAGTGATGCCAGCCACGAAGGAAACATTTCGAATTCCCCGCCAAGGCTGCGAGTCACAGTTTTTTGGAAGCGCCCACAATTTGTTATTCCCACTCACATATTTACAGTAGACGATAGAACAAGTCTAACCGCAATGACGAGCCAGTGCGTGTGGCGACGCAGTACGAACGAACGACCGAGTTCAAGCAGATATCTTCAATTGCAAGACGATCATCCACATTGGTCACAAAATATTGCGGACATTCCGACAAGCACACAGCCGTCATCCGTTACCATGGTGACTTTTGAGTAAGGTTGAAGGGTTCAAGCAAGCAAGCAACTAGCGGCAAGACTCACGTGATCCCCGCTCGGAACGTCATTACGTGGGCTATCCAGCATTGCCCTCCGCCTTGGCAACGTTAAGCACAGCATTGCTGTGTGTACAATAACCCATTCCTTGTGCATTGATCTTCTGTTATCTAAACTTGGCGAGCAGAACCTTTTGTCTCAACTCTCAAGCGTAATGACCGGCCATCAGAGGATACATGCTTGGCAATTCTACTCAGTGCCACGATGCCAAATGGGTGGCACATTTACTTGCCGCCAAAATCTTCGCGTCGCATGTCTGTGTCTGGGACATCCAAAACACCTCAACGGACCAAGACCACGTCAAGCGCCGATGGAGTAATCGTAATCTGCAGTTCTCAAGTTCCAGCGCCTGCTAAAGTTTGTCTTGAATAATGACTACGAGGTCCCTCCCGGGTTTGATGACTTGAACAAAGAATGACATGCGAACATGGGCACGCTCGTCGTCGAAGGAGGTTGCGGCAGGCGTGAGAAAGTTTTTCGGAAAGGTCTTCAACAAAGAAACGTGAGGGTGGCGGCAGATCCAGGTCATCGTTTCGGATGCGTACCTGGCGAAGGCGAGCATAAAATCATGGATTACATACGACGGCAACGGGTGAACCCCGGCCACAACCCGAACATCCAACATGTTATTTACGGTCTCGTACGTTTCCTTTTGGTTTTCTTTCGCGGAGTCTGAAACGCATGTAGGATGCAGACCTCATCGTGCTCGCCCTTGCCACTTATGAGCCTCACTTTCGGGTCCTCCGAGAAGACGTTTTCGCACAAGATACAAGATGACGTGTCGCATTTGTGGTCACAATGATCACCGCGTCGTGCAGTGTACTGAAGGGGCGATCACTCTGCTACCCAGCAAAAACCTACTGATATAGCTTCACATGTTGAGGAAGGAAAGCTGTTCGTTTCCCTCAACATCGCGATTTTATGTGAATATTTGCGAACAGAGCTACAACTGCCCAACCAACACTTCCTTTCAATATGGAGTAGGCCGTTGGTGGTTGGGTGTTCCTCATCTTCTTTGTTGGGAATGACTTTCTCCCTCACCTTCCGTCCCTCGACATCAGAGAAGGCGCGACTGTGATCGACGCCTTGTTGAATATCTGGAAGTTCGAGCTTCCCCGCATGTACGACAAATCACGGAGATGTAGTATCGGCGCGTGTGCGGATCCTGTTAGAAGGTCTGGCGCTGACATATTCCGGAAACGACGCAGTACGCAGCCACTGTTTCTTTCCCCCAACTCTCTTCAATTCTTCAATTTGTTGTGCAGGCGAGGAAGGTCGGATCCGCAATGGAAAACTGCGGGGGTTGAAGAAGACAACCCGAAGAAGCCGACGCCGGACCATTGCCGCAGAACTTCAACTCAGAACCGCAACTCCGCCGCCGCCACCCTGCTACAGCTTCCCACGCACCTGCTGGTACTCTCCTCCCTTGGGATCACACTCGGTGGATCGAATGCAGATGTAGCGAACAACAGAGCAGCCATTCGAACGGCTAATATGAGTGCTGCGGAAACTCTGAAGGCTGAACTTGTAGCTAAGATTCCACTTGGGCGGAAGACGACCTCGCACGCCAGTTGCGTCTGGTCTGCCTCCAGGACATCCTACCCCCTTCCAGGGCGCCCCCGCCCTCTCCGGAACACCCAACAACGGTTCTCCCAGCTCAACCCTCGGCAACTGAGTCAGCGGCGCGGAATGACCAGGCAGGAAAATCGATTGGTCGACAGTCGCCGCGTCCTTTCATGGGATTAAACGCAAAGCGCATGTTCTGGGTGAGTTACTCGACGATGGCAACAGCAGCCTTTGCCACTGGAGAAGCCGAATCTGAAGCCGCTCGAGCCGAATGCGAGCAGCTGGAAAGGAGGCCAATGACGCTAAATTGGCTTTTGAGGAAAAGTTGGAAGGCATTGCGCGTATCGAAAACGCGCTGGTGCCACTATATCTGGACAGGGGGTCAAATCTAAGTCAAATCTAAGTGAGCCGAGGCAACTCCATACCGACATGGCTTACTGACCTCGCTGTAAAGGGATGCCAACATTGCACGCTCAAATGGGCCCAAGCGCAAGAGTCGCCAAGCCCGCGGCGGACGGGCTGACCCTGCACTATACATCCGGCGCACGATTTACGAGTCCTTGATCCAAAAAAAAGGAACTGAGTTCAGCAAATTGGGCGGCTTACTTGGCTCCTCTAGAGACTCCGCGCTGCAACAGGTCGCCCAGCTGTAAGGACGTCTCGATGCTCGTGGCGGAGGTTTGCAGGCTTCCGAAACCACTCGAAAACAAGGCATCAGAGCTCGAGGTATATTGGAGGAAGAGATAGACGAGCTGTCCTAATTGAGGTTGCCGGAACATCAGCATCTCACCATCTGGAAACCATAAAAAACACCTCTCATCCCATTACAGTTTACACGCGTCACCGTTTTTGTTGGAAGGCGCCTACAATTTGTCATTTCCACCTCGAACCTATTTATGGTAGACAATAGAACGGGTTTGGTGTTTGATCACACGAATATGCGTGGCAACGTCGACGGAGCACAAATGACCAAATCATTTAACTGCATGAGAATCCATATTTCTATTTCTACATTATTGGTCACAGTATATCGCCGACATTCTGACACACAGCTGTTGCCCGTTGTCGTGGCGAATTTAAAGGGTTATAGCGAGTCATGACGTCGGCGCCAGGGAC
>Ga0137388_10001382_pt1 | contig 14601 bp, 10 predicted proteins | sample 15con2h14AmetaG_FD_104644 | JGI IMG/M metagenome (GOLD analysis project Ga0137388, IMG submission 104644) | Vadose zone soil microbial communities from Angelo Coast Range Reserve, California, USA - 15con2h1.4A metaG | ecosystem: Environmental > Terrestrial > Soil > Vadose zone > Saprolite...
CCACCCGAGTTGTTCACTCTGCTGCGCCCGCATGGATTTGTGGTGGACTGCTTCGGAGCCGACGCCGTTGGTCCGCTGACGCTCCGCGGGCAAGCCTTGCGAATGCTGAAGCGTGTCGCGGTTCAGCTCGACCTCATTCCCAAGACGATGAAGGGCAAAGAACTGCTTAAGCGAATTGTTTTTGGCTCATTGGTGGAGCTGCCAAAAGAGATTCCTGACGGCCAATCAGTGGAGTTGCCGGAGTCGATTGCCGCTGATCGACCAGACCGAGAGCACCGCGTCCTCTTCGCAGTTGCGCGGCGAATTGGGTAGAGGTGTTTAGACGCGCTGGGTTGGCGTCTCTTTGCGAAAAATGCCCTTGGGAAGAACCCGCTCCAGCACCAGGCAGAGCCCTGCGTACCCGGTTCCAATGCCGTGGATGGCGTGCAGCAGAAAGAATGCGGGAGGAAGCGTGAAGACGTACTCCATCCTTCGCTCGACTGCGGCGACATGAATCGCAGCCGCCAACGCCGCGCAGCCATACGCCGCGGCACCGGAGAGAAGCCCGATCCTTGACCACGAGAACCATGGTGACAGCACTGCCGTTGCGATAAGCCATGCGACGAACGCAAGTGGGACCAAATGCCTCGGCCGAAACGCCCTGACTCCAAACTTCAAGGGAAAGAGGACCCAAAATCCGTTTGAAAAGTAATAGGGGACGATTCTCCGTAGGCCGGAGCGCGCCTGGTAACGGCTCTTGATGTGCGGGACCCAGAGAATCTTGCCGCCGCTCTTTCGCAGTCTGATGTTGAACTCCATGTCCTGACTGCGAGCCATGTCTTCCCGGAAGTAGCCGATTCGATCGAAAAGTTCTTTTCGGAAACACCCGAAGGCAACGGTATCGACGTACCTTGGCTCGACGGATTGGCTGGTTTTGTGGTGCGCATCACCACTTCCGAATGGATGGCCGATCGAACGAGCCAAGGCTCGATCCATCACTGTGTCCTCGGTCGGCTCTACCAGGCAGGTGCCTCCAACGTTGTCCGCTCCCGACCGCTCCAGCCATTCAACACACTGCGCGATGTAGTCCTTTTCATAGTACGCGTGGGCATCGAGACGTACGATGATCTTGCCGCGCGCGGCCCGGATGCCAATGTTCATCGAGCTTGGGACGACATGGTTAGGATTGTCGAGCACTCGGAGCAGCTCAAGATATTTCCGTTGATACTCGTCCAGAATTTCGCGAGTCCCGTCGTCACTCATCCCGTCAACGACGATGATTTCCATCCCGCCCTTCGGGGCGTCGCTCGAAAGCACCGAGTCCACAACCGACCGGATGTATCGAGCCTCGTTACGGCACGGGATGATTACGGAAACGCTGGGTGCAGCCATGTGTTAGGTGATACCTGTACCCTGTACCGAACTCTAGTCGTCGCCCGCGGCGCACCGACGCGTTCAATTAGAACAACTACGTCGGTTTTCGGAAAACCATAAAGCTCATGTAGTGCGAGTCGATCAACAGCTGCTGGTACACGCCTTCAGCTACCAATTCATCGCAGACCGCTTTCACCGGCGACGCATTTTTCGTTCCTTCGTAGTAGCCGAAATAGTCATGCAAAATGAAGTACCCGCCCGGCCGCAAGTTATGTGGAACGAAACGGTCCACATCGCCCCGACAACCTTTGTACGAGTGGTCACCATCGATGAACACCAGGTCTGCCACTACATCTAGTTTCACCGTTCGCGAGTCGCCGTTAACGTACTCAACATACCGCGAAAGATTGTTCTTCTCGATTAACTCTTCGGCTTCGGGCCGAGGAGCGCTATCGATGGAGTAGAGCTTGCGAATCTTGGGCAAATGAAGCTTGTGGTAGTCCATCTCGTGAGAACGCTGAAGATGGTCAGCGGGTTCTTGCCAGCCCCAATCACAAAAGCGCAGGGCGCTCGCGAGGGCAAGGGTTGAAAAACCTTTGAAGCGACCGATTTCAATCGCCTTGTCGCCCCGAATGCTGACCAAGAGCGAAAACAAAGTCATGCCGAGACCCAGCTCTGAGCCTTTGTTGCTCAGCTCCGACTTTAATGTCTGTAGGAATTCTCCAAAGTAGGGAGCCTGGTCAACTGAAGTCGGGCGAATGCGCGCGACGTCGGCAATCGCCTGAACCCCATTCCCAACCCTTCGGATTACCCTATTGATCAGCATTCCTCCTCCTTCATTGAGTATTGCGAAGTGAAGACTATACCCCGTGTCGGCTCGTGGATTTGTTCCAAACGAGGTTTGGCTAATCACGACCTCGCCAAGATGTGGGGTCAGGTATCCGAACGCACACCGCGATAAGGTGAATGCCTGCGGCTCGAATTCGGATCAGGGTTCAATCGAAATCCTGGCCCCTAAGATAGCCCGAGGACTGAAAGCATCTGCTTGATACGACGCTCGTAGGTGTGATCCTTCATTGCGCGAGCGTAGCCTGCGCTCGAGATGGATCGCCTCTCGACCTTATCAGCCAGGTAGTAGCGAACTTGCTCCGCGGCTTCCTCCACGGTTTCGAACGTAACTACCTCCTTGCCAGGAGTCGCAAGGGCAGGAATGCTGGGCCTTGCGTCACACAACAGGAAGCCGCCACTTCCGAGAGCCTCAAAAAAGCGGCAATTGACCCCCTCGTATTCACCCCAATGCATGTTATCCAGCACGATTCTCGCGCTATAGAAGGCTTCTGCCTTACGGGCTCCTGTCACCACCTCGCCTTTGTGGTGCTTCCAGAGCGGCGTTCGGGCCCAGGATCGAGTCTCGCCGTAAACGACCAGCCGGATTCGATGTTCGAGGAGGTCCATCAGTTGCTCCAGAAAGCGAACCCGGTACGGGTAGAGAGTTGCCGCTACTACCACGTCGACATTGGCCTTCTCTTCGCATTCCGCTTTGTCCGCCTGTGGTCTGTGGTGCACCCGAGGATTAAAGCTCTCCGGCAGGTAATGCGCGTTCAGGCGCAGCTTCTTCCGCATCAGGTTGACCAACACCGGTTCTTTCGAAAAATATGCATCATAAGGGCTTGTAAAAATGTATCCGCGATGAAGGTTGACGATTGCGTCGGGGTTGATTTGAACAATTGGAATGTTGGGCCGCTGGCGCTTTAGTGAAATGATCAGGTCCGGAATGACGTGGCGGTAGGCAACCACGATGAGGTCTGCGGAATATTCCAAAAGACTTCGCTCGAGCTTTCGATACGCCCACCGCGCGCATCCGGGATTCAGGTCGAGCAGCATCGCGATGCCACGTCGTACCTGGCTGCCGAATGGAACAAAATCGCTTTCGCCGAAGATCTGCGCTTCGTGACCTAAGAAACGAAACGTCTCGCAAAGGTTGTATTCCAGGCTGTCAAACGCCGTCGAGCCTACGATTGCGGTTCGCACCGGGAAGCTCTGCTGGAGGGTAGAGGCAGACGGTTGACGCTGCGCGTGGCGGCAAGCGGCCCCGTGGAATTCGAGAACAGTTGCGACGAGCTTCGAGTCTCTCTACCTCGCCCTACGGCCAACACGAGGTACGCCGCGAGCAAGCAGTGTGCAAGAGTAAAGGAATTGTACGCGAAGAAAAGCCCACCTACCACCATCACATGAGGGTAAAACATAGTGAGAATTGGAAGCCACCTGATGTCGCCCCCGGAAATGCTTGAGTACGCAAAGCCGGCAATCAAGCCAGCAAACAAAAACGATACAAAGGAACCAATCAAGCCAAAGTCCTCGATCGGCGGTCGAAAGAGAGTATAAACATTGCTTTGTACGCCCATGTCCAGGGCAAAACTCTCGAATGGAGTTCGCTCCCGGATCCCAAGGAGATCAAGCGGACCAGCAAACAGGTACGCACCCAGTCGCGGTGTCGGCGGAAAGTCGATCGTTCGATTCAGATAGTACGAGAAGGCATAGGGGTGCCCGAAAACAGAACCTCGAAAGTTCTCCAAATCGCGTCCGAGCTCGGCGTGCTCCAAAACGTCTCCGTAAGATGCAAATCGCTCACTAAACGGAAGGTGTCCCACGTCGCGCAACCTACCGAGAATTGCGCCAACGACATAGGCGAAAACCAGAAAGACCAGCGCTAGCATCGCCATCTGCGGGTTGAGTAACCGCACCCTGCCAGTGCACCGATAAATCTTGGTGCCCCAGTAAGATGCCGCCCAAAAAAAGATCCCGAGCACCAGTTGGCTTCGGCCGAGAGACGCCAATGCATAGAACAGCGCTGGAACCAAAGAGAAAAGTGAGATGGCCTTCGCTCGTCGCGAGGTCTGATCAGCAAAGAGAACTCCGCCGAACAAGGGCGCGGCGTACAGCATGCCTAGAAATATTTGGTACCAACTCGGCGGGCTATCCATCAAATCAGGAGCGTAACGCTCTCGGAAGAAGGTGTATAAAATTCCTACGACTGAGCAAAAGATGACGACGCGCTCGAGCTGGGGCAGTTGAAACGACCTGAATCCTCCGGGTTGCTCCGGTGCAGCCCGCATCCACACTTTTCCAGCGAGACCTCCCAGGTAGAACAACAGGAGCGAAAAGTCGATCCACCATAGCGCTGGCGCCCAGAGCGGATAGAAGTCATTGGCGCCAACCGAAAGGACGAATAACCCCGTCCAGAAGAGTGGAAAGAACGCTCCCGGAGCCAACCAGCTGCCGAGGGTTGCCCGTGCCACCGCGGCCAGTGCTGCAAGGAATAGGACCGGAAAAACGATATCAACGTCAATCATTTATGCCCTTGGTTACCGAGCCAGCGGAAGGTCAGCAATTGAAGTGCTTCTCGTGCGTTGGAGCAGCCGACTCCGAGACAAAATGCCGGGTATGACAGGACGCCGACCAGACAGACGGCGATTGGTCCGGAGAAGTCCGTAAGTGAATCTCGGAGCAGCTCGAAGGCTACGAACAGCAGCAATATCGGAGCGGTTGCCAAGAGCATAACGCGGAAAACGCTACGCGCTCGGATCGATAGAAGCCTTGCCAACAACTGCGGAATCGCGATCAACCCGCAGCATAGATCCCCAATTAGGCTGCCCAGGGCCGCCCCGGCCAGGCCATGCTTTGTTGCAAGCCAGGCGACGAGCAGGAGTGTCAGCAAACCGTTGGAAACAGACCACCTCGCGACCGGCTGAGGTCGATTCGCAGCTAGCAGACACCAAGAAGCACTTGACCAACCGGCAGCGATAACCGCCTGGACTAAAAGAATGGCGAGGAGTTCAGAGTTCACTGCTAGAACTTTTCCAGTCCAGAGAGGATACAGGGATGGCGCGCAGAACCAGATGACGACAGCACCGATTCCAGTCAGGACGATGAGCGCTCGTATGAGTCGGAGTGCCAAGCTCGAAAGCCTTTCCATTTGACCAGTGGCCCACAAACGGCTGAGCTCGGGAGCAGCCGGTCCTTGCACAAGGGCTCCGATGTATCCCGGAATATTAGACAGTATTTTATGCGTCACGTAGAGCGGAAGGGAGGCCGATCCAAGAACCCGGACAATGACTAGAATGACTCCCTGTTGATTCAGCATTTGGGCCAGAGAGATCAACCAATAGTGCGATGCTCCCCGGCCAAGTTGCGACAAGCCTCTGCGTGCCTCGCCTGAGGAGATCTTGATGCCTTTGCACTGGGGGAGTACGCGACGCGTATCCCACACAACGAACGTCGTCAATAAGAGGCCGATGAGAATTGATGAGGCGGCGAAAGTAACGGGGCTGGCTCGGAAAAAGAGCAACAGAGCCGAAAGACCCAAACCGCACGCGCGAAACACATTTCCAACCATCGCGCCACGAGTGAACAATCCAACCGCACGGTAAATCGTTACGTAGACTCCACCTGGAATGGCCAAAAACACAAGGGCTACGCCCTGAAGAGCGAGCACCCATGCTTCCCAGGCCGACAACGACCGACTGAATCCGGGAACGAGGAAGTACGTGGCGAGGGCGACGCACCCGATCAGTAGACCGAGGATGGTCGTTGAGAGAAACAAGAACAGCGAAAGTCCTTGAGACAGAATCCGCCGAAACTCGTTCCAGTCCTGCTTGGCGGCAGACATTGTCAGAAGATTTCCGATGAACGTCTGGCCTCCGAAGTCCAAAAGCGCCAAATAGGATGTGAAGGAGGTCAGCGCCAACCATTGCCCATAGACATTGCTTCCCCAGGCACGCAAAAACAGCGGGAGCAGGACGATCGTTTGTAATGCATTGATCGCTTGAGACAGGGCGGAAGATCCGACGCCGAGCCCTAGGCGTTTGATTAAACCAGAACGTTCGCCCTGATAGGAACTGGCCTGCGCTGTGTCTACCACGAGAGAAGAACCCTGCGCACCACCGACTTCGCCCCCATTCGGATCAGCGTGAAGCGGTTCAGCGCGTCTTCTTGTTTGGCGGCAAGCGCCAGAAGTGCGTCGACGTTGCCGTTCCGCTCGTGAATGGCAGCATACGTCTTGATTAGCTCGCGCCTTGAAAGGCGCCGAGCAGGGGCGCCGTTAGAGGGGGACTCCGCTATTTTGACCAAAAGGTCCTTGAGCCTAAGTTCTAAAGAATGATGTTTGAGTACTTCGGCATGTCCTGCTTGGGCAATCGCGAGTCGCTCTTGCTCATGTGCCAGATAGTACCGGACCTTTTCAATTAGGTCGGTGTCACTGTCATAGGTCACATAATGATGCCCGGCGCTAAAAAGAGCGTCTTGCCCATCGGCTCCGGCACGCGTCAAGAGCATTGCGCCGCAGGAGATCGCTTCGAATACTCGAGCATTCAAATCATTGCCAATCGGCATGTTGATCACGACTTTTGCGCGAGAGTAGATCCCGGGAATTTCGGCCTGAAGGTATTTGCGCTGATCGTTCACTCTCACGATCGCCGAAAGCTGCGATAGAATTCTTCTCCTCTGACTGTTCGCCTCGAATAGTTGTCCGACGAAAGCAACGTCGATATCCCGTCGGCACCCGAGGTCTCGAAATACCGCCAGGTCGCATGACCAAGGGAACCAGTGAACGTTGGCCTCGGCGTGTTTCTTGAATTTTCGTAAATAGCTGCGCTGGTAAAGAAAAACATTGTCAAACAACAACGACAGTGTTTGGCGGGCCGCAAGATTGCGATGGACATCCGAGATGACGCAGGCCGTGGGGATGGGGGAGTGCTCCAATCTGTACGGAATCAGCCCTAGCGGCTCTACGTACAAAAAGAGATCCGCGCGCCCAACGTGGCAAATCACTTTGTCGATATCGACTTCCGGTCTAAAGCCAAGTGTAGTGCCTTCGGAGGAGATCGAACTCTCTGAGTGACACGAGCTGTTAACGGCCGTCACTTCGTGCCCAAGGCGCCTCAGCACACGTTCGAAATGAATACCTTCACCCTTGTCGTACTCGGCGGCGTAGCTCAATATGATTCTCACGAGACCCCACGCGCCAGGCGAAAATGTATTGGACGGACCAGAAGGCGAATTAGTCTCAATGCTCTTAAAACTGACGCACCGATTGACCTGGGTAAAAGGGAGATGAGCTCAATAGCGAGAACACCTGCCGGTGTGCCGCGCCGACGAACGAATTCCTTGACTCCCGGGATCACGGCTTGTTGATTGTGTTCCAGAGCGCTGCATAAAGCCGCCAGACCGGTGAGGTTTGCGTCGGCTCGCCAATTTCTGATAGCGCGCCGCCGATCGGCGAGATCTGGGATCTCGCCTAAATAGGACTCCTTTGCCTGGAGCACGAGCTCGGTAAGCTCATGAAGCCTTTGAAAATAGAGGCTGCTGGAATCCCGCTCGCGTAACCTAAGCAATGGCCGAGGAGTATAGGCAACGTCGCCGGCCAAGCTGAGCCTCATCCATAGCTCCACATCCGCACAGGCCATATATCGGGGGTTAAGGAAGGCGCCATTGAGCGCCGAACGCCGTACCATCGAGATTGCCGTCACCGGTGACGCGGTTCCCTGGAGAAGGTGGCGTGTCAAGAATTCTCTGCCATCTGCCAACTCTGGATAGTCGTAGATGAACCGCATCGTCTCGCTGGTTCCAGTCGAATCGAGTATGACCACTCCACTATGCGCGTAAGTCGCCGAGGGGTGTCGATCGAGAAGTTGGGCCAGCTCAGCCAGGAAGTCGGGATGGTAGCTGTCGTGATCATGGCAAACTATTACGTACTCCCCGCGGGATAACTCGAAACCGGCGTTGACAATCGCTGGAATGCCGAGATGTTCGCTTCGAACGTAGCGCAGCCTCCGATCGCGAATACTCGTCACCACGTCCTCGGTTCTGTCGGTGGAGCCGTCGTCGATGACCGTTAACTCAAGGTTTGAGAGTGACTGCGACAAGAGCCCGTTCAGCGCATGTGGAAGGACGTGCCCCCGCTGATAGGTCGGGAGAATAATCGAGACCTTCGGATCCGAGATCAGGAGGGCGCCTCGTCTGGGGTGCTATAATAAGAGCCGTATCGACCGTAATCGTAATAGTAGCCGTCGGTGCGACTATCCAAGTCTAGGTCGTTCAACACGGCACCAAAAATCCTGGCATTTACGTTACGCAAGCTTCTCAAGGTCCGGAGTGCGTGGTCTCTAGTTGTCTTGCCCGCCCGCATCACGACAATTGTTCCGTCTACCTGAGCACCCAATATTGCAGCGTCCGCGACGACACCCACGGGCGGAGAATCAATTATGATCTGGTCATACCGTGTCTCGAGCTGACGAAGAAGAGAACCGAAGGCATCCGCATGCAGCAATTCTGCTGGATTGGGAGGGATCGGACCCGAAACCAACACCGAGAGTCCCGGTACCTGCGTAGTCTTGATGGCATCAGCCAGCTTTGCCGACCCTACGATGACCGAACTCAGCCCGATCTCGTTTCCAATTTTGAAGATACGTTGGGTGCGCGGGCGGCGCATGTCCGCATCCAGAAGCAATACTCTTCCACCGCTGTCCGCCATGGCGACAGCAATATTCGCCGCGATCGTGGTCTTGCCTTCCTTCGGCGCGCTCGACGTCACAAGAATCGACTGCAGGTGCTTGTCCGGCGACATAAACAGAAGGTTCGTGCGAATCGACCTGCAGCACTCCGCTGTCGAGGACCTCGGCTTCTCATAAATTGCCAGCTCGGGAGTCGGTATATCTTTGCCAATGTTTGGAATTATTCCTAGGAAGGTAAATCCGAGCTGTTCAATCTGCTGATGGGCGCTGACCGTTGTATTGAAATACTCAAGGCAAAAAGCAGCGACCCCGCCGAACAAAATCCCAAGTAATGCTCCGAACAATAGATTGAGCAACACATTGGGATGCACTGGAATGTCGAGTGGACGGGCACGGTCGACAATTCGAAGATTGCTCATTTGAACCAAGCCTGAAAGACCCGCATCTTTTAGTCGCTTCAGAACTAGGTCATAAAGACGCTGATTATTGTCCATCGCGCGCTTCAAACGTTGATAATCCTCCTCGTTCTGGTTGAGTTTGAAGGCCTCATCCTTCGCCTGATTATAGAGGGCCAGCAGGTTCTTCTCCGTTTGCCGAACCTCTTGGTATTCTCGGTGTTGCGCTTCAAGCCGACTAGCCAGTTCTTGCTTTAGCCTGGACCTCACCTCCTTGAGACGTTCTTCACAGGAAACTATCTTCGGGTGATTCGGAAGATACTTGGTTCGGTAATCCGCGCATTCATTCTGGAGATCAATGAGCCGAAGTTTCATCCCCTGGACGGCTTGCTGATTAGCAATTTGTTCTAGCAGGTCACCAGCGCCGAACTCGGAATCAGAGACCTTGGCGAACCCCTGAAGCGCTTCAAGGCGTGCCTGCAACTGCGCACGCTGGATGCGCGTTTTTGTGAGCGCGTCATTGAGTGCTACCAGGCGTTGCGAAACCATGCTCTGCTTGTCCTCGAACGAGGTGGAGACGATGTCCTTCTCTTTTTTGAAGCGATATAGCTCCTTGCTGCTGTTATCGAGCTTTGATTCCAAGTCGCGCAGTTGACCCTCGAGCCAGTCGGACGCCGCATGAGTAGCTGAGACCCTCACCGAAAGGCTCTCGGCGATGTAGGACTCCGCGAACGTATTGGCGATTGCTGCCGCCCGATTGGGATCGGGGTATTCGACTCGAAGGGTGACCATTCGAGATTCTTTGACTGGCTCCACTCTCAGCAGCAATTGTGCCCGAGCAACAGGATCGATCTGGCGGTGCCTCTTCTCTCGAAGAACTGGATCTTTGATCTGGTCGATTCCTAGGAAGAGCGGGTCGTCTGCTAAGTGAAGCTTCTCGACGACCCGGGACGCCACCGCACGACTGGCGATTAGCTTGTACTGGGTCTCGTAATATTCGCGAGTGTACCAATAGGTTCCGGGCCCTGTGTCGACGACATCCTGAACCTGTTGATTGTCGAGGACCCGCGGTGCGGCCAAATCAATGATCAGCGTACAGGTCGCTCTGTAAAGCTTTTGTTGTTTGACCGTGTACAGGCTCATAGCGACCAGGGATGCGACGAAAATCGAAGCGAGTAACCAACGTCGCTGTAGTAAGACTCTCCAAATCCTCTTGAGGATTACTACTGGCGATTCGGGCAAAACGTGTTCCGCGACTGTGGGAAGTTGTTGAGCGGACATCGTTATCCTAAAGTCTTGCGAAAAGACTCGGGAAGGGGCGGCTGGAGTGTAGTCGAGCCGTTTGGGTTAGAAAACAAATGATTGGCCGTCCGAGCGATGGGTCTGTAAGCACCAAAAGGGACGGCGATACATTCGCCACGTATCGCACATTTCCTGAGACAGGCCGTTCTTTGGCACTGCTTTGCCTACTTTTGTGTGCATGTCCGATGATCCGCGGTACGGTCCAATGGTGGGCTCAGCTGTTGACAGCGATTGTCGCCGCTTTGGCCCTTTTCTTGGCGGCAATGAACGGCCCAACGCGGATCTCGGGTTGGCTGATGGGTCTTGGGGTGCTCACAATATGGATCGTCATCCAGTTGATTCCACTTCCGCCGGGGATCGTGCGGATGATCGCGCCCAATACCGATGCTCTGAATGGTCGCTCCCTGTCCGCGTTGGGCCTGTATACGCGCCCGCGCCCGTTGTCGTTAGATCCCGCCGCGGGCCTGGTCGAGGTGTGTAAGGCGTTCACTTGTACCTGCGCAGCCCTCGCAACGTTTTTAGTGATTCGAACTCGGCGGGCCCGATCAACGCTTTTGGCAGCACTCACGCTGAGCGGGACGACGGTCGCGCTTACCGGACTGGTCAGTGCAGCGGTGACGTACGGAGACGGGACGATGCCCCCCGGACCCTTTGGTAACCCCAATCACCAGGCCGGATTTCTTAATCTCTGCGCCTGGCCTGCTTTGGGGCTGGCTCTCGAGGCTTCAGGGCGTAAGCGGCCATATTGGCTCATCTGTTATGCCGTTATCGGGATCGGAATTTTCTTGTCGCTCTCGCGCGGGGGGATCGGATCATTTTTGGCAGGTCTACTCGTTTTTGTGGCGCTCCATCTGACTCGACGCACCACTTCTCGTTCGAAGAGCTGGATCTGGTTGGTTGCGGTAGCCGTGTGCGCCGTCCTATGCGTGGTTTCGCTTACTGCATCGAGGCAAGTGCTTGGGAAGCTCTCGTCCGTTCCGCTCAGCCAATTGTCTACAGTGGACAAAATCGCAGTCTGGCCGGTTCTTGCGGGCCTGATGACCCGATTTCCGTTCTTTGGAATTGGCCGGGGCGCGTTTTCGACCACCTTTCCAGTATTCAAAAGTCAGGCTGATTCGTTCACCTGGACACATGCGGAGAACGAGTGGTTTCAAATTCCGATCGAGATCGGAATCCCGGCCGGCCTGCTGTTGATCGGTAGCTTCGTATGGATTTGGGGGCGCGCTTGCCGCGACCCTGAGCCTTCGAGTGCCAAGATTGGGATATTGTCCGGAATGGCCGGGTTAGCGCTCCAGAACACGGTGGACTTCTCTTTCGAAGTGCTGGGAGTTGCACTGCCGTTTGTCGTGGCAGCGGCCTCACTATCGCGGTCTGATACATTTTGGCACATACGCCGATGGCCATTGATTTGTTGGGCCTGTTTATCCGCAGTCGTCTCCCCAGTTGCTCTACTGATTGCTCGGCAGCATTCGCCCGACGCTGAGATCGCACCGCTCACGCAAGAACAGAGCACGATAGAGCTGGAGAATTCAGCGAAGCATGCGCTTACTTGGCATCCGGTCGACTATCTGCCGCACGCAATCGTCGGAGCGCGACTGGCAGGTGAGGACGACTGCGCTCGTGCGCAGCAGTGGCTCTCTCGTGCAACGCTTCTCAACCCCACTGCACCTGAGCCCCATCTGTACCTCGGGCTCTGTCTGGCCAAGGGGGGAATGGAATCTCGTTCTCTTCGGGAGCTTCGACTTGCCTACCTGTTTGGGCGAAAGGACGCGCTGACGATAGCGATGGAACGCTACCAATCGATTGACGTCCTACTCAAGGTCGTTCCGGAGCTACCTGACTCCCTAAACGATCTTGCAGCCCGCCTTGCAAATCAGCGACGACTAAATGACGCTGAGGCACTCTTCAGACGCGTGTGGATGGACTATGCAGATCTGGTGGCCCTGGCTCGCTTGGGTGATGTCACTCTAGCGCTCGGCAATCCACAAGGCGCTCTAGAATGGACCCGATTGCTTCATCAGAAAGATCCGCGTTGGCTTTCGGGTTACATAGTAGGTAGCAGAGCTCACCTCATGCTTGGCAACTCTGATCAGGCGGTACACGAGCTCGCTCAAGGTATTGAGCAACTTCCAGGCAATCCTGACCTCCTGGTGAGTTATGGTGAGTTGCTGATCCAGAACCGTCAATTTGCAGCGGCGAGAAAGATTCTCTCTGGATCCGTTACTCCCAACCCTCGTGATTCAGCGCGTCTTCACCGATTGATTTCACAAACGCTCGAGGCCGAGGGTCGCATCTCCGAGGCGCTTGCCGAGATGATCTCTGCCGGCGATGCGGATCCCAGCAATCTGCAATTGCGAGCAGACCTAGCCCGCCTGACGGCTGCCGTCGGCCAAATGGGGAGCCCAAGCTCGACGGCAGCCAGCCGACGCTCGAATTCATTTGAAGCCGTTGATCCACCGAAGCAGTCTGCGAACTAGACCTCAACCATCCAGTTGTGCAGCTCCACGAGTTGGAGCTCGAGAGGTTTGCAGGGCCAGTTCGGTTTGAGGCTGCGGTCCACTGTGGGGCCGGGTGCGGCGTCGACCACGCGGATATCGCGATTGAAAGTAGATGCGAATAGGCGAAGGACTTGCGCCTTCGTATAGACCCGCTCGGTTCCGGCCTGGATCAACGAGATAGGCTTTTGCTCGCGAGTGATGAGCGCGCTCGCCAGCAGCTTGCACCACTCTAGAGTAGTGATGCCGTTCCAGCGATGGTGTGTGTACCCCTCGAGCTGTGAGCCGTTGGCGTGGGAGAGAAACCATGCGAGGAGGCCCCAACTCCCCGAGATCTCCGGACCGATGATTGAGCTCCGGATGACTAGAGTGTTGGGATAGTGAACTACAAACTCTCCGAGGGCTTTGCTGATCCCGTAGTTGTCCGTGGCGTTTGGGGGTTCACCTGTCTGGTACGAGCCTTCCTTTCCCGAGAAAACACAGTCTGTGCTGGGTTGAACAAGGAGAGCTTGGGGCGACAAGCGCAAGCGCAGAAGCAGTGGAAACGCGGCATTCAGGGATAGCAAATCCCTAAGGCTGGAGCTCTTTTGCTTGATCAGTCCGATGCAGTTGACGACCACGTCGGGCTCGGATGACTCAAGTTCCGCCCAGAATGCGTGGCTTTCGTGCTCGTCGTAACGGGCATTGATGGTGCTGGTTACAAAGCCCTGTTGCTGGAAAAAACGGAGAACGACGTGCCCTAGCATTCCCCGGTGTCCTAATACCAGCATCCTCCGGAAGGCGTTTGGCATGTGGCCTAATTAGCGGATCGACTCAGAATTTGGCGTATTCGCCGCCAACCAGCTCCATTTTTTTCAGTTCTGCGTCCGCTTGAGCAATCAACTTCTTCACTTCCGCACGCGACACGAGATGATCGATTGAGTTGAACTCTCGAGCTAGCCCGTGAGGTCGTTGTTTACTCCACCATGGATGGACTTTGTAGTAATTGCCACAATCTTCCACCCGCGCCAGTTCCTCTTCCGAAACAAGCACTTCGTTGAGCTTTTCCCCGGGCAGCATCCCAATCACTTCGTAGTTCAAGGGATGCGCGAATTCCTCACTGAGAACACCAGCGATGTCCAGGACCCGAGCTGAAGGCGCTTTTCGAACGAAGATCTCCCCACCCTCGGTGTGCGCTATCGCATAGAGCACGAGATCAATGGCTTCGTTCAAACTCAGCAGAAAGCGGGTCATCCGCTCATCGGTGAGCGTCAGGCGCTGGCCGAGGCTAAGCTGGCGTCGAAAAAAAGGTATGACAGAACCTCTCGACCGCAGAACGTTCCCGTAGCGAACGCATGCTAGGCGAGTTCCTTTGTTGCAGCGAGACGAATTAGCGGCCAGCACCAATCGTTCTTGCAGTGCCTTGGTCATCCCCATCACATTCACGGGTTTGACCGCCTTATCCGTACTAAGCCCGACGAACACTTCCACCTGTTGCTCCAGGGCGGCAGCGATCAGGTTTTGCACTCCGACGACGTTGGTTTGCACTGCTTCCATCGGAAAAGA
>Ga0137388_10001394_pt1 | contig 14573 bp, 12 predicted proteins | sample 15con2h14AmetaG_FD_104644 | JGI IMG/M metagenome (GOLD analysis project Ga0137388, IMG submission 104644) | Vadose zone soil microbial communities from Angelo Coast Range Reserve, California, USA - 15con2h1.4A metaG | ecosystem: Environmental > Terrestrial > Soil > Vadose zone > Saprolite...
GCGATCAGGGTGGAGCCCGGCCGCCAGGTGGCCTGAAGGCCGGCGGACGTTAGACCGGCCAGCGCACCCTTCACCTTGGCCTCATCTGGCCCGAACTGAGCTGAGTACTGCTCGGGCGTGACCGTCTGACCAGCGGCGAGGAGCTGTGCCAGCCGGTCGGCCTGGCGGACCTTGAGGCCAAGAGTCAGATCGACCTGGGTTGCGGTGCCGGCCGGGCCGAGGTGCACGGCCTGCCTGATGGCTGTCGCGAGCAAAGGCGCCGGCAAGCTCGTGTCCCGGCCGGCCGGCGGCGAAACGTTGATTGCGGGCTGGGACGAGCTGCACGCCGCGGTGACAGCGACCAGCACTGCAACCAGCGCCTGCAGCATCCTCGTCATCGGGAGAAGGTAGCTTCCCAGACCTCGGACTCGAATGACAACCCGAAACCGAGCTTGCGATAGGCGTCGAAAGCGCGAGTTTGGTTCCAGCCATCGACATACAGCGAGGCGGAGCGGGCGCCGGCGTCCCGGAGGCGAACCAGTGATTCCGCGACCAGCCAAGTCGCCAGACCCCTGCGCCGGTGCTCCGGCACCGTGCCCACCGAGCTGATGACGCCTACTGGCTGTTGCCGGGCATCTTCGAGGTATGACTCGATCTGGTTGAGCGCGATTGCCGCGGGCAGACCAGCGCGCGCGGTCGCCATTAAGGAAAGATGCGGTGGGCGCCCGGTCACGAGCTCCTCCTCTGTGCGGGGCGCGAAGCGCCAATGGTCGGCGAAAGAGCGGTTGTGAACGAGAGACCAGGTGCCGGCAGGCACAAGGCTTCCGTCGCTCAGCTCGTAGCCGAGCACCGGTCGGGGATCTGGGAGCTCGCCCGACAGACTCATGTCCATTCGCCACCAGGGACGCACGAGCTCTGCACCCAGTTTGGCGAGGCCGTCACTGTGGCCACGCCCGCACCAAACCTGCGCCGCCACCGCTCCGGCCGCCTTTGACAGGCCGAGGCCCCAACGAAGCAGATCGTGTCTCAGATCAATCCGGTCGGCCGCTGCCGACACCTGCGTAACCGTGCCGCTCGGTGTCGAGCGGCCCGCGACGAGGACCGCCCCCTGAAGCCCACTGGTGCCTTCGACCATCCTCGACCGAGCGCTCCAATCGAACCCCACCAGCATCCGCCGGAGGTGTGCCTCGCCGGGCACGCAGTCTTGCCGCCCAGCCTGCACCTCGGCATGCCACAGCTCGAGCACGGCAGGCAGATCCTCTGGGCGACCGGGTCTCACGCTGTCGCCCTTGCGGTGACCTCATGGACTTCTGGCAACGCGCGGCGGATCTTTTCCTCGAGCTCGGTCTCGACCTGGTGCGCCTGCTCGAGGCTGACGTCGCCGGCCAGCTCGGCCACCACGTGGGCGTGGATGCGGTTGTGCCGATCGCTCAACTCGACGTCGACCAGGCGTTTGACGGAAGGGTGCGATTCGACGACTTGCCGCATGCGTTTGGCGAGAAGCGCGCGGCGCTGCGTGACGTCCTCGCCGCTGACAACGTGCGGCTCCATCGGCTCGAGGTGGATGTCGATGCGATTGGCTTCCGGAAGCTCGGCACGCAGCGTCTTCTCGAGCTGCGCGCTTGCCTGAGAAGCCGAGGCCAGCGTCATGTCACCCGGAAGCTTCGCGTGCATGGTCAGGTGGAGAGAGCCGTCGCTCTCACGTTCGACCGTCACGTTGTGAAGGTCGCGGACCCCGCCGTTGCGAGCCGCTGCCGCGTGAACGCGTTCGACCAGGTCGGTGGGCCGCGTCTGACCTTCGACGAGCACAGTCAGGTCGAGCTCTGGTAGCGCCGCACGGGCGACGCGCTTGACCTCATCGACAAGGGCACCGGCGGCTTCGAGCGGAAGCATTCGCGCGGTGGCGATGCTGGCATCACCCAGTAGGCTCGGCCCGGAGCGGCGCACCCGGACGGAGCGCACCTCGCGCACTCCGCTGACGCCCTGGATGGCCGCCCGGAGTTTTCTCTCGGCGCCGGCGGGTGCGCGATCGATCAGGATGTCGCCCGAGCGCCACGCCAGCATTCCGGCGGCACGCGCGATGATGACGGCCACCAACAGCGCCGCCGCAGAGTCGGCCCATACGAGTCCCATCCGCACGCCTGCGAGGCCGGCCAGGACGCCAACGGTTGCCAGCACGTCGGACCAGCGGTTGGTCGCGTCTGCCTGCAAGGCGTCGCTGCGCGCATCGCGACCCACCCTGCGGAGGACGGCCGCGCGGCCGAGTTCGATGAAAAGCGCTGCGACCAGAAGCGCGAACGCATAACCGGCGGCATTGACTGTTGCGCCTCCAATGGTCAGCCGGTGGATCGCTTGGAACGCGATGCCGGCCGCAGTGATGAGAAGCAGGACGCCTTCGGCGAATGCGGCCAGGTTCTCCGCGCGACCGTGGCCGTAGGGATGCTCGGTGTCGGCCGGCTTGCGCGCGGTGCGCACAGCGAAGAGGGTGAAAACGCTGGCGGCGAGGTCCAGCAGAGAGTGGACCGCTTCGCTGACAATCCCGAGGCTGCCCGTGAGCAGCCCGACGACGAGCTTGCCCACCACAAGGGCCACGCCGATGAATACCGAGCCGAGCGCAACCAGCTCGGGCCGGCGTCCGAGGGCCTTCATCCTTCAACTGTAGTCGGCGGGTTTGGGCCCGCCCCGGGGCTACTTCAGCAGGGCGGCCGAGGCGAAGAGCTGGTCCTCGGAGCCGAGCGCGATCAGGAGGTCGTCTTCCTCCAGGCGCAGGTCGGGGCCCGGGTTGATGTGCACCGTGCCGTCGCGACGCCGCACCGCCAGCAGCTTCGCCACGTCAGTGCTCAGGAGCCCGACCTCTGCGACGGTCTTGCCCAGAGCCGCCATGCCCGGCTTCACCAGCATCTCCTCGACCGCGATCTCCGAGACTCCGTGGTGCAGGGTGTCCAGCAGGTCCACCAGCGCCGGGCGCAGTGCCAGCTCGGCCATGCGATGCCCGGCCATTCGATACGGCGAGATGACGCGATTCGCGCCGGCCAGCTCGAGGCGGCGGATCGACTCAGGGCGGCCTGCGCGGGAGAGTATGTAGAGCTCGGGCCTGAGCGCTCGCGCGGCGAGTGTGATGTAGACGGCGCGCTCGTCGGAGTCGACAGCCGAGATCAGGCCCCGCGCGCGCTCGATGCCTGCGAGCTTCAGGATCTCCTCGCTCGAAGCGTCGCCTTCGACGTGAAGGCGGTCCTCGTTTCGCAGCCGCACGAGCGCTTCATCGGTCTGGTCGATGACCGCATACGGGACCTTGTGATCCTCGAACTCAGCGACGATCTGAGTTCCGATGCGGCCGTAGCCGCAGATGATGAAGTGGTCCCGAAGTTGGTTGAGCGCGCGCTCCAACTGCCGCTCTCTCCTGTAATTGACGAAGGTGTTGTCGGTCAGCGTTTCCGCGAAGACGCCAAAACCGTAGAGCATCGTACCCACGCCGACCACGATCAGCGTGGAGGTGAACAACCTGCCCGCCGTCGAAAGGGAGTGAAGCTCGCTGTAGCCGACGGTGCTGATCGTGATGATCGTCATGTAGAAGGCGTCGAGGAGGTTCCACCGCTCGATGAGCGTGTAGCCCACGATGCCGTAGATGATCACCAGCACGAGCAACACCACTGGGAGCCGGAACCGGCGCAGCGGGTGCGGGAGCCGTTTGCTCACCGGTCCCGGCGGCGCCGCTCCATCTTCTCGACCGCATCCCAGTGCGCGGGATCGGCCCAGGTCTTCGCAAACGCTGCGATGGTGTCGCCGGCAAGCTCGGGATTGTGATGCGGACGGACGGCGTTGACGGAGGCCTTGATGCCAGCCACCGCAGCCGTAGGAGCCGCGGCGATCGTTTGCGCCAGCTTTCGCAGCTCTTCGTCGAAGTTCTCGGCGGCACACACTGCTTCGACCAGCCCGACCTTTCTTGCTTTGGTTGCAGACATGATGTCGCCGCTTAGGAGCATGTAGAGGGCGCGTCCCCGACCAACCAGTGCCGCGAGACGCTCGGAGGCGCCCCATGCAGGCATCAGCCCAAGCGTGATATGAGCGAATCCGATTCGCGCGTGGTCGGCGGCTACGCGAAAATCGCACGCCACCGCAAGCTCTGCGCCACCGCCGTAGGCGTCGCCGTTGAGGCCCGCGATGACCGGGATCGGCAGCTGGGGTATGCGGTCGAGCGTCGTGCGCATCGCACGCGCCATCTCGGCCGCGCCTTCCTCAGAGCGCATGTGCTCGAGCTCCTTGAGGTCGCCACCGGCGCAGAAGGCACGCTCACCCGCGCCGCGGATGACGAGCACGCTGGCGCCGGTTTGGTGAATCGAGCCGAGCGCCTCGTCGAGCTCACGCATCGTTCCTGTGGCGAGGGCATTGCGAGCTTGCGGCCTGTCGATCAGCAGAGTCGCCACCTTCCCGTCGATCTCGAGCCGCAGGTCCGACATTACCCTCCCCCCTTCCGGGGGAGGTCTGGAGACGGGCGTGATTGATGTAATTCAGCCGTTGCTGTCAGCCGCCTCCGCCCGGCCCTTCCAGACCAGGCTTGGTCATCTTGTCCAGGTCGAGCACCTTCTTGAGCACTGCTTCCGAAACGCCTCGGGCGCGGGCGAGCTCGCGGATCGACCGCCCGGTGCGGATCGACTCCTTGGCGATCTTGGCCGCCCCGTCGTAGCCGATCACAGGGTTGAGCGCGGTCGCGAGCATCGGGCTGCGCTCGACAAGCGCGGGGCCGCGGTCTGTCGCCTGCAAGCCTTCGATGCAGCGCTCGCGGAAGTTGCGCGCAGAGGCCGCCAGGAGCGTGATCGATTCGAGGCCGGCAACTCCTGCGACGGGCATCATCACGTTGAGCTCGAACAGGCTGCCGGACCGGCCGCACAACGTGATCGTCGTGTCGTTGCCAAGAACGCGCGCGATCGCCATCGTCATCGACTCGACGATGACCGGGTTCACCTTGCCAGGCATGATGCTGGAACCCGGCTGCGTTTCAGGTAGACGCAGCTCACCGAGCCCCGCGACCGGTCCGGTGCCCATGAGCCGGATGTCGGAGCCGATTTTCCAGAGGCTTACGGCGATGTTCCGCAGCGCGCTGTGCGCTGCAACAGGGACGTCGAGCGTCGCCTGCGCGTGAAAGTGGTTGCGGGTCTCGTGAATGGCGACCCCGGTCGCCTTGGCCAGGCGAGCGCACGTCAGCCGCGCATACCTCGGATGCGAGTTGAGACCGGTGCCGACAGCTGTCCCGCCCAGGGGCACGCTCGTCAGCTCGTCGACCGCCGTCCGCGCTCGCCGCATCGACTCCTCGACCTGACCGGCATAACCTTTGAACTCTTGGCCCATCCGGATGGGCGTCGCGTCCATCAAGTGCGTGCGGCCAGTCTTGATCACCGGCCAGAACTCCGTGCTCTTCGCCTCCAGGGCTTTGTGTAGCTGCTGTAGCGCGGGGATCAGCTCATCGGCGATCGCAACCGCCCATGAGACCTGGATCGCTGTCGGGATGACGTCGTTAGAGGACTGGCAAAGGTTGACGTGGTCGTTGGGATGCACGAGCTTCGTCCCACGCTTGCCGCCGAGGATCTCGGTCGCGCGGTTGGCAATGACCTCGTTGGCGTTGGTGTTGGTCGACGTTCCCGAACCCGTCTGGTAGATGTCGATCGGAAACTGGTCGTCGAGCTTGCCGTCGATGACCTCCTGGGCTGCCCTCGTGATCGCGCGCATGCGCCGCTGCGAAAGCAGTCCCAGCTCGCCGTTGGTCTGGGCAGCCGCCTTCTTGACCAACCCGAGCGCGCGAATGAAACGGCGCGGGAAGGGTTGGCCGGAGATGGGGAAATTGAGGACCGCGCGCTGGGTCGAGGCCCCGTAGTACGCATCCGCCGGCACTTCCACCTCGCCCATTGAGTCGCGTTCCATACGAACTCCGGCCTCCCCGCTCCGCGGGGAGGCCGCCTCCCGCGCCTTCGGCGCGAGGGCCCCAGCAGACGGCGCTGACGGGTGGGGGCGCCCGCGTCGCCCATGTTCCGTGTTCTCGGCCACCGCTTGAGATTCTAGAGTGGGTCCAGCATGCGGTTAGCGGCGGTCGACATCGGGAGCAACACGGTTCACGTGCTCGTCGCCGACGTCGTCCGCAACAAGCTCGTAGACGTCGCCCACTATGTCGAGATGCCCGAGCTGGGCGGCCGCGTCGCCCGCACAGGGGCGATCGGCACCAAGGGTCGCATCGCGATCCGTGCTTTGCGTACGGTCATGGCGAAGGCTCAGAAGCATGGCTACGACAAGCTCGTCGCAGCGGCGACGCAGGCCGTTCGCCAGGCTTCGGATGGGGCGGAATTCGCGCAGAAGGCAGGCGAGGCGATCGGCGTCCCGGTGCACATCATCTCGGCGCATCGAGAGGCGGAGCTGAGCTTCTTGGGCGCCGCCAGCCGCCACGCGGCCCGTCGTGAATGGCTGATGGTCGACCTCGGCGGCGCCTCGACAGAGGTCGTGATCGCGCGAGGACGCGACATGCTTCGCTCGGCAACGCTGCTGATCGGATCGGGCGTCCTGGCCAGCACCTACCTGTCGGACCCGCCGCGGCCCGAGGAGCGTGCGAGGATGCGAAAGGCTGCGCTGCGCGAGCTCGTCCATGCTCCCGACGGCGATGTCGAACGCTTCGTGGCCACTGGCGGCACCGCTTCCAACTTGCCTTTCGTGCTGGCACGGCGCAACCCGCCCAGCGTCCTGACGACGGCTGATCTTCTCGCCTGCGAAAGCCGCCTCGACGCCGGCCGGGCAGCGCATGTGGCGAGGAAGGTCGGCCTGCCCCCGACCCGGGTCAAGGCGATGCGCTCAGGGGTCGAGGTCCTCCTCCTCTTCCTCGACTGGTATGGCCTGGCGGTGCTCCAGATCAGCCACGAAGGGCTCCGCCACGGGATGCTCCTGGCGTACCTGGAGCGTGGCGATGACTGGTGGCGATAAACCGGTTTCGGCTCCGTTTAGACATGGGTACGATGAGTTCATGGACCGGGTGACCGACCAGGGCGCCACGCTCAGGAAAGCGCTGGCGCTCACCTGCGTCATCCTGGCGGTCGAGCTGGCCGGCGGGCTGCTCTCACACTCCCTGGCGGTCCTTTCGGACGCCGGGCACGTCCTCACCGACGTGTTCGCCCTGGGCCTGGCATGGTTCGCCGTCGAGCAGGCCAAGCGACCCGCCGACCGCCGCCGCAGCTATGGCTACCAGCGGGTCAGCATCCTCGCCGCGCTCGTCAATGCGGTAACGCTGATCGTTATCGTCATCGCGATCGCCGTCGAGGCGGTGCGCCGGCTGACCCACCCCGAGCCCGTCCAGGGCGTCGTGGTGATCGTCGCAGCGGTCCTCGCCATCGCCATCAACGCGTACGTGGTGCTCGGTTTGCGCGGGCACGGCAAGAACCTGAACCTGCGCGCTGCGCTCCTCCATGTGACGAGTGACATCGGAGCCTCGGCGGGCGTGGTCGTGGCCGGCGCGATCATCCTGATCACCGGCTGGCTGTACATCGACCCGATCCTTTCCCTGGGCATCGCCGCCCTTATCGCCTACGGGGCGTGGCGCATCGTTCGCGAGACAGTGAACCTGCTTCTCGAGGGCACCCCCACTGACATCAACCTCCCAGATGTGACGAGCGAGATCACCGCTACGAAGCACGTGACCGGCATGCACGACCTACACGTGTGGGCGCTGTCGTCAGAGGAGACGGCGCTCAGCGTCCATGTCGTCCTCGAGGAGTGCCCGCTCGGCGATGCCGAGCACGTCGTGCGCGACCTGGAGAGCAGGCTGTGCGGGCGCTTCGCGATCGGGCACACGACGATCCAGGTCGAGAGCTGCCACCCTTGCGGCGAGATCCATCACGGGGCCGGCGAGCACAACCACCCGCACGAACACCTGGTCCTCGTCAGTTCATCGGGCGCGCCGGCACCGCCTCCTCCCGCTGGAGGATCCTCCGCGCGAGAGCGATAGCCGCAGCGTAAGTCGAGTCCATGCCTCGGTACCTGAGGCCCCGCGCGCCCAGCGTGCGCGCTTGCGTATACGGGGTATCGGAAGCGTAGAAGACGATTCCGAGGTCGAATCCAAGCTTGGCCATGTTCACGCTTTCGCCGAGCGGATAGCGGTCGGGCTGGGTGACCTCGTAGCACGCATCGAGGTAGGGGCCCGCCTCCATCTCCACGACCGTGTAGCGGCCCTGGTAGTACATGTCGAGGTAGTCGCGGTTCTGCAGGAAGGTGCCGCGCACGGCCACCGCACGCTGGTTGTCCAGCGCCGAGCCATAAACGAGGTTGGGCTGGACGTCGGCAGCCGCGATGCAGTTGTCGAGCCAGTACGTGTTCCCGGAATGCTCGTTGTACACGGCGTTGGGGATCATCACGTCGCCGATTTCCGCGTTTAGCGTGGCCGCCTTGCCCAGGACGTAGACGCCTGCGACCCACGCGCTGTGCTCGGCGACCTGACGGAGAATGTGGTAGGCGGCGAGACCGAGTGGATAGTCGACATTGACGATGCACGCGCTGGATGCGCGCAACTTCGTCTCGTCCACCGCCCCCACACGAGGGTCGATCGCCGCCGGGTCGAGCTGCGAGATCTTGAACACCTGCGTCGCCGAGTCGACGCCCGTCCCTCGCGCCGGTATGTGGCGGATGCCGTTCGCGGTTTCCATCTCTGCGCGGAGGGTGCGGAGGCGGTTGCGATCCGGATGGAAGTCGAAGAGCTCGCGCGCCCCGTAGTAGAGCCAGTTGTAGCGCGAGGCTCGGCTGTGGCCGGCCTCGAGCTTGCGCCGCTCCTCATCCAGCTCCGGATCGTTGGTGCGAACGAAATCGAGGATGTCTTTTTCGAACTGACGAGCGACCCCGGTGAAGACGTTGACCAGGCTGTGGGTGTTTGACGACACGAAGTAGATGGGCGCCTCGCGCATGCCCATCTCGTCCATGGCGTCCTCGATGGGCTGCCACCACCGGCTGGCATTTCGCGCATAGCCGAGGTGGCTGCCGCCGATCAGCCGCAGGACGATCCGGCACTCCTCGCGCTTGATGTTCGCGAGGGTCGCGTCGAATTCATCGCCCCACGCGTCGCGAAGGCGCTGCCAGTCCTCTTCGCTGGCTCCCGCGGCCGCTCTTGCGTCGGCATCGTTGAGAGGGACGTCCTGCAGCAGGCGGTGCAGCTTGTTCCATTCGATCTGGTAGGCGACCAGGATGGGCACCAGGTCATCGATGTCCGAAGGCGACGCGATGAGGACGGCGAGCGTGTCGCTCTTGTGATACCACTTGCGTCGCCGGGCCGGCGCCTTGACAGCCTGCCAGCTCAGGATGTCAGCGCCGAATACCGCTCGGAAACCCTGAGGGCTCTGGCCCATGACGACCCGCCGGCAGCGGACGATGGCATTGGGCAGTCGCCGGACGGCGTAGAGGAGCGCGCCCATGTCGACCTGGGGCTCGGCGGCGAGTGGGTGCAACACGGAACCCATGGCGAGATGTGCGTGCACGAGTGAGTCGATTTTGATGTCCCCAGAGCTCTGCAGCATGGTCGTGTAAGTGCGCACGTAGAGCTCGACGGCCTGCCTTCCCGTCCAGCCGGCTCGTGGAGGGAACTCCATGGGGGTGAGTCTAGAGTCCTAGGTCGAGGGTCGCTTCTCCAGCGGCGAGGCGATCCGCTCCATTGCTGCCGCGATCCGCTGGATCGCCTGCACGACGGGGACGATGACCACGACTACGACACCGATGAAGGCCAGATAGAGGAGCGGGGAAACAAGCCCGAACAGGTCGGGCCGATCGCATCCACGCCCCCTAGCGTTCCTCAGGTGGAGTGCCGAGCCGGCGCATGAGCTCTTCGAGCAGCTGACGAGTCTCTGGATCGGACATCAGCCGCTGCTGCATCTCTTCAGCCGAGCGGCGGATCTCCGGGTCGGACAGCAGGCGCTCTGACATCGCTTCGAAGCGAGTGGCCATGTCCTTCATCGATGCTTCCTGGGCGACCTGGATCAGGATCGGCTGGCTGGCGGCCGCGACCACCGCCTCGGCCTGGACGCGGACCATCTCGATTCCCTTGCAGCCCAGACACTCCCCTTTGAGGCCGCAGTGGCACAGCTGCGGTCGCAAGCGATCGAGCGCCGCATGGAGTTCGGACATGTCCGCCGGGCCGGCCATGCGTTCAGGTTACGCGGGCTTCCTCTGCCTTGTGTACATGGCCTCGATCTGCGGCTCGTAGTGGTCCTGCACGACCTTCCGCTTGACGTCCAGCTTGAGCGAGAGCTCGCCTTTCGCTTCCGAGAAGTCCTGGGGCAGCAGGGTGAAGTACTGAATCGCCTCCCAGTTGCCGCGGCCGGCATTGACCTGGTCGATGACCTTCTGGATGTGGGCCCTGAGCCCCGCCTCGTCCAGGCCCTCCTTGAGCGCGGCGTCCCAATCGGGAACCACCAGGGCGGTCACGTATGGCTTTCCCTCGCCAATCACGACTGCCCGCTCGACCAGGTGGTCGCGCATGAGCTCGAACTCCAGCGGCTGCGGCGCCACGTACTTGCCGACGGCGGTCTTGAACAGCGATTTCTTGCGGTCGGTGATCTTGAGGAAGCCATCGGGGTCGATCTCGCCTATGTCGCCCGAGTAGATCCAGCCGTCCCGAAGGATCTCGGCGGTGGCCTCCGGTTGGTTGTGGTATCCAAGCAGGTTGCCAGGGCTGTTGATCAGGATCTCCCCGTCCTCGGCGATTTTGAGCTGGACGCCCGGGAATGGTTTGCCCACCGTGAGGAAACGGTGCTCCGCGAGCGTGTTGGAGCAGGCGCCGGACGAGACTTCAGTCATGCCCCACCCGTTGAGGATCGGGACCCCAATGGCCCAGAAGAACTCCTCGATCTCTCGGGCGAGCGCAGCGCCGCCGCTGATGAAAAAGCGCAGGCGGCCTCCGGTCAGGCGCAAGCGTAGAGGTGCGAGCACCAGGCGGTCTGCGAGCCGGTGTTGCCAGCTGAGCAGCGGACCTGGATGAGGCTCATGCGCGAATCGCGTTCCCACGCCGATCGCCCAATTGAAGAGGGCACGGCGCACGGCCGGCGCCTCACGGACGCGCGCCATGACGCCGGCGTGCATCTTCTCGTACACGCGGGGCACCGAGTTCATCACGGTCGGCTTGACCTCTCCCAGCTCTTCGACCAGGTGTTCGACTCCGCGCGAGATCCACGTTTGGCCGCCGAAGAGCAGACCGATGAAGACGCCGTTGATGCGCTCGAACACGTGTGAGTAGGGAAGGAACGAGAGCGTCGAGTCCTCGGTCGTCAGCGGGAACACCTTGAGGATGGCGCGGGAGATGTCGACAAGGTTGCGGTGCGCGAGCTCGGCGCCTTTCGGCTCGCCAGTCGTGCCCGACGTGTAGACGATGGTGCAAACGTCATCGGGCTGGATCTTCTCGAGCTGCGCGACCACTTCGCGGAGGCGATTCGGTTGCTGCGTCACCCACTGCGCGACCTCCCCATCCATCCGCGCGATGCGCTGAAGAGCTCCGCTTGTGCCGAGCTTGCCGGCCATCTGCTCCCCAGACGCGATTGCGAACACGGCGCCGCTGTCAGATGCAATCTTCTGGGCAAGCGGTGGCGGGCTGCTCGGATAGATGGGCACCGTCATCGCCCCCACCGACTGGATCGCCAAGTCGCAGTAGAGCCACTCCACGCGGTTCTCGGACATCAGGACGACCGTGTCGCCGGGCTTGATGCCGGCGTCCACCAATGCCGACGCGACCGCCAGCACGCAGCGCTTCATGTCCGCCCACGTGGCTACCTTCCATGTCGAATCGGCCACCCGGTAATGGACGAGCCCGCGATCACCGAACCGCGCCGCCTGCCGGAAGAAGACACCCACCGTGGTTCGATCGGCGATCGCATCCGGGTTCACATCGTCAGTCGAGACTGACGTCCCGACGGCCATAGAGTTGTCTACTTGACCGCCTTGATGGAAAGCGTAAGCGTGCCCGAAGGGACGCTGACCGTGATCCGATCGCCTTTCTTCCTACCCACCAGCGCGCGACCCACGGGCGAATCGATCGAGATGCGGCCGGCCGATGGATCGCTTTCGACCGCACCGACCAGGTGGTAGGTCTCTGCGTGGCCGTCGGAGTCGACGACGTCGATCGTCGAGCCCGGACCGGCGACGCTCGAATGTGACTCCTTGATGATCTGGGCGCGTCCGATCATCTCCTGGAGCTCGTAGATCCGGCTGTCGAGAAGGCCGACTTCCTCCTTGGCTTGCTCGTATTCGGGGTTGTCCTCGATGTCGCCCGGCTGGAAGGCCTCCTTCAGGCGCTCGCCGGCCTCGGCCCGCCGCTGCAGTGCGACCTCCAGGTCGCGCTTCAGCTTCTCGAGCCCCTCGGGCGTGAGCAATACAGGTTCGGTGAGATCCATGTCTGTTCTGGAATCATAAGCCCCGCATGGACCCCTCCGATTTGAGGGCCGGGCTGGCGGAAAGGCTCGCCAATGCCGAGCCGATCGACGCTCAGACGTTCAATGTCGCCTGCTTCATGCTGTCGCGCGCGCTCGATGATCTCGAGCTCAGCGTGCCCGAGGCGGCGCCGCTGGTGAGGCGGCTCCTCCGCGTTGCAGGGCGAGTCATCATCGACACGGGCGAGTCCGGCGCGTCGCCCGAGGTGTGGCCGAACACCAGGGAGATGGCCCTGGAATGGATCGACGAGGCGCTGCGCGGGTTGGGCTACGAGGTTCGCCCTGCGCCGGGGGGCCGGCGGCCTGAGCCGAGGCGAGTGTAGGCGGGAGTCGGGCCCCGGGATCAGTTGATCAGCCGGGCGGCCGGCGGAGCGGGAGCGTAGTTGGGGTTGAAGTCGATGCCGGCGTTGCCGCTGCCGGTAACGGTCGCGCTGTAGCAGATGACCTGGCCCGCGAGCGGGGAGATGTCTGAGCCGAGGATGTCCCAGCTGGCCGACGGCGAGTAGATGGTACCGATGTACTGGGTCAGCGCGTTACCGTTCAACTTGTTCAAGCACACGTTGCCGGGCGCCTGGAAGATGACGATCCAGTTGTACTGCTCTCCGCTGAACACGTGCGTGTAGCCTCCGCCGTTCTGTGTCAGGCACGAGCCGGCGGGGAAGTAGAACTGCACAGCTCCGGGCGTGATCTTGGCCGTGGCGCATGGCGCGCTCGCTTGCCCCGGGTTGGGCGAGATCTGGCAGTAGTTCTCGTTGGCCACGTCGCCACCCGTATAGAGCGGCGGGTACTGGAGTGACATCGCAGCGTTGTCCTGGGGCACGGATGCGGCGGGCGGGCAGCTGGCGAAGCACTGGGGCTTCGTCTCGTCGTCCGGAGGTTGGCACCCTTTGATGCGCGACTGCGCGAAGCAGCGCGTCGTCCCGATGACGTTGGTGTATGTGATGTTACAGATCGTGACCGTGGCCCCAAAAGGAGCTGGGCATTGCCATCCGCCCGGCGCACCGTTCACGAGCGTCCCGGTCCACGGGGCGCCGACGGCGACAGCCGGCGGGGTGCCCGCGTCTACCCAACCGGGAGCCAGGTAGCGGCCGACGAAGGAGAAGTCGTTTTGGCTTCCGCCTGCGTACGGGAGGCAGCCGTTGGGGTTGATGTAGACGAGGTAGTACTGAGCCCCAGGTGAGTTCCTGGTGATGTTGACGTTGATACCGTTGTTGTTCCCGTCGAGGGTGCTCACCTCCGCGCAGCCGGACGGCGCGCTCTCGCGCCGGCACCCCGGCCCGGGCGCCAGGCACGGGTCCGGCAAGATCGACGCGTCGCTGAACCGATCGTAGCGGACCGACGTCAGCTCGACGCCCCAGTTGCCGCCGCCGCCCTGGTGCTTCATCCCGTTACCCGCCACGACAGGGACGACTGACAGGTTGAAGTAACCGTCGCAGCCGTTGGCGGCGTAGAACGGGGAGACGGCCCTCGCGGTCGTCCCCGGCGCGTTCCACCGCTCCTCTTCAGGGGCCTTCAATTCGTTGGACACGAGGCCGCCGTCGGATTGGTAGCCGCTCGTCCAGGTGTAGACGCCGGCGTCGAGGAAGTAGCAGCCGGATCCGCCCGTCGGGTGGAAGCTGCCGTACTGGCCCGGGGTCATCTCGATATACGAGCCGCGGTCCAGCTGGAGCCCGGCTCCCAGGTAGGAAGTCTGGGAGGGGGCCGTATAGCCTGGGTCGGGCAGGGATGGGGCGGGCACCACCGGCTGGCCTATCGTGTCACCGGAAAGGCACGAGCCTCCGTAGAGGGCCGGGTCGTATGGCACGAAGCCGGGGCTCGAGTTGTAGCAGTAGTACGCGGCTGCATTGCAGTTGGAGCCGGCTGCCCCGTAGCAGTTCCCCGCCTCGTGCAGGTTGCTGTCCACACATGCGGTGCCGTTCGTGTAGGTGTCTCCGAGGACGGTTAGGCTGCCAGATCCCTGGAGGTGGGTCGCACAGAGGCCCGTGCTCAGAGTCAGGAGCGCCGGCGTCTGACGCTGGTTGCCGACGATTGAGGTTGCCGTGGCGGTGATCGTCACCGTGGTCGGGCCCCCGAATATCTGCATGAACGCCAGCGGCAGCTGGTGCACGACCGTGAACACGAACTGGTAGCCGTTGAACTGGGTGTTCGTGGCCACGATGGTCA
>Ga0137388_10001400_pt1 | contig 14561 bp, 10 predicted proteins | sample 15con2h14AmetaG_FD_104644 | JGI IMG/M metagenome (GOLD analysis project Ga0137388, IMG submission 104644) | Vadose zone soil microbial communities from Angelo Coast Range Reserve, California, USA - 15con2h1.4A metaG | ecosystem: Environmental > Terrestrial > Soil > Vadose zone > Saprolite...
AGGATCATTCCAGCTACATGCATCAAGCGCCAGGCTCATTCCTGCAAGCATACCGAACTGCCGCAATACCTTGCGTCGAGACTGCCGCCTATAAAAAAACTGTTGTAGATCCATAAAGGCTTTCTTTCTACCGATTGAGATATTGAGTCTTCCAGGGTATTATTGCACCCATACTGATGCTGCAGATTCATAAATCAATGGATCACACGTTTTCTCTCAATAGAACCTATCAGGAGTGCCTCAATCTGTAACGCCAGAAGATGGCACGAATTTACCAGTCTATGCAGCGATCAGTAAGAACATTCCAATCAGGAAAATAGCACCTGCAAGTGCAGATGTGATGTTCGTTATGGTAGAGAATCAGTGATGCTCTGTGAAGGAAGTGTGGAGAAACGGGTCCCTTATGAAAAACCCGTTGGGTCACTTCCCGATCTGCTGAAACCCCGGGTCCATGTTCGATATTTTTTCCTCAGACGAGACACGACGCCCAAGAAGCCAACCAGTTCTGATGCCATCACCAACCAGTGCTGAGCCAGATCTCCAGGAAGACGTCGAAGGAGATAAGGATCAGTCTGTGGAATGTTTACCTCTTCAATAGTTGTTAATGCCCACCTGTACCCTGCTTCCTTCACAGCTTGTAGTCCCTCTTCACCGATATGTTCAGGCTTTCCGACAGGGTAAGCAAATGTGCGCACTGGATGCCCCAACTGCTGCTCCAGCACTCTGCGGCACTCTCTTACCTCCTGCCGTACCTCGGCAGGATCTGCCAGGTACCCCAGGATGGGATGACGCATGGTATGGGCGCCAAACGAGACTAACCCACTCTCCTCCATCTCACGTACCTGCGTCCACGTCAAAGGCAGCGCGCCCTCCTCCTCTCCCGCAGAGGAGAGTACTCCTAATGCCTTCCGGGTGTCCGCAAGGAAACTTTCACGCTCTGCAACCGACTGGGCATGGCGTGCTCGGGTATCAATTATTTGTGCCAATGCTCTTCGTTCCTCTAGCTGCGCCAGGTGATAAGCGTGCCCTTCAATCGTCACCTCGTCCACCTGGGCACTGCGTACAAGGCGTTTACCTTCTCGCCACCAGAACGGCTCACTACTCTCGATGTACCCCGGAATCAGAAAGATAGTGAAAGGAACCTGCAACTCACGTGCAAGCGCAAAGCCATTCGTATAGTTATCGTGGTAGCCATCGTCAAAGGTCAGTGCTAACGGTATGCGTCGATCACACCTCTGTTTCTTCTCCTTGTGCGATAGGTAGAATTCCTCTAAGGCGTCCTCCAGATGCATGATGCGATAGTAACGGCGCAGGTAGAGCAGTTGGCGACGCAAATCCCCTCCGCTAGCACGATGGTAGTTGAGGATAATCAGGTGCTGACCTGAGCGCGCCATGCACCAGAGGGCAAACCTCACTAGCCCACTATAGTACAGGCATGCAGCAACGAGCACGCGCAAGTGCTCCTTATGGATAAAGGCCATCTTCCCTCCTCCTGTCTGTGCGTGTGCTACCTGGCCAGCATTGGCACCCGCCGGTGCTTTATCGCCCGCCCCGAAATGATTGAGAGAGCCAACGCCTCAGACGAGACAGCCTCTTCGTGAGCGCTCCTCCTACCCAGCCACGGGTAAAGTTTGCTGTTGCAATGAGGGCCGGAAGAGGGTCCCTCCAATCAACATAAACATAGCTCATAGGTATGAAGAAAGAAACGCAGAAATCGAGGATTGTCTTGGCTGGCGGGGGCACTCCTGGCCTACCACGTTGCCGAAGCGCCTCCATCGTTGCTATGATATCACCCCTCAGATCGCGCATCCACCTGCCTACACGATAATCGTTCACCGCATTGATTTGATCCCCGCTCGCCCATTGGTAGAGCAGGTAGGGAAAGTCAACCCCAGCATGGACAGCATTCTCAATCGTTATATTGAGGCGTGGATTGATCTCCATCAGGCAGGGTTTCCCGGCAGCGTCGCGCCGGAACTCCAGCTGGCAGTAGCCTTCCAGGCCGATTTCACGCACTAAACGCTCTGCCTGGGTGCCGATGTCGGGCGGGACGGCAATGCTCTGATGCACCACACTTGTACCGCCCAAGGGGGGACTGCTGCGCTTGGTCCACTGGACAAAACGCGCATAAACCTGACCATTCGCATAGAGGAGGCCCAGGGACTCACGTTCGCCCGAGAGAAACTGCTGGAAGAGCACCGTTCCTCCAAAACATGTCAATTTCTCAACAGCCTGGCGAGCCTCCTGGGGAGTTGTCACCAGTTCACTCTTCAGGAGCACAGAGTGTTGTGCATCCCAGGACTCCACCGGCTTGACCACCGCCGGCAACCCAACCTCACGCAGTGCCGCCTCCACCTCGCCCTCCGCCTTCACTTCCACCCCCCTTGGGACACCCACCCCCAATTGTTTGGCAATCCCCAGCGTTTGCTCTTTATTGACGGCTATTCCCAGGGCTGGTTCTCTGGCCAGCGCAATACGTACCCGTTGTTCAAGTTGCGCTCGATGCCGGCGTATGAACGCTATCGTGCCATCTGAGGAGGTAATCAGCACTCGCGCACCCGTACAGTCAAGTACCTGCTCCAGGTACGTCAGATAGTCCCTCGTCCCCACACCCGCCGGGCAGACAAAGGCTTGCTGGCACCAGCGTGATGAGAAGGCGGGCAGTCCAGCAGAGCTTCCCAGGGCTGCAACTTGCAACCCCCGGCTACCAAGCGAACGTACAGTCGTTAGCGATTGCCGCAACCCGGCGTCAAGCACCAGCGCGTCATATGTTACCTGACGAGGTGCTGGTTGTGCGTCACGAGTTATAAGCTGGTTACTTTCCATATACTTAGTTCCTTTTCTCTCGTATGCATCACTTGTCTCCTAAGAATATGCCGAGTACGACCACTTGCCTCTATCTGATCCGCAAGATTCTGGGTATGCTGAAAGCAGGTAGCGCAATCGCTGGTAATACCAAAGGTGCTTCCTCCCGTCAGAGCCATGTAGTTTGGAAGGCTAGGATGTCCAATAGCATAGTACTGTGTTGCAAGACCGTAGCTGCTTACTAAGCTATTGAGATAGGGTGCGTACGATTTACCGATAATGGTTGTATCTTCCTTGTTTTCCAGTACGATGGTGAAGATATGAGAAAAGGTGGGGGTGGCGTTTCCTGCCCCCTGTTGCTGAGCCCCACAGGCCATAGGAGAAACGGCAATCAGGGACAGGGCAAGAACCGGAAGGACCATAGCAGGTGTTTGTCGGTGTTGAAAGAATTTCATCCTGGTTCCTCCTCTCTATTCATCACCGCTGAGGGGCAGATGCTCACACTCTTCCCAACTCTTTGAGGAGTACATCAGGAAAGTCAAAGGTCATCCCGTCAACACCAGCGTAGATTGCATTTTTCATCATTTCGGCGTTTTTTACCCCGCAAGCCCGAATGAATAATCCTGAAGAGCGCCAGTGATTAACTAGCTCTTTTGTAATTTTTTCCGCCCTTGGACAAAAGTCCTGCATTTTTGCCTCGACAACTCTTTTTACAACTTCCTCCGAGAAATCCGCTGTTATATACCCGACACGAGCAAGAGGATTTTTCTTTTTGATAGTGCAGACCGTTGGAAAGTCTTGAGAAGTAAAGGTGACACGATCTAAAAGTTCTAATTGCTCAACCAGGTTTAACACTTCATATTCAATGTCAACTTGTTTTATTTCAAGGTCGAGATACGTTCGTGTTCCATACCTTTGCAGCGCTTCTATGAGGAGGGGTACGCGCTCACCTGCATAGGTACTATCAAACCACGAGCCAGCATCAAGCTGTTGTAACGCTTGCCACGGCGTTTCTTGTAAAACTCCTCTCCCATTAGTCGTTCTCTCTAAGAGGTGATCATGGAAAAGCACTAACTGTCCGTCTTGTGTCTTTTGTACATCGGTTTCTATGCCGTCAACTCCAAGAGCTAAGGCGATATCAAAGCCGGCAAATGTATTTTCTGGTGCCAGACCTGCTGCTCCACGATGCCCAATCACTTTCATACTGAAGGACGCCTTCCTGGCAGTCGCTGTAAATAGGGGGTCAAAAACCCTTTCGTCGCCATCCAGGCTGGACGAAGGTCCTTCCAATCAAGGTAGTCATACTTCATCGGCCTGAAGCAAGCGAGACAGAAATCGAGGATGGCCCTGGCTGGTGAGGGCACTTCCGGCCTCCCACGCTGCCGCACCGCTGCTTTTGTTGCCCTGATATCGCCGTTCAGATAGCGCATCCAACCACCGACACGATAGCTCTGCACGCGCTCGAGCGGCTCCCCGTTCGCCCAGCGATAGAGCAGATACGGAAAATCCACCCCCGCACTCACAGCATGCGCGATCGCCAAATTGAGACGCGGATTAATTTCCATCAGGTAGGGTTTTCCGGCAGCGTCGCGCCGAAACTCCACTTGAGCGTAGCCTTCCAAACCTACTTCACGCACTAAACGTTCTGCTTGCTCGCCGGTGTCCGGTGGAAAGGCAATAGCCTGACGCAGTACATATATACCGCCCAACAGGGGAAATGTGCGCTTCCCCCAGAAGGCGAACCGTGCATAGACCTCGCCATGCGCAGAGAAGAGACTCAGGGACTCACGTCTGCCCGAGAGGAACTCCTGGAAGAGAGTTATCCCCCCAAAGCGTGTCAGCTCCTCAACTGCACGTCGTGCCTCATCGGGGGTCGTCACTAACTGCGACACAATCCTGGCTCCTTGTTGCCCATCCCACGCCCATGACTCCACAGGTTTGATGACAGCCGGTAGTCCAATCTCGTGCAGCGCTGCTCCCACGTCGCTCACCGCTCCCACGGTGACAGTACGTGGAACCCCCACTCCTAGTTGTTTGGCAATCGCCAACATTTGCTCCTTATCGATGGCGATGCCCAGGGCAGGTTCCTTGGCCAGGGCAATGCGTACGCGCCGCTCGAGGTGCTCACGATGGCGGCGGATTAACGCGATCGTGGCATCGGAGGAAGTGATTAGCACCCCGACACGGATCTGGTCAAGCAACTGCTCCACATAGCTCAGATAGGCTTCTGTGCCCTGACTTGCTGGGCAGACAAACCGCTGCTGACACCAGCGTGACGCGAAGGTAGGCACCTCCCCACTATCAGCGGTTTCCAGGACCGCAACACGCAGCCCGTGGCTCCCGAGCGAACGTACGGTAGTCAAGGATTGCCGCAGCCTCCCATCAAGCACCAGTGCATCATATGCTACATTACGAGTTGCGAGTTGTGAGCTGCGAGTTGTGGTCTCTCGATCTTCTGCAGGCAGTTCGCGACTGGAAGTTCGAAATGTGTTTACAGAATCACTCATCATATTCTACTTTCTAGCCCACTTATAATTCCAACGTTACAGACGTTCACAGCAAGGTTACTGTCCATCCCCTCAACACAACTGGAGAGTTTCACATTGAAGCATAGTACCATTTCAATTGGAAAATACCATCTGCAAGTGCTGATATGATGTTCGTTATGGTGGAGAATTAGTGAAGCTCCGGGCAGGAAGTGTGGAGAAATGGTCCCTTTATTTTAGGCAAAAAAAGAAGGAGAGGAATATACACTAGGATACGCCTTTTGTAACACTATCGAAACGTCGGCAAAAACCGAATTCCCATGTGAGAGACGGTATCCTTGAGGGGGAAAGTGAGCAGGGCGCTAGGTTGGTCCAATAGGTACGATGGTGCCATTTCGTTAAAATGGCACCACTATTAAAGCCCGGTGATCTAATTCACGCCAGACGTTGAATGTAGGTCCGTTGAAAAATCCAGGGATGGATCTCGAATCTTGTTGTTTCAAGACAGATAATCACTCGAAGGATAGGCCTCTCATGAAAAATCCGTTAAGTTACTATACCATGCTTGCTAAGCGATGGGCATGGATGATACTACTAGGAATTATTCTTTGTAGTGGTGCAAGCTTTGGGATCAGTAAGATTACACCTCGTGTCTATCAAGCTTCTGCAACCCTCATTCTTACTGCGGGGACATCGACCTCAGCCTATGAGAACTTCACCGCAAGTGTGCAGGCTGTACCGACGTATGCTCAGTTGCTTACAAGCCCAGCAGTACTCGACCCTGTCGCAGAACGGCATCCCGGACTGGCACCCGATCAACTTAAGGCAATGATCACCACCAAAACTCAAGCCAATACACCACTTATTGAGCTTGATGTCGAGAATCGAAATCCGCGACTGGCGATGAACCTTGCGAACGAGGTTAGTCAGAGCTTTGCGCAATTCGCGAATGCACAACTTCCAGATACGATACAGATTCTGCAAACTGCACAGATGCCTATCGAACCTATCCGACCCCAAACGCGGACGAATGCGATTATCGGTGCATTGGTCGGCCTGGGACTTGCCCTGGCACTCATTGTTATTTTTGAATGGACCGATGATCGTCTGAAAAGCTCCGAGGAAGTGCAAGAGCTTCTGGGTATGGAGTTATTGACGGTTATCCCCTGGCTCTCACGTAGACAGCGCGCCAAAAAAGCCGAGGAGATACCGGCCCTGGCTGAAGGATATCGTATACTATGCGCTAGACTCGATGGTGCACAGAAGATCAAACCCTCCAAGCTGGTGATGGTCACAAGCGCCCTGGCAGGTGAAGGCAAAAGTAGCATCGCCACCAATCTTGCCTCCTTTCTGGCAATGGCAGGCAAGCAAGTCCTACTGGTAGATGCCAACCTGCGCAATCCAGCCTTAGATCAATACTTTGAACTCGAAAAACGGTCGAAACATGCAAACGCATTTACAAAAGCGCGGGCAGAGATTGAAGAGTACCTGGATGGCCAGTTGACTGATATTCCGAACTTACAAGTCCTGACAGTAGAAGCGCTTCCCCCCGACTTCATGCACTTGCTCCTGTCTCAGGGTAACCTATTCTTTGAACCTTTCCAGAAAACACCTTTTGACTATGTTATCTTCGATACCCCTCCGTTGCTTCCGGCGGCTGATACACAGATTCTGGCTTCCTATGTTCAGTCGATAGTGCTGGTTGTTGACACATCTAAAACGCCTCGCAAATTATTATTACGTGTCAAGCATCTGTTAGACAAAATGCACACCCCGGTACTAGGGGTTGTCATTAACAAGAGTCGCTGGCCCGAGCATGGAGAGATTCGTCAGTATTTTAAGGATGCGCGGCACCATCGAAGAGCTATTCCTGACATGACCAGGCTACCTGAAACACCTTCTGCGAACGGCCCGGGGGAATCATCAGAGGTTGTTACCCTTGTCCTACCGTCTGAAATACCTTCTATGAATGGTCTGGTGGAATCATCAGAGGTTGTTACCCTTGTCCTACCGCCTGGAAAACCTTCTATGAACGGTCTGGGGGACCCATCAGATCTTACTATTATCATACCGCGCCTGAAAGCGAAGAAAGAAGATCAATCGTGATCTTGTAGCTTCTCTCGTGTAGAACCACAAACGGCGACAGCAGAAAAGGAGAAAGCGATGGAGCGCCCATTCCTGGAAAAGGTTTCCACACGGTCCTTGCGTGTTGGCATCATTGGCCTCGGCTATGTAGGGTTACCGCTCGCAGTTACGTTCGCAGAGGCTGGCTTCCACATTACTGGCATTGACGCAGACCCGCAAAGAGTCGACCAGGCCAATCGGGGTGAGAGCTACATCCCCGATGTTTTGAGCAGTACGTTACAGAATCTCATCGATACACAACGCATCTGTTTTACCAGTGATTACAATGCGCTAGATGGCATCGACGCGGTTAGTATCTGTGTTCCCACCCCTTTGCGGAAGACACGCGATCCGGATATTTCCTACATTATCTCAGCGACACAGCAGGTACGAGCACACCTGCATCCCGGAGAGCTCGTTATACTGGAAAGCACGACATACCCTGGTACAACTGACGAAGTGTTGCTGCCGGAGTTGGAATCCACCGGCCTGAAAGTCGGCCTTGACTTCTTTCTGGCCTTTTCACCAGAACGCATCGACCCGGGCAATTCCGACTTCAACACACGCAACACGCCCAAAATCGTTGGTGGCATTACACCTGCCTGTACAAGAATGGCCTTGGCCTTCTATGGAGCGGCCATCAAGGAGGTCACGCCGGTCTCCTCAGCGGGTGTTGCGGAGATGGCTAAGCTGCTGGAGAATACGTTCCGTGCCGTCAATATCGGCCTGGTGAACGAAATCGCCATTATTTGTGAAAAGCTTTCCATTGATGTATGGGAAGTCATTGATGCAGCAGCAACAAAGCCTTTCGGTTTCATGCGCTTCTTGCCAGGCCCGGGTCTGGGTGGACACTGTATTCCAGTCGACCCACACTATCTTTCCTGGAAACTCAAGACACTTGATTACACAGCACGCTTTATCGAACTGGCGGCGGAGGTCAACAGTAGTATGCCGCATTACGTTGTGAATAAGATCGGTGAGGCACTGAACGAACGGCGCCTCAGCTTCAATGGTGCGACTGTGCTTGTGTTGGGCGTCGCCTACAAGCGTAATGTGGGGGATGTACGTGAATCTCCTGCTCTCGATATTATTCAAGAGTTGCTAGCCCGCAAGGCGGTAGTGCTCTACAACGATGAGTATGTATCGTCCCTGACGCTAGGCACTCAGACACTGTACTCACAGCCACTAAGGAGTGAACTGTTGCAAGCTGCCGACTGCGTCGTCATCGTCACAAACCATAGCTATTACGATGTTCCCTGGATCGTACGCGAAGCACGCTGCATCGTAGACACCCGTAACATGACCCAGGGCTACAAGGATGAAAAAATTTTTCGGCTCTAAAAAGGTGTATACAAATGTCTCTGCCTTCTGGGTCTTTAGGCACTACTAGTCCACGCATGGCAGCAATGCCTGCTAAATCTGTCCATAAACAGATTTTTCGTGCTCTGCTGACCCTATCATCTGCTGCTCTGTTGATCCGCGTGATGGGCATGCTCAATCAGATTGTCGTCACCAGGCGCTTCGGGGCAGGGCCAACAATGGACGCGTACTTTGTCGCCTCCACGCTACCTCTCCTGATGGCCAATATGCTCAGTACCTCTGTTGAAAGTTCTGTCATTCCAGTCTATGCGCGAGTACGCGCGCAAGCAAAAGAGCGGGCTTCCATACTCTTCAGTACGTTGCTGAATCTTTTACTTCTCGGTACAGCACTGCTCACACTGGTAATGCTCATCTTTCGTGCTCAGCTGATTCACCTTTCGGCTCCGGCATTGGATCCGCTCCGCACGGGACTCGCCGTGGAGCTGGCCCCATTTATCTTTCCAGCGCTCTTGCTGATAGTGGTGATAGGCTTCCTGGAAGTCATTCTCAACGCAGAAGGTCAGTTCGGTTGGCCCGCCTACGCCGGGTTATTGGTACCGCTCACCACGGCCATACTTGCGCAGATGCTAGGTAAAACAGAAGGCGTCGTCATACTCTGCATAGGTATGCTGGTGGGCCTCTGCCTGCAACTTTGCGTGGTTCTCGTACGTGCACGACGTGCAGGGATCGTCTATCGGCTGAGCATTAACTTGCGCAATCCAGAACTCCGTGCGGTTTTGATGGTAGCCTGGGTAGCACCTTTTAGCGTATTAATCAGTCAGGTCAGTCCCTTAATCGACCAGGTGTTTGCTTCATCTCTTTCGGCGGGCAGTATCTCTGCGCTCAACTATTCACTCAAGCTCGTGAGCGTCTTTACTGGCGTAATTTTTGTTTCCGTCGGACGCGCCGCACTACCCTATCTCTCACGTCAAGCTTTTAGAAATGATATGAAAGCCTTCAAGGAAACGCTGCGTTTCTACCTGTGGGTCGTAGGCATTGGCACAACCGTGCTGGCTGCACTCATGCTTGTGCTGGCGCATCCACTGGTGCATATCCTCTTTCAGCGTGGAGCTTTTACTGCTGAGTATACGAACCGCACTGCAAACACACTGGTGGGCTTCGTGGTAGGCCTGACACCTATGGCATTAGGCTTTATCCTGGCGAGGGCATTTGTCGCTCTTCGCAAGAACCGCTTTCTCCTGATTACCACTATCTTCGGCGTGATCACCAACGCCATCTTTGATTATATCTTTGCTCGCCTTTGGCAGAGTACTGGAATCGCCCTGGCTACCTCGGCAGTCTACTTTTGCAACCTGCTCATCCTGCTCTTCATGCTACGCCGCCAGATTGGTAAGCTCGACATTCTCACTCCCCCGCCTGAGTTACTGCGGGTGATGTCGGACATAGGCTCCTCGTTCAACATTCCCTATAGCCTGCGCCAGCGGATCGTACGTGTTGGCATCACGATAGCGATCTTTGCAGCCGGGGTTGCTGGCATCTTTTGGAACTCTCTCTATACCCTGCGTGCCGCCTTGGGTTCTCTCATCCTGCTGGCCTTCCTGCGCTATCGCTATGCGTTGGTGATCGCCTGGGCGATGATCGATGTATTCATCGGCTCAACGCTGCCGATCTTCAATGGCAATAACCTTGATACCGGCTTGACGGTACCAACCCTGCTCTTGATGACTTGCATGCCGATCAAACAAACCTTTCAGCGCATGCCAGCGCTGGCCATCCTGCTTCTCTACCTCTTGTGGGTGTTGGCCGGCATCGGAATCTCCCCCGCCGGCACTGGGCCATTCCTGACAGAATGGCTACTCATACTGGATTGTGTGGCGGTTGGTGTGCTGACGATCAATGTGCTGACGACGCGGCAGCGCCTGCTAAAACTCATCGATGCCCTCCTGATACCGGCGACGTTCATTTCACTGTATGGTATCTACGGTTACTTCACCCGGCAACATGGAGCGGTAGATCCTACTACATCGCTTTTCCGCATTTTCTCTATCATGGGTGCAGCACCAGCGCTGGCTTTATTTCTCACCATCGTAATTCCACCTGCGATCTATCGTGCATCCACAGTGCACGGTTTCAAGCGCCTGGGTGTATCGATACTGGTCTTCATCTTTCTGGTAACGCTTGCGCTCACCTTCACACGTAGTGCCTTTATTTGCATCGCGTTGAGCGTTATCATCGCGATCCTCTTTTTACCATCACGTAAGATGAAAATTGGCTTGCTCACCGGTGTCCTGGTGCTTGCTGCTGGTGTGGTTCTATTGGCGACAAGTGGCAATGTCTCCATCTTCAGCCGCTTTTTTAACCAGGATATTGCAACGCTCAATGGACGTACCTACCTCTGGCAGGCACTCCTCGACCGTTTTAACCCAACACAATTGCTGGGCCATGGGCTTGGGGCTGCCAGATTTTTGTTGTCTAATCTGCATGTAGGCTATGGGGGTGTAATCGCTACTTCGCCCTCGAACCTTTTTCTTACTGCCCTCTATGACCACGGGATCATTGGTCTGAGCTTGCTCATCCTGCTGTTTATCGTACTCGGTGTCGGCTTGATCGCCGGCATGCGAAAAACTACTGGTGATCAGCGCATGCTGTTCGTAATGGCCCTGGCGGTCTTTGTCAACATGCTTGTGCAGTCCTTTGACACGAACGATTTTTGGGCCCAATCAATCGGTATTTACTTCTGGATCGTTATGGCACTCCCATTTGCAGTCTGCTGGTCCATGACGAAACAATCATCCAGGATCAATAAAGAGGCTCTTGATGAAGTAACGGAGCCAGGGGTGGAGGCAGTACAACAGGCAAAACAGGAGCAAGTTGCTCCTCTCTAGATAGAACGAGAAATGAGACAATGTAGTAAGGAGTGACTTTGTGGAAGATCGTATGCGGATCTGTTTCGTTGCCTTTACGTTCTCGCCCTTAGTTGGCGGTGCTCCGGTGCGGGCGGAGAAACAAGCCCGTCAGCTTCAGGCGCTTGGACACGATGTGACTATTGTCACATTCAGGCATTATAGACAGTGGAAGCGAAAAGAAATGCTTGATGGCCTCCCAGTTGTACGTGTAGGTGGAATATACAGACGTGAAGGGCGGCTACGCATCGGCAGGCTCGGATATTTGCCTAGCGAGATTGCGATGTTCCTGAAGCTCTGGCGCTTGCGTCACTCCTATGACGTGATTCATGCCGTTCAGTTGTCAGTATCTGCTACATTCATCGGGCTACTCACACATAAACCGGTTATTCTGAGTGTCCAGAGTGCGGGGCCAAGCGAAGCACAACGTGTGGAGCTTGATGAACGGGGAGCGGCGCTGATGGCCGACGCGCTGACCGAAACGTCGTTCTTGAAAGTCGATTTGAAAGACTGGGTGGCAAGCGCAGGAGATATAGGCCATCTTCCCCAATTGATAATGGGCAAGGCAATGCTGGACTTTCTGCGCAAATCGAACGCATTCTACCAGATTCTCAGCACGCGCGGCCACTCCTATCTCACCTCGCACGGATTCCGTGCCGAGCAGATTGTGCATATTCCGGGGAGTGTGGATACAGAGAGATTCCAACCGGCACCAGAACGACGTCCTGATCCGGCGAGACCGGAGCGCGATATCATTTGTGTAGCAAGGTTGGATTATGCCAAAGGAGTCGATGTACTCTTGCATGCGTGGGGAAGGATGCTACGTGAACCATCTGAATGGCGTGCGCATCTGAAACCCAGGCTACATCTGGTTGGTGAAGGCGTGTACAGAGCGCAGATGGAGCGTATTGCTGCCGGGCTAGGCATTCAGGACAGCGTGGAGTTTCTGGGATCGCGAACAGACGTAGTCGATCTCCTACAACAATCCTGGGGCTTTGTGATGCCTTCTCGCTGGGAGGGTATGCCCAATGCTTTACTAGAAGCTATGGCGTGTGGTCTGCCTTGCGTAGCCACACGCGTGAGTGGCAGCGAGGACATCATCTCTGATGGCGTAACCGGCTTACTGGTGGAACCAGAACAACCTGCTGAGATGGCCCAGGCACTGCGCCGCCTCATAGAGGATGCTGAGCTTGCACAACGACTGGGCCGGGAGGGGCGGGAAACAGTGGTTCGCGATTATCAACTAACTACCATCGTTGAGCAGAGTGTGGGACTCTACCGCCGTCTCCTTGCCAGAGGGAAAAGTGTTTTGCCCCTTGCATTGGAAGGGAGGGGGAATTGATGTCCAATCCACGTATCTACATCGTTACTGCTACTTTTCTTCCGTCGGTTGGTGGAGCCGAAAAGCAGGCCTTTGCACAGGGTCGCAGTATGCATGAGAGGGGCTATGAGACAACCGTCGTTACATTCCGTCGCAAAAAAAGCTGGCCGAAGCGTGAAGTGATGGAAGGTGTGCCGGTTATTCGTGTAGCCGGCACAATACTGAGCGGTCGAGAGAAGCTGCCCAGGCCACTGCAAAAACTAGCGTACCTGGTGGCCATGCTGGTTATGGGCTGGACGCTCTGGAGACACCGCCAACGCTATGATATCTTGCACGTCTATACGCTCAGCTTACTGACACTGCCAGCCGCCCTGGTCTGCCGGTTGACTGGCAGGCGAATGCTCGTTGCAGTACGTTCCGCGGACTCGGGTTCGTCCACAAGCTCACATAACAAAGCATCATTGCTTGCCGGGCCTCTTGATGCCACTACACCATGGCTGCAAGTTGATGAGCGGCTACAAGCCAATGGGCGGGTCAAAGTCGGTAGCGATTTAGAAGTGTTAGCACGCATGGGGAAGCCTGTTGTACGATTTCTATCTTCTTTGCTCCATAGCAACCGCACTGTAGTAGTTGTGCTTAGTTCACGTATGAAAAGCTCCCTTGCCGAACATAGCTTTAACCTGCCCGATGTACAACTCATTCCTAACGGAGTAGACGTCACCCGTTTTAACCCCGCTCATCTGGGTAGTCCTAGCGATGGACGAGAGCAGGTCGCCGTCTGCGTCTCAGGATTGCGCTACGAAAAGGGCATTGATGTGCTACTGCAAGCATGGTGCCTGGTACACCAGCAGGCACCGCAAGCGCAGCTGATCATTGTGGGCGATGGTGGTCTTCGTTTCCAGCTCGAGTGCCTGGCAAAGTCACTTGGTATTACGAATAGTGTCGAATTTACGGGTTTACAGAGTGATATACCCCCCCAACTCCACCGAGGCAGTTTAGCAGTACTTCCCTCCCGTTGGGAGGGTATGCCTAATGCGCTCCTGGAGGCGATGGCGTGCGGTTTACCCTGCGTGGCAACACGCGTCAGTGGGAGCGAGGATATTATTCAGCATGGAGTCAATGGCCTGCTTGTGGGGTCCGAAGATTATCAGGGCATGGCACAGGCACTTCTTACCCTGCTGCATGATCGGCTGTTGGCCCAGAAGTATGGTCAGGCTGCCCGCGAAACAGTCGAAAGGCACTACTCATTTGAACAGGTTGTGGATAGGTATGTAGAACTTTATCAAAGAATTGCAGGGGACGGATGTCAGATCGCAGGGGATGTACAGTCCTCTAGAACTGGCTAGCTGTCGTCTTAGGGTATCCCTTGGATGCTTGAGAAGCATCCAAGGCTTCTAAGTTGTGAAAGGATGGAAGTCAATGTGCGGAATAGCCGGATTTATTGATGGAGAGCGCAGTCGCGAAAATGCGGAGCAGCTCATCGACCGCATGTGCCAGGTCATTCGCCACCGTGGACCAGATGACCAGGGAGTGTGGGTTGATGATGGCGTGGCCCTGGGCATGCGCCGTCTCTCGATCATCGACCTGGCTGGCGGTCATCAG
>Ga0137388_10001401_pt1 | contig 14559 bp, 16 predicted proteins | sample 15con2h14AmetaG_FD_104644 | JGI IMG/M metagenome (GOLD analysis project Ga0137388, IMG submission 104644) | Vadose zone soil microbial communities from Angelo Coast Range Reserve, California, USA - 15con2h1.4A metaG | ecosystem: Environmental > Terrestrial > Soil > Vadose zone > Saprolite...
CCCAATCCGGCGCCGACCGCGCCCGTTGCCGACTCGCGATCGAACGACGCCCATCCCGCCATGCTCACCTATCGCGGCGCGCAGGTGCTGGTGCGGCTCGAGCGGCTATTGGAAGAGGCGACGCGCAAGCTTGCGGTTTCCGCCGAAGCGCAGCCGCCCGCCCGCCCGGGCGCCGTCGCCGAAGCCGACCGGCAGCGCGCCGTGCGCGGCAATTGACCGGTTGCCAATTCCTTGTCATTGCGAGGAGGCCGAAGGCCGACGAGGCAATCTCGGCCACTCGCTCATGCGCGTGCGGCAGAGATTGCTTCGCTTCGCTCGCAATGACGAAAGGTAGGACCCCCCTGTGCGGCTGCTGCTGGGCGCATTGCTGACTTTCGCCGTCGCGGCGGCGATCGGGCTCGGATCGACGTGGTTCGCGCTCACGCGCGGCGCCGCGTTCGGCGCCATCAATATCGGCGCGTGGACGGCGCGGCCGAAGACCGGCACCGCCGACATCGATCCCTATGCGCGCGCCGCGATCGCGCGCAATGGCGCGCTCCCGGTCGGCCTCGGGGACGGCGTCTCCTTCGTGGCGCGGACCGACGACACCGGGCGCGCGCTCGACGGGCGCTGCGACACCGTCATCGCGGGCGTGACGCCGCAGGCGCGCTACTTCACGCTGACGCTGTACGATCCGGACGGGCGGCTGGTCGCGAACTCGCTCAACCGGCAGGGCTTCACCAGCCAGGAACTCGTGCGCAATCAGGACGGCAGCTTCGAGATCGTGGTGGCGCCGCGCGCTCGTCCGGGCAACTGGCTGCCGACCGGCGGGATCGAGCGCTACACGCTCGTGCTGCGGTTCTACGACACGCCGGTCGGCATCGCGACGCGTGCCGGCCGCGAGGCGCCGATGCCCGCGGTGAAATCGCAGGGGACCTGCTCATGACGCGCTGGCTGCTGTGGATCCTGGCGGGCACGCTGCTCGGCGGCATCGTGCATCTCGCGACCGTGCTGGCGCTGCCGCGCACCGCCAGCCAGGACGCCTATGCGCGGCTCTCGCCGATCACGCCGGTCAATGCCTTCGCGCTCATTCCGGAGCCCACGCCGCAAGACGCCATCCTGCCGTTCATGGATCCCGCGTTCGCCGTTGCGGTGTGCCGCTACGATCTCGGCAAGGGTCCGATGAAGCTCTCGGTGCCGCTGAGCCAGGCCTATACGTCGGTGACCTTCTACACGCGCTACGGCGTCTCCTATTACGGCATCAACGACCGCGCCGCCGGCCGGCGCGTGATCGAGCTCGATCTGATGACGACGCCGCAGCGCGATCAACTGCCGGAGGAAGAGGACGTGACCGCGGCCGACCGGCTGATCATCGAGACGCCGACCATCACCGGCCTGATCGTGGTGCGCGCGCTTTCCCCCGAGTCCGGCCTGATGCCGATGGCGCGCGCCGCGCTCACGCGCGCGAACTGCAGGACGCAGTGAGCGCGCGCGGTTGACGCGACCTCGGTTATCGAGAACACTTCCCACGCCTTTTCACACCCATCATTTTCGCCGGGAGCTTCAGATGAATCGTATCGCCGCCCTCCTGCTCGCCCTGTCGCTCGCATCTGCCGCGCAGGCCGCCGAGTACATGGAGAAGACGCCGTTCCAGCTGTCGCGCGCGTTCTCGCCCGGCGTGATCACGTCGGGCGGCATGACGGTGTGGGTCGCCGGCCAGACCGCGACGCAGGACAGTCAGGGCAACAACATCGCCAACAATTTCGAGGCGCAGGTCAAGCAGGTGTTCGCTCAGATCGACGGCGTGTTGAAACGCGCGGGCGGCAGCCTGGACAACGTCGTGACCATGACGGTCTTCATCAAGGAATCCCGTTACGGCGACCGCTTCGTCGAGATGCGCAAGGACTTCTTCAAGAACGGAAACTATCCCGGCAGCGCGCTCATCACCGTGACGAATTTCGCGCGACCCGGCATCGAGATCGAGGTCCAGGCGGTCGGCGTGATCGGCGACACGTGCTCGAGCGATAATCCCTGCTCGGCCGAAGGCAAAGCCAAGAAAGCGCAGAACAGATGAAGCTGCGTCTCGTCGGCTCTCACCGTTCGTGAGGGCGCCTTATTTGGTCACGACCGGCGGCGGGCCGATCGCCGCGACCGGCGGCGGCACGCCGATCGCGGGGCCGCAGCCGACCGGCTCGGGGCCGAACTGCGGCGTGGCCAGCACGCGGTTCTCGATGATGCGCGCGTGCAGAAGTGAGAGCGAGCGCTCGACCTCGACCGCCATGGGCGCCGGCGTCGCGATCACGAGGCGCTGCAGCGCATAGCAATAGCCGGCGGCGCGCTCGGCGAGCGCACCTTGCACCCAGCCGATGACGAGCTGGTTTTCCGCCATGCGCGCAGTCGCGTTGCCGGCTTCGTACGGCGTGAGGCCCGCCACGTAGCGCAGGCTCTGCTGGCGCTTGCGGTCGAGATCGACCACGCGCTTCGCCACGCGGGCGAACTCGGGAATGCGAAGCGTGTCGTTGCGGATGTCGCCGTTGAGCTTCGCATAGCGCGCGCTGGCGGAGCGGTACCACTTGAAAAAGAGTTCGCCCGAGTATCTCTCGATCTCGAAGCGCGGCCAGCCGAAGATGTGGGAGACGCCGTATTCGTTGATGATGGCGTACCAGCGGCCCCGGTCGAACGGCGGCTCGATGAGCGGATAGGCGAGATCGCGCAGGTTCCGCTCCTCGTCGGTGAGCGGAAAGACCGAAGGCGGCACCCCCGCCTCGGCCGCAGCGTCGCGACCCACCCAGCCGTGGATGTCGTCAGCGACGAGGCCCGGCTTGAGGCGGCCGAAGTCGCCGTTGGCGTAGCACATGCCAAGCAGCGCGGGCACCACCGTGAAGAGGTTGATCGTGCAAGCCATGCGCCGGGTTCCGATTGGCGCTCGAGCGCTTACGTCCGCGTGGCGCGGCGGCGTCGCCGGCGGCCGGGCGACGGCGAAGGCTCGAGGCCGCTCGGCGGACCTTCGTCGTAACGCTCGATACGCACCACCGGGAGGATGATGACGGTCGCCGATCCGGTCTGGGGATCGATCCCGTCACGCGCGACCGGCCGCGAATCGGGAAATGTCACTACTGTTCCCATGAAGCCCTCCGCCCGGCTAGGCGGACCCGCATTGTCCGACAGCCGGTTCCCACTTGCGCTGATTAGGACGCGACTTGGTTAACGCCTCGCTAACGAGCGCGTGGTTAGATCGCCCGACGAGGGACTGATGTACGGGAGAGGGACGTGACTTCGCCGATCTTCGCCAATCTCGACGGTCTCGCCAGGCTCGCCCGCGAGCGCGGCGTCGACGTCAACCCGACGCTGCTGCGCGTGATGACCGATCTCTATGTGCAGAAAGCGATGCACTCCGCGGATGAGCAGCGCCAATTCGCCAATCTTGCGATTCGCCTGATCGATCTCGTGGACGAGGCGGCGCTGGCGAGCGTGGCGGGAAAGCTCCTTGCCTGTCCGGCGACGCCGGTGGCGGTGCGCGCGCGCCTCGCGGGCGCCGGCTTTCCGCGCGTCGCGCCAGCGGTAGCAAAGGCGCCGCCCCCGCAAGCCGTGGCGCTCCCGGTCGACCTCTCGTTCGATACCTTCGTCTCCATGGAGGCGAGCGAACGGCGCCGGCTCCTGAGCGCACTTCCCGCCGCGCCCTCGCCCGTCGCCTCGCCCGTCGATGCGGCCGAGACGGTGCGCGCACTCGAGGCCTGCGCCTTGAGCAACAAGCCCGGCGAGTTCACGCGCGCGCTCGAACGCGCGCTCGGGATGTCCCAGACGCTCGCGCAGCATATCGTCAACGACCACTCGGGCGAGCCGCTGCTCGTCGCCGCCAAGGCGCTCGGCATGGCGCGCGACGTGTTTCAGCGCATCCTGCTGTTCGTCAATCCGGCCGTCGGCCATTCGGTGCGGCGGGTGTACGATCTCTCCGACCTTTATGGCGAAGTGACCATCCCGCAGGCGCTGCATCTGATCGCGGTGTGGCGCGCGCCGGCGGCCGCGGCGGTGCGCTCGCCCGAGTATCGGCCCTATTCGTGGGACGATGAGGCACGACGCGCGCGCGACGCCGCGACACCGTCGCAATCGAAGGCCCCGAAAGAGCAGACGGCCACGGCGCAGGGGCGACTGCTGCGGTGAGGCAACGATCTACTTCACCACCTGATCCAAAAAATGCCGGCCGGTGCGGTCCTCGATCTCGACGATCCACACGTCGGGATCGAAACGGATTTCGCGGACCAGATAGGCTTCCGCGTCGGCCTCCGGCGCCGGCTGCGACTTGAGGCACGCACTGAAGGCGCGATCGGCCGGCTGCGCCTCGTCGAACGCCGCTTGCGGGGCCGGCCCGTAGAGGTCGGCGGTGCCGTCGAGCCGGTTGACCTTGATGAAGATCGCCCCGGCCTCCTCGGCGCCGCGCCGGCGGACCGCCGCGAATGCGCCCTCGACTTGGGCGCGCCGGATATAGCCCGCGACCCAGATTCCGGATTTCAACCGCATGCGTCAGGGTAGCTGGTAGCGCCGGCAAAGCGAAGCGTCGCTGCGCCGAGAGGCGCGATCAATCGAGCGGACGCCCGGTCAGCGCGGAAAGCTCGCGCAGCACCCGGTCGGACATTTCGCCGGTGATGGGCAGCCGCCGGTCGCGTTCGAAGCGTTGAATGGCGAGCTTGGTGTCGGCGTCATACAGGCCGGTCGGCCTGATCTGGCCGTAGCCGAAATCGCTCAACGCGCGCTGGACCGCCAGCACTTTCGGCGACACGTGCAACGACGCGAGCGACGGCGCCGGCTCCTGTCGCGGCTGCGGCAAGGGCGCGGGCGGCACCGGCTGCGGCTGCGGCTGCATCGCCGCCTGCTGCACCGGCCGCTGCGCGATGAGATCGGCGATCGGATCCTTGCGCGCCGCGGCGGCCGGCGGCAGCGCCTTCGGCTTTGCGCCGGCGCGCATGATCGCGGCCAGCAGCGTCTCGCCGAGTTCCGTGCTCGGCTTGAGCCCGGCGACCTGCTCGAAGTCGCGGATCGCCGCGTCGGTCTTGGCGCCGTAGACGCCGTCGGCCGCGCCGTCGTAGTAGCCGCGCCGCGCAAGCTCGCGCTGGATGTCGGTCACGATCTCGGCTCGCGGCCGCCCCGGCTCGCGGCGCAACGCATCGGGCTCGGCCGGGCGCGGGCGCGGCAGGCTGATGGCATTCGTCGACTCGCTGCCGACCACCGGCAGCGGCTTGATGGGAAAGATCGGCGCGGGATGGGGGCCTTTCTGGAGAAAGAGGCCGTTGACCGCGATCGCGGTCACGACCGCGGCAGCGGCGATCACGGCGAGCGAATCGCGCGGACGCCGCAACACCAGGCGCAACAGCGACAAATGCCAGGCCCGACGAGCGAAGTCATCCTCGCCGTCGGCCGCTCGTCGATGACGCAGGGCAGCGCTACGCACTTTTCTTCACCGCTGGAATATCGCGGGCCGCGCCGCTCTGCACCGGCTCCGCCGGCACGCGCGTCACGATCCTGGCTGGCTGGCGCGGTGCCGGGCGCGCGGCCTCGCAATCGAGCGGGAGGCGCACGGTGATGCGCGTGCCCGCGCCGACCTGGCTGCGGATCACGACCTCGCCGCCGTGCAGCGCGATCAGGCCCTGCACGATCGAAAGTCCGAGGCCGGTGCCGTCGTGGCGGCGATCGTAGGAGCCGCGCGCCTGGAAGAAGGGCTTGCCGATGCGCGGCAGATCGTCCTCGCCGATGCCGATGCCGTTGTCGGCGACCGTGAGCACGGCCGTCGTCCCTTCGACCGTCGCGTCCACCCGGATCTCGCCGCCCCGGTCGGTGAACTTGATCGCGTTCGACAAAAGGTTGATCAGGACCTGCTTGAGCGCGCGCTTGTCGGCGACGATCTCGGGCAGCTCGGCCGGGACGTTGACGATGAGCTCGAGCCCGGCTTCGCGCGCCTTGAGCCGCAGCAGGTCGCAGCAGCTGCCGATCACCGTGGCGAGCGGAAACGGCTCCGGCCTGATCTCGAAGTCGCCGGTGTCGATCTTGGTCATGTCGAGAATGCCGTTGACCACCGAGAGGAGGTGCGTGCCGGACTCATGGATGAGCGCGGCATATTCGCGCCGACGGTCGGCGTCGACCCGCATCTCCGCCTCGTTCACCAGCATCTCCGAAAAGCCGATGATCGCGTTGAGCGGCGTGCGCAGCTCGTGGCTCATGGTCGCGAGAAAGCGGCCCTTGGCGGTGTTGGCGCGCTCCGCCTCGCGGCGCGCCTCCTCGATCGACTGTTCCTGCGCCTTGCGCTCGGTGACCTCGCGCATGACCGCGACGACCTCACGGTCCTGCGGCCTCGCGTCGTCGGACAGGGCATGATCGAGCGGGCGGCAGCGCATCTCGATCCAGATGAAGCGGGCCCCGCCTGCTCCGTCGGCGCGGTCGCGCCGCACGCGGAACTCGACCGACTGGCCTTCGGCGCGCGCCCCGGAGAGCGCCGTCAGATAGGCCGGGCGGTCCGCGACGTGAACGCGGTCGAACAAGCCGTGGCCGAGCAGGTCATCGACCTTGGCGCCGAACAGCACCTCGGCGGCGGGCGAGGCGAAGAGCACCGTGCCGTTGCGGGCGTGTCGCGTGATGACGTCGGTCATGTTGCGGGCGAGCAGCCGGTAGCGGTCCTCTTCGGCGTAGAGAAGCCAGAAGCTCGTGCGCGCGAGCGATTCGGCGCCGAGCGCGAGCCCGGTCGCGTACAGCGCGGCGGAGATGATGCCGAGCGCCGCGAGCGCGCCCTGCCCCTGCTCGATGGTCGCGGGCGCGGGCAGAAGATGGTTGGCGCTGCAGAACATCAGCAGGCCGGCGGCGAACAGCGCGAGCGTCGAGGCGGTCGCCACCACCCGCCGCGAGGCGGACAGCGCCGCTTCGAGCGGCACGATGACGAGCCAGATGGCGGCGAAGGAGCCGATTCCTCCGGTCTTCGCTGCCACCACGGTGACGAGACCGGTGAGCGCGAGCGAGGACAGCACATGCGCGCTCTCGTAGCGGCCCGTGCGCGAAAGGAAATAGGCGGTGAGAATCGGCGCGATCAGCCAGGCGAAAATCACGATCTCGAGCGCGCTCGGCACGCCGCGCATGGCGAGATAGATCGGAAACGCGGCGAGCGATGCGGCGCTGCCGATCAGTCGCGGTCCGATGAACGCGCGATGGCGCGCCGTCGTCAGTGCATCGCCCTGCGCCGACGGATGCACCAGCGTGTCGATATAATCGCGGACCGGATTGAGGAACTGCACTTTATGACCTTGCACGTCCGCACGGCCGGACGCGCTCCCCGTGTTCCCTTGCGTCGGCGGATCGTGGCAGACGCCACTTAAGCGAACACTAAGGCATCAGGATTGGCGCCGTTTGGGCGATGTTCGGCCCTGTGAATCCGCCAACTCCATCGGCCATTCGCACGGGATGGTGAATGGCCGGTTGAATGGTGAACAATCGGTTGAATGGTGAATGACCCGTTGACGGGGCGCGGCCGCCTTTTCGAGCGAATTCGATAGCGCTTGCCCGACAAGAACATGCGCCATTCCGCCGGATTTCGCGATTGCAACCGGTGGCTGGCTCGGCTTTGCCGGAACGACCAATGCGCTTGCGCACGATCGTTCCGACATGACAAACGCGATGATTCGAATTTTCGTAAAACACGCGCCGCATTCGCGACGAATTTTCGAAAAATCCGCGGCGCGCGGCGAACCGCGTTTTGAAGGATTGCGGCTATGGTGCGCGTCGGGGAAATAAAAAGATTGATGGGGATGAGGGAGTGGGAGGCATGTGAAAGGGCAGGACCATGTTTTTCCTCATCCGGATGGCGTTCTGGTTGAGCGTCGTCCTCGTGCTGCTGCCGAGCGGCGGCGCGAAACAGACCGTCTCGGCGCCGCGTTCCGATATCGGCGCGGTCGAAGCGGTTTCCGCCGCCTCCGCCACCGTCTCCGACATGAGCCACTTCTGCGCGCGCCAGCCTGACGCCTGCGCGGTCGGTTCGCAGGCGGCGATCGCCTTTGGCCAACGCGCGCAGGCAGGCGCCAAGCTGGTCTACGAGTTCCTCAACGAGCGGATGGCTCCGCAGGAAACCGGATCGATCGCGCGCAAGCCGGGCACATCGTCCGCGGCGCTCGCCAAACCGTCACAGCATACGCTGACACCCACCGATCTCGCCCCGGCTTGGCGCGGTCCGCGCAAGGACGCGCACAACAACCGGCCAACATAAGGCTCCCAACATAAGGCTCCCAAGGCCCAAAACAGCCTGAGCTGGTTTGACTACGGCCGTCCTGGCCGAAGCCGCGAGCGGTCGCCTGCCCGATCCGCCCGCGGCTTTTCTTTTTCTCCGCGTCGTTCCGGCCCGTGACGCAGCGCGCTATAGTTCCTATATGGCGAAGGGACGCGGAGCGCCGAGCGGAACACGTCGGCTGACAGCATGACGATCGACGAGATCATCGAGAATTTTTCGATCCTCGACGAGTGGGATGACCGCTATCGCTATGTCATCGAGCTCGGCCGCATGCTCACGCCGCTGCCCGAGCAGGTGCGCACCGAGCACAACAAGGTGCAGGGTTGCGCGAGCCAGGTCTGGCTTTCGACCGCGGTGAAGCCGGACGGCAAGGGCGGTCCGGTGCTGGACTTCATCGGCGACAGCGACGCGCATATCGTGCGCGGACTGATCTCCATCCTGTTCGCGATCTATTCGGGCAAGCGCGCGCGCGACATTCTCTCGACCGACGCCGTCGCGATCTTCGAGCGGCTTGGCCTGCGCGAGCATCTCACGCCGCAGCGCTCGAACGGCTTCCGTTCGATGGTGGAGCGCATGCGCTCCGATGCGCGCACCGCGCTTGCCGAGACGGTGTGACGTCGAACGGCAATATTTCAGGGCAAGCCCGCCGCAATTGATTTAATCGACGCAATTGTTGTTGCGACCTAAGGCTAAAGGTTGTTAGCGTACAACCTGGATGGAACTTTCGGGGCGCTTGGGGGAAATGATCTGGCGAAGTGTGATCCTGGGGGCCGCAGCGGCCCTTGTCGTTGGCTGCGCCGCGCCCACCAGGGAAGGCGCTGAATTTTCGGCGATCTCGCAAAATATCGGCCCGCCAAAGTCAGGCAACGCTCGCATCGTCGTCATGCGAGAAAAAGCGTACGCGGGCCTCGTCGATCATGGCTGGCCGGTCGCGCTCGACGGCCAATCCATGGGTGAGCTGAAAACCGGCACTTATCTGTATCTCGATCGTCCGGCAGGGCCTCATCAGCTCTCGGTCGACGAATGGGGTTTTCCCGGCGTAACTCGCCACGACTTTGCCGCGGCATCAGGGCGAACGTATTTCTTCGTCACCAAGGTGAGCGAGAGAAGCAAGGCACTCAGCGGGGCGCAGACCTACGGCGGGCTGGCCGGCTTGGCGATTGTCGCCGCGGCGACTTCGTCGGACAAGAATCCTGGCCCAGTCGATTTTGTAGCGATGGAGGAATCCGCCGCACGGACGATGATTGCAGGGCTCCGCTTGGGCAACTGAAGAACTGCGGGGATCCGACGGACCGCCGAGACCGATCTCGCGTTCGGGCTGAGGCCTACTTCCGCCGGCGCCGCTGCTGGCCCAGGCCCATCTGCTTCGCGAGCTGCGAGCGCGCCGCCGCATAGTTGGGCGCCACCATCGGGTAGTCGGGCGGCAGATCCCATTTCTCGCGGTATTGCTCCGGCGTCATGGTGTACTGGGTGCGCAGATGACGCTTGAGCGACTTGAATTTCTTTCCGTCCTCGAGACACACGATGTAATCGGGCGTCACCGATTTCTTGACGGAGACCGCCGGCTTGAGCGGCTCCGACGGGCCCTCGCCGTGGCTGCTCGACACCCGCGTCAGCGCCGAATGGACCTGATTGATCAGAGCCGGCAGCTCGCTGGCGGAGACGCTGTTGTTGCTGACATACGCCGACACAATGTCTGCGGTCAGCGCGATGAAATTGCCGCCGGATGTATTGTCGCCCATCGATCCTGTCCTGCTCATTCGTGCCGTCAGCCTCGCTACCGGCGACGTCGCCGATCCCAATCCAGCCGTGATCGGTCTGCGTTCGGCGGTTGCATGTCGCGACCCGTAATGCTGCAAGCGTCGCGAATCGAAGTCAGCAACTCATCTTCATGAATACTATCAATGCTTCGCAGGCGCAAGAAGAGATTCCCGACATATTCAGTGAAAGCCCTTGTAAATTCCGTATATTTTCTTCGCTGTTCACGCCGCCGGCGGCAGCTTCAACCACAAGTAAAGACCGTTTGATCAGCGCCCGCCTTGAGGTCGCGCCGGCCAGCCCCTACTTCATCCGGACCGGCAAAAACCCGGCCTCCGGCCTCCCCACGCAAAGGGTCCGACGATGACCGCTTCGACCACCGCCCGCCCGAAAGTCGCGAAGTCCGATGCCGAGTGGCGCCGGCAGCTGACGCCCGCGCAGTATCACGTCACGCGCGAGCACGGCACCGAGCGCGCCTTCACGGGGCCATACTGGAACGAGAAGCGCGCCGGCACCTATGGGTGCGTGTGCTGCGGCGCGCCCCTGTTCTCGTCCGAGACGAAATTCGACTCGCGTACCGGCTGGCCGAGCTTTTGGGCGCCGCTCGAGAATGACGCGGTCGCCGAGCATGAGGATCGCTCCTGGTTCATGCGCCGCACCGAGGTGCGCTGCGCCGCCTGTGATGCGCATCTCGGACACGCCTTTCCCGACGGCCCGAAGCCGACCGGCCTGCGTTACTGCATGAACGGCACGGCGCTCGATTTTGCGCCGTCGTCCGACAAGTAGCGCGTGCGTCTTCCGTGGACGCGCCCTCGTTCAAGCCCATCACCGACGCCGGCCCGGTGCCGTGCGCCGAAAAACGCCCGGTGGCGACGACCCGCCACGGCGTGACGCTCATCGACGACTACGTCTGGCTCAGGGCGCCGAACTGGCAGGCGGTGATGCGCAACCCGGCCGAGCTCGATGGCGCGATCCGCGCCTATCTCGAGGCCGAGAACGCACATGCCGAAGACGCGCTCTCCGGCACGCGGGATCTGCAGCAGACGCTGTTTGCGGAAATGAAGGGCCGGATCAAGGAAGACGACTCCTCCGTCCCGGATCCGGACGGTCCCTATGCCTATTTCAGCCGCTATCGCGAGGGCGGCCAGCATCCACTGATCTGCCGCATGCCGCGCGAGGGCGGCGCCGAAGAGATGATGCTCGACGGGGATGCAATGGGCGCCGGCAAGGCGTTCTTCCAGCTCGGTGCAGCCGTCCATGCGCCGGATCATCGCAAGCTCGCCTGGTCGAGCGACGAGGCGGGCTCGGAGCTTTACACCGCCCGCATTCGCGATCTGACGTCCGGCGCCGATCTCGGCGACATGGTGCCGGAGGTCTCCGGCGCGCCGGTATGGACCGCGGACTCCTCGGCCTTCTACTACGTGCGTCTCGACGCCCAGCATCGCCCGACCCGGGTCTACCGCCACCGGCTCGGCACCGCAGCCGAGGACGATGCGCTCGTGTACGAGTCGGATGATCCGGCGTTCTTCGTGACGATCTCGCAGCTGCAGTCCGCACAGTTCGCCGAGATATCGATCCACGACCACGAGACGTCGGAATCCTGGCTCCTCGATCTCCGCGAACCCGACGCGCGACCGACGCTGGTCGCCGCCCGCGAGACCGGGCTGCGCTACAACGTCGAGCATCATCCGGCGCTTGCCGGGAAGCCGGTGCTGCTCATTCAGACCAACGCGGACGGAGCGGAGGATTTCAAGATCGCGGTGGCGCCGCTCGCCACGCCTGGCCGCGCGCATTGGCGCGATCTCGTGCCGCATCGGCCGGGCGTGTTTCTTCTGTCGTTTGCCTTGTTCGCGGACTGGCTCATCCGCCTCGAGCGCGAGGATGGCCTGCCGCGCATCGTCGTGCGGGCGCTGGCGAGCGGCGAAGAGCACACCATCGCGTTTCCCGAGGAAGCCTATTCGCTCGGCATGGACGCGGGCTTCGAGTTCGCGACGCGGACGCTGCGCTTCACCTATTCGTCGATGACCACGCCCAACGAGGTGTGGGACTACGATCTCGCCGCGCGCACGCGGGTGCTGCGCAAGCGCCAGGAGATACCGAGCGGGCACGATCCGTCGGCCTATGTGACGCGACGGCTGTTCGCGCCCACGGCGGACGGCGAGACCGTTCCGATCTCGCTCATTCACCGCAAGGACGTGAAGCCCGACGGCCAGGCGCCGGGGCTCGTCTACGGCTACGGCGCCTACGGTTACGCGATGCCGGCGGCATTCAGCACCAGTCGCCTGTCCCTGGTCGACCGCGGCTTCGTCTATGCGATCGCGCACATCCGCGGCGGCACCGATAAAGGCTGGCGCTGGTACCGCACCGGCAAGCTCGGACACAAGCGCAACACTTTTGCCGACTTCATCGCCGCGACCGAATACCTCGTGACGCAAGGTTTCATCGCGCCCGGCCAGGCCGTCGCCCACGGCGGTTCTGCCGGCGGCATGCTCATCGGCGCGGTCGCCAATGCGCGGCCCGATCTCTACGCCGGCATGATCGCGGAAGTGCCGTTCGTCGACGTGATCAACACCATGCTCGACGACACGCTGCCGCTCACGCCGCCGGAGTGGCAGGAATGGGGCAACCCGATCACCGATCCCGCCGCCTTTCATACGATGCTGTCGTACAGCCCCTACGAAAATGTGCGCGCGCAGGACTATCCGGCGATGCTCGTGCTCGCCGGCCTCACCGATCCGCGGGTGACCTATTGGGAGCCGGCCAAATGGGTGGCGCGCCTTCGCGCCACCAAGACCGATCGCAACCTGCTCGCCTTCCGCACCAATCTCGACGCCGGCCATGCCGGCGCCGCGGGCCGCTTCGAGCGACTCAAGGAAGTGGCGCTCGCCTATGCGTTTGCGATCGCTGCCGTGGGGAAAGCGTAATCAGGTCACTCGTTGCCGCATGTCCTGATCGGCGAACCGGCCTGCACTTCGCCGGGACATGCGCTACTCGGACCGCTCGGCCTTCTCGAGATGGGCGCGCAACTCGTCGATTGACGCGAAACGCATGGTGCCTTGCGGCAATTCGGCCTCGATCGAGCCGTCGGTGTAGAGCGTGTACGCCATGCCGTCGATCACGCCGGATTTGAGGATGGCGATCGGACGCGGCTCGCTCAGCACAGGGGGCGGCGCGGAGCGCGCATCGCTGCCGGGCGCAGGCTCGCTGCGCTCGCGCATCATCGGCGGCTCGAAGCGGGGCTCCGGTCTGAGCTTGGGCTCGAATTTCGGCTCCACTTTGAACTCGACCTTCGGCTCCGGCCTCGGTTCGGGTTTGGGCTCTGCCCGCGCTTCCGGTTCGGGCATCGGCTCGGGCTTTGCTTCGAGCATGCCTTCCGGCTTGGCCTCGGGCAGCGTGTCGAGCTTGGGGGCGCGTGGGATGGTTTCGGCGCGCGCGCGTGCCGCCCGCACCTCAGCAGGCCACACTGAGTCGAACATGTTGGGACGCGGAGCGGCGGGCGCCGGACGCGGCGGCTCCGGCCGCGCGGCAGGGCGCGGCGGCGCGGCGAGATTGCTCAAGCGCGCCATGAGATCGGACGAGGCAAGCTTGGTGTCGGCCACGGGCTCGGGCATGGGCGCGGCGTGACCGGGCGCCGGCATGCGGGTCGGCGCGAGCGGCACGGCCTCGGCCTCGTCGACGACGGTCGTTCCGTTGGCGCCGCGCGCGACTCCAAAAATATTCGGGCGCGGACGCTCAGGCGCCTCCTCGGGCCGCTCCGGCGCAGGCATGGCCGCGCGCGGCTCGGCGGGCCGCTGATCGCGGCCCGGCATGTCGACGCCGGGCTTCGGCGGATAGGGAATGCGTGGCCCCGGCGCGCGTTGCGCAGCCTCGGCCCCTTCAGGCGCCGGCTGCCGACGCGCAACCGGGCGCGGTCCCATTCCATCCGCCATGCGACGAAGCTGGCGGACAGCTGCGGCCAAGCCGATCAATACCAGGCCACCGATCAGCGCGACGGTGCCGGCGACGATGAGCGTGTTACCGAAACTGAATTCATGGATCGGAATACCGAAGCCGATGGCGAAAATGCCGATCGCTCCCACAATCACGCCAAGCGCCAACAAGAACGCGTACATGGCCGTCCCCTACTCGACTACCCACTGGCCCTGGCGACGAGGAATACCAGACAATTCATCCCGGCGCACCCGCCCCTCAGCTTGCCCGCATCGTAAAGGACACTCCGTCTAAACTTAATTAACGCGGTTAACGAAGAGCTACGGCGCCCTATTTTACTACCAATTCCTGTAAAATGAACCATCACGGCCGGCGTTTGCGATCGGGTGCGACGATTGAACCCTCCGGGTTCCCGACAGTTGTCCCCCCATGGCGGCGACCCCACCTAGTCCGGCGCGGACTGACGCGAACGCGATCGTCCGCCGAACCCGGCCGCCATGGCCGACGCAAGGAGAAAAACCATGTCGTTTACCCTGCCCGACCTTCCCTATCCGCACGAGGCGCTCGCTCCCTACATGTCGCGCGAGACGCTCGAATATCACCACGACAAGCATCACCTGGCTTACGTCAAC
>Ga0137388_10001414_pt1 | contig 14524 bp, 16 predicted proteins | sample 15con2h14AmetaG_FD_104644 | JGI IMG/M metagenome (GOLD analysis project Ga0137388, IMG submission 104644) | Vadose zone soil microbial communities from Angelo Coast Range Reserve, California, USA - 15con2h1.4A metaG | ecosystem: Environmental > Terrestrial > Soil > Vadose zone > Saprolite...
ACAAAACACAGCAACAGAGTTAATAGGATCGTTCTTGTTTTCATGTTCTCTCCCGATTGAGAAGTGGATTAGGGGCCAGGTTGGTGGGGGCATTGTAGAACCGAGTGGCGCTCTATTGCAACGGCTGAAGCAATGGGCCGAGGGATAAGGAGGCGAAGAAAAGATTACTCGAACGTTCAGCTTCGCCTGGACACCTCCGCAAACTCTGAGGCCCTCTGCTGCCCAACGGCTGAGGGCCTTACCCTCAGGGTCGACAGCATTACTTCTGAGTTCCACGTCAGAACGAAGCCGCCCGGCGGCGGACGCTACGCGTGAGGCGCTGCCGTTCCTCATCGGAGCACATCTACGCTTGGCCAATTACAGAATCGGAGGGCGAGTCGCTTGACCGAAGTCCTTTCGAGGCATAGAGTTTCCCAAACCTTTGCATAGCTTCAGCCAGCCACACTTGGTCATAAAACCTTCCGGCCGGGGCGGTCTGACACCGAGGTGAAGATTGGCCAACGAAACAGCCACTACTGCCGTGCCTATCGACACCAGAACCATTCAGAAACTGAAGATCAGACTTCTTCCCTTTCTCTTCGTTCTTTACGTCGTGGCCTTTCTCGACCGCATCAACATTGGGTTTGCCGCCTTGACGATGAACAAGGAACTGGCTATCACCAGCCAGCAGTTTGGGCTCATAGCCGGGATTTTCTTCATCGGCTATGTCATCTTTGAAGTCCCCAGCAATCTTTTGCTGCACAGGATCGGGGCACGAATCTGGATCGCTCGCATTTTGCTTAGCTGGGGCATTGTGGCCATGCTAACCGGTTTCGTGCAAAGCGTCGCTCAGTTTTACGTTGTTCGTTTTATGCTCGGAGTGGCCGAAGCTGGGTTTTTTCCTGGAATCGTTCTGTACTTGACGTATTGGTTTCGTCAACGAGAGCAAGCGCACGCAATCGCCCTTTTCATGACCGCTTTGCCGGTTGCCAGTATCTTGGGCGCTCCGGTTTCGGGTGTGATTTTGGACCACGCACATTGGTTAGGGGTCAGCAGTTGGCGGTGGCTGCTGATTGTGGAGGGACTTCCAGCGATCGGTTGCGCAGTTCTCACCTACTTCCTGCTTCCCGACCGTCCTGCGGACGCTAGATTTCTAACGCAGAACGAAAAGGAGTGGATCACGACCGAGTTGAGGCGCGAAGAACTGCAGAAATTGCAAAGCCACCACATGTCGGCGGCACAAGCGCTGACGAACAGACGAGTGTGGCAGCTAGGCTTGACTGCTCTTGCTTGGGACATCGGGCTTTATTGGATGAGCTTCTGGATGCCGCAAGTGCTGAAGTCGCTTTCGAGCTTGTATTCCAACACGCTGGTGGGTTTTCTTGTGGTCATTCCCCAGCTTGTGGGCTTGGTGGGGATGGTGCTTGTTTCTCGCAGCTCCGATCGCAACCTGGAACGGCGATTTCACACGGCGATTCCTGCCATTGTTGGGGGAACCGCTCTGCTGTTACTGACCTCGACTCGTTCTTCTATTGCCTCGATCGTTCTTTTGTCAATGATGGCTGCGGGCATCTACAGCTTCATTGCTCCCTTCTTCACCATTCCCAGTGAATTCCTTTCGGGATATTCAGCCGCTTCCGGCATTGCCCTCATCAACTCCGTCGCGAACATCGGCGCTTTTGTTGGGCCTTACGCCATCGGTGCGATCACTGGCAAAACAAGAAGCCTCAGTGGAGGCATGGCTTTCGGCGGGGTGTCGTTGCTCGTATCAGCCACGCTCGCGCTGCTCCTGCCAAGGAAAGCACGGGCGCTGGCAAAGGGCTGATCGGTGGCCGGTGGTCGGTAATCCGGAAACTTCCAGAAACGGGGTTTTGGGAAGTTAGCTGTTTAAAGCCATTTCGGGGCCTGCCTCGGTGGTTGCCCAAAAACCCTTCCTCCCGGTTGGCCGCAAATAGCTGATTCTATAGCGGGTGAGATTTACGAATATCGCTGCCCACAAACAGATGTATTTGGGCGGCTTTAGGGTCCACAGCCTAAATGTCATAAGATCGTCTTCCATACGTCGCGTTCCGGCGCGCTGGGAGTTAAATCTTATACCGCCCAGACTCTTCCTGACCGACCGGACTGTTTCTCAGCAAAGCGAGGATTGTGTGCAATAGCAGTGCAATTGACGCTTCAACTCGCGAATCTGCTGAGACTTACAGGCGAGAAACGGGTCGGAGAACCGGCGTTCATCGGGCGCACTCGTCGAAGTGACCCCGATTCTGCGTCGGCGACGGAGAGTCACATGACGTCGTTCGGAACGAGACGCAGTATTTGCAGTAGTAGGGCCTGTTTGACCTCTGTCAGGTATCGAGGCGCCTCTCCAAGAGAAAGATGAAAACCGATAGGAGAGGACCGAAGGTTCCGAGAAAAATATCCTGCACGAGGAAGCGCCGTCTATCTTTTGCTCTTGATACCCATGCGCGCCACTCGCCGATCGTGCCCACGACTACCCAATCTTCCGGGCCTATGTTTTTCCCGGTATTGGTCGGCCAATCTACGTACATGAGAACGACCGGCGTTGAGGGTGAGGTCCATTCCGTGAGCATCGGGCCTTCGGGCGGTGTTCTCGTTGAGAGACTGGCCTGCATTCGAGCGATAACTTTAGGTTCCCTGCTCGTCCGAAATGTCGCGCTGGAGTAACTATAGAATAGTTCTAGGGTCGGCTTCCAAGCCTTGTCTCCGGGGCGCATCGGGACGCTGGCGTCCGCAGCGTAGGATTTCTCGAATCGACCTTCCGACCTTTCTGACCAAGATAAACCTGTCACATCATCCCACACACCGTACCTGTCGGCGATTATGAAACCGATGTAGAGAAACGGAAGAATGAGGAGAATGGCCGTTAGGGTGCGCTTTGCCTTCTTGTATTTAGCCTTGGTGTCCTCTGCGTTTTTCAAGCTCTTACCGATGGGAACTTGCAGTTTAGCCGCCTCCTCTTCGGAAGCGGGTAGCAGCCTGAAATGCTCCCTAGCAACTGAGTTCTCCAGTTTGAAGACACCACAGATCTGTTCACCCGAAGAGCGGATTGTGACTTTCACCAGGTACCGTCCCTTCGGCAATTTGAACTCCGGATTACGCCATCCTTTCTGAGGCAGGTACGACTCATTTGACCACCCATAGCAATCGTCGTCATTGTCGAACCTGGCGGCGACGTCGACCAGCTCTGGTGTTCCCGGAAAGCAGTCGCGCCGAAACGCAGCGTTGTACTTCGCTGGATCAAAGACCTGTGCGACTGCCGCGCCCGGCAACGCCTGATATGAAAAAGGTTCATCGGAGCCGGCCCACCTGACTGGCATCGCTCTGGAGAAGAGCGGTGCACCGTCGTCTGGGTGGTGAAATTGAATGTCGCCGGTGCACTGGTACGCCGCCGACCGGCCTAACCAGCTAAACAGTTTCGGCATCGGCTTGTTTGTTACATAGACCCGTACGAATATCGACCGGCTGACGGGCGCGTTCTGATGCAATCGGTCGAGGGGCGGACTCTCGATCGTCAGCTGGAGCTTTGGCTTCTTCTGATATTCAATGGCAAAGCTGGCGAGAATCGAGAGTGCTGCACCAAAAAAAGCGCCGAGAGCCGTCAGAAGAATCTGCACCAGAAGCATCGCTGCCTCAACTCAACTCGGGTCGGGTATGGGAAAGCCGACCGACTCTTGGTTAGGGCGACCGCCTGAACCCCCATGGTCGGCAGGGTAGCGCGGGTCTTCGATGGTGTCCAGCGGTGTGCTTAATGCGCGGTGTCCACGCTGGGGCGGGCGGTTGGTGTCCAGTGGGTGTGGCTGGTGGGTAGTGTCCTAATTTGGTTTTTCGCCTTATTTGTTGTCGTCAACAGTGTTGTAGCTTATGCAGCGGTCCCATGTATCCTTGCTGACGTTCTTCCCGGAGTTGGCAGCGATAAATATGCTACAGAACGTCGTCCAGTGTGAGTTTCCGGCAGCGTCGTTGTATGTAAATTTTCCGTGCAGCGCAAGGTAGATTTCCCCCCGACTCCACTGATCTTGCAACGGCTGATCCCAGGTCAATGGTTCTGGGACATTGCGGCCAACTGGCGTGCTAGCTATGACAACCCGCGGGAGAGGAACCGGATCGCCGGGATAAATGACCCCCGTCGTAAACTTGCTCCACGCAGGGATGGGTTCCCCCGCTGGCAACGACGATGGTTCGACTCTGGTGTATTCGCTAAGGTCAATCGTTGTAGCTATCGGTACGGGCCGAACGAATATCCAGCCTTTAACATCCTTGGCGACTGTCTTCCCAATATCAATCGCGAAGATTGGAGCCGGAACCTTAGCGTTAAGCGAGGGTGGCTGGAACATGGTGAACTTCACTGCCAGCCAAGCTCTTTGGTCTATCCGCATCTCGTCGAGCTGCGATCTGTAGATGCAGACCTGAAGTATCGTGGCAGCCGCGATGACTGCTGTAAAGATCGCCATGAGTGCGTTAGCGTTAGCCTTTATCCACTCGGTGATCGTTGTTTTGGGCGGCATTGGACACCTCTGGAAAGCAGTTCTACCAGACCGGTGTCCGCGTGGCTAGCGGGTGGAGCGGGTGAGGATGCGGAGCGGGGGCGTCGTCATTGTTTTTGTGGCAGAGGGTTTCCACTTTCGTCGTAGAGGGACGGGTAAAGGCGGTGGCGTTCCTGAGCTTCTCGCAAGTCTTCTGTGGCGCACGAGTTTTCGTTTAACCGTGCGTTTTTCCAGTTGTATTCGGTTGTAAGCAGCAGGCAGCTGTGGCCTGTAGCAGTGTCTAGCCTCCAGGTCTGCGAACCGTCTCGATGCAGTTGGTAGCGGCCGACTTGCTTTGCCTGTGCGGCGGCCGCCTTCAGTTGGTCGTACTCAGCCTTGGAGATGACGACGTCTTTGGACTTATCTGCGATCTGGAAGTCGTCGCAGCCGCCTAGAGTGGATGCGGCAACTAGGGCCAGCGTGAGCAGGGGCGTGGTTTTCACGGTTGGTCTCCCTGGAATCCCACTGTACTTTTTTCTTGGGGCTGGTGTCCAATACTTGGCTAGCGGGTGTAGCGAGTGCGGCCGCGCGCGGCGGGCTTCACCGCGTGTATCTAGTCACCGTACCCGAACCCTTCGGCTGCAAGCCTGAATGTGTGCAAAGCGTGTGCAACCGCGATTTCAAATTCCGTGTATGCAGTGACTTACGGATGAGAAAAGGAGTGGGCAACCGCCGTTCATCGCCAACGGATTTATTTCGGTTCGCGGGTCTCGCAGCATAGCTCAAACTTCGGCTAAACTGAGTTCCGAAAACTGCCTCACATCTTTTTGTCAGAAAACGAGAAGTTGAGGTTTGCAGGAGAAGACCAAGATGGCTTATCCAAACAAGGACTTGTCAGCACTCCTTGAGGGGCTTGACCTGGGATCTTCTGTTGCGGAATCGGATACACTTCTCGAAGCCGCGAGAATCGAGACCTCCGCATTCTCTGATCTCCTGAATGACCGTGTTGACCTAGTTCCTGGAACAAAAGGCTCTGGTAAGAGCGCGCTTTTCCGAATCTTCGTGGATTTCCTACCCGAAATTCTGTTGCGCCAGCGAAAGGTAGTCGTTGCCCATGGCGTCCAAGCACCTGGCGACCCCGTATTCCATGCCTTCACGGATCGATTCTCGAAGCTTTCGGAAGAGGAGTTTGTTAGCTTCTGGTGCATCTATCTCGTGTCGCTTGCACACGAGCAGTTCATAAAGGGCCAGCGGTACCGCGAGTATCTAGGCCACGCTAATTCAGAGATGCAATCCTTTCTGAGGGCCTGCGCGACTGCGAAGATTCCCGACATTCAAGCCAAGAAATCTTTGAAGGACATTCTTGAATGGTCGTTGCACGTCCTCGCGTCTTGGCGCCCAAAGTTGACGTTTAAGCCTCCGGATGCCAGCGGCGAACTCGAATTGGACCTGTTCGGAACAAAGAAAGAAGACCGTTCGGAGAAGGCAGAAGAATCGTCCGAACATTCGCTCCCGCATTATGTAAATGACGTCAAACAGAGCTTGGAGGCCGTCCTGGTGGCGAGTCGATTGTCGCTATGGCTCATGGTCGATCGGCTTGATGAAATATTCCCGCGCCGCTCGGATGTGGAAAGGACGGCGCTGCGTGGGATTCTTCGTGCTATGCGCTATTTCGCTTCTGCCAACATCAGAGTCAAGGTATTTCTGCGCGACGACATGCTGGAGCAAGTAGTTAAGACCGACGCCGGCTTCACTGCCCTCACCCATCTGACGGTGCGGCAGGCAGATACACTTCGTTGGACACAAGATCAAATCCTGGCAATGGTTGTTAAACGATTCTTTGCTAATGACGGCCTCGTCAACTATCTTGAGATAAATCGCGACCAGTTAGAAGCGAGTCCTTCCTACCGCACGAAATGCTTTGACAAAATATTTCCGTCTACTGTTTTCAAAGGGACCAACCAAAGCCCTACAATCCGTTGGATCTACAATCGGTGCGCTGATGGGCGCGGAGTGGTCACTCCGCGCGATGTACTCGACCTGTTGATCCGCGCAAAGCAAAGGCAGCAGGACGTTTACGCAGCGGATCCTGAAGGCACGTCGGACTGGGTCATTGGTGCCGCAGCGATTCGGTACGGATTTGAGGAACTGTCCAAACGTAAACGCCAGACGTACCTTCAAGCCGAATTTCCACATCTTTGGAGAAACATTGAAAAGTTCTCAGGAGGCAAGACTGACTACAACGAATCTGCGCTTCAGAGCCTTCTTGGTTTAGGGTGGAAACTCTCTGTTGAAAACCTTATTGACATCGGCTTCCTCTCAAGACGCACGAGAAAAACCGAAGCTGTGTATTCGATCCCATTTCTATACAGATATGGAATGAATCTCACTCAAGGAATGGCATGACACGCGTGTCTCTGTGCCGGGATTGTCCGTGACGCCTCCCTAGACGGCGCCGCGAGGGCGTCAGTCGGCTTCGTAGCCTGGCGAAGTGTGCAAGAGTCATGCAATCGAGGGTTAAAATCGCGCCGATTCTATGAGATGCGCGCGAGCATCGGTCGCAGAGCCCTGTGTTCAGGAGGTCTTCCGCTTCTTGCGGCGCCGTCTCTTGCATTTGGCGAAGGCTATCAGGGGTTGCCCAATAAACCGTGCTTTCGCCTGTAACACACTGGCTTCCGCGGGCTTAAGGGAGAAAAGAGAGTTCGACTGTGAATCATATGTTTTTGGGCAACGCAGGAAGGAGGAGGGAGCTGCCGCGGGCCAGATCACACCGAGTCCACTACCGAGTGATTCGTCGCCCCGTCTTCGTTCATTGATCAATCTCGTCATCAATAACCTCGTGGACCAGGAGACGTAACTCAGTAGGGGTCTGATTTGTAAGCGCTGTCTCTAACCTCGCGCGAATAACATTTTTGAGTCTGCTCACAAACATAAAATCGAACTCGATTCCGCCCGCACGATTCAGGCGCTCCAAATAAGTGTCTACTTCGCGCACCCCCAATTCGATAATTTCCTTGCGTCGACGTTGGCCCTCGACCGTGTTGCGGATCGGAGCGATCGCGGCCATCGCCGCGCAGCGCAATTCCTCTTCTGGAGCATGCGGAGCGATGGAAGATAAGGCTCTGCGTGCCGCCGTTACCGCTTCATCTTCATGCACCTTCGTCGCATCCCACATGCCCCAAATCTCTCGACGGGCTGAATCGACAATGCGTTCACGCCTTCGACGATCATCCTCTTCCGCGATAACTGAAGCAGTGAATCGCTCACAGACTGCCTTGATGATGGGAAGTGCCGACTCTGGATCTTCAACGTTCGCCCGCTGCAGCTCGACTTCCAACGCGTCGGCGAGCGCGCGGTGCTTCTCAAAAGAAAGGTTAGCGGGGGCAGTGATACTCAACGCGACCTGAACCTGTTGGCGCAGCCTGGCGCGGCGCTGTTGAGCTGACGCCTCTTGTTGAAGCCGTTCCTGGCGCAACTGGTCGGCCCGCGCCTGCTCGAGGCGTGCTTCTCGCTCAACATCCTGCGCGCGCTTTTCTGCTGCACGCTGCTCTTCCTCCTCTGCATTTTCTCTTCGCACCCGCTCGAGCTCGCGCTGCGCTCGGAGCTCTTCGCCTTCAAGATTCAAAAACTCGATACGTTCTCGGCGCATCTGAAGCATGGTCGAGGGTGCCGAGACTGAAGAGGTGCGGGTCCGGCCATTCGAGGCGCGGACCGACTGCACCGATTCGGCAAGGATGCGCAGATGACGCCCCGGAGTAAGAAAACCATCCAGCTCGCCTTTGCGATACATTGCTTTCACGGTTGGGATCGAAACCCCGAGCCGGTGGGAAGCCTCAGCAACCGAGTACGATTCAGGGGCCATCGGTTCAACTCCCCAAAAAATCGATAAAAATCATGAAAAACTGACTGCTAAAGGGCCTCCTATACTCAGGAAACCCTGAAGAACCGGCAACAAGAACCGCAGAAAACCGTGAAAAAAATCAGGAAAAATCGAATCCTCCACCCTGAGCGGCGCCGGCGCAGCAGCACGAGCAATAAGATTCCAACTCCGATGCCGACGACATATTTGTTCGGAAACCCGAGTGGAGACTGATCCCACCACCCGGCACTGAGGCAAACTCGCCCGGCAGCGCAAGACACGATCTGTGAGCGCGCGTCAGCCGGTTTGGGCCAGCGGAGACCGCACACGGCTGACGCTACACTTCCCGCTCATCCTCGCCGTCATCCTCGTCTTCGTCGTCACCACCCGCGACGATGTCGGCCACCTGATCTAATTGGTCCCGAAGGTCCTCGTTCTCGGCCCTCAGGTCCTCATTTTCCGCTGTGAGTTCTTCCAACTGCTCAGCCACCGATTTCTTCGCCATATCAACCTTCCTTTCTTGAATCTCCAGGCACACCCGGCGCGGATAACGCCCCCCCGGATTGGTGAGCGTGATTTTCTTTCTCTCGACCCAGTCATCCACAGACTCATCCTGGATAGCCTGCGCCGTGTCGGGATCCTGCAGCACGTTCAACACAAAACGCGCCGCCCGGTCCTTACTGGTCTGCGCCTGGTCGCGAGTAAGAATCTTCTCCACGGGTGGCAGAATCGGATGAGGTCGTGGCTCCCTTCAAGACGAATAAATCGCGGACGGCTTTTTTTGCGTTGCAAACTCTATTGAGTTTGTACGCGGCTTGTTCGCTCCCTCTGAAACCGGGCGCGTACCGCACTGCGCAGCCGAGTCTGCTCGGTTTGCGGCACGTGGTGTTGCACGTATATCTGCTGCCAAGATTTTCCTTGTTTTCTCATTTCGGCTGCTCGAGTTACTACCTCTTTGCACGGGCGTCCCATAGGAAGTTGAAGGGTGTGGCTTAGTTCGCGGGTCAGGTCCCTGATGAGATTTTTCCTGAATGCACGCGGATTTTTCTTAATCTCTGGCGCACAGCTAAGTAGCGCCTGACAGACGAATTCTGAAACGAGAGCTTGGCGTTGGCGAGACCTCTCCATATTCGGACGTGGGATCGGCATGGGGGCGGGACAATCCTTCATTCAGATACCTCAACAACCACGCCTACTTGCCAAAGCCGATCCACTAACTGCGGAACCGACCAACCCACCCTCGCCTTTGGGTTTTCGAGTGCCCGTCGCAGTTGCTCAAGAGTGCTCTTAGCGAAGCCATTTGGGTCAGTGACAACCCCGCCGCCGACTGCTACAGGAGGTTCCTTAAGGTTGCAACTCACTACCCGGATTCTTCTGTGGTTGCTCTCCCCCGCTGCGAAGGTGGCCACGCCTCTCTCGAAGATGGCCATATCTCCTTTTTTGGCCATCTTTGGTGAACTAGTTGATTCAATTGACGTTGAATCAGTAGTTTGCTCGAAGGTGGCCAAATCTCTGGGATTGGTCATCTTCGGGGGAAGCTTCCACACCCAGGTACTGCCGGGTCCGAATCCCTGGCGCTCTGCCTTAATTCCGACGATTGTTTTAGCCCGCCTCAAAGTCCTGTCTGCGAAACCAGCGGCCTGCCCTTTTCGTAGCACGTCCTTCGCTGACAGCGGCCCATCCTCCAAAACGGAACGCAGAAACTCCCCAGCTTCGTCCAGACTTGTGCGCCCGTCCTCACCCCCTGGCAGCGCCAACAGAGCGGCCGCCTCGTGCGTGGATTCCCCCGACCAACGGACGTAGATAGATCCACTAGTGTGCGGTTCAATCGAGTAGCGTAGTGAGGAACAGCTCGGTCCGAGATTGGCCTTTGTGACAGCGAGGATGCGCGACTGGCCGGAAGCATCGTCTGGATCTCGCGCGACAAGTAGGCCACTTCGCGCAGCCCCGATGATTCCGATACTCCCGCCCCCACGATAAAGGGGGTTACCCTCCGCATTCTTGTTCAGGTGTCGTACGACCAACACAGCAGCGCTGGTGCGTTCCGCTGTGATTGCGAGAGGTGCTAGGGCCCTGCGAACGTCCTGGTCGCGAAAACTGTTTGTTTCAGATGCCAAGAACGCCATGAGAGGATCGACGATGATAAGTCTTGCTTTGATGGATTCCGCAGCATGCTCGATTGCCGCGAGGTCACCCGGTATTTCCGGCTGGCGGTCCCCCTCAGAGCTGCGGAGCGTTTTCAGAATTCGCACTCGCTTCAAGTCAGCGCCCATGGCCAATAGCCTCGGCACGATCGTATCGGCCGAGCCATCCTCTGCATTTAAGACTAGCACTCCGCCTTCGATGCCGATCGATCCGTCCGGCATCGGCCTTCCTTTCGTGATGCGCGCACCGATGTCTAAAGCCGTAGCCGACTTCCCAAGTCCTGGGTCGCCGTCCAACACCGTAATTTTCCCGAGAGGGATGCGGCTAGGCCAAAGCCACTTAACATCCTCGGCCAGGACGTCAGATGCCAAAACACCAAACACGCTGTCAGATGTTGATGCGCTCAAGGAAATACTTAAGGCGTGCGCGTGCTTTACTATTTCGTTGGCATTAGCGTGGGGTTCTAAGGCCGCGCGCGTCAGGGATTCGCCAGCATATGCGGCATTCCGAAGAATAGCTGCATCACGAATTATTTTCGCCCAGTGAGTGACTGGTGCCCTTTGATGAACAAGATCACTCAGCGACGCAATGTAGGCCACGCCACCAGCACCGATTACTTCGGAGTCGTGAGCAAGCGCATCCCAGAGAGTGTGCGTCTCGACAGGTTTTCCGCTCACTGCCAGGCTCTGCATTGCAGAAAAAATTCTGCGGTGCGCCGAAACAAAAAAGTCGGAACCCGACAATATCGACTCCACATTTCGCAGAGCGGAGTTGTCCACGAGCACTGCACCCAGAAGTGCACGTTCAGTGTCCGGGCGCTGCGGAAGCGTCCCCGCCATGATAGGGGGCGTGTTCATTGCCCGAGCCGTTGCAAACCCTCACAATTCAAGGTCAAGACGCAGCGGCAGCGGTCTCTCGATTGCTGCCAGCCGATTTACCCGCCTTCTGGCTCTTGTGCGTCTTGGCAACACGGCCGCCGTGGTCACGCTTAGAGAACCGCTCAAGTTCGCTCCGCGAGATCAGCACGCGCCTACCAAACCGACGCGCCGCAATTTCGCCCTCCGCGATGTAGTAGTCCAGCAATCGGATGCTGACGTTCAGAATCTTCGCGGCTTCTCCGCGCTCAAATAATAGTTGCTCCACGCTGCTACCTCCTGTCTGTACTTGCGCGGACATCTTGACAACGCGCTTTATAACATGTCAAGGTAATACAGAAAGTTAGACAAATTATAAAATGCGGCCAGGCCCAAAACCGATCGATCTAGATTCGCTCCAAACGGAAGCGATGAACTGGGCAAAAGTGTTGTTCGTTCTACGGGATGGGCAAGTAGCTTTGGTTGAAGCGGTGAAGTGGGGACCGTGGCAAAATGTTCGGTCCGGCCCGACAAAACTCAGCGATCAAATTGTCAAACAGTTGAAGGGTACACCGTGGGAGAACGCCGAGGAGCTAAGAGTGACGAACAGGCAGCGGCGAACCGGAAGGGTGTTGGACGCGAAAACCGTCCCAAAAAGCATACCTAACTTAGATGAGAAAGCGAAAGACAAATACGAATACGTTCAGGTTCGGTCAAAACCTGCTTCCCCGGAAATCTGGGAGTCGCTAAACAATTCCAACTCGGTCGCCAGGATGCGCCGTGCTCTTCGCTCCCTAGAAAAATATCTAAACCGGAACTGGGATGGATGGATCGGAAGAGAATTCCCTCAAGACCTCCAACGCTACGCGACAGGTCTTCTCGCCGCGAAGAAACTGGACAACTACCCGGACGCAAAACAGAAAAAACGCCCGAGTAGTGACGACAAGCGAGTCATATTCTTCTCGAAGGTTCTCGCTGGTCTGAGGCTCAGCCTCTCGCCAACATACGCGACAAAGAAGCTGAGTCATTGCAGGTGGGAGAAGGATTGGGCTACAAACCCGTACAAAGAATATGTCGAAAGGATTCGGTCACAGAGAGGACACAAGCAATGACACAGAAAAACGTTCCCGGCTCAGGCGATACTCAGTCCGTCCGTCGTCGGAAGCGCGGCGATGCCCGCGTTTGGCGGAGAGGCCGGATTTGGTGGATTCAATACTACTCGAACGGCATCCAGCATCGTGAGAGTTCGCATTCAGAAGAGAGCGACGATGCCGAACGCCTTCTCTCGAAACGACGTGCGGAAATCGACACAGATACATTCGTCGGTCCCGCCGCACGCCGTCTAAGGTTCGAGCAGATGCGCGATGCACTCTACGCCGATTACAAGGCCAACCGGCGCAAGTGGCTTCGGGCCAGCAAGGATGGCAAGCCCTATATTTGTGGAGTATCCCATCTCGATGATTCTTTCTCGCGGCAGCGTGCCTTGACGATCACCACGAGTCGTATACGCGAATTCATCGTCAAGCGCCAGGCGGACGGCGCATCGAACGGGACGATAAATCGTGAACTAGCCTTACTGCGCCGAATGTTCAATCTCGCCGTGGAGGATGGCGCGCTCAGAACCACTCCGCATTTCCCAATGCTGAAAGAGGCCCCGCCACGCAGGGGCTTCTTCGAGTACAGAGAGTTTCAAAGACTGCGGCAAGAGCTACCCGAATACCTACGCCCAGTAGCGACGATGGGTTATTACACGGGGATGCGTCGCGGCGAAATTCTCAAAATCCGTTGGGATAGCGTGGACCTTCAAGCCGGAGAAATCCGGCTCAACGCCGGCGAGACGAAAAACGACGAGCCGCGTTCGATCCCCCTCCTCAGCGAACTACGGGAGATGTTGAAAATTGAGCGGGAGAAAAACCCTGATGCGGAGTTTGTTTTCGTTCGCAGCCGACAGCCGATCGCCAGCTTCTACAAAGCCTGGAAGTCAGCGTGCGCCCGAGCCAAACTCCCTGGGCTTCTCTTTCACGACTTCCGACGAACGGGAGTCCGCAACCTCGTGCGCGCCGGAGTACCTGAACGTGTCGCGATGGCCATCAGCGGCCATAAGACTCAGGCTGTGTTCAAACGCTATAACATCGTCTCCGGCCGTGATCTGAAAGATGCGGCCACAAAGCTAGAATCCTACCTAGGAAAACAGAGAGCAACGAAACGCGTAGCCGGACGACGGCACCAGAATGGGGACAATTCAGGGACAATCGGCGAGTCTGCGCCTTTGGCCGGAAAACAGGCCCGCGTTAACTAATTAGATTTACGCGAGATAGTGGAGCCGAGAGTGGGAGTTGAACCCACGACCTGCCGATTACGAATCGGCTGCTCTACCACTGAGCTACCTCGGCTCGTGTAACGACAATAGCATCCGCAGAAAAAACCTGTCAATTCACGGCGGGAGTTGGCGTTCTTTTACCGGGAAAAGGGATACATCGCCCAACCGATTCCCACCCCTATGAGCAGGAAGAGGAACAACGACCAAAGGATGTACTTCACGCGATCGGCCGTCCGGCGGCGGCTCAAGAATCCAAACGCCACGGAGATGATCAGGGCAAAGAGTGCCATCGCCTGGAAATGGCCAAGGTGAAGCCCCATCGGCGCGCTCACGCCTTTCGACCTCGCGCCGCCTCATAGGCATGCAGCGCAGCAAGCAGGTTTAAGACGCCGGCCGCGGCTATAAACCGTGTCCCGTAGTCTCCGCCGGCGTGGGCGACGTCCGGTCCCTGTGTTTCAAGCGACTTGGCCACGGCGTAAAAAAATCCCGTGCCGAGATCGGCGGCGTATCCCAGTGAATCGAAGGCGTCGTTTCCAGTCGAATTGAAAACATTCCCGCGCATTCCCGCTCCAAGGAAAACCAGGGCGCCCACGGTCAGAAAACATGCGGCCGCGCGGCCCCACATCTTCTGCAGCGCATGCCCGAGCCCGGGCACGAGCCATCCCGCGACGCCGATGGCCAGAGCCTGCATCTCGCGCTTCGAATCGTGTTGTGCTTCCGTTTTGAGCCTCGTTTCGTCCGCCATCAGTCGTCCTGTCCGCTGAAACTAGGCCAGCAGCGCAAGAATCTCTTGCTGTACGGCTCCCGTCACGCGCGCTTCTCTTTCGCCGATGTACACGTTCACTTCGCTGCGAACCCCAAACTCGGGAAGATAGATTCCCGG
>Ga0137388_10001415_pt1 | contig 14524 bp, 19 predicted proteins | sample 15con2h14AmetaG_FD_104644 | JGI IMG/M metagenome (GOLD analysis project Ga0137388, IMG submission 104644) | Vadose zone soil microbial communities from Angelo Coast Range Reserve, California, USA - 15con2h1.4A metaG | ecosystem: Environmental > Terrestrial > Soil > Vadose zone > Saprolite...
CCCGTCGTTTCCCAAGCGCTGGCGACTCGCCATGGCGGTCCAGTTCTCAACAACCGACAAGCGCTACGAGTGGCTCAACACAGCATTCGGTTTCTGGGAAGGTCAGTTCGACGAAGAGAAAGGCACAGCTAGCTACAAAGGCTACGTACGCAGATACGACTAATCTCGCATCGAAGTACGTGGCTTTCCCCCTTTTTTGTTGGATTCCGCTAAGGGTTCTTCACTAGTGACCAGGCACATGCAGCTCATAAACCCCAAATTTATGTCTACGAAGGAAAGTCTCAGCTCGAGAAACTATAACAAGAAAAGGGGGTTTCTTCGGATTCACGAGCTCTGTCCTATTGCAGTATGAACAGCGTGAATCCACTGACTTTTTCGTTGAAGTTGATCCCTGCTCCTAGCACAGTCAGCTCTATTCCTTCATGCCACCCGCCGGGCGGGTTTCCGAGTTCACAGCCCACTTTGAGGACAGCGTTGAACACGGGCGTGTCGTGAACTTTCAGTGTGACCTGTATCAGGGCTAGCCCGCCTTCAAAGTTCGATGGTAGTCCTTGAGCAGACCCGCTTCCGAAGGAGTGGAACGCGAGCAGCTTGGTCGCTTCCCATGTGCCCGATGCGCGTATGGTCCCGTCGGCCATTTTATGGACGAATGTGCCGCCCCCTGTCGCTGTCATTGAGCGAATGTCGAAGGTGCCCATTCCCGCGACCGCCACCATGTCACCGTTCGGCGCGCTTGATACATCAGGGCAAGCATTCGGGGCAAGGCTGCAGAGGGGATCGACACCTAACAGATACTGGTAGGTCTTGTGGCCACTATCAGCGAAAACCGACGCCGGTAGAAACCCCGTCAGCAAAAGAGCCGATAGCAATAGGAGAACGCCTTTAGTTATTTTCATCTTCCACCTTTCAGACCGAGTGTCGAACCGGACTTAAGCTATTGCCCAAATCGGGTATCTTAGTAAGTCTGCGTATTGCCAAAGCCGACCTAGGATTGACCTTCATGCGAACTGCTCATGTTACGGTTCGAAAACTACACCTAATCTACACTTGATCTCGCTAAACCCGTAAAGTATCCGGTTCGGAAACCTACCTACAATAGATCCGGGAGGTGAATTGTAAGAATGAAAACTCTCACTATGGCGATCTTCTCGGCGCTTGTTATCGCACTGGTCCTCCCAGTAACGTCCGCTTTTGCAGCCACGCCCGGCTTCGGTAACTTGTACTACAATGGGACCATAGTCCGAACTGTGGTTCCCCCAGCGGCTTTTCCAAATGAAGGCCGGGACAATTTCTACAAGGTAACAAACGGTGCCGCAGGCCAGCTAGGGATTGTGGCCGTTGCTCCTGGAAGTTCAGCCTATCACGGTGGTCATTGGAAGGTATTCACTGTAACCTTCAACTCAGAACTCACACCCGTGCTGCTGACCTCGGAGCAGGCAGTTCTCTCAGCCCAGAACGCCGGAATGGTCACTGTGACTCGAAATGCTGCTGCCGACTTTCTCTGCCCGGTCCAACCATAACATCGAGTCGAATAGCTTCAGCCCCGGCCCGGAAATACCGGGGCATTCCCACTTTTTTCTGGCTCGACAGAGTAGAAAGTCCAAAACCGCTGGGGAAGGAATATATTGAATGCTGGCGTTGGTGGTCATTATGGGAAAGATGAGTACCTGCCCATGCGGTTGGACGATAATATCACCGCAGGGCGAGGGAGATGTGAAAAAGCATATGATGATCCACTTGCGCGATGCTCATCCCGGCGCTGCGATGAGCGAAGACGAGATTGGAAAGACAATCAAGACCGTGTAGACTAGGCGTCCGAAGTAGTCTGGCGATTACGACTCAGCAACCTCTTCTTTCATGATGCTGTCAATCCAGTTGGGGCCTTGAGGCTCTATCATTTCTTTGAGAATGTAGAGTGAGCACGACCTCACCCCTTCCATCTTGAGAGAGTTCAACGCGGCCTCCTCGGGTTCACCGAGATTGAATCCGAAGAGGTTTGCGAGGAGAATTCCCCTTCGGGATTCTCTCATTAGCCAGAGCTTCTCTCCATGCAGCTTCTCCAGTTGCTTTGCCAGAATAGACTCTTTTTCTTCCTGGGCAGTAACTTCCAGCTCGTAGAAGATGAGCCCCTGTTGCTTGCCGGGGTCAATCATAGCCCGTATGAGCATCGCGCCCGAATTCAGCAATTTTCTGATTCGATACTCAGCCATCCGCGGCGTTATCGAGAGAGCTCTTGCGACATCCTTGGTCGCGGTTCGAGCGTTGTACCTCAGATTCCGCATTATTTGCCAGTCGAGTTTGTCGGGGACCATGGTCGCCTGGGTCACGTCTTGGTTCCCCAGCTTCATCTGAGATAGTTCGTACTTGGAGGCGATTGAGTCGGCGACCGTCTGGACCTCTTCGTCTGAAGTTCCTGCAATATTGATTGAGATATGGGGCCCGATGTAGTCGAACGCTTCGACAACGTACGGCACGTGCTGAATATACTCAGCGACGCGGTGTTTCGTCTGAAGATTGAGGGCCTCGAACCGGTACGACCCTATGGTCCTGAGTCCGAACAGGGTGAGGCTGGGAACGGCTTGGTAGTATTTGATGAACCCCTCATCCTCCATCCTTCTGACCCTGACGCGAACCGTCTTCTCGTCAAGCCCAATGTTTCTTCCGATGCCAGATGGGCTGATGTGCCGTTCGCGGAAGGCGTTGAATTTGGGATTCTTGAACGCCATCTCGCAGAATATTCTAACGTCCTTGGCGTCCAATCTGTTCGTCCTACCTCTTGGCGCGCTATAAGTCGAGTGTCCCGTCGATTGTCGACAATGGGCGCTGGGCTCCCGTCTGTCTATTATCACGCTTCAAGAGAATTGTGGGCATGAAAAATTCGACAAAGAAAACAGCCTTCCTTACACTGAGTTCTGTTCTGACAATCCTCGCCCTAGCCACAGCCACACTCGGCACCGCTCACGCTACCAGCGCGACATCGTACTCCTTCAACCTCATAGACCCGAATACAGCCATGGCTCATAACGCTATTCCAGGGACACCGATCGCTGCAGGAGACATACTCCGTCTCACCGGGTCTGGTGCCTTCGACCTTTCCACGAGCAGTGCTAGCGGCGGCGGTTCGTTCACCCACTACAAACCAGACAGGTCTGTCTTCGCAAGAGGCCTCTGGGTGGTGACCGGCTTCCAGAGCTTCACGAGCTACGGCGGCCCAAGCCCTGGAGTCCAGGGCGGAGTTCTTCTCGTGACAGTAAGCCTCATCGGTCCAGAAGCCACCTTCACAGGGCTAACGCTACAGGTAAGCTGCCATGTCAACGCCCCGGCAAACGCTCCTGAAGAAGGAACAACGCTTCCAGGCCTATTCTCTGTACCGACCGGTGGAAACACGCTCTTCCACCTCAACAATTAGTGTCGCTCTCACGAGAACGAGACCGACACTTCCCCTTTTTTTGTTGGCTGGAACACTCAGAAACACATCCGACGCCCCCTGCAGCCGACAATTCTTGATCGCGCAGCGGGGCTGAGAGAAATCGGTCCTTTGATACAGTTGAAAACTCGCTAGGAGTAAGGCCAGAAAAAGGATTCAGCCAACGTTGATGATTCGCGCTTTGCTCATATATATTCCACCTGGTTAGTGCTCGTCTTTTTTCTTGTCCCATTCTCTGTTGAACCAAGCCCACCACTCTTCTTTGCTTGGTCCCTTGCCTGGTTTTGTCATCTGCTCTCTCATTGGCTCATGCGCTTTGTCTGTGGTAGCCATTACATGAGCAAAATTTTGCTTTGCTATGTCTATCGCTGTCGCTCCTTCATGAACTTCTTCGCAGGGTCCACCCATTTCTTTACACGTAAATTTTTTCATATCATTCACGTTTACGATAATGGTATTCATATAGATACTTCCGTTCCTCAGCAAACCGGGTCTTCGAAAGAAAGCGGAAAGCCCTCGAAAAACCGTTTCGGGTAGGGATGCTCCAAATGATCAACGGCTCTTAGAATCGGAGCCTAGTCTCGTTTTCAACGGGAACGAGATCTGAGATCGAAACTAGCGAGGGAGTGGAGGGGGTTGGTAGGTTCTATTCTACTCCGAATGAGAGTTTGAGGTTGACCCTATATTCGACGACCTTGCCATCTTTGACAAGTGCTTTTTGCGCCACTATGTCTACTCCGCGAATGTTCTTGACCGTCTTCGACGACCTCCTAACAGCCTCATTGATGGCATCTTCGAATCCTCTACTAGACGTTCCTACGAGCTCAATGATCTTTCCAACAGGCATTTTGCCTCTCTTGTTCTCGTTGCCGGCTGACTATTTCACGCTTTCAGATGAAACGTGGCATAGTCAGCGTTCCTGAGCGCAAGGACCCTCTCGAAAAAAAGGATCCGACAGCGCGTAGAATGAAAACGGTACGATTAACGCAAACTAATCACAACAATGCGTCCTCGCGAATCCGACGCGTCGATGGCCTAAATAATCCAGGGCCATCCCATCAGAAAACACTAGAGGGAGAGATAGGTTTCGTCATCAGCCATGGATAAGACGGGAATAGATCTTGACTATGTTACGTCGAACCTGAACCGCAGCGTCACACTAATCGGTTCGAACCTCGCCATATTCACTTTCGTATTGATCTTCCTCTATCCACGCTACGCTTCCAACCCTCCCCAGTTGAACGGTGTTCTCTTTCAGGCAACGCTAACATCGAGCTTGCTAGCAATCTTCCTCTTCGGCATATCCGGTGTCCATTACTTCGAGGTTGTTGCCATGGCGAAGGCCAGTATTGCGACAAAGATGCAGTTGATCCGTAGAGGGGATTCGATCTTCGTTGTGAGCCTGCTAATTGCGACAGCGGAACCAGCCCTCGTCCTCTTCACGCTCGGGCTTACACTCGTCGCCGTGATAGCTACGGTTCTGTGGGCTCTCTACGCAGGGTTCCTTATGCGACAAGGTCGAAAGCTGCGCACCGGCTAATTAATAGACGCTGAGGCTCTTCTCCAACAAGGTGCTGAACTCGTATCCTAACACCGAGTAGAGACAAGATTCGAATCGGCATAATTGGCGCCAATCCGGATCGCGGATGGGCGGCTGAGGCGCATATCCCTGCTTTGAAGTCGCTCTCCGATGACTTTAAGATCACGGCGCTGTCCACCAGCCGGCGCGAATCTGCCGACGCCGCCAGCAAGCTCTTTGGTGTGCCCGTCGCGTTCGACAATCACCAAGACCTCGTGAACAGCGCCGACGTGGACGTCGTCGCCATCACCGTGAAAGTGCCATACCACCTCGAACTTGCGACAGCCGCGCTGAACGCCGGCAAGGCCGTCTATTGCGAATGGCCACTCGGCAACGGTCTGAAAGAGGCAGAGACCTTGGCCGTACTGGCGAAGAAACAAGGGGTCCTCGCCGTGGTGGGTCTGCAGGCCCGCTCTGCCCCGTCGGTGGCTTACGTGTATGATCTGATCAAGCAAGGTTACGTCGGTGAGGTGCTCTCCACCACGTTGATCGGTTCGGGAATGGGCTGGGGACCGACGGTGAACTCGTACAACGTTTACACTGACGATAAGAAAAACGGCGCGACGATGCTCTCAATCGCGCTCGGCCACGCTGCGGACGCGCTGTGTCACTGCCTCGGCGAGGTTCGAGAGCTCTCGGCCACCATGGCTATGCGCCGAAAGTCCTTCAGGGTCGTGGAGACGGGAGAAAGCAAGCCCATGAAGACGGATGATCAGGTGCTAGTCAGTGGATTGCTCGAGGGAGGGGCCGCGTTCTCGATCCACTATCGCGGAGGCGTTTCCCGCGGCACGAACCTGCTCTGGGAGATCAACGGCACCGAGGGTGATCTGCAGCTCACAGCCGCCGGCGGCCAAGCCCAGATCTTCGAGATGACCGTACGGGGCGGCAAGGGCGCGCAGTCCTCGCTCGAGGTGCTGGTCGTGCCAGAGAAGTATCGATGGTCGCCGCCGCAAGGCCCTTCCACCAACGTCGCCCAAGCGTACGCGCGTTTCGCCCGCGACTATCGAGAGGGAACGCATCTGTGCCCTACGTTCGACGACGCGGTCACACGCCATCGCATGCTGGAGGCGATCGAGACTGCCGCGGCAACCGGTCAGCGTCAAACGCTCAGTTGGACCGGCGAGTTCGTATGAAAATTATTGTAAAAGGCCATGTCGGCCGGTTCCTATTCTCATAAAGGGGGTTGGTACAAAGTGCACGGCGTAATATCAAGACCAACCGGTCTTGACCCTAGAAACAATTTCCATAGCTCTCCGTCATCCAGTAGCGCAAAGCTAGACGGAGCATCAAAAACCTCCTCTCACAGGATGACTCTTCTCCAGCTAGGTGCTTAGCAAATACCGGGGCTAGTCGTATAGCTTATAGTGAAACGCAAGCTCTGATGAGAGGATTACCAGCATGCTTGGGAAGAAGCGAACGAACCTGACTGACTCGACACCGACACGCAATCAGAGGTTGACAGACGGCGTTCTCTGGGCAATAGTAGGAGCGTATCTAATCGGGAGCCGCATAATCCCAGGCTTCATCACGCCCCTACTATTTCCCTTCGCTCTGCTCCACGGGGCGAAGCGGTATGGATGGAAGGGCATTGGTGTCTTCATGGTCGTCACGCTCATTGTCAGCAACATTCTGGAAAACAGTAGCATCCTGACCGGCTTTCCGTTCGGGCACTACTACTACACCGACTCGCTGGGACCCAAGGTGGCCCTCGTACCCTTCTTCATCTCCCTATCCTACATCTCGTTCGGCTATCTCGCCTGGGTGTTCTCGACCATCATTGTAGGCGAAGTCCGCCGGAGGTCGACCATCTTCAGTACAATCGCGGTTTCACTTGTCGCGTCGTTCGTAATGGTTGACTGGGACTTTTCCCTGGACCCGATTGCATCCACCATCAACCACGCTTGGATCTGGACACAGGGAGGAGGATACTTTGGCGTTCCAATCAGCAACTTCCTCGGCTGGTCTTTCACCGTCTACATCTTCTTCCAACTTTTCGCACTCTACCAGCGGCGGCGCGGATCGGAAGACCTGAGTCGAGCATTACCAACAACCCACTATCTCCAGTCTATTCTAGTCTATATGTGGACAGGGGTCGGGTTTGTCCTCGGCTACCTGCTCAGACCCGCAAACATGGCGATAACCGATGCAATCGGGCATGTGTGGCAGACAGGCGACATATACGAGACGATGGCCATCTCGGCAATATACACAATGATCTTCGTCTCAATTCTGGCCCTAGTGATACTCTACAGAGACCAGCTAGCGCAGAAAAAAGAGTCGACTTGAGTCCAACGCCAGCTCTGCCATTGGTTGTTGAAGCAACAACACTGGTTTAGTTTATCACAAAACGCTACAGGAAAATTTGCCACTAGCGCACCGTGCCGTAGTGCGCACCTGAAAAATAGAAAGGGTTGAGGGTTAGTCTAGTTCCGCGTGACTAGTTAGTCTCGTAGTCTGCCCATTGCCTGGATTATGGGTTCTCGGCTGCTGACTTGTTGGAATGGGCGAATCTTCCCTGCGTTTCCATTGCCGTTTATTTTTGCTGAAGGGTTGAGCTTGACCCAGTCTGGAATAATCACGGCCCGGATCAACTCCTGAACCGTTATTCCACGGTCTTCAGCTTCTGTTGTTAGGAGTTTGAAGTTCTCGTCGCGGAGAGATAACATGAATTTTGCCAAAGAGTCACCTAATCAGAGGGGAGTTGTTCGACGGCGGCAGTTCATATAAACGTTCCGAAAAAAAGTACGGAAGATTTTCCTCTCAAGAGAGTAAAAACAGACGGAGGAATACCTATCAATCTGAGCTTGATTCTCCTAACCGAGGAAAGAGCGTCCCCTCCGACCGCGTTTGCCATGCGAGAACCGATAGAACTTCATCTCAACGAAGCCCCGAAGCTGCACAGTCCAATACTTATCGCAGGTCTTCCAGATAGCGGGCGCGTCGCGAAGATTGTTCTCGATTATCTTGTCAAGACGCTCAAAGCACTGCCTCTCGGATATCTGCACTCCGATTACCTTCCTCCTCGCGTCCTGCTGAAACCTGACGGGACCCCGGAGTTGATGAAACACGAATTCTTCTACTGGGTGAACAGCGATCAAAATAGCAACGATCTAGTTCTCTACACGGGAGACGCTCAACCTATACTTCCCGAGGGAGCCTTCCGACTATCAGAGGCCGTCGTAGATCTCGCCGAACGGCTAGGCGTCGGGACATTGATCACCGTCGGGGCGTTCATAACTGGAAGAATCTCCGACAACCCCAAGGTCTTCGGGGCCGCCAGTGAGTCCGATCTCGTCAAGGAACTCAAAGCTTTGGACGTTCAGATCATCGACAGCGGCGCCGTTACCTGGATGAACGGGTTAATCCCAGGCCTTGCGAAGGTTCGAAACCTCAAGGGACTGTTCCTCTCAGGCGAAACCTCTGGCTTCATGGTGGACCCGAGGGCGGCGATGATAATCCTCCGGGTTCTTATCCGCAAGCTGGGATTGCAGATCGAGATGAAAGAATTGGAGGATCAGGCAAAGGAGATTGATGATGCGTTGAAGCAGGGCGCCGACAAGGATTCTGCAGCGGCCCAATCGGGCAAGGCAAAGTACGTAGGCTAGCTTAGCCCCCGACGGAGACCTTTCACGCTGTCTAATTATCTCGTACTTTTCATTTTCTTGGTTAGTTTCTTGAACTGGAGCCAGGTTAGGTATAGGTAGGAGAACCATAGGACCAGCGCGTATAACGCAACTGCTGAGAGCTTTACTGTGAACAGGATCAGGCTCGGCTCCAGCAATAGTAGGCTGTAGCCGATAAGCCAGAACGCTTCCGCCTTTCCAAAAATGGCCGTTCCCTGTCCATCTGGAAGAGACAGTGTAAGAGTGGTCCCGTAATAGTACGTGGCTGAGATGACCAGTGAGAAGATTACTGAGACAATTATCGCAAGCGTAAACTGAAAGAGAACAGGGTCGATGTCGCCAGAAAAATAGCGGGGGTAGAGGAAGAAGAGCAGGAAGGTGAAGATCGCGACACTTGTTCCTGCCAGAGTGATGTTCCGGTTGACGTTAGAGTTCGCAAGGTCGAGACTCATGATCGCAGCACTTCAAGAGGGATTGATTGTCTCTAATCATATTCCTGCGTCAACAAGACGCTTTCCTAAGCCTCAGTAAGTCACATGTAATAGGCGCCCATCGCGTTGACAAAGCCCCCGCCCACCGAAACACGCACGGCAGAGTACGTAAGGTAGAGTCTTTTCCAAGCCTTACAGTCTAATAGAAAACTCCGTTAGCGACTAAAGAGACACCTCTTTCGAGCTGGATCGGAAGATGAAGAACCGCATCATAATTGCCGGGGGCAATGGCTTCATTGGCCGCTTGCTCACCGAGTCGCTTGTCTCTGGAAACAACGATATCGTAGTCCTTACCCGATCGCCGGGACCAACGGCGCAGTCGATCCGTCAAGTCGGATGGGATGGGCGTACGCTGGGCGACTGGGCGAGAGAACTCGACGGTGCGCGAGCCCTAATCAATCTCTCCGGGAGATCAGTGAATTGCAGGTACAACGAGCGGAACCGGCGGGAGATCCTGGAGTCGCGTGTGGATTCGACGCGAGTGCTGGGCGAGGCAGTCGCTCGGTGCAGCACACCTCCTCCGGTCTGGCTTAACGCGAGCACCGCCACCATTTACAAACACACCTTCGATCAGCCAATGGACGAGGCCACCGGCATAATTGGCGCGACGAGGGAGGCCAAGGATGAATTCTCCATCAAAGTCGCACGCGCCTGGGAAGAAGCCCTTGACAACGCTCCCACTCCTGATACAAGGAAGGTCGCGATGCGCACGGCAATGGTCTTCGCAGCGAGTAAGGGTGGCGCTTACCGGGTCCTGCAAGGACTCACACGGTGGGGACTCGGGGGTGCTGTCGCCGGTGGGCGCCAGTTCATTTCCTGGATTCACGAAGTCGATCTTTGCCGGGCCGTCGAATGGTTGATCCAACGGAACGATTTCAGCGGGGCAGTCAACCTCGCTTCTCCGAACCCGATTCCGAATCGCGAGATGATGAGAATCATACGCCGGGAGTGCGGCGTGCCCTTTGGATTGCCTGTAACGCGAAAGATGCTCGAGTTCGCAACATTTGCTCATAGAACCGAAGCTGAACTGATAATCAAGAGCCGCCGCGTTGTGCCAGGTCGGTTGCTGGCAGCGGGCTTCCAGTTTCGTTTCCCGAGAATGGAAGATGCCGTGCAAGAGATAGAAGGCCGCTTATGACTAGCCAGGACTGGAAAAAGGGTCGAGCTGAATCTGCGGACAGCGCCTATACTCATTCAACATAGTTCTGTCACAGGTTATTGCAACTTTACGCCTATTTTGACCGCAAGATTCGGAGTTAAACCATTTATTTTCGTTACCCTCCGTGATCAACCTATGCTTTCAAATCAAGAGGCAGCAGTTGCAAATCGACTAAAGTCTGTGACTGACGGGAGTCTTGTTCGTACCACGATTAGCACGCCTCTGGGGTCGATGATCGCCGTTGCAGATGAAGTAGCATTGCGCCTTCTCGAATTTGAGAATCGCGTGGCATTGACCGGCGAGCTTCGTCGTTTAGAGCGCGACTTTGGATTGATCGGAGTAGGAAGCAACACTGTCCTAAAGGGACTCGTGGTTGAGCTCGAAGATTATTTCGCCGGCGAGTCTGCAGCTTTCCAAATACCTGCAATTCAGCATGGCACAGCGTTTGAAGAAGCCGTCTGGCAGGCCTTGAAACAGATTCTTCCTGGACAGACACGCAGTTATGGTGACATTGCCGAAGTGCTCGGACAGCCTGAAAAATCCCGCGAGGTTGGACAGGCAAACGGCGCCAACAAAATATCGATTGTTGTGCCGTGCCATAGGGTGATTGGTGCAAATGGCTCGCTTGTCGGGTACGGGGGAGGATTATGGCGGAAAAAATGGCTTCTCGATCACGAGCGACGCTACGCTTGGGCATCATTCGAACACAAGTTAGCTAAAGCGTCGATTAACGCGTGCTAAACGCTCCTGCCTTTCAAGTTAGTTTTCCAATGAGAACTTCCCAAGGATAGATTTCGAGAGTACGAAGCACACCGGTGCGCATCCAAGGGTCTTCGGCGAGTCTCTTTCGGAGCACCATTTCGTTTGGCGCATCGAGGATGAGCATGGCCCTATGCCTCGAGTATTTCAGTGGACCGCCCAGAATCACAAAGTGTTCGTCGGTGAGAGCGTCCATGAACACGGCATGTTCGTCCCACCCCGTCTGATCTCGCATCGACCGCTTGTCATCCCATGCCGATCCCTGCTCCTCGATCACGACGAAGTACGGCATTTTTCCACCTCTGCCTTATCAATTGGCGCCAATTAGTTTCGCATAGCCAAAGATAAATGACTGTTCGTCACGAGAGTCCCCTGTGGTTCAGTTTCGATGATGGCATTGAAGAGTCGCATGGTCGAATTCAAAGCAGAAGGCGGACCGGGAAAGGGATACCTAGCATCACCCGAAAAACTGCGTGGTGGAGTCCTCATTCTGCATGCCTGGTGGGGACTCAACGATTTCTTCAAAGGCTTTGCCAATAGGCTAGCATCTCAGGGATTCCTCGCACTAGCGCCGGACCTCTATGATGGTCCTCTGGCAACGTCCGTGGACGAGGCGAAGGAACTCCATTCAAAAGTCGCCGACGAGAGAGTAAAACAGATAGTCTTGGGCGCTACCGACTACCTCCGGTCGGACCCATCGATATCTGGACGCAAAATTGGTGTCGTAGGCTTTTCAATGGGAGCAGCATGGTCCCTATTACTAAGCACTCTGAAGCCCGATATTGTTGGAGCAGTCGTTGTCTTCTACGGCAGCTACCCCATAGATTTCTCCAAGTCTCAAGCATCCTATCTAGGACATTACGCACCGGATGATGAGTGGGAGCCCGTCGCGGACGTACGCGCTACGGAGGAGAAGATTCGCGGAGCCGGACGCGATGTCGCGTTTCACTTCTATCCTGGAACAAAACACTGGTTCGTCGAAGAGAATCGGCCTGTAGAATACAATCGGGAAGCATCCGACCTTGCTTGGAAGAGGACCCTAGAGTTCCTCGACAGCAAATTACGATAATCTGTCTGATTAGGAAGAAATTGCGGCCGGCTCGAGATCCGAGCTATTATACACGCTAGGCAGTTCACGCTACCGGATGAACACTGATTATCGAGTAATCATCGGCGACAGTCGTCGAATGAGCGAAGTCACAGACGAATCAGTCCATCTCACCGTGACCTCGCCGCCATACCCTATGGTATCGATCTGGGACGACTTCTTCGCAGGCGCCTCAGTCCCATCGTACGACGGTATGCACGAATATCTCAACGAGACCTGGCGAGAAATCCGAAGAGTTCTCATCCCCGGCGGCATTGCCTGCATCAACATCGGAGACGCGACCCGGACGTCGAACGGCGTCTTCCACCTCTACCCTAACCATTCTAGAATCATCGAGAACTTCGAGAAGCTCGGCTTCGTAACTCTACCTTACGTGCTGTGGAAGAAGCCCACCAACCGGCCTCATTACAAGGGCAAGGGAGCCTTCCTGGGATCAGGATTCCTTCCACCCAACGCCTACGTAACTCTCGACATGGAGTACGTCCTCATCTTTCGCAAAGGCTCACCGCGCAGCTTTCCACCTAAGGATCCACGACGTTATGACAGCAAATTCACAAAGAAAGAACGGGACGAATGGTTCTCGCAGGTCTGGAGCGTCCCAGGTGCTAGGCAAGACTTGGATGGTTTTGTAAGGCGAGTGGCAGCCTTTCCAGAAGAGATTCCTAGAAGATTGATCAGAATGTTCTCGATTCTAGGAGACGTGATTCTGGATCCGTTCCTCGGGTCCGGGACGACCCTCAAGGTAGCTATGGACCTCGGCCGCAAATTCGTCGGCTACGAAAAACTCCCGCAACTGATTGACATAATCAGGCGAAAGGTTGGGTCAAATCATGGACGGGTCGAGTTTCTCGAACCCGGCCGCTTCATCAAAGAAATCGTTGTCTCAAGAGAAACATGAAAACATAGTAAAGACTCCCTACGCGTGACCAACCATGAAAGACTCCGCCCTTACCTGGCTGCTTGATCCCAAGGACCCCTCAGTTAGGCATCAGGCTCTCATCGATCTACTTCATAGACCAAAGGATGCCAAAGACGTCTTGGCGGCAAGTGACAAGATTCCGAGCTACCGAACCGTCAAAAAGATCATCGCCACCCAGACAAGCAAAGGTATCTGGTCTCCCAAGGAGACATGTTATCGTCCAAAATGGACTTCAGCGGTCTGGCCGCTCGCCCTTCTCGGGGAAATGGACGCTCCTCCCGATCCTAGAATCATGTCGGAGTGCGAGAGATTTCTCGACTTGCACCAGGCGGAGAGCGGTTCTTTCGTCTGTCCGAGCAAGATCGAGGAGCCAGGCAAGAGGTGGGACGAGCCGTGTCTCACCGGGAATATGATTAGGACCTTGGTCAAGTTTGGCTATTCCAATGATCGGCGGGTCCGCAAGGCGATCGACTGGCTGCCGAAGGGTCAGTTAGAGGATGGTGGTTGGAACTGCGACTACCCTGAGAAGAAGGTGAAGCATAGTAGCTTCATGTCTACCATTGAGCCGTTATGGGCCTACTCTGAGATTCCAAGGCCGAGATGGACCCGGAAAATGAAACGGTCTATTGATGAAGGGGCCGAGTTTCTTCTCATACACCACCTCTACAAGTCAGACAACCATCACTGGCAGGAGACCTATCCATTCTTCACCAAACTCCACTTTCCAATGTACTACTTCTACGACATCCTCCACGCCCTGCGTGTGTTGACCAAGCTTGGCTACGAGGACGATGATCGAATCCAGAGCGCAGTTCAACTATTACTGTCAAAACGTAGACCTGATGGAACCTGGAATCTCGAGGGCGACTGGTTCCGGGAAGGCGATTACTTCTACCCAAGCGGCAAAGGCCGAAAGGCACCCGTGGCGGTTGAAGAGGTCGGAAAACCCAGCAAATGGATCACCCTGAATGCCTACAGGGTCTTGACGAAGACTGGCGACCTTGACCTAAACTAGGACTCATCCTCGAAGACCATCACGTCCTTTGTCTTCTTCACCATGTCGCCGAAGACTCCCTTGTATCGGGTGGCTCGGATCGGAGTGTCGTCGATGTAATGATACTCGTCTCCTTCTTTGCGCCTAGGCTTTCCGAGGATCAGCTTGTGATACTTCACTCCTTGTTTCTCTAGCCATGTTAGAGTAGCTTCTCTGTGATCTTCTGTTCTTGCCGTGAAAAAGCAGACGAAGTGACCCTGGTCGTACCACTGGTTGATCTTTGCGATCGACTCCGGAATTGGCTGCGCGCTTGGCATCATCTCAGGATGCTCATTGTCCACATGCTGGCAGATGACCCCGTCAATATCGATGATGAAGATCTTTCTCAAGACGAGACCTGTACATTGAATAGCTGTGGAATGCTTAGAATGTTTCTGATTGCGCCTTCAGAACAAAGCGATTGTA
>Ga0137388_10001419_pt1 | contig 14515 bp, 14 predicted proteins | sample 15con2h14AmetaG_FD_104644 | JGI IMG/M metagenome (GOLD analysis project Ga0137388, IMG submission 104644) | Vadose zone soil microbial communities from Angelo Coast Range Reserve, California, USA - 15con2h1.4A metaG | ecosystem: Environmental > Terrestrial > Soil > Vadose zone > Saprolite...
CATCATGAGCAACGAGCGCGGCTACACCTTGGCCGAGATGCTGGTCGTCTGCGCGATCGTAGGACTGGTAATGGCGAGCCTGCTGGGTCTCGTGATGCAGGGCCAGCAGGCGTACTGGTTCGGGACGACCCAGGTCGACGGCCAGCAGACGGTGCGCGTGGCCCTCGAGCGCATGGCCAAGGAGATCCGCGAGGCCGGCTACGAGCCCTTGCCCGGGGAGACGGACCCCACGGCCTGCCCGAACGCGGGGAACTATCCCTTGTATACGGCGAGCGTCCCCTGCTACAAGTTCGTGCCCATCACGGGTCCGAGCGCGACCGCGCTCACGCTTCAATTCAACTGGGACGGCTCGACGTGCGCGGTTCCGTGCTCGCCGATCAATACTGTCGCCCTGGTCACCGATCCGATGAACTGTCCGGCGGGGACCTGCCGGGGAGAGCAAGTCACCTACTCCCTGTCGGCAGGGAACCTGAGGCGTCAGGAGAGCGTGGTGGACGGGGCCCCGGTGATCATCGCGTCCGGCATCACGGCCCTGACCTTCACGTATCGAGACGAGAACAACAACGTCACCGCAGTTCCAGAGCTCATCCGGATCGTTGACATCTCGGTGACCGCCCAGACCGCGACCCGGGGCGCGTTCGTGACGATGGTGGATCGCGTTCGGATGAGAAATCGATGAGCCAAGTCAAACGGCGGAGGCTGCTGGGCAATGAGCGCGGGGTGGCGCTGCCCCTCGCGATGATCCTGCTGGTGGTCCTGACGATGCTCGCGCTCACGTTCATGTCCCTCGGCTCGGTGGAGCCCCAGATCTCGGCCAACCTCGCCGACGGCACCCGGGCCCGGCAGGTGGCCGAGAGCGGGATCGAGTGGGGGTTCAATCAGCTGTCCGGCCGGGACTTCAACGACCCGAGGCCGGCCGAGCACAAGGTCCCGCTCCGCGTCTCCATGCTGGGGACCGAGGCCGAGACCCGCGGGGTGCAGCGGCGGACCGAGCTCTTGCTCGGGGAGGCCTTCGAGTTCAAGGAGATTCCGGAAGGCCAGTACCGCGTCGTCGGGATCTATGACGACCGGATCATCTGGGATCAGCGCGTCATGGTCAAGGGCGGCAAGCAGACCGGGCCCCCTACCGCTTCAGGCTCAGCACGCCCCCGCCGATCATGGCCGCCGCCACGGTGGCCACCAGCAGCACCAGCACGTACTCGTAGCCGCTCGGGCTCTGGTGGGCCCAGAACCCGTTCTTCAGATGCACGAAGACGAGCGCGCCCAGCATGACGGGCACGTTCGCCAGGGCCGCCCAGCGTGTGTAGATCCCGAGCACCAGGAAGATGCCGCCGAGCCCGTGGGCCAGGATGAGGTACCACGTGGCGATCTCGGGGAAGGGGATCCCGCTCTTGACCTGGTAGGCGATCATGCCGGCCGGGCCGAAGACGACCAGCGCGAGGTAGGCGTGCATGATGTAGACGATCCCCAGGATCAGCCGGAGCAACATTGCGCCGTAGGATGCCATTGCGCCTCCTTTCCTGGCTCTCAGGGCTTCCGGAACAGGAGCTCGCCGAAGTAGGACTCGGCGGAGGAGCGCGTGTCGTTGGAGTCGATGGAGATCGAGATCGCCCCCACCTCTTCCCCCGGCGCCTCCCCGTAGATCTTCTTGTAGTCCTCGAGCACGTTGCGGCTCTCGGTCAGCCACTTGCCGAGGTCGGCCGGCCCCGAGCGGACCACCACGTAGGTCACGAGGCCCGTCTTCTCGCTCTTGAACACCGCGCCGGCGGGCGCGGTGGTATCCCAGAGGTAGGAGATGATGCGGGAGCGGACCTGGGACGGGAATCGCGGGAAGGTGACGTAGACCTGCGCCGCCTGATCGTCGGTCGCCGACTTGCGGCCGTCGCCCCCCTTGGGGAGGGTGACCGCCTGCCAGGTCCACTGCAAGACCGGGTGGCTCTTGACGTCCACCTTGATCTCCCTGGAGATCGTCGAGCTGTCGTTGCCGCTCTTGAGATGGAGGACCTTGCGGCCGCCCTGGGTGACGATGCGGAACTCGTACTTGGGGCTCCCCCAGCTCTGGCCCTTCCAGCCGTCGGGGATGCCGGTCTTGCCCTCCGGCTGCTTGGACCAGTCCTCGACGAGCACGGTGGCCGGGTCGGCTGCGGCGAGCGGCGCGCTCGCCACGAGCGTCATCGCCAGCAGCGTCACCCCCGTCACGAGCTCGATCGTCGCGCGGAGCATGGGCGGCCTCAGTGTCTCACGGGCCCCATGTGCTACGGTAAAAACCAGATGTCGGACGTGCGGATCGACAAGTGGCTCTGGGCGGCGCGCTTCTTCAAGAGCCGCACGCTCGCGGCGGCCGCCTGCAACGGCGGGAAGGTGCACGTCAACGGCGACGCGGCCAAGCCGTCCAAGACCGTGCGGCCCGGCGATCTGCTGCGCGTGACCCTGCCGCGGATCCGCCGGATCGTGCGCGTGACTGCGCTCGCGGAGCGGCGGGGCGGCGCCGGCGACGCGGCGGTGCTCTACGACGACCTCACGCCGCCCCCGCCCCCGCGGGAGGCGCGCCCGGGGCCGCCGGCCTACCGCCCGCCGGGTGCGGGACGTCCCACCAAGCGCGAGCGGCGCCGCATCGACCGCCTGGCCGACCGGTAGGTCCCACCGGGCCGGTTGCGCTGCCCCGGCGCGTCTGCTACGGTCTGCCCGTCCACGGTGTCCGGGCGGCCCGCCGGGTGCGGGCCCCAGGGAAGGCGGTGTGAATCCGCCGCGACCCCGTCACTGTAATCGGGGACGAAACCCGCGATCGGCCACTGATCCGGCCCCAGCCGGACCGGGAAGGCGCGGGGAGTAGGACGATCCGAGAGCCAGGAGACCTGCCCGAACGCTGCCACCCACGCCGGTCCTCGAGGGAGGACCGAGGTGATGGCCGTGCATTCCTCGCATCTCGTGCTGGGCGGCGCCCGCAGCGGCAAGAGCCGCTACGCGCTCGAGCAGGCGGCGCAGTCCGGCGGTCGCGTGGCTTTTCTGGCGACCGCGCGCGCGGTGGACGGCGACATAGCCGCGCGCATCGCGCGCCACCAGGCCGAGCGCCCCGCCGGCTGGACCACGCTGGAGGAGCCGCAGGACCTCGTGGCCGCCTGCCGGCGCGCCGCCACTGCCCATGACCTGATCATCGTGGACTGTGCCACCGTCTGGGTCGCCAACCTCATGGAGCGCGGCGACGACGACGCGGCGGTCCTGGCCGCCGCCGATGACCTGGCCAAGCTCCTGCGGGAGCGCGTGCTCTCGCTCCTGATCGTCTCCAACGAGGTGGGCGAGGGCGTGCATCCATCGACCGCGCTCGGACGCCGCTTTCGCGACCTCCTCGGATTCGTCAACCAGCGCCTGGCGTCCGCCGCGGATCGGGTGACCCTGATGGTGGCGGGACTTCCCATGACCGTGCCCAAGACCGCGACGGACTCATGAAGCTCCCTAGCGTCCCGCTACCGGACCCCGGCGCCGAGCTCGAGGCGCGCAGCCGCCTCGATCAGCTCACCAAGCCGCCCGGGAGCCTGGGGCGGCTCGAAGAGCTCGCGGTGCGGCTCTCCGGCATCACGGGCATGTGTCCGCCGCCGCTCCGCGATCCGGTGATCTTCACGTTGGCGGGCGACCACGGCGTGGTCGCGCAGGGGGTGAGCGCCTATCCCCAGATCGTCACCGCGCAGATGGTGGAGAATTTTCTCCGCGGCGGCGCGGCGGTCAACGTGCTCGCGCGCCACGCGGGCGCCCGCGTCGTGGTGGCGGACCTGGGCGTGGCGGTGCCCCTGCCGCGGCATCCCGATCTGCGGGACTGCAAGGTGGCTCTCGGCACCGCGGACATGACCCGCGGGCCCGCGATGACGCCCGAGCAATGCGCGCGGGCGATCGAGGCCGGCATCGGGCTGGTGGAGGCCGAGCGAGCGCGGGGCGCGGACCTGATCGGCACCGGGGAGATGGGGATCGGCAACACCACCGCGGCCAGCGCGATCGTGGCCGCCCTCACCGGGGCCTCTCCGGAGAGCGTCACCGGCCCCGGCACGGGCGTGGACGCGGCGGGCTGGCGGCGGAAGGTCGAGGCCATCCGGCGGGCTCTCGCGGTGAACCAGCCCGACCCGGCCGACGCGCTCGACACGCTCGCCAAGGTCGGCGGCTTCGAGATCGCCGGGCTCGTGGGCGTCATCCTGGCCGGTGCCGCCTCCCGTCTGCCCGTCGTGCTCGACGGCTTCATCGCCGGCGCCGCGGCGCTCGCGGCGGTCCGGCTCCGGCCGGAAGCGCGCGGGGCCCTGCTCGCCGCGCACCGCTCGGCCGAGCCGGGGCACGCCCGCGTTCTCGAAGCCCTGGGTCTCGAGCCCTACCTGGATCTCGGCCTGCGCCTGGGCGAGGGGACGGGCGCGGCGCTGTGCATCGGCCTGGCGCGCGCGGCGGTGAGCGTGCTGACCGACATGGCGACCTTCAAGTCCGCCGGCGTCTCGGATCGCCCGGATGTCCCGGGAGCGGGATCGTGACCCGCCTTCTCGCCGCGCTCGCCCTGGCCTGCCTCCTGCTGCCCCAGGCGGCCTCCGCCTTCACCGTGACCGACCAGACCGGGCGGCGCGTCGTCCTGCCGGCGCCACCCGCCCGGATCGTCTCGCTCGTGCCCAGCGTGACCGAGACCGTGTTCACGATCGGGGCCCAGGACCGGCTGGTCGGCGTCACCGATTTCTGCGACTACCCGGCCGCGGCCCGGCAGAAGCCCAGCGTGGGCGGCATGATCTCGCCGAGCCTCGAGGGCATCGTGGCCCTCAAGCCCGACCTCGTGGTCGCCACCACGGCGGGCAATCGACATGAGACATTCGATCAGCTCGCCCGGCTCAAGATCCCGGTTTACCTCGTGAATCCGGTTGACGCGAGCGACGTGCTGGACCTGATCGCGCGGCTGGGCCGCCTGACGGATCGCGCGGAGGCGGCGGACCGCGTGGTGGCCGCGCTGCGTGAGCGCATCCACGCGGTCTCGGCGCGCGTGGCCGGTCGCCCGCGCCCCCGCGTGCTCTACGTGCTCTGGCCCGATCCGCTCATCGTGCCCGCGCGGGGTGCCCTCGTCTCCGAGCTGATCGCCCTGGCCGGTGGCGATTCGGTGACCGCCGACGGAGGGCAGGGCTATCCGCGCTACAGCATGGAGGCGGCCCTGGCCCGGAACCCCGAAGTCATCCTGATCGCGAGCCACGACGCGACGGGGAGCCCGCTGGTGCGGTCCAAGTGGGAGCGCTTCACCCAGGTCCCGGCGGTCAGCGCGGGGCGCCTCCACACGGTGGACGGCAACCTGATGCATCGCTACGGCCCGCGCATCGTGGACGGCCTGGAGGTGCTGGCGCGCCTGATCCACCCCGAGGCCTTCGAGAAGGCGGTGCTGCGATGACCGGGCCGGCCTCCGCGTCCGGCGCTCGGCTCGCGGTGCTGCTGGTCGGGCTGGGTCTCGTGGTGGCGCTCGTCGCGATCGGGGCGCTCTTCCTCGGCAGCGCGCGGGTGCCGCCCGGCGACGTGCTCGCGGTACTCACCGGGCGCGTCAAGGGTGTGGACCAGGTGGTGGTGCTGAGCCTGCGGCTGCCGCGCATCCTGGCCGCCCTGCTCGCGGGCGGCGCGCTCGCGGTGGCGGGCGCGGGCTTCCAGGCCCTGACGCGCAACCCGCTGGCCGAGCCCTCGGTGCTCGGAGTCTCGAGCGGGGCCGCGTTCGGGGTGATCGTCGCGCAGGTGTTCGGGTTGGGCACCGGGCTCGTGGAGGCGGTGGGCATCGCGGCGTGCGCCTTCGCGGGAGCGCTGGTGGCGGGCGCGGCGGTCTACGTGATCGCCTCGCGGGGCGGCGGCCTGCCCGTGCACACCCTGCTGCTGGCCGGGGTGATCGTCGGCATCTTCTTCTCCTCCGCCATCACGGTGCTGATCTCGGTCCTGGACTTCGACCGCCTGGGCGGCGTGGTGCACTGGCTGCTCGGCAACCTGGGGCCGATCGCACCGGCCAGCCTCGCCGTCTTCGCGGCCCTGACCGCGGTAGGCCTCTGGCTGGTGGTGGGGCAGGCGCGCCCGCTCAACCTGCTGGCCCTGGGCGAGGAAAGCGCCCAGCAACTCGGAGTGGACGCGGAGCGGCTCAAGCGCCGCGTCTTCGCGGGCGCCGCGCTCCTGACCTCCGCGGTGGTGGCCTTCGTGGGCCCCATCGGCTTCGTCGGGCTGATCGTGCCGCAGGTCCTCCGGATGTTGCTCGGGCCCGACAATCGTCTGGTGATCCCGGCGGCCGTGCTGGGCGGCGGCGCCTTCCTGCTGCTGGCCGACACGCTCGCGCGCAACGTGGTCGCGCCGGCCGAGCTCTCGGTGGGTGTCATCACCGCGTTCTGCGGGGCGCCGTTCTTCGTCTACCTCCTTCGCTCGCGCGCGCCCCAGGCCGGGCTATGACCGCGCCGCTCGTCGAGTGCGAGCGCGTGGGCTTCGCCTACGCCTCCGGGGCCGCGGGGGCCTTCGCCATCCGGGATCTATCGTTCGAGGTGAAGGCGGGCGAGACCTTCGGCGTCATCGGCCCCAACGCGTCGGGCAAGACGACCCTGGTCCGCCTGCTGTCCAAGGTGGTCGAGCCGTCGTCCGGTCGGATCCGGCTCGACGGCGCGGACGTGGCGCGGCTCTCGCGGGCCGACGTGGCGCGGCAGGTGGCGGTGGTGCCGCAGGACGTGCCGCGCGGCTTTCCGCACACCGTCGAGGAGCTGGTCCTCATGGGCCGCTACCCGCGCGCCCCCCGCCGGTTCTTCGAGAGCCCCGAGGATCGCGCCGCCGCCCGGCGCGCCATGGAGGCGGCGGACGTGCTCGCGCTCCGGGAGACCCTGCTCGACCGCCTGAGCGGCGGCGAGCGCCAGCGCGTCATGCTGGCGCGGGCCCTGGCCCAGGAGCCGCGCCTGCTGGTCCTCGACGAGCCCACCGCGCATCTCGACCTGCGCTACCAGGCCGAGTGCGCCGGGCTGCTGCGACGGCTCGGGCGCGAGGCAGGGCTGACCATCGTGCTCGTCTCCCACGACCTGGGTTTCGCGGCCGAGCTCTGCGACCGCCTGCTGCTGATGGCTGAGGGCGCGGCGGTGCGGGTAGGCCCGCCTGAGTCCGTCATCGACGAGGCGGTGCTCGAGTCCGCCTACGGCTGCCGCGTGCTGGTGGACAAGCACCCGATCAGCCGCCGCCCCACCATCCACCTCGTGTACCCCACAGGCTAAAACCAAAACGGGAGGTGATAAGAGCTAAACAAAGATAAACACAGCAAACAGATCGCAGGTCAAGGGAAGCCGGTCCCGGCCGATGTCGAGGCCGAAGCCGGCACGGTCCCGCCACTGTAAGTGGGGAGTCTCGCCCGATCCCGTGATGGGAGCCACTGGGCCGCCCGAGGGGGCGCCTGGGAAGGCTGGGCCACGACGCCGATCCACGAGTCAGGAGACCTGGCTGCGATCGCCGATGCCAACCCCTTTCGAGGCAAAAGGAGTGGTCGATGCGACAGCATTCAGTCTGGCTTCTGGTCCTGGCCCTGATGGCGCCCCTGGCGGCGCACGCGCAGGAGTCGAAGAGTGTGGATCCGGTGGTGGTGACGGCGACGAAGGTGGCGACCCCGGCGGAGCAGCTCGGGGCCTCGGTCAGCGTGGTGAACGGGGAAGACTTCCAGACCTATCACTACCCGACCGTGGATGAGGCGCTCCGCAACGTGCCGGGCGTCCAGATCCGGCGCTCCGGCTCCTACGGCAAGACCACGAGCATCACCATCCGCGGGGCCAACGCCAACCAGGTGCAGGTGCTGGTGGACGGCCTGCGGGTGAAGAGCCCGACGCTCGGCCAGGTGGACCTGTCCGACATCTCGCCGGACCTGATCGAGCGCATCGAGGTGATCCGGGGCGCCCAGTCCACCATCTACGGGGCCGACGCCATCGGCGGCGTGATCAACATCATCACCCGCAAGGGGACGGGCGGGCCCTTCCAGGCCTCGGTGCAGCAGGAGGTGGGCAACTACGACACCCTGGTCTCGCGGGCCACGGTCTACGGGGCGTGGAAGATCCTGCACTACGCGCTGTCCGCCTCGCACTTCGAGAGCAACGGCCAGTTCCAGAACGACGAGACCGACGCCAACGCGATCAGCGCGCGCATCGGGGCCGCGCTGCCCTGGGATTCGACGCTCGACTTCATCTTCCGCTACAACAAGAACGACATCGGGGTGCCGGTGAAGGGGGTGTTCCCCGGCCCGCAGCCGATCAACCCCATCATCAATCGCAACGCCCGCCAGCAGTCGGAGACGACCATCTTCAGCCTCGAAGGCAAGACCCGGCCGGTGGAGTGGTGGGAGACCCGGGGCCGCCTCGCCCGCTACGAGAACAGCGCAGGCTTTCAGGACCCGGTGGACCCCGGCGTCGCCTTCGACTTCCCCACCTTCTCCCAGGTCAACGTGGAGCGGCGGGAGGCGGAGTGGGTGAACTCGTTCTTCATCGGCAAGTGGAGCACGAGCAGCGTCGGGCTCGAGCATCGCCGCGAGATCGGGGAGAATCACAACACCTTCCGCGCGGTCAGCGAGACGCAGTCGGTCTTCTTCGAGCAGCAGCTCCGCTTCTTCGAGCGGCTGTTCCTGACCGGCGGCTTCCGGGTGGAGGACAACAGCGTCTGGGGCACCACTACCACCGAGCGCGGCTCGCTGGCCTTCCTGATCAAGGAGACGGGCACCCGCCTCCGGGGCAGCGCGGGCACCGGCTTCCGGGCCCCGACCTTCAACGATCTCTTCTTCCCCGGCTTCGGCAACTCGGACCTCCAGCCGGAGGACAGCCTCTCCTATGACTTCGGGGTGGACCAGAAGCTCTGGAACAACCGGATCCGGCTCGGACTCACCTACTTCCAGAACGAGTTCAAGAACCTGATCACGTGCTGCACCCCGATTCCCACCGCGCCGCTCGGCGGGCCCTTCAACGTGGGGCGCGCCCGCAGCGCGGGCATCGAGTTCCCCTCCGAGGTGGACGTGCTGCCGAACCTGGTCGCCTCGCTCAACTACACCTACACGGACTCGGAGAACCTGGCCACGGACCGCCTGCTGCCGCGGGAGCCGCGGCACCGCTGGAACATCGGGCTCACCTGGGAGCCGATCACAAAGCTCTCGCTCTTCACCCAGGTCCACGTGGTCACCGAGCAGTTCGAGCCTTTCGGCGAGGTCTACAATAGCGGCCACACGCGGGTGGACATCGGCGGAACCTGGCGCATCGTGGAGCGCATGGGCTGGCTCCGGAAGCTCGAGCTGACCGCGCGCATCCAGAACCTGCTCAACGAGGGCTACGCGGAGGTGCGCGGGTTCCCCGCGCTCGGCATCAACGCCTTGGTCGGCCTGCGGGCGTCGTTCTAGGAGTCCAGCATGAGCGCCGGGGTGTCCGTCGAGGTCGGGAGCGAGGCGGTGGTGGTGACGAGCCGTGAGCCGCTCCGCGTCCTGTCCTCGGCGGTGCACCACGGTGGCTTCGCCGAGGCCCGCGCGATCGTGAACCTGCACGTGGGCAAGAACGATCCCTGCACGGATCCGGCGGGCATGATCGGGGCGTTTGCCCGTCGCGCGGGAGTGCCGGCGCCGTGGGTGGGCCTGCTGACGGGTGCCCATACCGAGCGCGCGGTGCAGGCCGAGGAGGCCGCCGGCGGCTTTCACGCGCTGGCCGTCGTCACGGTGGGGCTCAGCAACCCGGTGGCCGCGGGCAGCTCGCCGGTGGCGACGTGGGCGGCCTCCACGATCAACACCATCGTGGTCGTGGACGCGAATCCGGAGCCGGCCGCGCTCGTGAACGCGGTGATCACCGCGACGGAGGTGAAGGGGCTGGCGCTGCGGGAGGCCGGCCTGCTGGCCGCCGGCGGCCGGGCCGCGAGCGGGACGTCCACCGACGCGGTGGTGATCGCGGCGACCGGCCGCGGGGCCGCGGCGCGCTTCGGCGGGCCCGCCAGCGAGATGGGCTGGGTGGTGGCGCGGGCGGTGCGCGTGGCGCTCGACCGGGCCATCGCGGACTGGCAGGAGCGCCACCGGTGATCCTGCGCCTCGGGGGCGTGATGCTGTCGGTGGTCCTGCACGCGGGGCTCATCGCCCTGCTGCTGGCCTGGTCCGCCACCGACTGGACGCGCCCCGTCTTCGTCGACCTGGGGGAGCGCGCGGACTCCCCCGGCTCGCCCTCCGCGGACCCGTCGCCCGCGCGGTCGGCGCGCCCGGCGGCACGGGCCGCGGGAGCCGCGCCGGCACCGGGGCGGGCACCGGCGCGGCCCGAACCGGTCGCGCCCGCGGCCTCCAGCGCGCCGGTGCCCGCTCCGCCCCCCCTGGCGGCGGAGCCCCCCGTGGTTCCGGTGGCTCCGGTGGCTCCCGCCATCACCGTCGAGCCGGTGCCCGCTCCCTCGGCCGCGCTGGTGCCCGCCCTGCCAGCCGCGCCGTCCGCTTCGTCCGCGGCATCCGGCCCGGCGGATGGACGCGTCGGCGCCACCGGCTCGGGCGCGGGTGCCGGAAGCGGCGCGCAGACGCGCGGCGATGCGGACCGAGGGTCGGGAGGCGCACCCGGTTCGCCCATCGCGCTCGCCACGCCGGGCCCGGGCGGCTCCGGCGCGCCCCCGCCCGAGTACGGCCCGTACCTCCGGCACTTCCGCCAGCGCGTTCAGGAGAGCCTGATCTACCCGCTCGCGGCGCGGCGGCAGGGGCTCGGGGGCACGGTGGAGCTGCACGTGTGGCTAGAGGCCACCGGCCGGGTGCGCGACGTCCAGGTCGCGCGCTCCTCCTCGCACAGCGTCCTGGACGCCGCCGCGGTCGAGACCATCCGCCGCCTCGGGCCGATGCCGTTCCCGGACTCGTTGCCGCGCCGGCCACTGCTCATCCGGCTCCCGCTCGTCTACGAGCTGCGATGAGCTGACCCGCCCATTGGGGGTCAACTCGTAAATGACGGTGCTGGCGCTCGCGGTGGTGCTGGATCTCCTCGTGGGGGATCCGCCCAACCGTTGGCATCCGGTGGCCTGGATCGGCCGGCTCATCACGCTCGCCCGCGGGCGGGCCCCACGCGCGCCCGATGACCTGGCGCTCTACGGCACCTTCCTCATCCTGATCGTGGCCGGCCTCGCGGCGGGCGCGGCGCTGGTGGCGCAGGCCCTCCTCGGCGAACTGCCCGGCCCGGCGGCGCCGCTCGCCCAGGCGTGGCTGCTCAAGTGCAGCTTCTCGCTCAGCGGGCTCTTCGCGGCGGTGGAGATCGTGCGCGGGCACCTGGTGGCGGGCGATCTCGACGGGGCCCGGCGCCAAGTCGCCTGGCATCTCGTGAGCCGCGACACGACCGGCCTCGACGAGGGCGCGGTCGCCTCCGCCGCGGTCGAGTCCCTCGCCGAGAACATCACCGACGGCATCGCGGCGCCCCTGTGCTTCTACGTGGCCGGCGCGCTCCTCGGCGGTGTCGCGGGCGGGCTGGCGCTGGCGTGGGCCTACCGCGCGGTGAATACCGCCGACGCCATGATCGGCTACCGGCGGGACGACCTCGAGTACCTCGGCCGCGCCACCGCGCGCACCGACGACGCCCTGAACTACGTGCCGGCGCGGCTGGCCGCCGGGGCGCTGGTCGCGGGCGCGTGGCTCGCGCGGCAATCGGCCGCGGGGGCGGCGCGCGCGCTGCGGCGCGACGGCCGGCGCACCGAGAGCCCGAATGCCGGCCTGACCATGGCGGCGATGGCCGGGGCGCTGGGCGTCACCCTCGAGAAGCGCGGCCACTACCGCCTGGGCGCTGGGCCGCCGCCCGATCCGGCCGCGATCGATCGCGCGATGCAGGTGGCGCGCTGGACGGGCGCGCTCTGCGTGGGCGCGGCCGCGCTCGCCCTGGTCGCGCGCCCGTGAGCCGCCGGCGCGCCCGGGCCATCATGCTGCAAGGCACCGGCTCGCATGCCGGCAAGACGGTGCTGGTCGCGGGCCTCTGCCGGCTCCTCGCCCGTCGCGGTCTCCGCGTGCGGCCGTTCAAGTCGCAGAACATGTCGCTCAACGCCGCTGTCGCGGTGGCCGGCGGGGAAATGGGCTGGGCGCAGGTGATGCAGGCCGAGGCCGCGGGGGTCCCGGCGCGCGTGGAGATGAACCCCATCCTGCTCAAGCCCCGCGCGGAGGCGAGCAGCCAGGTGGTTCTGCTCGGGCGGGTGCTGGGGGAGGCCGATGCGGTCGGCTACTACCGTCTCACGCCCCGGCTCTGGCCGGCGGTGCGGCGGAGCTACGAGACGCTGGCGCGCGAGGCCGACGTGGTGGTGATCGAAGGGGCGGGGAGTCCTGCCGAGCCCAACCTGATGCGTCGCGATCTGGCCAACATGCGCGTGGCGCGCCTCGCCCGCGCGCCCGTCCTGCTGGTCGGCGACATCGACCGGGGTGGCGTCTTCGCGAGCCTGCTCGGCACCATGATGCTGCTGCCGCCCCCGGATCGGCGGCGCGTGCGCGGGTTCCTCATCAACAAGTTCCGGGGCGATGCCTCGCTGCTCGCGCCCGCGGTGCGCGACCTCGTCCGCCGCACGCGCGTGCCCGTCGTCGGGGTGGTGCCGTTCCTGCCGCGCCTCGGCCTGCCCGAGGAGGACTCGGTCGCGCTCGATGCCGCCGCGCCGGTCGCGCGCGGCGGGCTGCGCGTCGCGGTGGTGCGCCTGCCCCATATCGCCAACTTCACCGACTTCGCCCCGCTCGAGGCGGAGCCGGGCGTGGAGCTCGTCTACGCCGAGGAGCCGGCCGCCCTCGCGGGCGCGGCGCTGGTGGTCCTGCCGGGCTCCAAGGACACCATCGCGGATCTCCGCGCGCTCAAGGTTCGGGGCTTCGCCGCCGCCCTCGCCGAGCACCGCGCCCGCGGCGGCCTCGTGCTGGGCGTCTGCGGCGGCTACCAGATGCTCGGCCGCGCGGTGGCCGATCCAAACCGCGTCGAGAGCGGCGGCGAGGAGGCCGGGCTCGGGCTGCTGCCGGTAGCGACCACGCTCGGGCGCGAGAAGATCACGCGGCGCGTGCGCGCCCGCTGGCGCCCCGACGGGCCCGGCTTCGAGGGCTACGAGATCCACGTGGGGGTGACCGTGGCCGACGGGCCCGCGCGGCCCCTCCTCGACGTGGAGGGGCAACCCGAGGGAGGCGCCTCCGCCGACGGGCGTGTGTGGGGCACGCATCTGCACGGGCTCTTCGAGTCCGGCCCGGCCCGGCGTCACGTGCTGGACTGGGCGCGCGGCGCGCCCGCCGTCGCGGGGGGGCCCGCGCCGCCCGATCATCGCGCCCTCCGCGAGGCGGCCTATGATCGCCTCGCGGACGCGCTCGCCGCCGCGCTCGATGAGCGGCTGCTGAGCGACCTCGGCGTCTCGTAAGCGCCCGAAAATCCTTCGCTCGTCCCAAGGCCTGGGGGTATCATTCTCTATCGCCGCCGTGCGCTGCGGCGGTTTCTGTCCTTGAACATCACCGATCATCTGACGGACGCATTGAGGCACGCGCTCGACGCCGCCGGGTTGCCCGCACCCACCGAGGTGCAGTGGGAGATCCCGCGTGAAGCGCGGCACGGCGACTATGCGACCAATGCCGCGATGGCGCTGGCGCGCGAGGCGCGCCGCCCGCCCCGCCAGATCGCCGAGGCGGTGGTGGCCAACTTCCCGAAGACGGAGGCCGTCGAGCGGATCGAGATCGCGGGCCCGGGCTTCCTGAACGTGTTCCTCTCGCCGCGCTGGTGCGCGGACGGCCTCCACCGGGTGCTGGCGGCGGGCGCGGAGTACGGCCGGTCCGACGCGGGGAAGGGCACCGGTGTCCTCCTCGAGTTCGTCTCGGCCAATCCGACCGGGCCGCTCGTGATCGTCAACGCCCGCGCGGCCGCGGTGGGCGACGCGCTCGCGCGCATCTTCCGGGGCCAGGGCTATCGCGTCGAATCGCAGTACTACGTCAACGACGCGGGCAACCAGTTCATGGCGCTGGCGCGCTCGGTGGACGTGCGGCTGCGGCAGGCGCTGGGCGAGACGGCCGAGCTGCCCGAGAACGCGTACCCGGGCGAGTACCTGATCGAGCTGGTCGCGGAGTGGCTGGCCCGGGACCCGCGGGGCATGCGCGCGCTCGCTGCGCGACCGGAAGCGGAGCGGATCGAGCGTCTCGGGCGCCTCGCGGTCGCCTCGATGGTGGAGAGCCAGCGGCGCGTGCTCGAGGCCTACGGCACCCGCTTCGACCGCTGGGCCCACGAGCAGCGCGACGTGCGCGACGCGGCCCGGCCCCAGGCGGTCATCGGCGCGCTCACCGCGGCCGGCCACACCTACGAGCAGGACGGGGCGCTCTGGTTCCGGTCGACCGCGTTTGGCGACGACAAGGACCGGGTGCTGCGGAAGTCGGACGGCGAGCTGACCTACTTCGCGGTGGACATCGGCTTCCACCACTTCGAGAAATTCCAGGAGGGCGATCACGTCATCGACTTCCTGGGGCCGGATCATCACGGCCACGTCCCGCGCATGCGGGCGGCGATGCAGGCGCTCGGCCACGCGCCCGAGCGCTTCGAGGTGCTCATCGTCCAGCTCG
>Ga0137388_10001422_pt1 | contig 14508 bp, 9 predicted proteins | sample 15con2h14AmetaG_FD_104644 | JGI IMG/M metagenome (GOLD analysis project Ga0137388, IMG submission 104644) | Vadose zone soil microbial communities from Angelo Coast Range Reserve, California, USA - 15con2h1.4A metaG | ecosystem: Environmental > Terrestrial > Soil > Vadose zone > Saprolite...
AAAGAGAGAATGTACAGTGGTCAAACGCGGTAGTGTTTTTACCCAAGGAACCTTACCTTGGAACCTCCAAGCACTATTCTGTTGTCAAAGTACTACGTGCATTCTAGCACAAGATAGAACAAATGTCAACAAAATGTGCATCTGCGGATGCCTTTCTTTCCTCCCCCGCCATGAATGGACGGGGGTATCCAGAAAGGAACGACCATGAGTAAAGCTTCTTCAGCCATCAGCGAAGGCGGGATGTTTCTGCGTAATGCGACCGGGCTAATTCGGGAAGTGTCAGTGCTTGACGCTTTTATCATGAACACCTTCGGCATGAATATTGCCGTCGGTGCCGTTTTTCTATTTCTGCAGGCTCCTGCGGATTTCCCACAGGGCAATATGCTGGTTGCGGTGATCATCGGCACCTTGCTAATGGCTTTTACGCTTTTGTGGGTGTACTCAACGTTTGCGGCTGCCATGCCCCGTTCTGGCGGTGACTACGTGTTCGTAAGCCGTACATTACACCCTTTTCTAGGCTGGTTGTTGGGTTGGAGCCAGGGTATGTGGCTCATCTTTTTCTGGATAGGATTTAACGCCTGGTTTGCCCTCACGTTCGCTGTACCGGTTGCGTTCTCCAGCATCGGGGCTGCTACCGGGCAAAACGGCTGGATTGATTTGAGCAACAATTTGCTGGCATCTTTCCCTATCCTTGGTATCACAACGCAATGGTGGGTCCTCATCATCGGTACACTCATCAATATTGGCTTCGCTGTCCTGCTGATCCTGGGTGGTCAGAGTTTCTGGCGTTGGCAAAAGGTGTTCTTTCTCTTCGCCGGTGGTAGTATCGTGCTGGCGCTCCTGCTCCTGGTATTTGCCGGCGGCAATATCGCGAATGTCTGGAACAGCTTTGCCATTCAGCACAAGGGGCTGCTATTCAATCAGGTAATCCCGACGGCTGTGAAGAACGGCTACGTATTGCCTGGTGGCTTCAGCCTGAGCCAGACATTGCTCATGCTGCCCTGGGTGTTTTTCGTGGTGGGTTATGCACAAGGTTCTGCCCAGATCGGCGGTGAGGTCAAAAGAGCCTCCCGCTCCCAGTATCTCGCTATGGTCGGCGGGGTGCTAATCAACGGGTTGGTGCTGGCGCTCCTGGTTATTGCATTCACGCAGGCTGTTGGCGTGAACTGGATTGGCAGCGTTGGTTATCTGGCCAATAACAATGCCAGTCTTCTCAACTTGCCGGGCAACCTATCACCGAGTTTCAATTTCATCGTCAGTTTGCTCACCGGTAATGTGCTGGTTCCACTCATTATCGGCATCGGCTTCATTTTTTGGGCGCTCATGGGGACACCTCTCTCCGAACTCCAGGCAACGCGTTATATGCTGGCCTGGGCGGTTGATCGCATGATTCCATCTCCATTAGGTGATGTCAGCGAACGTTTTCACTCTCCGGTCAAAGCTATCATCTTCTGTACGGTGACCGGAACGATCGCGCTGATAGCACTGGTAGCCGTGCCGCAGGCCAGCCTGCTTGGCGCTCTGCTGGCGCAGATTGCCGCCTTCATCCTGGTTTCGATCGCCGGCATTGTCTTCCCCTATCGACTACGGCATGTATGGGAGGCAGCAGGCAGTCACAAGCTCCTTGGCATTCCTTCTGTCACCCTGGCCGGTATTGGTGGGGTGATCGTCCTCGGTGCTCTCATGCTGATGTTCATCTTCAATAGTACGATCAACTCGACATTCGGTGTGACGGCAAGGCTGTCTCTCTTCTTCATGATCGGTGTCGTTGTTGTGGGTATCATCTGGTATGCCGTTGCTTGCTTCTTGAAACGCAGCCAGGGCGTCGACCTCGGCCTGACGTACCGCGAGATTCCACCGGAGTAGGATACGAAGCGATGGCAACGAGCGAGCAGCGCGAGACACACAAGATAGGTGCAACTCATCCACGAGTGATCGTTGTGGGCAATCTGACCATCGACGACGTGGTACTGCCCGATGGTACAACGAAGATGGCCAGTGTGGGAGGCAATAGCCTGTACACAGTGCTTGGCGTGCGACTCTGGCAGCCGCGCGTCGGATTGGTGACGCGCCGGGGTGAGGATTTTCCAGGTGACCTCACAACTGTGCTGCATTCCTTCGGCGTTGCAACTAACGGGGTCGTCGATATTCCGGGGCCTACCGTCCGCAATTGGGTGGTCTATGAGACCAACGGTGAGCGGCACTGGATCTATCGCACTCCACGGGAGCGGTCACGTGAGGTGGCCATCCAGCCAGGTGACTTGCCGATCGAGTGGTTGGAGGTGGAACTGTCACCCGTGGTGCATGTTGCGGCTATGCCTCTGGATGCGGCAGAAGCTCTCGTGGACACAGTGCGACGCATCTCCCTTCGCGCTATCATCACCTTAGACACACACGAGGATTATGTCGTTGACTACCGGCAGCGATTGCGAGCATTGGCAGCGAAGGTGGACGCCTTCCTGCCAAGCCGCTCGGAGCTAGCGGACCTGGTGGGTTACGATGACCCGCACCGCGCTCTTACGAGCCTCTCGGCGCTTCCTACACCGATGATCGTGGTCAAGATGGGAGCGGAAGGAGTGCTGGCCTGGGATAAAGCGCAGGGGACATTGCACGAGGTGGGTGTGGCACATGGACCGGTGGTGGATGTCACAGGGGCCGGAGATGCCTTCTGCGGCGGCTTTGCTGCCGGGTTGTCGCTTGGTTATGGCCCGGTAGAGTCGGCTCGGCGTGGCACCATTTCTGCCTCCTACGCAGTGGCGGGTTTCAGTTCCATGCGCTTGACTGATGTTGATCCCGCCGAAGCGCAGGCTCGCATGCTCACCGATCCTCCAGTGGTGCGTCTCCTGCCAGCATTCACTGCGCTCTCGCAAGCTGAGGTTCCGGGGGCGGATCGAGGAAGTAGGTCCCCGATTTATCGTGGGACCTCTGTGGACACGATGCGCGAAGAGATCGCTATGATCCCGAAGCTTCTGGCAGGACAGCTTGAGCTGATGGCCGGGTCGCTCCATAACCTGGCTTGCGAGTTGCACGCCGCAGGCATCAAACACCTCTACCTTGTCGGGTGTGGGGATTCGGCCTTTGCAGGTGCAGCAACGGCTCTCGCCTTCCAGAAGCACACTGGCATTGACGCTGAAGGGATACATGCACTTGACCTGGCTCGTTACCGCGTCCGCTATCTACCAAAACACAGCGCGGTTGTGTGCATTTCCTTTTCCGGCATGGTTGGCAGAACTATTGAAGCGGCTATACTCGCGAGACGTTTCGGTCACCGGGTGCTTGTTCTCACAGGCAATTCGGACTCGCCATTAGCGCGGGAGGCGACCGACGTCATCACACTGTCAGTCCCAACGTTGGGTTACTCTCCGGGAACAAGTACCTATCTTGCCATACTGGCGGCGTTGCTTGACCTCGCGATTGCATGGGGCCAGGCTCGTGGAGGTAATACGGCCAGGGCGCGGACACTGCTGTTGAATGTGCCTGATCTTGCCCAGCATACGCTCGAAGAGGTGAATGAGCCTGTACAGAGATTGGCCGAGCGGATGGCAAGGCACAATTGGGTGATCTTTCTGGGTGCCGGGCCTAACCTGGCAACGGCACACTTCGGAGCTGCCAAACTTTTTGAGGGGCCACAAAAGCTGGGTGTGGCTACGAACATCGAAGAGTGGGCGCACGAGGAGTATTTCGTGAGCCGTGCAGGGACGCCGGTCTTCCTCATTGCCCCATCTGGTGCCTCTTTCGACCGTGCCGGCGAGATTCTCTCTGAGCTGAACTTCATCGGTGCAGACCCGGTGTTCATCAGTGACACAAGGCCGCCGGTCGCTCCCGGCACATTTATTCCCCTGGCACCAGGCCTGCCGGAGGAATTCTCACCGCTCCTGGCTGCGTTGCCGCTCAGCCTCTTTGCCTTCTACCTGACCCGCGCAAGCGGCCAGCAGCGTTTCGAGTTTCCCAACTCAGATGCAGCGCAGGAACACTACAAGACAATTCACCGCGTCACAAAAGGAGAGCCTGCATGAATGATAATCTGCAAATGAGTGCTGGCAAGCCACTCACAAGGGGCGAGTTCGAGGTCGGTGTCTTAGGCTCTGCACGACTGACTGAAAACAACGATTGGTGGACGCAAGCCCACAAATTGGGCATGTTGCTTGCAGCAGAAGGTTTTGTCGTCGTGACAGGCGGGTATGGTGGTCTCATGGCGGCTGTAAGTCGTGGAGCACACGAGAAGGGCGGTCGAGTGATAGGGTTACCGATGCAGCACTGGGCAGGTATAAAGCCGAATCAGTGGAATATTGATTTGCGCTGGTCTGGCAACTATGGTACTCGCATGAACCACATCCTGCACTGCAACGCACTCATTGCCCTGCCGGGAGGCGTTGGTACGCTCTCAGAGATGGCAATAGTCTGGGCGGCGAGCCAGACCGAAGAACGCCCCTTGCCGCTCGTCCTTCTCGGCGATTGCTGGCCGCCGGTCATCGAATCCATTCGCGAGCACCTGGTAGTGGGCGATGTAGACCTCAACCTCCTGCGCTTTGCTGGAACTCCAGAAGAAGCGATACAAGAAATACGAACCGGATTGCAGGACAAAAACCGCATTGGCCCTGGACCGTACGGGTAAAAGCGGGTCCGTAGGGCCCGATTATGGACATTAACGAAATACCCCGGACACCGTGAACGGGGACAAAACGCCTGTAGGGGCCGATTTATCGGCCCCGGCAAACCCAATAGCATGTCCGTATTAATTTGTCAATTTGCATTATCGGCCAACTACAAAGGAGCCATATCTTGAGCTTCAAGTCCTTTTACGCCTCCGACATTCATGGGTCGGACATGCTGTGGCGGAAGTTTATCAATGCCGCCCGTTTTTATGGAGTCGAGGTACTGATTATGGGCGGGGACCTTGCCGGCAAGGCGGTGGTTCCTATCGTGCGCCGGGAAACTTCCTATTATGCCCCGGCAGTCGCAGGCGAACGAGCATTTACAGAGGACCAGTTGCCCGCTCTAGAGCGTCGCATTCGCGACCTTGGTCTGTACCCGTATCAAACGACAGATGATAAGCTGGCGGCAGTACAACATGATCGGAGTACCATAGATGCGCTCTTTCTTCAGATCATGATAGAGACCCTGGGACGCTGGCTCCGGTTGGCCGAAGAGCGATTACGAGGAACAGGGGTGCAACTTTACGTCATGTTGGGGAACGATGACGAGCCTGCACTGCGTGAAGTCTTAGCGAGATCGCCACTTGTAGTTGATCCTGAGGACCGTATCGTCGAACTGGGTGAAGGTTTCCAGATGCTCTCCTGTGGCTTCGCGAACCCGACCCCCTGGCATTCGCCGCGTGAGATGCCAGAGGAGGAGCTACAGCGCCATCTTGAGAATCTGGCTGGTCAACTCATGGAACCATCCAGGTCTATCTTCAACCTGCATGTTCCTCCTATTCACACCCCCATTGATACCGCACCAGTGGTCGATGAGAATCTGAGTCCCGTTATCCAGGGCAGTTCTATACTCATGGGACCTGGTGGGTCGAAAGCTGTGCGCGCCGTGATCGAGCAATATCAGCCTCTGCTCGCGCTGCATGGTCATATTCACGAGTCGCGCGGCACCGTCAAGATCGGAAAGACCGTGTGTATCAATCCAGGCAGTGCATATGGCGAAGGAGTCTTACATGGCGCCTTGTTTGAACTTGACAGAAGAAAGGGCTTGAAGCGCTATCAACTGACATCAGGGTAGATTCTGCTGCTCGCCTTCTCGACGCTAACAGGGATACCGTTCAGAATAGCATTGCCAGACAGCGGGTCCATGCCCTCTTGATCGGTCAGGATATTAGTATTCACACCTGCATGTTCTGCGGCAACGCGCATCCTCGTCCCGGCCAGGTTGTGCCCCCATCCGTGCGGTATACTGACCACCCCCGGCATGATCGCATCCGTCACCTCGATCACGATCTCTACGCTGCCGACACGGGAAGTGAGACAAGCCATCTCGCCGTCACCCAGCGCGAGGGAAGCCGCGTCGTTGGGATGCATGTGGAGTGTACAACGCTCTTTGCCTTTGGTCAGGACATGGAGATTGTGCATCCAGGAATTATTTGAGCGCAGGTCGCGTCGGCCGATGAGGAGCATTTGCCCGTTCGCTCGCTCCACTGTCTGGACTCCTTGTGCATGCAATCGCTCGGTATCGACTAGCATGGCCTGGGGAGCCAGCTCGATTTTGCCGGATGACGTTCGCAACACCTCTGGGATGCGCGGCTGGAGGGGGCCAAGGTCAACGCCATGTGGATGAGCTTCCAGGACAGCAAGGCTCAAACCATCCCTTTGTGCACCAAATCCATCACCATAGGGGCCGCTACGTAGCATAAAGTCCAGGATCCGTTCCGGTCCACGCCGGGGTTTAAGCGCAGTGAGGAGTTCACCAGAGTTACGACCCTCGACACGTGATCCCGGGGTTGTCACCTCGCGCTGGATAAGCGTTGCTATGCTCATATCATCCAGGAGATTAAGATCGGCGCTTGATCCTTGTCCCCCAAGTATGGCGGCCAGGCGCAGGTACACTTCCCACTCTTCTAACGTGCCTGGTTCACGCTCGACCACAGGCGGTGAATAGTGCGCAACGTTGTGAGCGGATAACTGGTAGAACGCCAGGTCGTAGTGGGAATGAGCCAGTGGTGACGGAGGCGGCAAAATGACATTGGCGTGGCGCGTGGTCTCATTGAGATACATATCCACGCTGACCATGTACTCTAGTGTACCCAGAGCTTGCTGCAAACGCTGGCTGTTGGGTGTACTTAGAGCAGGGTTGCCTGCAAGCGTGATCAAGGCTTTGATCTGCCCCTCACCAGGCGTTTCAATCTCCTCAGCAAAACAAGACACCGGTAACTCCCCAAAAACCTCCGGCAACCCACGCACGCGGCTCTTCCAACGTCCCAGGCGCACCCCACGACCTCTACCGGGAGTACCATTCGCGTTACGTGCCCCAGCCGCTGCTTTAGGAAACATTGCCCCGCCTTCCCGGTCAAGGTTGCCGGTCAGGACGTTAAGCACATCAACGAGCCAGCTTGCCAGCGTCCCAAACTCCTGCGTGCAGGTGCCAATGCGACCATAAACCACTGCTCGTGGAGCAGCGGCCAGGTCACGAGCAATGGAGCGGATTGTATCTGGTGCAATACCACAGGCCGATGCGACGCTTTCGGGAGCGGAGGACTGGGCTAGTGTACGCACCTGCTCAAGACCAGTCATGTGTTCCGTGAGCTTCCCTGGTGCGACGAGTCCTTCAGCGAAGAGGGTATGCACAATGGCAAACAGGAATTGAGCGTCGTGTCCAGGTCGAATGAAATGATGTTCGTCGGCCTCTTGTGCGGTGCGAGTCCGGTATGGATCGATTACTACGACTTTGCCTCCACGTTGACGCAAACGACGCAGTCGACCACGCATATCAGGAGCGGTCATCAGACTGCCGTTCGAGACAAGAGGGTTCGCGCCCAGAAGCAACAGGTATTCGGTACGTTCTATGTCGGGGATGGGGATCGAAAGCATGGTGCCAAACATCAGTCCGGCTGATACTTGCTTAGGCATCTGATCGACGGTGGAGGCGCTGAAAAAGTTGTGTGTTCCCGCTGTATGGAGCAATACCGGTAAGTAGAGCAGGCTGGCAAGGTTATGTACGGTCGGGTTGCCAGCATAGACAGCAAGGGCATCACGTCCATATTGTTGAAGGATAGGAACGAGGCCACGCTCAATCTCTGCGAAAGCCTCATCCCAGTTCACATGCAGCCATTGATCCCCGCGGCGCACCATCGGCTCACGAATGCGGTCCTGGTCTGCGTCAAGTTCCTTGAGACTATAGGCTTTGGGACAGATATAGCCATGACTAAAAATATCCTGAGCATCACCGCGGATGGAGATGACCTCGCGTCCGCGCGTGACAATCTCTAATCCGCAGGTTGCTTCACACAGAGGACAGGTTGTATAGCTGGTCGTCGTGGGGATCATGTATTTCTCCTTTGAAGGAATTCTCCGCTCAATCCCTGTCCCCCAGGCAGGGAGATCGGGGGAGTACAATGAAGCGAATTATGCTGGCAGCGCAACAAGTGCATGTGCGCGGCCAAGTCGGAGGCCTGCAGGCCAGCGAATAGGCACTATTTCCCAAGTGTAGCCAGCATCTGCTGAGCGGAAGACTCCCTTGTTGTTCGCTGCATAGAAAACGCCCGGCTCAGCCTCATTTGCTACCAGCACAGAGGTCAGCAATCCACGCGGTTCAGGGAGTCCGTCGCGCACCCGTTGCCACTGGCTGTCACCAGAGCGGCGATAGATCGCCGACTCTGCACGCTGTGAATTATGTGCCTCCTGAGGACCATGGGCTGCCGAGATCACCAGGGTCGTAGGGTCTGCGGGATCTGCTGCCACACTCCAGAGGTAATGATGCTGGAGTCCTGTGTCGGGCCGGTACCATGTCTCACCACCATCGTCACTTGCTACAAAGCCATTGCCTGGACGCATGAAGCCATCACCGGCTGCTGAATAGAGCCGGTTCGGTGCCAGTCGATGCATGATCAGCGTATGCGTATCGAAAGGTCCACTTGGCTTGCGGTCCTCCCACGTCTGACCACTATCCAGGCTGCGCACCAGCGCGCCTGCCTCGACGGCTGCGAAGATACGGCCAGCCACCAAGGGGTCGGGCGTAATCCAGCGGATATGGCTCGTGTATGGCCGGGGTGGAAAGCTCCACGTCGGCGCTGAGGGCAAATGGCGAAGTGCGGCGAGTTCTTGCCAGGTGTTGCCGCTGTCCTCAGAGCGGAAGAGTGCGCTTGGCTCGGTGCCCGCGTAGACCACACCGCAGTTGTTCACACGTTCCGTCACGCTGACAGCTACTGCCATTACCTTCTCGTGTATGATGCCCGTGCCGACATGCTCCCAGGTGTCACCTGCATCGCCGCTACGCCATAACCCCTGATCGAAGGTGCCGCAGTAGACTTGCTCCGGACGCAATGAGTCCACGGCAATGCACTGTGGCTGGCTGCCCACCAGGTGCAGATCTACTATCCATTCTCCGTTGCGCTGACAGGCCACTGCCAGGGCCTCGTCAATCGCAATATATAGCTTTGTCACTGCGTGCTCCTTTCTAATATCCACACTTGTTAAAATACATAATTTATGTGTATAGAAGCCAGGTTACATCTACGAAAAAGATTTTTAAAGTATTATAGAATTATACTATCTCTACTACATAAGCCATTCGTCAAAAACATGAAATATAAATACATTTCCAAAGAAACCAATCAACAAACCTAATATGGCAAGTACTATAGACATGCCTAGAGAACTAGATACCCCAAGAAACCAACCTACGAAGCCCCACCCAATAGCAATTGGAAGAGCGATAAAGAATACTAAAGCCGTACTATTCAAGTTACTGAGCCGACTCCATAGCCATAAACAAAGCCCAATGAGAACCAATTCACCAAGAAGACTGCCCCCAAGTACCCACCATGATTGTAACAAAAGTCCTAGTGCAATGGGAATAGTCACAGGATTCAGTGCAAGACCATAGAAGGTCTTCTGAAGATCTGCACTGATCTGTATCGGTAGATGATCACCTTTTTTATATGCCTGATTAGCCTCTCTTATTCTTCCAAGGTGTTTAAGTACATCACCCTTAGCTATGTAATAAGGAGAGTGGTTCGGACGAAGGTGAATAGCTCGATTATAGGCAATGAGAGCTTCCTTGTAACGTGGTCTAGAGATAAGCCTGGCTTCCAAAGCCTCGAGAATACCTATCTCCTGATTTTCACGAACCCCCTCGAGTCTTTGCGGAATGCTCTTAATGAGTTCAGACACTCTTTTGTATCTTTGCTCCTTTTGCTCTTCAATGGTTACAAGTGCTTGGCCTTTTCGATAGTAGGCATCGGCAGAATTGGGAGCAACTTGGATGATCTGATTCCAAACGCTGAGAGCTTCCCTGTAGCGCTTAAGGCGTTCAAGTAGCTCACCTTTATGATAGTAGGCATCGGCAAGTTTGGGATCAACCTGGATGGCATTCTCGTAGATTGTGAGGGCTTCCTCGTGGCGCTTAAGGTGTGCAAGTACCTCACCCTTTCGATAGTAGCTATCGAGGAAGTGGGAGTCACGACGAATGGCAGATTCATAGGCTGAGATGGCCTCTTCATAGCGTTCGAGGCTGTTAAGAACATTACCTATACAATAGTAGCCAAGAGCAAAGTCAGGAGCCGCACGAGTAGCTTGCTGATAGTCTTCGAGAGCTTCCGCGTAGTTTTTGAAAGCATCATAACGAACATTGCCTTTGCCAATGTAAGCAAGAGCGAAGTCGGGATCAAAATAAATAGCTCGCTCATAGGCTGCGATGGCTTCCCAGGAGTGCCCAAGATCTTTTAGTACATTTCCTTTTCGATAATATGCTTCGGCAAATTTGGGATTAAGGCGAATGACCAGGTCATAGATCTTGAGGGCTTCCTCATACTGCCTGGCTTTATAGTGAGCTTCGCCTTCATATAGCCATTGCTCTGTGGTCTTCTGAGCTGGGTTAATGACGCTTCCGCGAGCATTTGCGGGAGCCTTTGGAAGAGGGAGAACCGTCTGAGATGTGATACGTGCAGGTATCTGAGAGGAGGGGGTACTTAATACTGTGATGAATGCAGAGATATTAGGGTAACGATTATCAGGCTCTTTGTCCATGGCTTTTTGGATGACCTGCTTAAAATGGGCAGGTAAATGTGGATTGAGTTTTGTAGGATCAGTCGGATAATCCGTTCTATGTTTATCTGCCCATGCCCACCAATTAGCATCTAGAGGAAGGTTAAATGGTTTGCTTCCAGTAACAAGTTCGTAGGCTATGCAACCTAGAGCATATTGGTCACTCTTCTCACTGTTTTGTCCTTTAAACTGCTCCGGTGCCATATAGGCAGGAGTACCAAGAGGATGTTCAGTATTTTTAACAGGTGTGTCTGCCAGAATAGTAGCAATACCAAAATCAGCTAGAAGTACATTACCCTGTGCATCGAACGAAATATTTTCTGGTTTGAGGTCACGATGAATGACATGCTTTTGGTGGGCATATTGAACTGCTTGTCCAATTTGTGAAAGGATGCTTAGAGCCTCCGCCACTGGTAACGGCTGAGGGGATTGACGTCGCAAACGTTCCCTGAGGGAGCCACCAGCTGCATAGTCGGTTATAAGGTAGAGTAAGTCCTCATCTACCTTCACATCTATTAGGTGTATAATATAGGGATGTTGAAGCGCTTCGAGTACTAAAGCTTCTTGGATAAAGCGATCACGCTCCTGATCAGAATTAAAGAGTAAATTATGTAGAAGTTTGATCGCAACTATGCGATTAGGGAGAATAAGATGCTCAGCCCGGTATACATTGCCAAATCCACCTTTGCCAATTTCTTCAACCAGATGATAGCTGCCAATCTTTCTACTGACGAAGCTGTTTCTATCCTTCACGTTACTCCGTCTCGAAGGTTAGATGTAAATCCTTCAATTTTTTCCCACACACTAAAATAACAAAGATTCGTGGCCTGTCTCGAAAGTGGCGTTCATCGTCTTCCAAAATCATAGCACATCTTTTGCAATGTTGCCATCACCATGTCTTTAGTCAGTCAAATTTCTCTTGACAAAACTATCTTGATCATGTTATGCTTTATGCACACGATTGCATAACCCGGACGAAAATTATTGCACTAAATGATGCGCACGTGTGCATTAACTGTACCATTCCTATTGTGCTGATTCCTTAAGCGAAGGAAGGTGAGTTATTTGCGTCGGCAAGAGATTTCAATTGGAGATATTGCACGAGCTGCTGGTGTCTCACATTCGACAGTCTCGCGGGCTCTCCGTGGTAGCTCGCTGATCAGTGTAGATGTACGAGAGCGCATCCAGCGGCTGGCACGTGAGATGGGCTATACGCCCAATGCTATTGCGCAGAGCCTGCAAACGCGGCAAACCAGTACGATTGGCTTAGTCGTGACATCGATTGCTGATCCATTCTGGGGTGACGTTATGAAAGGCGTCGAAGAAGTGGCTCGTGCATCCGGCTTCAGCGTGTTCCTTAGCGCATCCCACAATGACCCCGATCAGGAAATGGCGATCATCGAAACCTTCCACCGCCGGCGCGTTGATGGAATCCTTGTCGCAGCGTCCCGTATCACCAGTAACTATAAAGAGCGCCTGGACCATATACAGGTCCCCACGGTGCTGATCAACAGCCAGGCCGAGTCTGAGGCCAGGTTGTTGCATTGGGTTTCCGTGGATGATCGCAAGGGTGCCCAACTTGCAGTAGATCATCTCCTACAACTCGGGCATCGTTCAATTGGCTATCTTGGCATTAGCAGCCGGCCGAAATCAAATCATGAACGACTGCTAGGATATCAGAGCGCACTGGCGGCAGCAGGTGTACCATATCGCGATGAGTGGGTAGCAATCACGCCTGGCGAAGAGGCCTCGCATGAGGAAGATGTTGCTGCCGGGCAGGCTTCGTTACCTCGTTTACTCGACGCCGGGGTTACGGCGGTATTTTGCTACAATGACATGACTGCACTTGGTGTGCTGATGGCTTGCCGGGAACGGGGCATCGCAGTGCCAGGGGAACTGAGCGTCATCGGTTTTGACGACATCAGAATGGCCAGTTACGCAACGCCTCCACTTACGACCATCCATCAGCCGAAAGTAGAACTGGGACGCCTTGCAACACAGGTAATGCTTGGCTTGTTGAACAATCATCCAGGGCGAAATCACCAGTTACCGCCTACGCTCATGCTACGCGCCAGCACGGCACCGTTAGCAGAGGGCGCAGGCTCCCACGAAGCATCTATACGCGCTCCACTGCGTTCCGCTGAGGGGAGCTACACGCACCTACCAACCGCTCTTAAGGGCGGTAGTAACGTATACCTGCCCCCCAGGCAGGGTGCCTTGCGTCCGTCCGTACCTGCGCCCTGAAAGGAGAGTTCTGCCTATGTCCGCTCCACTCAAGCTGGGAGTAATCGGCCTTGGGAGAATGGGCCAGCTCTATGCGCGCATACTTGCGACTCAAATCTCCGGGATCCACCTGTACGCGGTTGCGGAAGTAAACGAGCAAGCGCAACACCGGCTGGCTGATGAACTCAATGTGTCTTACTCGTTTGCCGATGCCCTTGAGTTGCTTGCCCTTTCTGAACTGGATGCTGTTGTTATTGCTACGCCGACCAGTACGCACCCCAACCTGGTTATCTCTGCTGCTGCTGTGGGCAAAGCGATCTTCTGTGAAAAGCCACTGGCTTTAACGCCCGAAGAGACTCGAAAGGTGCTGGAAGTCGTCGCAAGGGCGCAAGTGCCCCTCCAGGTCGGCTTCATGCGCCGTTTTGATGCTGCGTATCAGAAGGCCAAAACACTGATTACTGGCGGCCTGATCGGGTCCCCGGTCACGTTTAAGTCGCTCAGCCGCGATCCGTTCTGCCCACCGCCTGGCTACATGGATCCTGCCAAGAGCGGTGGATTGATTCTCGATATGGCTATCCACGATTTCGATCTAGCTCGCTGGCTCATGGGCAGCGAAGTGGAACGTGTAACGGCGGAAGGAGCTACCCTCGTTTGCAAAGACCTTGAGTCAGTGGGCGATATCGACAACGCTTTGATCAATATGCGCTTTTTGAATGGGGCACTCGGCAATATCGAAGTAAGCCGCAATGCATTCTATGGTTACGATATTCGGACAGAGGTCCTCGGCTCTGAGGGTGCAGTAATAATCGGCGCTCACCAGTATACGCCGGTGGTACTGTTGACCCGTGCTGGTGCTCAGCACGATGTGACGCCATACCTGATGGAGCGTTTTGGTGATGCCTATCGTGCTCAATTGCAGCACTTTGCCGATTGCCTGCGCAATGGTCAGTCTCCATCAGTCGGCGGTGCTGATGCGCTCGCGGCTTGCGAGATTGGTGTTGCTGCTACACGTTCCTACCAGACGGGTCGCCCGGTTATTCTCAGTGAGCTTCGACAGTCATCAGGGGTATCGAATGACGAGCTGGATAAAGAGGTATAACAAATGCGCAAGTACGATGTGAGTAACTTGATTGTCCATCCTGGCAACTCGACCGACCCCGATATAGCTGTCGAAGTGACGCCGGAACTGGCAGGCTGGGATTACGTCCATTTTCAGTTGCGCCGCCTTGACGCACAGCATTCCTGGACATTCGCCACCGGCGATTACGAAATGGCGATCGTACCCCTGAGCGGTCGTATTGGTGTCGAGTCGAATAAGGGACAATGGTCACACATTGGTGAGCGAGACAGTGTCTTCCATGGTTTGCCGTATGCACTCTATCTCCCCCGGCGTACATCGTTGATTGTGACTCCCTCTCAATCCCTGTCCCCCAGACAGGGAGATCGGGGAGCTACGACGCCGTGCGAGTTTGCTGTTGCCCTGGCGCCGACCGATCAAGATCATCAACCACGGCTCGTCACGCCAGGAGACATCGAGATCGAGATTCGTGGGGGCGATCATGCTACACGGCAGATCAAC
>Ga0137388_10001430_pt1 | contig 14479 bp, 16 predicted proteins | sample 15con2h14AmetaG_FD_104644 | JGI IMG/M metagenome (GOLD analysis project Ga0137388, IMG submission 104644) | Vadose zone soil microbial communities from Angelo Coast Range Reserve, California, USA - 15con2h1.4A metaG | ecosystem: Environmental > Terrestrial > Soil > Vadose zone > Saprolite...
TCCCTTTGGAAATCATTCGGAGGAAAAAAACGCGCGCAGGAGGTCAATCGCCGCATCGCTCCGCTCGTTGACGTTATGTTGGGCAACGAGGAAGACTTCTCCGCAGCGCTCGGCTACAGCGTGCCTGGCCTGGACGAACATCTTTCCATCCTGAACCCCGATGGCTTCAAACAGATGATTCGCAAGGTTGTGCAGGATTTTTCTTTTCAGGTGGTCGCCACTACGCTCCGCCGAGCCACAAGCGCCACCAGGAACGATTGGGGCGCAATCTGCTACTCCGATGGCGATTTTTTTCAAGCTACGACCCGCGAAAACCTCGAAATCCTCGATCGGGTTGGTGGTGGCGATTCCTTCGCCTCGGGCTTGATCTATGGTTTCCTCTCCGGAAAAGGTCCGCAGTGGGCCGTCGAGTGCGGCGCCGCCCACGGCGCTCTGGCCATGACCACGCCTGGAGACACTTCCATGGCTACGCTGGACGAAGTCCTGCAAGTAATGAAAGGAGCGGGAGCGAGAATTGTCCGCTGATCCGGAGGCGCTTGCATACATGAAGAAAAAATCTGTGAGCGAACAAATCGAGAGCTTCGGCGTCATTCCAGTCATTCGCGCTTCTTCTTCCGAGGAAGCGTGCTTCGCTGCGGAGGCCGTGCGCAGCGGCGGAATCCCGATTGTTGAAATCACCATGACCGTTCCCGGAGCGCTGCAAGTAATTTCTGGGTTGGCAAAAACCATGCCGCAGCTTCTGCTCGGAGCGGGCACGGTTCTCAACAAAAAAATGGCACGCCAATGCGCCGACGCGGGCGCTCAATTCCTGGTATCCCCCGGCTTCGACGCGGGCATGGTAGCAACGGCAAAAAAGCTCAAACTTGTCGTCATAGCCGGAGCACTTACGCCCACGGAAGTCATGGCTGCCTGGGATGCTGGCGCGGATTTTGTGAAAGTTTTTCCTTGCTGCAATTTAGGAGGGCCAGCTTACGTCAAGGCCCTGCACGGTCCTTTTCCGCAAGTGCCCCTGATCCCCACGGGTGGCGTTACGATCGAAACCGCTGCGGATTACATTCGCGCTGGCGCCGCAGCTCTAGGCGTGGGCAGTGAATTGATCCTGAAAGATGCCCTGAAGGCCCGCAAGTCCGAACCGATTTCAGATCTGGCCCGCCGCTTTGTCGAACTAGTGAAAGAAGTGAGAAAACAACTCACGACTTAACGAGTGTATTGAGCGATAGGTATGCGCTTACGATGTGGCGGAGGAGGAGGGATTTGACTCCTCGTTGACCGTAGGTAGTCTGTAGGTTGGCCTCTCCTGTATCTCTGTTACTTTCAACACTTGGTGAGTCTTTATGCGGGTCGAAATCGTGTCAGAAAAGCCTCCAAATCGGGCAACTTAGTAGCAATAGTAGCAAGCTCCGAGCGCCCCCATCAGGGCTTCTTATCTGAGGTCCACAGCCCCCTGGGGTCGCGCTGCTCCTCCGAGTCATCTCACTGGCCTTAACCTTCGCCCGAAGGAACGCAGACAGGCCGGTGAAGTCTATCGGAAGTTCTCTACAAGCATGATGTCATTGTTTAACGCATCTAGCTGTGTATAAAGGATCGTCTTTCGGTCTGGAGAGACAGCCAATCCTGGCGCTTGCCTGGCTGGACGATTCTCCAGATCGAACACTCGCGAAGTCCGGTGCGTGGTGATGTCCAAGAAAGCAATCCCAGGTTTCTTGGCCGTCGTATCTAGATAGTAGATGCCGTTGTCCACTGCGGCCCAATAGCCCCAATAACCCGCTTCCAGAGAGCCGACGACCTCGACCTCCTCGCCGCCGCTAGTCGGAACGCGCCACAGTCCGGGAACGTTCGGACCTTTTGCATAGTACAAGAACGCTCCGTCGGGCGACTCGGACGCTGCATATCCACCCTGATGTGTCACCTGCACAGCCCGTCCCCCCGTCGAAGGCATCTTCCAGACCTGCCAACCGCCGGTGCGATTGGACGCGAAATATAACCAACGACCGTCTTCCGACCAACTTGGCAAGACTTCGTTCGAGGGTTCATCGGTAAGCTTGCGCGGCCGGCCACCCTTAGAGTCGACGACAAAAATGTCCGCGTTTCCAGTGGAGCGGGAGTCGAAGGCGATTTGCTGCCCGTCGGGCGACCAACGCGGAGTCCCAGTCACAGAGTTGAAGTGGGTTAGCTGAATCAGGCCACTTGCGTCGCTTCGGCACATCCAAACTTCATACGCCCCGCTACGCGTGGATTCGAAAACAATTTTACTTCCATCAGGCGAGAACTGGGGACCGCTATCCATCTTCGTGGAAGTTAGAAAGATATCGGGGGGACTGGCCGAATGAGGCGAGCCAAGTTTCCTCCTCCAAACGTTCAAATTCCCCATCTGGCGGACATAGACTAATCGGTTGCCGCGAATTGAAGGTTGAATCCCCTCTTGACCGAATAGGAGTCGTTCGGGCTGGGTCCCACGAACGGGTATCTGCCAAAGCCAACCAGGACTTATTGGCCAACCAGCATCGGCGAAAACGATATAGCGGCCGTCAGGGGTCCACGCCAGTCCCCAGTGGTCTTTGTTATCCGCGACAACGCGTTGTTCATCTCCTCCTGAAACCGGTACCGTGTAGATCGCCTTGAATCCTTGCCACTCTTGCGAAACCCTGCTGAAAGCCAAAGTTTGACCGTCGGGGGAAAATACAGGGTTGGAATCACCCTTCGAATGCAGCGGCAAAGTGAGCCTGCGAACATCCAGGGAGTCGAGCGATAGCAGAAAAATAGACGCCGCTTCGCCAGGAGATGCGCTGTCAGAAAATGCGAGCAACTTCCCGTCGGGAGACCACGAGATTCGGCCCGCAGACCACAAGATTTCGTCCATCCGCCCCTGCCAAAAAGTCTCGCGCAACCTGCGCTCAGCGCCACCCAACGAGGGAATGATGTAAATGCCCGATTCCTCATTTTGAATGCGACAGAATGCAATGTAGCGGCCATCGGGCGACCAAACCGGATTGAAGTCGATTGACGCCTGCTTCGTCAGCCGTACTGGCTCTTCCGTCCCGACCAGCTTCACATAGATGTTGAAGTTGGAGCCGGATCCGGCATTCCACGCGAAAGCTAAGTGCTGGCCGTCTGGAGAAAGGCTTGGGGTGTATTTTTCGCCAACTTCGGTAACGACAGGGATCACGGTCGGCTGACCGGCTTTGGATCCACGCGAGTGGCTGTAGTACACGACGAATAGCGCAACGGCACATGCCGCCAATCCGATTACAAGCGCACGCTTCGTAAACGACCGCTTCGACTGCCAGGGCCCGGCGGCAGGGGGCGCTGCCGGCGTGTCGAAATTGCCGATAAAACGATAGCCTCGTCGGGCGAGCGTCTCGATGAACACTGGAGAGTCCGCAGATTCACCCAGCGCATCGCGTAACCTCTTGATGGCCGCATTCAGGCTGTGATCGAAATCGACGAACGTATCTTCAGGCCATAGTTTGCTGCGCAACTCCTCTCGGGTAACGACTTCCCCCGGTCGTTCAAGAAGAGTCGCCAGGATCTGAAACGGCTGCTCCTGAAGTTTTATTTTTTGGCCAGCGCGCCGCAGTTCGCCGGTCTGTAAGTTCACTTCGAACGTGCCGAAGCGGACAATTGAGGGTGAAGAATTAGCTGACATGGGAAACTTCGCGTTGCCGAAGTTTAGCATCTTTCGAGCGCAGTTCCGACGTGTGATCGCTCGCCCGACAACTATCGTAGAAATGAGCCTTTGCGGAAGATTAGCTATACTCTCCGGCGTGAACCTTCCGCCGATACTTTTGGGAACCTCTTCCTTCACGGCGACAGGCTGGGAGGGAACGTTCTATCCAAAAGGAATGCGATCTGCCGATTACCTCTCCTTCTACGCAGATCGCTTTCATACCGTCGAGGTTGATTCGACGTTCTATGCCTGCCCGACTCCTCGCACCGTCAGCAACTGGGCCGCTCGCACTCCCGAGAATTTCATTTTTTCAGTGAAGGTCCCGCAGACCATCACTCATGAAAAGGTCTTGGTGGACTGCGATGCGGAATTAGAAGAATTTCTCAAAACGATGGACCTCCTCGGTCCAAAGCTGGGACCAATGGTCTTTCAGTTTCCGGCTTTCGACCGCTGGAAATTCCCAACACAGAAACATTTTCTGGAAGTGCTCGCGGCATTTCTGGAGAAGCTTCCCAGAGATCGCAAGTTCGCCATCGAGGTTCGAAACAAGAATTGGCTCGACGCTACTTTGGCCGATCTACTGCGCAAGCGCGGCATTGCACTCGTGCTCCAGGACATCTCGAACATGCCTGGATTTGTAGAGTTGACGAAGAAGTTCGATCCGATCACGACGGACTGGACCTACATCCGATGGCTCGGCGATCGCAAAGGCATCGAAAAGCTAACGATGACATGGGACAAGACGGTCGTTGACCGAACAACTGAACTAACGAGTTGGGTAGATTTCTGCTATCAGATCAGGAAGCGCGGAGTGGTGATCTACGCCTATGCGAACAATCACTATGCAGGCCATGGTCCGGCGACCGTCGCGCAGTTTATGAAACTCTGGAACGCAAAAGGGTTTCCGCAGATAACCAGGCCACAATCTTCAAGGCAGGAACGTACGTTGTTCCCGATGTGATGAAAGCGCGACCATCATTGAAAAAGAGGCTTGCCCCTCTTCCGCTTCGCTCTGCCGCGTTCATTGAGCCAATGCAATGCCTGGCGGTGCCCAAGCTAGTGTCCTTGCTCAAGCAAGTGAAGGGTGTAGGAACGCAGATCGGGCTGACCTATGTCCTGACGATAGAGGACCCGTGTCGGTTCCCGAAAGGTCGCGCGGTAGGTTGTTTTCTGGGGTTGCGAAACAAGTCGAAATTATCACCAAGGATTGTCAGCACAAAGCCAATGATGAACAGGCTGGTTACTGCGACTTGGGGCAACCTGGTTACCAGACCATCGCATTCGCGAATTTCTGATACATGCAAAGTGGTTAAGTTTGGCGAGCGAAAGTAGCCCGTCACCGAAGTTAGCCAATCAGGATGCAAACGGTATACCGACTTCCCGAGTCTTCATCAGCGTTGTTTTTCATCTACCAGCATAGTCAGTGGAAGGTTATAGACCAGGTCGCCGGACGCAACACGGACCATCGCAACGGATTCGTCCTGCCACAAATGGACAACGCGGCCTTTGACAATTTCGCCGGACTGAACTTTGAGGCGAACGGTCACGCCCATTTTGGGTTTGTTTTTCTCGGTCAGGGGTTATTTTAGAAGTTAGATACAATTTTGTGCTGTTCTGGGTCAACCCGACTCGACGCGGTACGCTAACAGCACAGTATTTTTGAGTCATAAAATTGACTTGCATCCGCCATTTCACGAGCGGACAATCCGGCAATGGTCAGCAACAATTCCCACGCCGAACGCCGTACCGTAGCAGTGATTGATTTTGTCGCTGAAGAACTGGGCCTGGGAATCAAATGTTGCGAGGTTGCCCTGTCATCGGCCAGTGCGGCAACCTGGGACCGCAAAATCAAGAACGCGCAGAGAGCTCATGACATCGCGCAGCGCTTCGTGCATCGGTTCAGGATTTCCGGACACGAGGCTGATCGTATCAATCATCGAATGGTCCACCTTAAAACTCTCCTGGAAGAACTGAAATAATCAAGCGGCACAGGCGGTCATTCGGGCAATTTCCCGTTCCATTTCGTGTTTTTCCCAACAGCTTGCTTCTTGTCCGGCGAAGGGCTCAGCGTGGTAGCAGTGGTAGCTTGGATCACGGCCATTGAGCGCGGGGTCGTAAATCTTCTCCCGCGCCCATCTTTGTCCTGAGAAGATTGATGATCGGCAGTAGTCGCACTGGTCGAAGCAAACGATCATTTTTCCTCCCTGAGATACATCCCTCGCAGAGTCCTAGTGCAATCGCCGTACCAATGTTATGTGTACCGCACTGTGCACAATTTGCTTGAGATCATTGGTTCCGATTTCGCAGTAATGGTACGCAAGTAGTCCCCAGTTTCTCGCATGCCTCGGCAGTTTTTTCCATGCGGAAATCGCTCAGGTGAGCGACTTCAAGGTCGGTGAACATGTGCCTGTAAAGTTGTCAGGTGGGGTCTGGTGCAGGCCGAAATCAAAGCTATCATCAACAGGACGGACGAACAGGACGGACGGCGTTCGATTGCAAGTCAGTGTTTCGAGAGGAGAATTCCCCCCGATGAAATCATCTGTGCGATGGTTTTTGTTCGAATACCAGGGCCGCAAACTCGTGATTTTGTCAAAGGGTTTCAAGACCAAAGAACTGGCGGAGAAGGTGCGTCTAAAATATCCCGAAAGTGTGCGTCGGAAGATCGGAATCGGCGTAGTTCGCGTAACCAATAGTTGACTTCCCGCGATATCGCGTAGACTGTGGTCGCGTAAATCTCAGTAAATGTTGCACTTATGTTTTCAGTTCCATTGGCTATGGAAATGCACCACAGGGCCCGTGAGGCAGGGCCTTTGAACATCAACCAAGCGAAATGGTTTTTGCGAGTCTTCGCGAACGGTAAGAAGCTAAACACACTGACTATCAGAGACCTATACTTGTCAGGCTACCTCGGAATCGAATTGCGCTCACCCGGGAAAGAGCCACTTCCGACAGTCATAACCGAAAAAGGGAAGCGAGTCTTGGAAACCGACAGCCGCCATTTTATCCCGCTCTGGGACTCGGCGGAACCCGGACTTCCTTTCTCGACTTAAATTCGGGCTCTCGCCTTCAGTGTCAGAATTCGCGAATGCGATGGTAACCCGGGGAATTGAGGGACCATGTCAGACCGATCTCAACAACCAATTAGATTCGACGGCATCCTGCGGGTAAAAAGTGATGTTTAGCTGAACCCTAGTACCGGGTGCGGCGTGTAGGCCTCTTCGAGCGACGCAGCCTCTTCGGGTGCGAGTCGCAGCGACAGTGCAGCGACCGCATCGGCAAGATGATTCGGCTTGGTGGCGCCCACAATCGGCGAAGTGACGAACGGTTTGCTGAGCATCCAGGCAAGCGCAAGTTGAGCCCGGGGAACGCCACGCTTTTCGCAGAGCGCACCGAGCCGGTCAGCCACTCTACGGTCTGCTTCTTCTGTCTTCGAATACAGCGTCTTGCCAAATTGATCTGTCTCAAAGCGTTTTGTGCTCTCGGTCTGCCACGGGCGCGTCAAACGTCCACGCGCGAGCGGACTCCACGGAAGTACACCAATGCCCTCGGCTTGGCAGAGCGGCATCATCTCTCGTTCTTCTTCGCGATAGAGCAGGTTGTAATGATTTTGCATGGAAACGAATCGCGTCCAGCCGTGACGATCCGCAAGATACAACGCCTTCGTGAACTGCCACGCGTACATGGAAGACGCTCCGATATAGCGCACCTTGCCGGACTTCACTACGTCGTGCAGCGCCTCAAGCGTTTCCTCGATCGGCGTCTCGTAATCCCAGCGGTGGATTTGATACAAGTCCACATAGTCGGTTTCGAGACGACGCAGGCTTTGGTCGAGTTCATAAAAGATTTCTTTGCGCGAGAGGCCGTGGCCGTTCGGTTCGTCGCGCATCTGGGCCTGCACCTTAGTCGCGATTACTACGGCTTCGCGGCGGGCATGTGCGCGCAGAAATCGCCCAAGCACCTCTTCGCTAGCCCCCACTGAATAAACGTTGGCGGTGTCGAAAAAATTGATGCCCAAATCAAGCGCCTGACGCAAGAAGGGCTGACTCTCTTCTTCATTCAGGGCCCAGGCGTGGCTGCCCGGCTTGATTTTTCCGGTGGCTGGTTGCCCATAGGTCATGCAGCCTAGGCAGATGCGCGAGACCTTAAGTCCGGTCTTGCCAAGATTGATGTAGTCCATTATTTCTCCAGAGTGATTTCAATTCACTATTTGAGATGCAGCACATGCTCCTTTGTTGCGTTAGAAACTCATTGCGGGGCGGATGAAGTTTCCGGGACGGGTGACACGCTTTAGTCAATATCGGTCCACGAGGCATACTGTGCTTCCTGCTCACGGGCGCCGTCCCGAGGATAGATTTGTAACGGGCAGTATCCTCGGCATCCATGTTGGCAAACAGTTTCTTCAAGTGCTCATCGGTGAACGCAACCGGTGATTCCTCTTCGAACGTGTGTAGATCGCTGGCGAGGGAAAAACCGGTCTGAACCTTATGCTCTTTGAGCAAAGACAGAACGGTCATCACACGGTTATGCAAAGTCCTGGGCTCGTAGCCTTTGGCCAGGAGATAATCCCGGAATTGCCGAATCGTGTGTTTGGTGACCTCGTCGAGGAAGTAAATGGACTTGGTTGATTCGAGAAACTGGCGAAGGTTAAGTTTGTAACCGATCAGCGTTTTTGGTTTCTTCTTACTCGCTGCTTCTAAGATGAAATCGTGAACTGCTTTTGCCAGTGGAAGGCGGTCTCCATTATCACGAAATTGTGCAACCGTTAACCCTTGAGCCCGGGCTTCCAAGCCCGCGATCATTCTGTCGGCTTCCAGACGAGCATCGGAGAAATTTTCCGCCACGAGTGGCTTCCAGATTTGCTTCCCTTCGACCATTGGGCGGATGAAGAACGGCGCTACGAATTCTCCAGTTTTCTTCCCTCGGCCTTCCTTGATCCTGCTGTAACGCCAGCGTCCCGCCTCGTTTTTTCCTCTCGTGTAGATGCTCAGGGCCATGGGTGTCTCCGCTTCGAGGACACCATGGTCTGGGATGCTTAAAATCGCCTTTGTTTATGCGGGTATTTCGAACCCCCGAGACCCTTTCGAGTCTAACGGTTTTCAAGGCGGGTGGTTGCGCTCCGGCTCGCTGGTAAGTTGATGAAAACTAAAGACGGCGTTCGGCTCGCTCTGGACGGTGTGGGCACGGTTGGCAGCTTATTGGGATAAATTGGGATAAAGGCTGTTACACCTCGCGATCGAGGACCGACAACCGGATAGCGCATACCTCACAGATTCCAATCCTTCTGTTAACAGCCGAGCGCTTTAACATTGCGCTACCAGGGAGCCCAACAACGGTCTGCGCCACGATTTTTCGGCGGCGCGCTGAAGACTCTTCTTGGACGAATCGCGAAGGGCCCAGCATAATTTCCGGCCTATCCGGAAGTTGACCAAATTTCCTGCCGCCGGTGTGATTGTTTCCGGATAGTCGACCAGGACTAAGCCGCTGGCGCGGCAGACGCTTCGCGTGCTAGACTCCGCGAGTCATGCCTCAACCTGACGTTTTCGCGCGCTTTTTTCACCATTCCTGCAACTATCGTAATTTCTGTCGATTGCAGGCGAAAGTCGAATCAGTCCCCATAGCCACGCATCTGCCGCAAACACCAGCGGCTTCCTCCTAGTCTCCTTATCGAAAATGCCTCGGATCGACGTCCAGGATCACCACGGCTTTCTGCCCGAGGCATTTCCGATCAAGGCTAGCCACCATTCACCCAGAATCGCAGGGTGCGGTTAGCGAATACAGCCTCATCGCAATCCGTCAGGACGTGTGTTCAATTCCCAATCCCTGAAGCAGCCTGATTAACTGCCATTCGGAAGCGACTAACCCCAGGGATAGTCGGCTCGCGAAACATCCACTTGACTCGCAGGCCGCGCCGTCGTTCAATATGTTGCGACACCATATATGGAGAGAACAATTTCACAGACGGAGTGGAAAAGGGGCAGCGCCGAACTCCTCATTCTCTCGCTCGTCGAAGCTCGCCCGCGCCACGGCTACGAAATCAGCAAACTCATCGAGCAACGCTCCGGCGGCACAATTCGTTTCCACGTGGCCTCGCTCTACCCAATGCTCTACCGCCTGGAACGACGCGGCTGGCTGCAGGGCCGCTGGGTTGAAAAAAGCGGACAGCGCCGCCGCCGTTATTATCGTGTGACTCGCCAGGGCCGCCGAGTCCTCGCCTCGCAGCTTCGCGGCTGGCGGCAATTCGTGGCTGGCATCAATCGCATCACGGAGGCAGAAAATGCCTGAATGGAAGCCAGAAATCCTCCGTCGCCTCGGTCCGCTAAAGCTCTCGCCAACGCGGGAAACGGAAATTGCGGAAGAAATCGCGCAGCACCTTGAAGATCGCTACCAGGAACTTCTTGTGACTGGCCAGTCTGAAGACGCAGCTTTCCGCACCGCCATCGACGAACTGACGGGAGAAGACTTTCTCGCTCGCAATCTTCGCCCTGTCGAGAGAGATTTGTATCGCGAGCCCGTTGCGTTGGGAAAGGGCAGCAGCAATTTTTTCGCGGGTATCCTTCAGGACGTTCGCTACGCGCTGAGGATGCTTCGCAAATCCCCCGGCTTCACCGGCGTCGCCGTGCTCACTCTCGCTCTCGGCATCGGCGCTAACACCGCCATCTTCAGCCTCATCAATGCCATCATACTCCGATCTCTTCCGGTCAAAGATCCGCAGCATCTTGTTCTTTTCCAATGGGAGAGCGACAAATGGCCTCCGCATTTCTCGATGACGGGCTGGAAGTCGGGATTTTCCTTTTCGTATGAGGAGTTCAAAGAATTCAGCGCCCAAAAGAAAGTGATGTCCAGTGTTTTCGCGTTCGTGCCACTAGGTTTTAACGACCAGAACACCACCGTGGGCATCAACGGCGAGCCCACGCTGGCCGACGGCGCGATGGTCACAGGCCAATATTTTTCTGGACTTGGTGTTACTCCGCTTTTGGGGCGCGGTATCACCGATGCCGATGAAAACCCTGGCGCGCCGCGCGCGGTGGTGATCAGCTATGTGTATTGGACGCGCCGCTTTGCGCGCGATCCCTCCATCATCGGCAAGAGCGTCACGTTGAACGGCATCCCGTTTACCATCGTCGGCGTCACGCCTCGACATTTCTATGGCATCTCCGCTGGCACCGAGCCGGATTTGTGGGTTCCGTTCGACGACAAACCCAATATGCGCCCTTGGAGCAGGCCTCCCGGCGGCACGGATTCCGTTTTCACCGAGCGCGATTGGCTGTGCCTCAACATTATGGGGCGTCTGAAGGATGGCGTAACCAGAGAGCAAGCGCAAGGCGCGCTTGAGGCCGTATTTCATCAATTCGTCACCGCAGATTGGCACCCGCCCAAAGAAAGCGACATCCCGCATTTCATCCTAGCTCCAGGCAGCCAGGGTCTGCCGGTGGTGCAGGACCTCACCGCGCAGCCGATTTACATGTTGATGGTGGCCGTTGGGCTCCTGCTGCTGATTGCTTGCGCGAACGTCGCGACGCTCTTGCTCGCGCGCGCCAACTCGCGCAAAAAAGAAATCAGCGTGCGCCTGGCCATCGGCGCGTCGCCTTCGCGCCTGATTCGCCAATTGCTCACGGAAAGCGTGCTCATGTCTGCGCTAGGCGGACTCCTGGGATTAGTTTTCGCGAATTGGGGCACGCAGGCGCTCATCGCGCTAATCTCGAGAGCCAACAACGGAACGATGATCCTCGATGCCGGCACGGACTCACGTGTTCTTTTCTTCACGTTTCTGGTCGCGATGCTCGTCGGAATTCTGTTTGGCCTCGCCCCTGCCCTGCGCGCATCGAAAGCCGACCTCCTGTGCGCCATGAAGGACAACGCGTCCGCCGTTTCGGATCCACGCAACAAGCATCGCCTCGGCGAATCGCTCATCGTCGCGCAAGTCGCTGCGTCGGTGGTGCTCATGATTGGTGCCGGCCTTTTCGTGCGCACGCTCGCCAATTTTGAAAGTCATAATTTCGGATTCGACCAGCGCAATCTCCTCACATTCGGCCTCGCTCCCACCCGCGCCGGCTATCACGACGCGCAGCTCGTGAATCTTTATACGCAGTTGCTGGATCGTATCCAGGCTCTTCCCGGAGTCCGCGCCGCAACCCTGATCCAAAACGCGCCGTTCTCCGGCTGGTCAAGTAAGAACTCCTCTGTCAGTGTAGAAGGTTCAGCACAGAATCCAAGCAATTCGGGGATGTACTGGCAAGGGATAGGTCCGGATTTCTTCAGCACCATGGGCATCCCGATTGTTCTTGGCCGCGGCATCCAACGCACGGACACCGCAGCTTCTCCCAAGGTCGCCGTGGTCGACGAGACTTTCACGAAAAAATATTTTCCGGGGAAAAACCCCATCGGCCACCATTTTAGCCTGAGTTCGAAATACGACCCCGCAAACTCCTATGAAATCGTCGGAGTCGTCCGGCCCGCCGAACTCACCGACGTGAACGCAGGCGTCCACCCCAAGGGCTACGCGTCGTATGCGCAATTCCCGAAAACACTTGGCCAAATGTTCTTCGAGGTTCGCGCCGAGGGCCCTCCCGCAACCATTGTTTCTGAATTGCGTAACGCGGTACATCAAACAGATGCATCCCTGCCGCTCATCGCCCTAAAGACGCAAGCAGAAGAAACCAGTGAGGCCCTTTCCTTCCAGCGCTTGCTCGCCCGCCTCACGACGATTTTTGGCTTGCTCGCACTGCTTCTCGCGATGATCGGCCTCTACGGCACGATCGCCTATGCCGTGACGCGCAAAACGCACGAAATCGGCATTCGCATGGCGCTCGGCGCAAAACCAACGAACATACTTGGCATGGTCCTCCGACAGGGAATCACACTCACTCTAATCGGCGTAGCGTTTGGCGTCGTCGCCACTCTTGGCGCCACCCGACTCATCAGCAGCATGATTTTCGGCGTCTCGCCCTATGATCCGTTAACGTTCGTCGCGGTGGCCGCGATTCTATCTATTGTCGCGCTGCTCGCCTGCTATATCCCCGCACGCCGCGCGGTGAAGGTCGATCCCATGGTGGCGCTGAGATATGAATAGGTCATGCCGCCTACGGCGTCGCAGGCCTCCGGCCTCCGTTCCGGGAGTGGTCAGAGAGACGCACGACGTGCTTTAATGGCTAAACCGCTGGCGAGCAAGCCACGCCCGAAGCTATTCCACTTAATGCGGAGACTGATCCCTCACTTGAATCCATGCATATGCACTTCGGATTACCAGCTACCATTACTACTGCGTTCATACGAAGTGATAAATGGCTCCTGGCGGTACGATTGTTCCGCGAGTACCGTGTGCCCGATGGTTTGCAGGCGCACGCTCTTCACTTGCTGTAAACGATCACGGCCACCCATCGCATCCAGGGCCAGGTCCAAGCATTGCTTGGGCGTTTTATCATCACAACCGGGTCCGCTCCCGGAACTCTCCTTTGCCGGAACGACTGAAGACATCCACAGGGCAGAAGCCGCAGACAGACACAACCAAGTTTTTCGCACTCGATTTCCTCCACGTATCCGGATTGTACGACCAGAAGCATCCCCGCCAGGAACTCGTTCTTAGACGAGGCAATCCAACAAAGGATGTGTGGAAAACTAGAGGCTTCCACTTCAGTGGTTTGTGGGCGCGAGAGCATTCATTTTGTTGTCGGGACGCGATTCACCCGGCACTCTCTGGGCGTATCGTGAGTTCGTCGGAAAAACTAACCGCATAGCCTGCGGCCACGTGGCCTGTAGTCACACGGTCTGGACTCTCGCGCGATTTTACCGAGCCCGATAAGTCCGGCGCTCCGATGGGGATCAGCGCCGTGTGAACAGATCATTTTCGTGATGAGGGGTACACACTAGAGGGCGAGGAGCTTTGCCAAATATAGGGCCAAGTCACCGCGGCAATAATCCAGAATCCTTATCAGGCACCTACTCAAATCGGTCGCTAGCGATAACGATTCAAACACTGGCGCTGCCTTTTGACTGTGTGTCGTGCAGTCTGACTGCAACTGGTAACACGATACGTGACATTTTTGCGACACAGGAATAGGAGCAACGTCGGAATGCAGCAATCGCCCTAAAGGACCGTACAGGTCGCAACCGAATGGTTCGGTGATGTTGGCAACCCGCACGCGAGTCCTGCAACGGTTTCCTAGAGACCGTCGCACCATTTTCAAACGGACGAACCCCGAATTTGTTCGTGCCTAACGGTTTTCCAAACCGCTGGGCAGGCAATTGCGAAAAGAGTGGAAGGCGTTTCTAACTCCACAGCTGCTCTAGGTTTAGTGGCGGTGAGCGCAGTCACGAGCGAACCCTTCTCCGCAGTTATCAGGGAAGAAATCAGGGAACTCTTAGCTGGCTCTCTTGCCATAACCCAATAACCTCTGCGTAATTCTGCCAAATTGAACCCTTGAGGGCTCAGCCAAACAGGGAATTAATAGGGAAATTTGATCTCTAAACCGCGAATGCTACTTAAAAACACGTCTTCTTACCCCACCAGCTTTTCTGGCTGCCTCGGACTTCTCAATCAGAGTTTATGTGGGCTTTACGGCGTCAGTTAAGCTGGAAATTAGAGGCAGCACGGGAACAGCGGAAGAATCGCTGCGAGCGGGCCGCGTGACGGATGAAACGGATTACTTCCGGGTTGCCGACAAACCGGAAGTAATCTCGGCAGACCCGATTCGCGCTATTACTTCCGGCTTGCCGACCATCCTTTGTCCTTTGTCGCGGGCTATTCGTCAAGGACGTGGGAATTCCTGTGTCTGTTCCCAGTTGAGCGGCGTTGGGTATAGACTCTTGGGACCA
>Ga0137388_10001437_pt1 | contig 14438 bp, 15 predicted proteins | sample 15con2h14AmetaG_FD_104644 | JGI IMG/M metagenome (GOLD analysis project Ga0137388, IMG submission 104644) | Vadose zone soil microbial communities from Angelo Coast Range Reserve, California, USA - 15con2h1.4A metaG | ecosystem: Environmental > Terrestrial > Soil > Vadose zone > Saprolite...
CATGCGGACCCAGTCGGGAAGCGTGTACCGTCCTGGTGTGTCGTCATACGCGAGCATGTTCGCGTCCGCTAAGGCGTCGAGCCCTCTACACATGATCGTATCCTCTCGCCTAACTCTCGCTGCCCACTCGGTGGCGGTAAAGCCTGTAGCTCCGAGCTGTGACACCGGCCGACGCGAACTTCAAGAAGCACGCATTCAGCAGAGGCTCCCGGAACTTCCCTCCTCGAAGTTACTAATCAGTCCGTAGTATAGACTACACTCCCGAAGCGTGCTATTTGGGTCGTCATGACGATTGACGGCCGCACGCTCTCGCATGCCGTGTCGGAATCGATTCGGCGCATGGCCGTGCAACGCGTGCGCGAGGGGGAACGCCCGAGCGCCGTCATGCGCAGCTATGGTAAGCGTCCGACGGACTACATCCCTGCGACGGCACGGATCTTGTCGAGGGAACGAGGACGGAGCGCGCGGGATCAGCTTGCGGCAGCCGCGGCCAAGCGCTGCGCCTGCCAGCCATGCGGCGTGAGCTCCGCGATCCGCCGCATCGGATGCGTCGCGACCCGCCCGATGACGTCGCGGAGGTACGCGAAGGGATCGAGGCCGAGGTGCTTGCAGGTCCCGATCAGCGAGTAGAGCAGCGCGGCCCGCTGGCCGCCGGCGTCGCTGCCGGCGAAGAGCCAATTTTTCCGACCGACGGCAACCACGCGGAGCGCCCGCTCCGCGGCATTGTTATCGATCGCGAGCGCGCCGTCCTCCGTGTACCGCGTCAGCGCCCGCCACTGTCGTCGCAGATATCCGAGCGCCTCGCCGAGCGGGCTCTTCGGCAGGACGGTCGGTGTCAGCGTCGCGATCTGCTCGTGGATTGTCGCCAGCACCGGCCGGCTCTGCGCGGCCCGCAGCGCCTGCCGCCCCGCGACATCGAGCTGCCCCGTGGTCGCCTCGCGCTCGACGGCGTATAGGCGGCGGATGAGGGCGAGCAGGTGCGTCGCGGGCTCGAGCGCGGTCTGGACTGCCTCGAACACGTACCGCCGCGCATGCGCCCAGCACCCGACCTCGACCACCGCCCCGGTCTGGAAGACCTCGTCGTAGCCGGCATAGGCATCGGCCTGCAGGTACCCACCGTACCCGGCGAGAAACCGGGTCGGCCCATCGCGCCCCCGACTCGCGGTATAGTCGTAGACAAAATCGCCCTGATCCCCGCCGTACACCCACAGATACCCGCGCCGGCTGCCAGCGGGGTGCGCCGGATCCTGCACCGTGATCGGCGTGTCGTCCGAGTGGATCACGTGCGAGGTGAGCACCACGCGCTGCATCTCCCCGACGATCGGCGCCACGAGCTCCGCGACCGCGGCCACCCAGTCGCACAGTGTCCGGCGCGACAGGTCGACCCCACTGCGGGCGAAGATGCCCTCCTGGCGGTGCAACGGCAGATGGTCCGCGTACTTCGCCGTCACCACGTGCGCCAGCAGCCCCGGCCCTGGCCGCCCCTGGTCAATCGGCCGGGCCGGCAGTGCCGCCTGCACCACGCCCGCCTCGCAGTGCGGGCACGCGTACTTCGGCCGCACGTACTCGTGCACACGCAGCACTGCGGGCTCGTATTCGAGCTCCTCGGTGACGTCCTCCCCGATCCGGGTCTTCGCCGTCGTGCAACGGGCGCAGGTCAACGCGGCCGCGTCGGGCTCAAGCACCGTCCGCTGCCGCGGCAGGTCCTTCGGCAACGGCGCGCGGCCGCGCCGCCGGCGCTGCCCACCCGCGTCCCCACTCGAGGCCGTGGGCTCATCCGGGTCGTCGGGCGGCTCGTCCGCCCCACCGTCCGCGGCGGCCGCCGGTGGGTCCCCCAACACGAGCGCGCCCTGGCCCGGGACGTCCTCGAGCCGCTCGGCCTTCCGCCCGTAGAGCCGCCGCAGCGCGTGCTCGAGCTGGTGCCGCAGCCGGGCATTGTCGTGCTGGGCCGCCCGCAGCTGCGCCTGCAGCTCGGCGACGAGGGCCTGCATCGTCAGGAGATCCGCGGGGGAATCGGCCGGCACGCGACTCTTCTAGCAAGACAGCCAGCGAAGTCAAGCCGACGCGCTCCCCGGCCGGCCGTACCGCCGCCGCTGCCGGACCGCCCCGAGCTCGATCCCTTCGAGCACCAGGAACAGCTCGCGCGCCGTCCACTCCACGCGCGGGCCGGCATCCGCCCGGGGGATGCTAAACCGCCCCGCCTCGAGCCGTTTGTAGAACAGCCAGAACCCCGTCCGATCCCACACGAGCAGCTTCACCCGGTCGGCCCGGCGATTGAAGAAGCAGAAGAGATGGCCCGAGAACACGTCCTGGGCGAGCACCGTCGGGACGAGCGCCGCGAGCGCGTCGAACGACTTCCGCAGGTCCGTCGGCTCGCGCGCGACGAAGATGCGAACCGCTGGCGGGAGACTCAGCACGGCGCCGCCAGAGCCGCGACCAGCCGCCGCAACGCCCCGCCGTCGAAACAAGCTGGCACGCGGACGATAGCGCCCCCCGGCAGCACGATCTCGAAGCGCCCCGGGGCGGTCGGGGCCGACGGCGCCGCGACCACCTCGACGAAGCGCGCCGGCCGGTCGCCCGGCCCGCCGCGCCCGCGCAGCCGATGCCGCCACCAAGCCAGCGTGCCCGGGGCGATGCCCCGTCGACGGGCGAAGGCCGTTTGCGACCGCCCGCTGCGGTCACACGCGCGCAGCACCGCCGCCATCTCCCGGGACCGCGCCGTCGGTCCGCTTGCCCGTCCCGCCCGCTTCGCCATGTCCGCTCCTCCGCACGAGGAGTGTCCTCAGGCGGCGAACCGCTTACCAGATGGGGACCGTCGGACGCTTACACCCAGTCGAGCGCGAGGACGGCTCCCACCGCCACGCCGGCGGTGACCGCGTAGTTGAGGTAGATCGCGCCGACGAAGTAGCCCTGCTCGCGTTCGTAGCGGAGCCCACACGCCTCGCAGCGCGGGTGCATGGCGAACCAGCCGGCGTAGAGCGCCGCGCGGCCGCAGCGCGGGCAGCGCAGGCGGAGCCCACGCCCGAGGATGCGGAGCACACGCCCCGACCCGCTAGCGTGCGCGCCTCGGCGGCCAGGCGCGCGCTGGTATTGATAGAAGAGCCAGCATGCGGCCGCGCCGACAACGGCGTACGGCGCCGCCATGAGGAAGAGGATGCTCCAGCTGAAGGCGCTGCCTGCGGTCGGCATCCAGCGTGTTCCCTAGACTGATCCTGCGTTCATCTGCTTCGGCGGGCGATGCGGCCCCTTCGAGTCTTCGATCCCGGTGGACGCCCTGGCCCTCGACGCCTCCGCCGCCGTCTACGCCCGTTCTTGGCCCTCTTCTTCGGGCCACCGACTGCGCCAAGGAGCCCATGGATCGCCTCCTGCACCTGCTCCCGAACCATGTCGCGGATCACAGTGAGCAGACTCCTTCGTCGCGGCATCCACCCTCCTTGCCCCCGACCTCTCCGATTTCGCCAATGCGAGAATGTAGCGGTGGAGCGATTGGCGATTATCAGCCCCCGCCCGTCGAAGGCAAGAACGCTGCCGAGATTGGTCGAAACCAGTGCCTTTCGGTGCGGGGAAAAGCCCGGGCTGGCCTACGGGCGTTTGAGAGGTCGAAACGTTCTTCCGGAGCGTCACGGATGAGGGCGTCACCGCGTACGGTGCGGCCTACTAACCATTGAGGTACGGTGACGGTCGCGGTCACGCCGCGAGTCGTCCGAGCAGCCGGAGAAGCGCATCCAGAATCGTGATGGGATGCGGGGGGCACCCGGGCACATAAAGATCGACGGGCAGGACGCTGCCCGCTCCGTTGTGGACTTCGGGATGATCGATGAACGGTCCCCCGGCGATCGCGCAGGCGCCCACGGCGATCACGATCTTCGGCATCGGCACGGCTTCGTAGGTCTTCGTGAGTGCCAGCCGCATGTTCTCCGTCACGGGCCCCGTTATCAGGAGGCCATCGGCATGGCGGGGCGACGCGACGAACTGGATCCCGAAGCGACCAAGGTCGAAGACCACGGTATTGAGCACGTTCACGTCTGCTTCGCACCCGTTGCACCCGCCGGCGCTGACCTGGCGCAGCTTCAGCGACCGACCGAAGATGCGCCGAGTCTGTTCGTCCAGGGCGGTGACGAGCCGGTGTGTCTCGCCGTCGACCACGAGATCCTCTCGCCGTCGAGCCCCGAGGCGATAGTCCCGGCTGAAGGCAATGGCCCCATCGGGGCACGCATCCCCGCACTCGGAGCAGAAGAGGCACCGTCCCAGATCGAGCGTCGGTCCCCGGCGGTCGATGGAGATCGCGCCGGTCGGGCAGGCGTCCGCACAGAGCGAGCACCCGGTTCGACACTTGGCCGGGTCGATTCGCGGGTAACCCCGGAACCGATCGGGGAGCGTCGGCTCACCGTCGGGGTAGGAGATGGTGTGCCGGCCCTGCTGCAGGCGGGCGATGAACGCTTTCAGCACTGCGGCCCCCTAGAGGTCATGCCCACAGTACGACAGGTTGAAGCTCTTGTTGCACAGCGGAAAGTCGGAGATCTGCTGATCGCGCACGGCCATGGCGAGCCCCATCCAGTTGTGTAAGGAGGGATCGACGACCTTGTAGCGCGCGAAGTGTCCCCGGCCGTCTGTCATGGCGACATGACAGATCTCTCCGCGCCAGCCCTCTATGAGGCAGACAACCAGCGCGTTTGCCGCGAGGGGCGCGACTGGCACGCGGGTTGGCCCGTCCGGAAGCGCCATGAGTTGACCCCTGACGAACGCCGCCGAGCGTTGGATCTCGAGCCAGCGTACGTACGCGCGCGCAAACACGTCACCGGTGTGCCACGTGGAAACGGGAATCTGGGAAAAGCGGAAGATGCCGGAGGGAAAATCGTGACGGACGTCCCGCTGTATCCCGCATGCCCGGCCGACGAGCCCAACGAGGCCTAAGTCACGGCACATCTCCGGCAACAGCCGTCCGGTGTCCTCGAATCTCGCCTGGACGGAGGGTTCATCCCAGAGCAGGCGGATGGCACCGGTCACGTCACGAACCGCAGGCCCGAGCCGGTCCAATAGTTCCGCTGCCCGCGGCGGCTCCACGTCGAACCCGACGCCGCCGGGCCGGATCATGCCGCGACCGAAGCGGCTGCCGCACATCAGCGCCGTCATATTGAGGAAGTCACCGCGAATCCGTCCACAGTACGAGGCGGTCGGAAGGTAACCCACGTCGCCCGCGAGAGCGCCCAGATCGCCCGTATGATTCGCGAGCCGTTCGAGTTCGAGCGCCACGCCTCGCAAGACGTCGGCGCGCACAGAGACCCCCACGCCCCCCAACGCCTCGAGCACCTGACAGTACGCCGTCGCATGACCGACCGAGGTGTCGCCCGCGAGCGTCTCCATGTAGTGGATGGTGCGCTTGTTCGGCCCGCCGATGAGCGCCCGCTCCACGCCGCGGTGCTGGTAGCCGAGCGAGATCTCCAGGTGCAGGACGTTCTCGCCATGGCACTGAAAGCGGAAGTGTCCGGGCTCGATGATCCCGGCGTGCACGGGGCCGACGGCGACCTCGTGCACCTCCTCGCCCTGGACCCGGAAGAAATCCACGACGCCGGGCGCAACCGATCCGTGGTCCGTGTGCGGCCAGCCGTCGTGGCCCGCCCGGTAGGATCCGTGAAAGCGGAGTCGTTTCAGCCAGGGGTGCCCCAGTGGCCGCACGCCCCATTGCTCGGCCACCTCGCGTTCGAACCAGTGTGCCTGTGGACAGTCGGGAGTCAGCGCCGGATAGGCGTCTTCAACGACGACCGAGAAGACGGAGAGCGTTCCCTCCGTCGCGTGCGCCAGAACCGCGATCAGGCGGACGCAGTCCGTCTCCAACGGCTGTCCAAAGAGTGCGGCGATCCGGCCGCCGTCCTGGATGCTGCCCAGGACGGCGTCTCGGAAGTCACGGAGAGTAAGGACGGGGACTTCGCGCAGTGGCGCCGGCTCGCCGTTTCGGATGGACAGCGATGGAATCGTCGGCAAACTCTCACCCCAGGGCGCGCGCCGCATCCTCGAGGGCGGTGCGGACGACCGGCGGAATGTACACGCCGAGGAGAAGGACCACGGCCGCGAGCGCGGCCGCGGGCACGACCCTGAGAAGCGGCTCCCTGGCCCGTGCGGCCATCCGTGCGTCTCTCGGGACCCCCTGCGCCATGCCGAGGATTGCTGTCGCCATGCCGACGAAGATGACCGCCAAGAGGATCAGGTACGTGATCGCCACGCCGGCTCGGCCTTGGTCCAGGGCGGCCTTGAGGATCGTGAACTCGCTCAGGAACGGACCGAATGGCGGCGAGCCCGTGATCGCGAAGAGGCCGATCGTCCAGAGGATCCCCGATGCTGGGACGACGCGCAGGACGCCTCGGACCTCGTCGGTCGACTTGGAGCGGTACCGGGTCAGGATGTTCCCCGCCACGAGGAACATCATCGCCTTGGTGAACGAATGGTTGACGGCGTGGAGCATCCCGCCGAACGTCCCTGCTCCTCCCAGGCCGATTCCGAGTGTCAGAATCCCCATATGCTCGACGCTCGAGTAGGCCAGCATCCGCTTGTAGTCGGCCTGACCGAGAATGAAGACCGCCGCGACGGCCATCGACAGGAGGCCGAACCCCACGAGCAACCCCTGGCCGAAGGCTGCCTGCCCCGCCGCCGCGCACACCTGCTGGACCCTGACGATGCCGAGGAGGGCGCAGTTCAGTAGCGCGCCAGAGAGCAGCGCCGACACGACGGAGGGCGCTTCGCTGTGCGCATCGGGGAGCCAGGTATGCAGCGGAGCCAAACCCATCTTGGTGCCGTAGCCGACCAGGAAGAGAAGGAACGCGGCCTTGAGCCACACGATCCGAAGCCCGCCCGCGCCCGCGATCAAGTCAGGGAGGACCAGGCGGACGGAGGTGCCACCGTGGTCGGAGGCGGCGACCGCGAGAAAGAAGTTGCCGAGCAACGCGAGCGCGATCCCGACGGAGCAAATCAGCAGGTACTTCCACGTCGCCTCGAGCGAACGGTGGTGCCGATGGAAGTAGATCAAAGGCGCGCTCGCCAGCGTGGTGGCCTCCACCGCCACCCAGAGGAGCCCGAATCCCTGGCTCACGGTGACGAGCGTCATCGCGGCCAGGAAAAGCAGCAGGCAGGCCGTGAAGGTCGCTTCGGGCGCGTTGTCGAACAGGAAACCCTCGTCCACGTCCTTCCGTTCGCCGTGCCCCTCCTCGCGCAGATAGGCGACGCCGTACAGGGCAGCGGCGAGGAACAGCGCGCTGGTGATGGTCAGGAACAATCGACCGAGGGCGTCCAGCGCGAGCCAGCCTCCCCACGCCGGCGCGGGCTCGACAACCCAGGTCGCCACCGTCATGCCGGCGTGGGCCACCGCGGCGAGGACCAGCAGCGCGCGGCGCGGGCCGGCTCGCCGCACGAAGTACGCCAGCACGCCGGCCGCGGCCGGAATCAGGAGCAGGCTCGGGATCATCCCGCCCAGTCCCTGAGCGTACGCAGCTGGTCAGCATCGATATGGTCAAACTCGCGGTTGATGTGGAACACTGCGATGCCCATGACGAACACGGCCACGAACAGGTCGAGCAGCACGCCGAGCTCGACGACCATCGGAGTCCCTTCCACGAGTCCGACGCCGAACGCGTAGATGGCATTCTCCAGCACGAGATAGCCAAGGACTTGCGTGAGGGCCTTTCGCCGGCTGACGATCAAGAAGAGGCCGACCAGCATCGTGAAGAGCGCCACGGGGACCACTAGGGGAGACATCGTGGGATTCGGGAGGGGAAGTCTCCCGGCCAGCCAGAGCGACCCGGCGAGGAAGGCCGTGCCGATGAGCAGCGACAGGCTGTAGCCCACGAACGGCTCTACTTCGCGGCGCACGTCCGCGTCGCGGAGGGCACGGAACAGCAGCCACGGGAAGACGACCCCTTTGAGTCCGGTGCTCACGAGGGCGAGGATGGGGGCGCGTAGCGATGAGGCGTCCTGGCGACCCGCGAGCGTAAGGAACCCGAGCAGAACCCCCTGAAGGGCAACGACTCGAATACACGCACCGAGCCGGCTCGAGCCCAGCAGCACGAAGCTGGTCAATACGATGCAGATCAGGACGGTGTCGGCCCAGCCACTCACGGTGATGACCGCAAGACCAAGAGCAGGGCGAGTACCGACAGCACCCCGGCGCCAACGAGGAGCTTCGGGACAGCGACCAGTCGGAGCCGCGCCATGCACGACTCGACGAGTCCCGTCAGCACGGCGAGAAGCAGCATGCCCAGGGCCCGCGCGCCGGCATCGAGCCAGAGGTGGCCGCTGTGCAGGGGGAGCGCGAGGCCGATGAGGAGCGCGCCGAAGAGCCATAGCTTCAGGGCAGCCCCGTAGAGGATGAAGGCGAGGTCCGGGCCGCCGTGATCGAGCATCATCACCTCGTGGATCATCGTGAGCTCGAGATGGGTCGCTGGGTCGTCAACCGGGATGCGGCCGTTCTCGGCGAGGAAGACGACCAGGAGGGCGATGGCGACCAGGGCGAGGGGCGGCGCGCCGTGCGCCCACACGGCGCCCGTCACGTGAGGCAACATCGCCGACAGCGACAAGCTTCCCGTCGTCCGCGCGATCGTCGCCAGACCGAGGAGCAGCGCGGGCTCGGCCAGCGCTGAGAAGGTGACCTCGCGGCTCGCGCCCATGCCCTCGAAGCTGGACCCCGTGTCGAGCGCGGCGATCACCGTGAAAAAGCGCGCGAGAGCGAGGAGGTACACGAACAGCAGGAGGTCCCCCGGGAAGGACACGAGGGCTGGGGCACCGAAGGGCACGAGGGCGGCCGCCACGACGACGGCCGCCAATCCGACCACGGGCCCGGCGCGGAACACCCAGCTGGTCGTCCGGCTGTACACGGCACCCTTCATCATGAGCTTCCGGAGATCGTGGTAGGGCTGGAGCAGCGGCTGGCCGACCCGGCCCGCCATGACGGCCTTCGTCCGGATGATCACACCGAGCAGCAGCGGTGCGAGGCCAAGCGCGAGGAGCAGCGGCATGACGGATCCGCCGCTCATGGCTCTCCCAGTTTCCAGACCAGCAGCACGAGCAGCGTGAGGCCGATGTAGAGCACGTAAAGCTGCACCCGCCCGTGCTGCAGCCACCGGAACGCGGACAGCGTCCTGTCGATTCCGCCGAAGACGGGGCGGTAAAGGCGCTCGCGATAGACGTCGGGAGTGTCGGTCGAAAAGGAAGCGGCCTGCGGGAAGAGCCCCTGCGGCGGCGACGCGGTCTGACGCGTACCGAGCAGCGGACGGAAGAGATCGATCAGCGGCTGCGCGAACGAAGAGGCCGTGTACTGCATCCGCGGCCCGGGACGAGCGTAGCCACAACCCCAGGTGGTCGCTTGGTCCACGGGGCGGCGCGACAGCGCGCTCCGGCGCAGGGCCGTGAGGGCCGTCGCGAGGGCGATGAGTCCGAGCGCGCACACCGTGACCCATCCCAGCGGTCCGGCAGCGTGCGTTAGCTCGAGATGTACACGGTCCGAGGGCAGGCGGGTCACCTGCTCGAGAAGCGGTGCGAGTGCCCTGCCCACCAGGGGTGAAAGCATCCCGATGAGGAGACAGCCGGCCGCCAGCGTTTGCATAGAGATCCGCATGAGCGGTCCCGCTTCATGCGCGTGTGCCCCATGCTGACCACGAGGCTCGCCGAGGAAGACGATCCCGAACGCCTTCGTGAAGCAAGCGAGTGCCAGCCCCCCGATCAGAGCTAGCCCGGCGATGACGACCAATGCTGGGACGGCGCCATCGCTGGCGAGCGACGCCACCGCTCCGAAGGCTCCCAGATACAGCAAGAACTCGCTCACGAAGCCGTTGAGGGGCGGCAGACCCGAGATCGCCATTGCTCCCGTGAGAAACGTCAGACCCGTCCACGGCATCCGCTTCAGCAGGCCGCCGAGCTCCTCGAGATCCCGCGTCCCGGTCGCGTGCAGCACGGATCCGGCCCCGAGGAAGAGCAGGCCCTTGAACACGGCGTGATTGAACACATGCAGGAGACCTCCACCGAAGCCGAGGACCGCGAGGGAGGGTGAACCGACGTGGAGTCCGACCAGCCCGAGACCGAGGCCCAATGCGATGATCCCGATGTTCTCGACGCTGTGGTATGCGAGGAGACGTTTCAGGTCGTGCTGCGCGAGCGCGAAGAGGACGCCGAGCACGCCGGACGTGACCCCCACGCCGATCAGCAGCCACCCTGCCCATGCCGGCAGCGGACCCAGGAACGTGAGGATCCGGACGAGTCCATAGATCCCCATCTTGATCATGACACCGGACATCACCGCCGACACGTGCGACGGCGCCGCGGGGTGTGCCTCCGGCAGCCAGACGTGGAACGGCATGAAGCCCGCCTTCGACCCGAAGCCGACGACGGAGAGGATGAACAGGAGCCCGACCCCCGAGGCTGTCGTGAAGCGGTCGAAATCGAGTGAGCCGGTGCTCCGGCCGAGCAGGATGAACAAGGTGAGGAGGCACGCAGTCCCGAGATGGGTGGCGACCAGATAGGTCCAGCCGGCGCCGCGGACGCTCTCCTCTTCGTCCTGGAACGTGACGAGGAAGAAGGACGTGAGCGCCATGACTTCCCAGGCAACCAGGAACAGCACCGCATTCCGCGCGACGACGACCATCGCCATGCTGGCCACGAGGAGATCGAAGAAGAACCACGACAAGCCCGCGGATTTCTCGTCCCGATACGCCAGCATGTATTCGGCGCCATAGATGGCGGCCAGCGCGGAGAGCCCGAAGATGGGCAGGAGGAAGAAGGCGGAGAGCGGGTCGATCTGGACAAAGAAGGCGCCGTAGGGAACATCCCAGGCGACACGGAGAGACTGGATAGGCTGGCCGAGCAGGACACCGCCGGCCGGGATCAGACCAAGGACACATCCCACGACGGCGCCCCCCGCGCCGAGGAGCGTCGACCAACGGGGGGATCCCTGCGCGAGGAGTGCGGCAACGCCGCCGACGACGAGGGACCCGACCGCGAGAAGCAGCAGGAGCACCCTATGGCTTCCGGCCGTCCGCAGTCGCCGCTGGTCCGAGATTGCCCTCGACCCGCTGCGCCTCGCGGAGAATCTCCTCGCGAGACGCTTGGCGGGTGACGGCCTTCTTGAAGGCGGGATCGTGGAGCGCGAAGGCCAACCGAGAGAGCAACCGGAGGTGGGCACGCACGGTGGGACTGATCAGCGAGAACAAGACGTGGACGGGCTTGCTGTCCAACGCGCCAAAGTCGATCGGTCTCTCCAAGAAGCAGAGCGTGATCATCGGCCGAGACACATGGAGGACGATCGGGTTTCGCACGTGGGGAATGGCGACGCCGTCGCCGATGCCCGTGGACTGCAGAGCTTCCCGGGCGAGGAGCACACGGAGAAGGAACTCCCGATCGACCTCTTCAGGGAGGCGCATGTGCTCGACCACGGCACGGAGGGCGCCTTCCTTGTCGACACCGCCCAACCGGTAGAAGATTCCGCCAGCCTGCAGGGCTTCGACGAGACCCGGGATGGGCGTCGAATTGCTCTCCGGCTCGTCAAAGAGGGCCGCCGAGACGTTCATCTTCCGGGACGTGGCCCATTCCAGAAGTTCTGCCCGATTGAAGCGGTACTGCTCGTTGACGCGGTAGGCGGGGAGGATGCCTTGACTGACCCAGCGGTAGATCGTCTTCTCGGAAACGTTGAGGAGCTTGGAGACGTCGCGGACACCAAGTTGCATTGTTCTCCCGGCTTGCCTATGTTATCCATGTATTGGACAATCTTAGACTTGTCAACCTTGTGCTCCAATCTTGGCCGCAGCGCCCCGACGTGGCTTGAATCAGCGAGGACGATGCCGAGCGATTTGGAACGCCTCCGGATTTGATAGCGACCGGCGAAACGATCCTCCTCGTCGAGCCGGGCCGAGAGATCCGGGAGACGAAGAGTCGGATCCTCGAGCGCGAGGGCTATAGGGTCGTCGGCCTGTCTTCCGCCAACGCCGCCCTCCAACTGATCACCCGTCCAGGCGTCGCACTCGTGCTCCTCGATCTTCCTGAAGATCGGACGACGTGGGAGGGGCTGGACGCGATCCGGTCACGACAAGCAGAGCCACACGCCGACCGATTCGTGGCTCGTGCTGAACGAGTACATCAAATAGAGCAGGGATGCGGCGTGTCGCTCACTCTCAAGAACCTCGCCAAGGCCGCCACCGCGCTCGGCAAGCGGGTACGCGTCGAGTTTGTGGACGCTTCCGCAGCGCGTAGCCGCCACGCCGTGCTCTAGAGGGGACGATCCATCGCCGTCCTGCCGCTGACCCTCCGCCTCGACTTTGGCATCGCCGAATTTCTACAGGTCGGCCCCCGCGACAACGAGGTGTGCCTCGTTCGGTTCGTCTGCGGCTGTGTCGGCGTGATCGCTCGTGGCCGAATGATCCGCCGCTCGGGTGCCATCACGCTCGTCTGCAAGCACGTGACCGGGGACTGACGACGCTATCGCTTCCGGTCGACTGCGGTGAACGGCACCGCCACCAGCGGACCACGCCGCCGGCGCTTGTCTCGTGCTCGCAGGTCCGTCAGCCGAATGGTGCGATCACGGCGGCCAAGTAGCCGCAGCGTCAGGCTCCCGCGTCGCGTCTGCACCACCAGCTCGGCCTGGTCGCCATGGCCGGCCACCGATCGCACGGTCTCGCGCCTCCTCATGATTGGAGAGTCCGATGCGGTGGGGGCCACAGCTCCGCCGCGTGGACCCTCATGGCCCGTCGACCTCGCTCCAAGACACTACGGAGGGCACCATGAACGCGAATGACGTTGCAAGCGAAGGGTTGGGGCTGATCTCCCGGCTCGCCGACGAGGCCAGCTCGGGCGATGGTTGCTGGGTACGTCGCGCTGGGCGCTGCCGTCCTCGTCGGGCGCTCCCTGCTCGACGTGGCGGCGAGACGCGGAGACGGTTGTCGTCGCTCGGACCGAGGCCGCGCGAACAGGAGACGCGAAGGCACAGAGCAGCGTAGGCGGTTCGCGTCGCTCTCGTGGCCGTGCCATCCTGCCGACGCCGTGGCTCGCCTCAAGGCACTCGTCCCCATAGCGCCCGAGACGACGGTCTTGCCGGAGCAGTTCCGTCTTCAGCCGAAGACCGATGCGTTTCTCCCTGCGAAGCGTCTCATGGTCGCGGTCCTTGAGCGCGCCCTCGGCGAGTACGAGACGTACGCGGCCCGGACCGATTGGCCGGGACGCCACCAGTTCGCCGAGGTCGAGGCGTGGTTCGCTTCGGATGACACCGGCTGGCCATTCTCGTTCGTCGCCATTTGCGAAGCGCTTGGCCTCGACGTCCCTTCTGTCCGCGCTGGCCTCCGAGTCTGTCACGCGCAGGCTCGACGTGTGGCGCTCCGTGCAATCGGCGGGACTTGAGCAGCCGGAATACGGCTTCGACTGGCGGCAGGTCTCAGCGCGCTTGTCGGCGGCGCAGGCACTCGCGGATCGCCTCCGCGATGAAGTCCTGCACGTCGCGGTCCTGCTCGACGCAGGCGAGCCGAACCCGCTGTCGAAGCTCGCGCGGGACTCGTGTCGAGAGCTGTACGTACGTCCCGGCACGTCCGGTGATCTCTGGTCGCCGTCGGCGTGGCATGGGCGTGCTGGCCTTCTACCAGGCGCGAACGCGCCAGCAACTCGTGTCACCGCATGAGGCCCGCATGCGGGTGTCACGCGGCCGGTGGCGGTTCGTCGTCAGGGTCCGTCGATGCCACGCGGACGTGCAGCGTGGCCTCACCGCCGCCCGCGCGTTCAGCGGGGTAGCGTGCCGGTGGTCGCACGTGCCGAGTGCAGGCACGGATCCTGCTTCCTCAGGCAGCCGGGGGAATCGGGACACGAGGTCGATGACCCTCGACGGCTGGCTCATTCTCCTCTCGACCCTGCTCGCGTTGGCGACCTACCTGCTCTGGGTCGGGGAGCGGCTGGCGCGCGTGCGCCTCCTCTTGGGCGTCCTGGCCTTCATCTCGTTCCTCCTCGCGGTTGCCCTCCATGCCGTGGGCACGTCACGCGAGGCGGGGTCCTCCGACCGCCGCTGGGACGCCGGAACGGAGTCAAGCTGGTCGGCGATGCAGTAAGTTAGCCCGAGCGCCGCGGACCGTGCTCCAGGGTCCTCGCCTGGTACGAAGGGGATCCCGTCCTGCGCGCCGTCCTTCGCCGCCTTCCGTTCGGCACCGGTTCGGCGGACGAGGAGCACCCACGCGATTCTCAACTCCCTCGTGGGTCGGAGCGGACGCCTCCCTCCACTCCCCCCCGATAGCCGACGCCAGCGCGACCGATTGTCACAGTGGCGCCGAGGCTAACTGCCCCGCGGGCGGGCGGGGCGAAGGTTCACGGCGCGGGATTTGTGCCGCATCCCCCTTGCTCCGCAGACGGGCGATGGACCCGGATGTCGGCCGCTCCCGCGTCGTCTCGTCGTCAGTCGGCTGCGTCCTGGGCGGCCTCACCGTCGCCGG
>Ga0137388_10001440_pt1 | contig 14414 bp, 12 predicted proteins | sample 15con2h14AmetaG_FD_104644 | JGI IMG/M metagenome (GOLD analysis project Ga0137388, IMG submission 104644) | Vadose zone soil microbial communities from Angelo Coast Range Reserve, California, USA - 15con2h1.4A metaG | ecosystem: Environmental > Terrestrial > Soil > Vadose zone > Saprolite...
CCTCATTCGTGCGGCTTGAGCGGTTCGTTCATTCCCTTCGCCAACACCATGGCGGAGCGGGTAGCGCTTGGCGACCCGCGGCTGTCTCTCGAAGAACGCTATCGCGATCATCAAGGGTACGTGGAAGCGGTGCGAGAAGCCGCCCGACAACTGGCCCGATCTGGCTTTCTGATCGAGGAAGACGAAGCCCGTTACATCGCTCGAGCGCAAGACAGCGACGTGCTGCGTTGATCCTCGGTAAAGCCAACGGAGCAGGCAGTGGGGGCCGCCTCGACGAGCGGCCCTCGATTTGTCGCGGTGGCATATTCCACCGACCTACTTATTTGCCGCAGCCTTCCTGGCCTCGCCTTTTCCGATCAGCTTGTGGACGATGCTCATCAGCTCATCCGCTTGAAACGGCTTGGAGAGGAACGCCGACAAATTGAGTCGGCGGTTGGTCAGCATCCCCGCCATGTCGGACGCGCTCATCATCACCACGGGTACGGTTCGAAAAGTTGGCAAAGCCCGAACGCCCAGGACCAGCTCCAGTCCATCAGCGATGGGCATCATGAAGTCGGTGATGATCAGATCGGGGTTCTCTTTCACCACCCGCGCGAGCCCATCCTTGCCGTTCGCCGCCGACACCACGCGATAACCCTCTCCCTCGAGAAGGTCGATCAGGCTCTCGACGAGCGCGTACTCGTCGTCGATCACGAGGATCGTCTTCATCGCAACCTTCTCTGCCGACCGCGGCCTCGCTTGACCCGGGGAAGGGTTGACTCGGGAGTGCCCGGGTTCAGTCGGGCGAGCCCGCTGAGGATGGCCTCAGCACTGTCAAAGGTGGGCGAGATCTCGATCCCGTGCTCGCCAATCGAAAATTCGCGCAGCGCGGAATCGGTCTGACCGCCCCGCATCTTCATCACTGAAATGAGCCGGTGAAGTCGTGCGCGAAGCTCGACGTGCCGCAGCAAGACGATGTTGTCCATCATCGTCGCCAGGCGAGTTACCGGGACTCTTATCTCCGGTCCAAAGAGGTCCTGTGTCTCTTCGGAAAGAAGCGTCGCCACACCCAGCGCGCGAAGCTCATTGCACAGCGCGCTGAAGAAGTTCCCCGTGCGTTCGGGGTCGAAGAAGAAGTGCTTGAACCCATCGATCCCGTCGATGAAAAGCCGGCGGATGCCGCGCTGTTTGACGATCGCAATCAGCCTCTCGGCCATCTCATCGGGGATGCGATCATCGCTGGGCGGTTGCCATAAGAGCTCGATCTGCTTGGTCTTGAGCTGGCGGGACAGGGCCGAGCCCAGTCCCTCCGCGTTTCGCACGAGCTCGGCCGGCGTTTCGGAAAAGCCGAAATATAGACCGGGCTCTTTTTCGCGAGCTCCAGCGGCCAAACAGCTCAATCCGACGATCGTTTTTCCGCTGCCCGACGAGCCGAGGAGCATCGTGGCCGACGCCGGATACACGCCGCCGCCCAACATCTGGTCCAGGCTCGGGATCCCCAAAGAGAGTCGCGCCCGGGCATTGGTGGACCTGTTTGGGCTGTTTCCCAGAATGCTCTCGATCCGAGGGTAGACAATGACCCCTGGGTCGCTGATTTCAAACCGGTGTCGGCCAGTGAGATACGAGCCGCCGCGCAATTTCACCACCTCGATCGAGCGCGCGATTCCCATCCCGACGCGCTCGAAGGTCAGGTCAACCAGCCCGTCCACCATCGTGCGCACCGCATATTGGTCGGCGTCGCCGTTCGCGCCGGTGAACATCACCGCGGTGCAACCCAACAGCTCGATGAACACCTGAAGCTCGTGAAGGAACTTCTTCAGCTCCAAATCGGATTCCGCGACAGAGCCCGCGGTGATCAGTCCGTCGATGACGAGCAGGGTCGCCTTGCTCTCCCGGAGGGTCGTTCGGAGAAAAGCAAGCAACCCGGGCAACTTCTCCTGCTCGAGAATCTGGTACCCGCTGACATACTTGATCGATGTTCCAACCTGCTTGGGATCGAAAAAATCGAAACACCGAAGATGGCTCAACATCCGACCGTGCGACTCGGTCAACAGCGTCACGAACAGGGCTTTCTCGCCGGAGGCGACATGACCAAAGCAAATCTGGTTGCCGAGAATCGTCTTGCCTGCCCCAGGCTTGCCTTGGACCAGGTAGATGCCGCCCCGGTAAAGACCGCCATTTGAAATCGCGTCCAGGCCTGGAACTCCGGTGAGGAGTCTGGGGAGGGACACTGTCTTTGACTCGTTTTTGGTCATCGGTCGGGTTCCCTGGAATCCCTCAGCGCCTGCCTTTGTAAATCGCTCGGGAGGGCGAATGAAAAGGTGCTGCCTTGTCCCACGGCGCTTTCGACCCAGATGCGTCCGCCGTGGGCGTCGACAATGGCTTTCGCCACCGACAAGCCCAGGCCGAGACCCTTGCGGGTGGGCTCGGCTTGCCAATAGGGCTTGAAAACATGCGCCAGCTGGTCGGCCGGAATGCCTGTTCCGGTGTCCTGAACGGAGAAGACGATTTGGTCGCCCACCCTCCTGTTGCGCGCGGTGATTTTCCCGCCCTCGCGGGTGAACTTTACTGCGTTGCCGATCAGATTCGAAAGGCTCTGTTGAATCCGATCGCCATCGCACCAGAGCCGGCATGGGTCGCGTCCAAGGTCCATCTTCAGACTGAGCTTCCGCGCCCGAGCCAGCGGCCCAAACGTGTCGACCGATTGTCGAACCAGCTCACGTCCATCTCGCGGCTCCTTCGCGACGAACAGGAGCTTACCTGCTTCGATCTTGGAAAGGTCGTCCAGATCGTCCACCAGGCGCGCCATCTGAGCGGCGGCTCGGCGGATACCGTCCGTCCGTTTGCGCATCCGCGACCCGGGCTTTCTCGCCGCGGCGGACCGGGCGATTTGCGTCGTGGTGAGAATGATCGCGCTCAGTGGATTGCGAAGGTCATGGGAAACGATGGACAGAAGGTCCTCACGGGCGCGAATTGCCCGATTGGTCTCGAACACCAGCCTTTTGCGATCCGACTGAGCGCGGTTGCGATCTGCCCGGAGCTGGCCCTGGAAAAGGGCGCTCGTCGCGCGATTCGCCATCGCCCGCAGGAGCAACCTTTCCTCTTCCGTAAATTCAAACGCGGAGCGGGTGCCCATCAGCATCACGCCCAGGACGCTTCCCTGGTGGACGAGAGGCACTCCGTAAAGCGCGTGCGTCCCCCTGGGGACCAGGCGTTTGTTCGCATCGCTCAGAGCCCCTGACCCATCGAAGCGCAGGTAGTGGGGCTTTGCCTCTGCGGCGATGGTTCCAGCGAACCCTTCGCCGATCTTGAACGTGGAGCGAACGTCCTCGACGCCGAGGAACGCTTGAGCTCGAAGCTCGTCCTCCTCGCGAAGCAAGACCACCACGGAGTCGATGACCTCGCTCACCTCCGGAGCCACCCGGATAAGCTCGTGGAGAAAGATGTCGCGCCCGCTCTTGTCCAGCGAATCGGACCAAACACGATCCAGCGCGGCGAGCATTCGCTTGCGACGCGTTGCAAATCGCGACGCCGCCTCCGCAACCGACTGGTCGAGCACCGAGTCGAGCTGCTTGAGCTCGACAACCAGCATGCTGGAACCTACTTCGCCTTCCCAAAGCTCGAGGATACAGCGTCGGAGCAGCGCGTAGCAGACGACGACATCATCCAGGTCAAATCCCCGCGCGACACGTGTGGAAGCGACGCGAGCACCGGCCTTCTTCACGAGCGCTGGAGGCTTGCGCATCGGGCCGGCCGCGAGCTCCATGATCGCTGCGAAAATCTGGGGCAACTGCTCGAGGAGCGGCGAGCGGTACAGCCCCTTCATCGAAAAGTAGACCCGGGCTCTTTCGGTCCAGTCGTCGATGATCACGGCCTGGCGTTCACGAAGGAACCCGCCAAGCAGAAGACTCTCGAGCTTTCGAATACTGGACATCGATCCCCCGCGACCGTACAGGGACAACCCAATCTGCGCACGACATTTCCCGGCCCGAGTACGCGTGCCGGACGAACGAGGGCCTCCTGGTTCCTCGGCTCTGCAGGCGTCTTGTGCGTGGAAGGAAACGGCGAAGTCAAGACCCGCTTGAATTTCCGGGAACACGCGTCTTGGGTGGCCGCGTTCGGTGCCTCGGCGATGGTCTCAATTGTCTGGTGAAGCTTTCGACCAAAGCGCTATCTGATGGGGGAGTGATGGAGACTCATTCGATGAATCGCGGGTGGAGATCCCCCGGGGGCGATGGGGTGCGGACGGCGAGCTGGATGCGCCTGGCAGTGTTGATGCTGTTGCCTGCGATGGGCTGTCGCACGAAGGCCGTCGCCGAGCTTCCCGTGGACGCGGCGCCGGCGGCCCAAAGTGAATGGGAGAAGCGCGATTCGTGGCAGCGGCCAGCCGAGGTGATGGACGCTCTGGGAGTGCGGCCAGGCAGCGCGGTAGCCGACGTGGGCGCCGGGGATGGATACTTCTCTTTTCATCTGGCTTCCCGGGTTGGCGCGAAGGGCAAAGTCTACGCCGAGGACATTGCTGGCTGGCAACTCGAAAAAATCCGCGAGCGCGCCAGGAAAGAAGGTTTGTCGCAGATCGAAACCATTCTCGGTGCTGAGGACGATCCGAAACTTCCGCCGGGAACGCTGGACGCGATTCTGACCGTGTTGACGTACCATGAAATGCAGAATTATGACGCGATGTTCACCGCGATGATCCGCGCCCTCAAGCCCGGGGGCATTCTCGCGGTGATTGACGACGAGGCTGAGCCTGATCGGACGCGCAGCAGTTCTGCACCAGAGCACAAGATAGCCAAGAAACTGGTTCGTGAAGATGCCGCTCGGCACAACATCCATTTCGTCCGAGAAGAAAAAGGTTTCGAGGCAAATCCGAACAGCCACCTGTTTTTCCTGATCTTCGAGAAGTCAAAGCGGTAGTGTGGCGCACGGCTATCGAACTGGATTTTCCTGCGTTGGCCGTCGATTCCCGGGCCGCGTGCGGCCGATCTGAGCATCATGGCAGGCATGGAGCCAAAGTCTGGGGAGACGACAGACAAGTGGACCGTCTTCGCGCTCGTCGCGATCGGTGTCTTCATGGGGACGCTCGATACGTCGATCGTCAACATCAGCCTTCCGGCGATCGCCGCGCACTTCCGCGTGCCGCTCAGCGGCGCGATCGAGTGGGTAATCATTGCCTACCTGGTCGTGATCGCTTTCTCGCTGCTGACCGCGGGTAGGCTGGCCGATCTGATCGGCCGAAAGCCGTTGTGGATCGCCGGGCTGGCGCTCTTTACTTTTGGATCCGCCCTCTGCGGCGCCGCGCCGTCGCTGCTGATGTTGATCCTGTTCCGCGCCGTGCAGGGGCTAGGAGGGGCGGTCGTGATGGCGGTGAGTCCCGCGTTGCTGACCACGGCGTTCCCGGCCAGCGAGAGAGGGCGCGCGCTTGGGCTCAATGCGGTGATTGTGGCGTCGGGGGTGAGCGCCGGGCCGGTGCTGGGAGGCCTGATCACCCAGAGGTTGTCGTGGCGCTGGATCTTCTACGTCAATCTGCCGATTGGGCTGATCGGGATCGGGGCGACGATCTTTTTTCTGGCCGAGCGCGCGGACCGAAAGAGAGAGGGGTTCGATGCTCTCGGGGCAATTCTGCTCGGACCCGCCCTGGCCGGGATCACAGGTGGCCTGTCCTTCGGCGAGGAGCTGGGATGGAGATCGGCCCCGGTTCTTGGGATGCTGGCTGTCTCCGCCGTCTCTCTGACCGCGATGCTGCCGGTCGAGCTGAAACATCCTTACCCCACGCTGGATCTTCGCCTCTTCCGCAACCGCATGTTCGCGTCCGCCTGCGCCAGCCTGGTGCTCAGCTTCCTGGCGCTGTTCGCGGTGGGCTTCATGTTGCCTTTCTACTTTCAGCAGTTGCGCGGATTCGACACCGAGAAGTCCGGCCTGTTGCTGACCCCGCTGCCGTTAATGATCGCCGTCTTCGCCCCGGTGAGCGGCGCCCTGGCGGATCGCTTAGGTACGCGTTGGCTGGCCTCGGCTGGGATGGCGATCATGTGCTCAGGCCTGGTCTTGCTCAGCCAGATCGATGCTCGCAGCTCGGAGCTGGACATCGTCTGGCGATTGCTGGTGATCGGCTTTGGGGTAGCGCTCTTCCAATCCCCGAACAACAGCGCCCTGCTCGGCAGCGCCCCGCCGGACCGCCGCGGGATTGCCTCGGGCGTGCTTGCGACGTGTCGAGTGGTTGGGCAGAGCCTCAGCATCGCGCTCGCGGGCGCGGTATTCGCCGGGGCGGGAGGGTCACAGGCCGGCCGAGCACTTCTCCATGCCGATCCGGATCAAACCGCGCAGCTGCGGGCTCAGCTCACCTCGGCGTTTCGCACGACCTTCCTCACTTGCGCGGCGGTTGCGGCGATCGGTGTGGTGACGTCTCTGATTCGCGGGCGAGAAGACAGGCCGGGCCGGAACCCAAGCGCGAAACTTCGGTCGCGAGCGGGGGCCGAAGTGGCGTAGGATCGAGCGGCGACGCGGCGAGCGAGATTCGCCGAATGTCAACGACCCCGATGCTCGACAAGGACGGCACGTGGCGAGTCTCTGGCGATACCAAGGTATTCATGCGAGCGCAGGTCGATGCGCCTGCTTCAGCGTCGGCACGGCCGGTGACAGGGAAGGGCTGGTCCCTGGAATTGAAGGAAGGTTGGTCTGTCGTCGCCGGTGAGCGTCCGGGCGACTTCCGGGTGAGTAAGGAATCCGCCGCGAATTAATAGCCGCTGAGTGACCGCACCCCCTCCATCTGGCTCTTTCAACCACTGACCGAAATTCGATATCTCAAGACTTGTTCGCTTGGCCGCACCCGAGCGCAAGCGCGAGAATCCCGCCTCTCAACGAGAGGAGGGACGTCCATGTCGACGAAGACGATGAGTGGCATTGCTTCCGCGGTTGTGATTCTGGGGCTGTTTTTGCCAACCCCGGCCAGAGCAGACGATTGCGATCGAATCGCCAGGCTTCTGGATGCGAAGGATGTCTATGGTTACGTGATCACCCCCATCACCGATGAGTACGTCACCCGCACCTTCCCTGGCCGCATCTTCTGCGCGGTGATTTTCCGGCAGTGGCCGGTGGCTTTTGAACCTCCCGGGGACCTCTCCTACTCGAACGTTGGGGTAATCGCCCGCGACCATATAAGTTTCATTACCAGCACCGAAGATCTGCGGAGCTTCTTTGCTCAGCTCGGACCGGTGACCGACCCCGATGCCGCCCAGGACGCGGGGCGCACCTGGCTTCGCTTATCGGAGGAGCTCGAGCAAGACCTGTTCTTCACTTTTTCCGAGCCCGCGGTGAAGTACTCGTCGACACAGGATGGCGCCCTCGTCACCGGCCAGGTCCTCGTCTTGAATGGCGGCACGGGCGAGATCGACCTGTCCATGCCGTTCGACCGGGATGGCAATCTCGGCGATGTGCAGGAGACCAACACGGTGCGCGCCGGAATCCGGCCGATCTGTCAGGCGACCAAGCTCCTCGACAGAGACCGCCTCGTGCGCAGGATGGCAGAGCAGGACATCCTGGTCATGGGGCGCTCGGCGAAAACCTACCTCGACGAGCAGCGAGCAAAGGCCGGTCCGAAGCTCAAGAAGGCGATCGACCGGATCTGGCAACGAATCGTTGACGAAGGCCGGTAGGTACGTTCGCTCCGGGGACCGGTCTAAATCATCTCCAGGGGAACCGGTCTATCCGGCGGTGGAAATGCTCGGTCCAGCTCGGCGAGATCCTCTCGAGCGAGACGGAGGTCGAGTGCCCCTCGATTCTCCTCCACGTGGGCAGGTGTCGCCGCCTTCGGAATGGCGATGACCTTCTCCTGCCGCAGCACCCAGGCAAGCGCGACCTGGGCCGGGGTCTCGCCGTGGCGTTCGGCAACGTTTCGCAACGCGGGCTCCTCGAGCAGCCGGCCCTGCTCGATCGGCGAGTAGGCCATGATTGGAATCCCGCGCTTAGTGCACCAGGGCAAGAGGTTGTACTCGATGCCTCGGCGCGTCAGGTTGTAGAGCACCTGGTTGGTGGCAACCGAGGATCCGCCGGGGAGGGAAACGAGCTCCTCCATGTCCGAAAGATCGAAGTTGCTGACGCCCCAGTAACGAATCTTTCCCGCGCGAACGAGTACCGAGAAGGCAGCGAGTGTTTCCTCGAGGGGTGCTTCGCCACGCCAGTGCAGAAGGTAGAGGTCGAGCCGATCCGTTCTCAGCCGCCGCAGGCTTCCTTCGCAGGCGGCGATCGTCCCCAACCGCCTCGCGTGCGAGGGCAAGACTTTGCTGACGAGGAAGAGCTTATCCCGTCGTCCTGCGATCACTTCTCCGACGAGTTGCTCGGCGGCCCCGTCGCCGTACATCTCGGCGGTGTCGATGAGCGTCATGCCCAGATCCAGCCCGAGGCGCAAAGCCGCGACTTCCTCCTTTCGCGGGCGGAGCTCCTCGGCGAGGCGCCAGGTCCCCAGACCCAGCACGGGAACGGCTTCGCCGGACGGAAGCTCGGTAGTGCGAACGCGCACCGACTTGACGCGCAGTGCGCCTCGATCCTTCGATCTCGACTTGGCCTCAACGGAATCCGGTCGACGGCGCTGCATGAAGATCCTCTCCGCTCAATGCTTCGGCTTCCGCGGCGACTCTGATCGTGACTGCGCCGGAGGAGGCGAATCATTCCACGATGTGAACCAGCTTCCTGGCGCCTCTACACGAGATGATCGTGAATTCAAAGGTGCATCGAGCCTCGCATCGGAAGATCGACATTTGCCTTGGTCGCTGGACATAAGGGAAGGCCCTGGCGCGGTGCGGTCGGCGGCCAATGCGCCTTCGAGCGTCCGACTTTCGTGCCGGTCGGCCTCGCTCTTGCCCCGGTTGCTCAAAGCGGCGCATCATCCGTCCAGATCGCCATCGCCCGCGGGCCCATGGGTTCGAAATGTTCGAACACTATCTCGCACAAGAGCAGCAGGTCCGCCGGACGCGCGTGACGCCCCTCACGCTTTCCCTCGCGGCCCACGCGGCATTCCTCGGAGGCGTCGCGGTCTATTCCGGGGTATTCCGCGTGACTGAGATTGAGCCACCGCCGTTGACGGTGACGCTCGTATCCCCACTTAGCGCGATCTCCGCTCCACCGGCGGCGGGTGCGATTATCCAGGGTCGGGCAGTTGCTCCTCGGCCGCCCCAGGCTTCTTCAAAGCAGAAGAGAATTCCGGAACCGGTGATGATGAAGCTCGCGTCAGCCCCGGTCTTCGCGAACGTCGAGGCGTCCCAACCTGAACCTGACGAAAAGCAGACCGGGGCGCCGCACGACCAGGGCGGCGATACGTTGATCGATGTTCCATCGGGTTCTCAACGCGGCGCCGGAGGAAACATCGACGGCATGGGTCTCGATTCCGAACGCCTGCTCTACCCGGATCCCCACCTGCCGGAGGAATTCGTCAGCAACCATCCGCGGCAGACGTTCGTCGCCGTGTACCGGCTCTGCGTCCAGAAGAACGGGTCAATCTCGAGAGTGACGCCGATTGAGGGCATCGCGGACATCGACGATGCGGTGGTCCGCCAGCTCAAGGCTTCCTGGCTCTATCGGCCTCGCGCGTTCCCGATCTGCTTTGCCAGGCGTTTCGTCTTCATGATCGATTAGGGGTAGGCCAGCGCGGTGCACGCTTTGCGCACGCCCCCTTCACACGAGGTCTTGAGCAATGCCTCCGCACGCGACTTGTCCTTCGGAAGCCCAGCTCCTTCCCAATACATCCAACCCAACGTGTAACAGGCCTGGTAGAGCCGCTGATCGCAGGCTCGTTGGTAGAGCTCCGAGGCCTGGCCAATGTTCTTCGCAACGCCCGAGCCATGCGCGTACACCCAGCCCAGCCGATAGCAGGCGCCGGCGATCCCCCCGTCGCAAGCCTTGCGGTGAAGCTGGGCCGCTCTTTCCAGGCTCTTCCCGTTCCTGCGTTCGTCCCTTTCGTAGAGCGCGGCCAGATTGTGACAACCCGCCGCATCACCAGCGTCACAGCTTCGCTCATACAGGTCCGCCGCGCGCTTTGGGTCGCGCGCCGTCCCAAGCCCTTGCTCATGGAGCACGCCGAGATTCGTGCAGCCGGAAGCCATCCCCAGGTCACACGCCTTGCCAAAGGCGAGGACGGCGTCGCTCTCATTCTTTGGAATCACCCGGCCGCCAAGGAACAGCCTCCCCAGATATGCGCAGACGAGAGCCGATCCTTTGTCGCATGCGGTTTTGATCAGATCGAAAGCCTCCCCGTCGTCGGCCTTCGCGGAGTCCGAAGATAAGACGCGGCCCAGATTGACGCAGGCCTGTTCCGCTCCATTCCGACAGGTCTGTTTGTACAAGCTCACCGCCATGGCGCGGTCTTTCTGCGTACCGAAACCTCTCTCATAAGCCCCGGCCAATTGTAGGCATCCGGAGGAATCGCCGTGATCGCAGGCGAGGCCGAAGAGGGTTGCTGCCGCCGATACATCTTTCGACACACCCGATCCCGATTGATAGAGCCAACCCAGTTGGGTGCAGGCCTCATAGATTTTTTTCTCGCAGGCAACCTGGTAGAGGCGGGCCGCTTCGGCTGAGTCCTTCGCCACCCCGGCGCCGTGCTCGATCTGTAGCGCGAGGTTGTAACAACTCTCGCCGATTCCCTGATCGCACGCTCTGCGAAATGCCTCAGCCGACCGGGCTTCATCGCGCGCGGGAGGTGACCGAAGCACGATTCCCAGCTGATTGCAGCCCGCGGGCTCATTGCCTTCGCAGGCCTTGGTCAGGTACTTCACTCCGTCGTCTGTTTTGCCGAGTCTGACGTAAAGATTGCCCAGAGCGGTGGTTGCTTCGAGCAGGCCCGCATCCGAGGCGCGAAGGTACAGCCGAGCGGCGATTTCCAGATCCTGGGGGACGCCCCGTCCACCCTCGTGGGCCGAGCCCAACCAATAGCATCCGGGCATCTCGGCTCCGTCGCACGCCTTCTTGAAGAGTCCCGCCGCAATTGTTTCATCCTTTTCGACGACCTTGCCTTCCTGGCGCAGCAGTCCAAGGTTCCAACAACCGGTGAGGTCTCCCCCGTCGCAGGCCTGGGTGAGCAGCTTCACGCCGAGCGCCGGATCGGCCGGCACGCCGCGGCCCTGAAGATAGGATTGAGCCAAATTGACGCATCCCCTCAATTCCTGTGCCTGGCAGGCATCCCGGAAGAGCGCGGTGGCAAGCTTTTCATTCCGGGGAGCTCCCTTTTCGGTCAGATGGAGCACTCCGAGATTCGTGCAGGCGACCGCCTGTCCGCCATCGCATGCCTTTCGCAAGAGATCTGCCGCCCGCTTTTCGTCGACCCTCAATCCGCGTCCAAAGAGGTAGGAGAGGGCCAGGTGGAAGCAGGACAAAGGATCCTCGCGCTCGCAGCCCTTTCGAAAGAGGTCAGCCCCGAAAGCCGGGTCCGCGACGCCGCCCTGACCCTTTTGATACATCATCCCAAGCTCGCAGCAGCCATCCCAACTGCCCCGACTGCAAGCATTGCGAAACAGCGCCAAGGCCTCGCTCTCGTTTTTTGGAATCTCGCGTCCCTCGAGGCGCAGGACGCCGAGAGCAACGCAGCTGTCGGGATCGTTGAAACAGCCTCGCGTGTAATAGGTGACCGCGCCGGTTACATCTTTCGGGACGCCTGAGCCTTTGAGGTATTTGTCGCCCAGGGTTCTACAGGATCTCCCAGATCCATGGACGCACGCATCGGTGAGTTGCGGCACTCCCAGTTGTCGTATTTTCCCAGTGAGAAGGTCCACGCGCGGGTCCGCCGCACGGGTGCAGCTACCCGCGGCGAGCAAGAGCATCACCGCACCAAACTGTGCCGGACGTCCTGCCATGACCCTCCCGGTGAAACTATACGCGACCGCATCACCGCTTTTCAGCACTTGAGCACCCCGCGAGGCCGAATGCGCGCGACGCGCCGGGCCACGCCCGCGCGCTCCAGGATGGCAAGGACCGTTTCCACGTCCCGGTACGCTTCGGGAATCTGATGCCGGAGATCGGCTGGCTCGGGAGAGCGCGCCAGGACGTCCCGCTGGGCGAGCTCCTCTTTGAGCTCGTGTGGAGTAAGCGCCTTCCTCGCCTCCTTGCGGCTCATCACCCGGCCCGCGCCGTGGCACGCGCTGGCCAGCGAGAGAGCTTCGGCAGCTTCGGTCGCGATCAGGACATAGGAGCTGCTGCCCATGCTTCCGGGCAGCACCATCGGCGTGCCGAGCGTGCGGTAAGCCGGCGGAACCTGATCGCTGATCCCAGGCCCGTGAGCGCTGGTCGCGGCGTGGCGATGAAGGCAGAGGAGGCGGCCGTCGATCCGCTGGAGATCCACCGTATTGCTGGGTGAATCGCACGCGACCCGCAGCTGCGCGCTGCCATCGCTGAATACCCGCTGAAAGGCAAGCCGGGCCTGGTGGGTGAGCACGTGGCGGTTCGCCCAGCCGTAGTTGGCCGCCGCCCGGAGCGCGTGATAGCACCACAGCCCTTCTTCCGAATCGAGCGGGGCATAAGCCAGGCCGCGAGGCGAAGGCGCAAGCCGAAGCCGCTTCATCGCCGCCGTGGCCAGACCCACCGCCTCCACGTAGGTGCGCTCACCCAGCGCTCGTGCGCCGGAGTGAATCAGAACGGCAACGCTCCCCTCGGTAAGCGTGAGCTGATCCGCGGCGGCGCGGTCATTGACCTCCTCGATCACCCCTACCTCCACGAAGTGGCTGCGCCCTCTGCCCAAGGTGCCCAGCTGGCTAAGACCGAGGGCTTTTGCGGTAGCGGACAGGTGCTCGCCGTGCGCATCGTGGAAGTGGCCGGCCGATGGAATCGCGTCGAGATCCGCGTCCGTCCCGATGCCTTTTTCGCGCACCAGGAAGCGACAGCCTTCCTTGAGCAGCTCGTCCATCTCTCGCGGGGAGAGCGCCAGTCGCTTCCCCCGGTCGCTGCCCACCGGGGTGGCGCGCTCGAGCTCTTCGAGGATCGCCGGCAGCCGCGGGGTGAGCTCGCGCCCCGGCACCGCCGAGGTGAGCAGGCGCAGGCCGCAATTGATGTCAGAACCCACCGCCCACGGAACCACGAAGCCCTCGGGGTAGCTCATCGCCGCCACGACTCCGGAGGGGGTGTCATCCCCCTCGTTGAGGTTGGGCAGACCGACCACGTGCTCGGTGCTCCCCCGGAGCGAAGCGAGCTCGATCAACTGGTCGAGCTGCTTGCTGACCATCCACCGCTCGAGGAGCTCTTCGTCGGCAATGAGCCGCACCGGGACCTGCATTCCGGCGCGAAATTCGGGAGTCAAATCGTAGATGCAATCCGCAACCTGACGGCAGTAGGGCGGCAACAGACCTTTGTTCTTCATTCCTGCAAAGTGGAACGTTGGTTGCCGATTGTCATCCGCTTTTTGGCTATCAGGTTGTCAGTTCATCATTTGCGGAGGAGGTTTCTGCTCCATCCACTGCAGGCCCTCGCGGGTGATGAGGAATCGCACCACGCCTGGTCCGCGCTCGGTGTCGAGCTGCGCTTCGAACGCAGGTCCGCAAAATGTGCCGAGCGCCACATATTTTTGAAGACTCCGAACCTTGTCACGAGCGAAATCCCCGATGATCTCTCCTGCTTCCGGGTTGCCCCGATGGAGCTCGCACCCGGCATGGTAGAGCGCCATGGCGAGAGAATCGTTCAAGGGAATGGAGCTGAACAGCGCAGCGATCAAGGCCCAGTACGGAGGACTGTCGTTCGGCATCGCTCCCCGGTATACCCGATCTCGAGCGAACCGCGCTCTTCCAACGCCCCGCCGATCCTCGGAAAGTTAGAAAGATGAGAGGGCGTGCCGGGTTTTCCGCGCCGCTTCCGTTTGGCTGGGTGGGAGCAGCCGAATGGGTTGCTCCCCCTGAGAGAAGCCTTGGGTTTGATCATCTCGGCGGTGGACTCGCTTCAACCGCTCTTGCCAAGAAGGAAACCTCATGATCTCAAGACTGCGGAAGCGTATACCCATCCTGGCCGTCGTAGCCCTTGGAAGTGGACTGATTCTTGCCGGAGCGCGAGGCGGTGGCGTGCAGCGCCAAGAACAAGCAGCGGAAGCCCAGACGAGAGCAGCACCTGCATCGTGGGCGGACTCTGACCGACAGGGCCGAAACGCAGACAATCGCGCAAAACATTTCAAACGGGAGACAATCCAGACAAGTCTGTCAGCCTCTTTTCCTCACGGTAGCGAAACAACTCCTGGTAACCCGCCCGGAAGCGGAGCGTAGCTCCCGCCGGAAGCGGTATGGTACACCACCGGTCGAGTCGATTCGCGCCGTGAGGAAGCATGGTGCAGCCGCCAGGTGAGGTGAGTCAGCTGCTTGTCGCTTGGAACAACGGCGACCGGGCGGCGCTGGACCGGCTGATGCCTCTGGTCTACCAAGAGCTGCGGCGCATGGCCCGGCGCCACATCGGCCGCCAGCAGCCTGGCCAAACTC
>Ga0137388_10001445_pt1 | contig 14399 bp, 11 predicted proteins | sample 15con2h14AmetaG_FD_104644 | JGI IMG/M metagenome (GOLD analysis project Ga0137388, IMG submission 104644) | Vadose zone soil microbial communities from Angelo Coast Range Reserve, California, USA - 15con2h1.4A metaG | ecosystem: Environmental > Terrestrial > Soil > Vadose zone > Saprolite...
GCCGCTGTAACCCCTCTGTTCACATGCTTCGGCTCGGCCAATGAGGGTCTCCCTCTCAATCCCAGGGATGCGATCTATTATCAGACCACGCCGGATTCCTTCGGGTTCACTGGAAACCCTTTGGGTTTCGGCTACAGAGATTTGGGATTAGGAACTTTCCTCAGAAGCGGTCCCGGTGCCGCCCCCAACCCGAACTCGACCTGGCCACAATTTGCCCCAACTACCGACGGCCAAATGCAGGTGTCGTCGGCGCGCAATGTGGCTATGACACCACCGCAGTGCCCCACTACCGAAGCACCCGGGCCTTACTTCCAGAAGGAGTTCTTTCACAACGGTTACATCAAGAGCCTGAAGCAACTCGTCCACTTCTACAACACGCGCGACAAGTTTAAGTTCAATGTCACCTCCGGGCACTGCCCGGCAGGAACAACAGAAAAAGTGAACTGCTGGCCTATGCCGGAGGTCCCGAACAACATCGACATGACAAGCGGTAATCTCGGCTTAACGGACAAGGAAGAGGACCAGATCGTTGCCTTCCTGCAAACACTCACGGATGGTTACACGAGACCTTACCCAAACCGGGATACCTTTACGGGTACTTGCATGACCGGTGGATCGGCTAAGACCCAAGCTAACGAGTTCCTTATCCCGACTCCGAAACTTCCGCCTTGCGCATCGACTGTCTGCGGTGTCCAGCCTGTCCCCGAACCGGCTATACCGTAGGTGAACTGAGTGATTCGCTGGAGGTCCCATCCATGAATAAACTACTTCTGAAAGTAGTGATGGTAGTTACAGTCGGTAGCCTACTCTACTCAACCCCAGCGCGCACGCAGGTGAGTCCTACGACAAATAAAGTCGCGCGCGTCCGGATCACGCAAGGGCCAGAGATCGAACGGGCTGATCCCGATTTTGCGATTATCAGGTGGACCAGCAACAACCCTGGCGGCTCTCCCGAGCATTACGGCATTGTGCGCTACGGTACGAATCCCACGAAACTGAACCAGACGGCGAAATCGCCAATCAGGCTGAACCCGGGCCTTTCCTATACCGTTTTCCGCGTGCGCATGGACGGGCTCAAGCCGCGGACAACCTACTACTACACGGTTGACTCGACGGAAGCCAATGGCAAGGGCGACGAAGTGAAGGGCGCTGTCAAGCATTTCACTACACCCGGATGACGCGAAAATTAAAGGGCGCGTTTAGAGGACGTCTGAGGCGTCCAATCTGGGTCTCGTTGGAATTCGAAGTTATCTCGATGCGGAAAGTTAAGTGAGCGTATGACGAAAGAACAGTCGAACGGCGTGGCGGAAAACCTGGGACGCGAAACGGTTCACCACATAACCGAGCGATTTATCAGGACCAGCAGGCGCGGCTCATCATTGTGAGCCCGGAGAACAAATCTCCACTACCCGCACCTATCCCATTCCGGGAATTTTCGCCCTGCTCGACTCAATTCGGCAAGAAGAAACAGCCCGGCGTTCTTCAGTGTCGCCATGCCCGATCTTGAGTGCAAGGCTGAGGAGAGGAAGCGTTTGGCGAAACGGCGAGATTTGTACCGAAAAGTCCGCATCTCTTCAGGAAATCAAGCACTGACGAGATGCGTTTCTCGGTACTAATCCGACGGACGATAACTGTCGCGCGGCCGCTGGTTCATTTCGTAATTATGTTGAACCGTCATCCAAGAGCAGGCGGGTTCGGGCGCCCAGGAAAATTGCGCCGGGCGAACGGGTCGAAGCTACGATTCTTGATTCGTTCCTCCGCAGCAATCAGAAAGCACGGGAGCTGGCCTGCAGAGCAAGTAACTACGATGTAAACGGCATTCGATTCAACAACCCGTTCATTCCTCTGCTTCGTTTCACAGTAGGAACATGATTAGAAATCGTGTGGAAACACCAGTCCCGCCATCTGTTCCAAGCTGAACGAGTGAAGCAATCTGCGGACTTTCCAAAGCAATCAGTCGCCAGATCGGACGGTTCCCAGGATAGGCCTCTGGCCGATTCGTCCGATGACTCCCTGCAAGACAGGCGAACGGATTAGGAAATAGTACCCTTATTGTCGGCCAACCTTCCCCTACCTGATTACGGAAGGTTTGCCCGTCAACGGACACGAGGGGAGATCGCTACTGAGCCGCCTCGCCGATCTCTGTGAAAATCTGTTCCAGGAGACCACCATGAACAGGCTTCCAATCTGCAGGATCGAGATCAAAATGAGCTCGTCCTTCCAGGTAGCGGAAGTTGCTGCGTATGCCAGCTCCGTTCAGCCTGTTCTCAAAGAGGCGATCATCTGCAGGACCAAACGCCTCATTAGTGCTCACCGTCAGATGGACTTTCTCATCGAGAAGAGGACGGAGACGATCAGCATTCTTGCGAATTATTTCCGCGCGCGATTCGTACGAGCAGCGTGCGCCCAACCGCACCGCCGTTTTCAGCCTTCGCGCCTCCTGCTTTTTAGTAGGCCGCTGCTTGTGCCGCCGGTGGTACTTCGCCAGCGTTTCGCGCGGCAGCGTGAAATCGTACGGGTTCACCACCGGCGACCCCGGCCGCAACGACGGGTCGAGTGACTTGCACGTGATCACTAGCGCTCGCCCGCCGTGGTCGGGCCGCTCGGCATAATTGGGTCGCGTCGGGTAGTCTGCGCTCAGCGTCATCACGAGGTAGTCCTTCACCGTGTACGTCGCCGAGCGTACGATTCCGCTCTGGTACCAGTCGCCAATCACGAACGGGCCGACTTGCCCAATGTCGAAAAACCCGAACGGGCTGAACTCGAACGTGATGTTCCACGACGCCCCCGAAACCATTCCCGGCGCAGTGCCGATCCCGACGCTCAAGGGCCGCTTGTCATACACGCCATCGGCCGAGTCCGAACCGGTGATCGTGAAGCGTTCGTCTGACTGCGTCTCGCCGAAAACTGCCTCCAGCCACCAGGGCCCGTATAGCGTTACTGCCACTGTTCCACCTCCAAAGTCTGGCGCTCGCGCCCGCCCTCATGAAACCGCCACGCTGAGCAACTTCTTCACTTCGCGGTGCAGCCCTGCAAGGTCGAGCCCGGCGGTCAGCGTTACCGCGTAGGACCCCGCGGCCGGCGTTGCCACCGCCTGCTGACCGCTGAGCGCCAACCCCGCGAAAGACTGCGGTCCGCCCGGCCCCGCCACCTGGAGTTGGAGGCCCGTGCCCGGCGGGTTGTCGCTGCAGTCCCACCCGATCATCAGCGGATGCCCAACCTTTGGCACCGCCCCCACTACTTCCAGCGTCGCGATCTGCGGCTCGACCACCTCCAGGCCCGTGGCCCGCGTGAAGCCGTTGCTGAACCCGTTCAGCTTGCCGTGCTGTGTCAACCGGCCCACCGCCGAGCGCCATGTGTGCAGCACTCCCGCCGGGTTCGCCGCCGTGTCGCCGAACCGAGCCTCCACCTGCGCGCGATTCGATGGGTTCCGTTGACCCCAATGCAGAATCCCGTTGAAGTTGGGGTTCAGCGCCAGCGTTATGGCGAAATCGATGAGCTCCGTCACGCCCGTCACGTCCTTCAGCCCGGCGACTTCGATCACGCAGTTGGACGGATGCAACTCCTCCCCGATCAGTGCCCGTGTCTTCCCTGCGAAGCGCAGCGAGATGTAGCCGACGAACGCCCTGCCCAGGTTTTCTTGCATGCTCTCGAACGCCAGCAGCGCGTCCACGAACGCGATCGCCATGGGGTCCGTCGCCGCGAAGAAGACCTCGATCGAATCCACGTTCACGGCACAGCTCAAGTCCAGGTAGTCGTGGCCGTCCATCACCGCGTAGCTGAGGGCTTCGTAGTCCCGGTCCGCCTGCTGCTGCGAGAACGCCTGGCTCGCGATCATCTGCCAGACGAGAATTCCCGCCGCCCGGTTCCCCGGGTCGGACAGCAGCTGGTCGCGCAGACGTTCCATGCTCTGTCCGAACCGCGGGTCGCTCTCGCTCGCCAGCCAGTCGAGGAACGCCGCGAGAATCGCCAATATCGCCGCCAGCGCCCCAAGCAGCGGCAGCAGTCCGCCTCCGCCCGCCGCCGCCACGCTCGCGAGTCCCAGCCCGATTTCCGTGCCGTTGCTCGCGATGAAGTTTTCGATCTCGTGGATCGCCTCTTCCACGACACCCTGCAGAAAATTGGCGTTTGTGCACGCCTGCTCCAGAAAGCTCGGGTCCGCCGCCGTGCCTGGTTGGTCGCCTGGCGAGTACGGATGGCTGTTGCCGGCAAACTCGAACCGTGGCCCCTGGATCTGCCCGTCGAACGGATTGAGCAGCGACCCTACCCGCTCCGCCCGCCCCGCCGGTTGCCCGGTATTGGGATTCATCGCGATCGGCACGTTCCACTTCCGCGTCACTCCCGCCAGGTTTTTCGTGAAGTTCGCGTGCGGCGTCACCGACACCGCGATCTGAAGAAACCGGTTCCGCAGCGGCGCCGCCGGCGTCGAGCCCAGGAAGAGACTGCTCGTCGGATTAGTCACCTGCGACTTGATCGCCTGCCACTCCGTAAGTCGCCGCTCCTCGTGCAGCGAGTACTGCCTCCGTGCCCGCATCACCACCGAGTACACGATCCCGAACCGCCACGCCCCGATCAGCACTGCGTTGAAGACGCTCTCGTCGCGGATGATCTCGAAATTCTTGCCCGTCCCCGGCAGTTCGTTGCCGCGGTATTTGTCCTGGCCGTAAAGCTGCCGCAGCTTGGCGTCGTCCGTGATCACCCCCAAGCTCCGATCCATGGGTTCGATCCAGTAATGCTTGCCACCCTCGGTCACCAGGTGTAACGCCACGATCGAATCGGCGAGCGGCGGGAACCGAAAATCGCCGCCGTGCGTCCCCGTCGTCGCCGCGCCGAACACCGTCTGCCCGCCCGCGCCCCCCAACGTCTCGATCGCCCACGGCCCCAGGTAGCTGGGGTTCTGGTGTTTGTCGCGGAGCAGCACCGACAGGCTACCCGGGTTGTTGTCGTCGCCCGCGTCGAGCTCCGCATACAACTGGTAAATCCGCTTGCCCGTCTCGAAAGCCACCAGGTACTCGCCGAAGTTCTCCGTGGCGCTGGTCGGGTCGAACTTGACAGGCCGCTTCGCCAGCGCGTCTACACAGTTTCCGCTCAGGCAGCCCGGCACGACTTCGAACAGCGTCCTTGCCATCGCCTGGTGGCTCTCATTAGGGACATGCGTTTCGATGAAGGCGCTGTCGGCGATAGCGGCTGTCGATAACGACCAGTGACTGCCCGCCGCAGTTGCCCGCCGCTTGAAATTGTGTGTCGCGCAGAAGCCGATCAGGTCTTCAAGCGACTTGGGAAACAACGTGCTTGGCGCCGATGGAACGGTCGGAACCTCGGGGTTGTCGTGTTTGCGCGTCCAAGCTTGGCCAATGACTTGGTCCATAACTCACTTTTCCCTAAGTTACTCTCCGTGAGACCATGTGCCTGGGCCCGAACCCGGAAATGTGTTAATCGCCATCTAATTCGTCCGCTAGCCCCGACATAGGGGAGGGGGTGGTCTCTCCGGGACGCGGGGTGTTTACCATACTCGGGCATCTTTCTGTTATGGATGCTAGTGGGAAATTCCCGGAAATTGTAATATCCATTTGCAATCTTACTTCGCGGGCTGCGACGGCGCAACAAACGACTGCACCCTACATCTGCTCTGGCCGCGACGTGCTAGACAGGTGATTTTGAATGCCAAGCAGGTTCTCTGGACAATGCTATGATAGCCACCGTTCGTGACGGTGCGTGAGGTTTGTTAATGCCCTCCCGAATGCTTCAGTTGCTTTCTACCACGGTGATCTTTGTCCTCCCTCTGTCAGCTGCGGCTCAAGCACCCCAAACGTTAGATTTTAAGAGTAGCGGGAAAGCTGCGGGTAGGTTGCATTTCACACCGGCGGTCCTCAGCAAATACTCACTGGACGGCCAAGATATTGCAAAATCAGCCGCTTCAATTCTCGACTTCCATTCTGCTGCTTGGGGATTTAACGGTGAGGTGTTCTGGGATATTCACATCTACGATACGCAACCCCACTTCGATAAGCTGGGCGAGACCGAGCGCTCTCTAACAAGGAAGGTAGCAGGAGGGACAAAACCTGGAGCATGCGTCTCACGGATGTCCCTCCAGGAAATTGCCAACGCCATCTCCGGCGTCAACCTCATGAACGGCACACCCCTATCAGACCCGATGAGTTGGCGCTTCGAGTTTGCTTTGGCGCACGAGGCAGCGCATTGTTACCAGTTCGTCACCTCGAAGTTGCACAACGAAAGCGCTTCACTGCCGCCCACGCTTTGGTTTCTAGAGGGTTCGGCCAATTGGCTGGCTGGGGATTATCTCGAAAGCACAGGACGCGAATACCCGAGTTATTTCGAAAAAGGTTTTCGAGAAAGTCATCAAGAAAGCTTGCTAGAGCGTGCAAACAGCAATCATTTTTTCTTCAAGTGGCTGGAAGGCAACCAAGGGCTAAAGAACCGGGCGGCGGTAATCGCTTTCGTGGAAGATATGCTGGATGTGCCCTGGCCTCAAGGGCGCTGGCCCGGTTGCGTCGTACATCCACCACATGCTGCCTGCTCGACGCCACTATATGAAGATCTGGTCAAACGGTGGTTCGCGAAGCACAACACTACCATTGCTAGTGTGCTTTCGCTCTTTGGGTCTGCGATTGTACGCGGGACCGTACCGGGTATTCGTGCGCCCAAGCTGTTTCTGGAGGAGAGAAGGACGCTTTACATTCAGCCTGGGTTCAACACAGCTCGCATGTCTATCTTGGCAACGGGCGTGCCAGCGGCGGTGCCGCTTGGCAAGCTCACAGCGCTTTATAAACCTGACGACAAGAAGGGGATCATACCGAAAGAGTTCGGATTTTACGTAGTCGAGGTACGACTTTCCGAGCCCCTGTTGCCCACGCCAAACGGCTACCTGTTTGCGATGGAGGGAGTGGACGATAATATTTCTGGGCGGCTGTCCTCCGAGAAATCGGATGATGTTATCGACCAGAGCGGGTGGATCAGGACTAAGTTCCTTGAAGGAAATTGGCTGTCGGTGGCGAGATCTAGCATCAAAACAGGGCAAGATACCCGAATACTGCTGAAAGCCTTGCCTTGATTGGACACAAGCGTTTGTTCACGGCATCGTCGCGCACTTCAATTTCCAAAATTCGCTTCTGCGACTTCCGTTATGTGATCGCGAATAGCGTTCTTGCGCTTGGCGGATTTCACGCCTGGTGGAAATCAAGACAAAGTACAACCCGACGAATGTGCTGCGCCTCGGACACCTTGGCGAAGGACTGCCTTTCCAAATTTGACGTGTCGATCATCGCATATCCAAGAACGGGTTTCGCACGAAAGCGAATCTGTCCATGAGCCAGTACCTCCAGGAGAACTTCTACTTCACTATTAGCGGCACCTTTCGCACACAGGCGCTGACCGACGTGATCCTTGAGGCAGGCGCCGACCACGTTCTGTACTCGGTGGATTACCCCTACGAGGACATGGCCGAGGCGACCAATTGGTTTGACAACGCTTCCATCAGTGAACCTGACCGCCGTAAAATCGCCCACACGCGACTGCAAACGGGAAGATTGACAGCTTCAGTGACCTGCGCGTGATCTTCGATCCTTACCGCAAGCGATTTTGGGCAATCGCCACAGGGGCATGTCGCAGCCCAGCGACAGATCCCAGCAGTGGAAAGACCGTCAAATGCGCCTTCACGCTGCCTCTAACACAGAGACGATCAGTGATCGGGTTAGCCGTTTCGGTCAGTGAAGATCCAGCGGCGGGTTGGTATTTCTATTGGTGGGACGCGGCCGTGGGGTGGGGCACAAATAATCCTACACAACCGTATGTGACACGCCGCAAGTACCTCTTTGGGCAGATCTATCGGTACCTCAGCACGCGCTCAAAACTGAAGTTATCTTTTGCGTCCGAGGAGTAGTATCACCGCTGCTCGCGAATGTGTACGTGCATTACGCTTTCGACCTTTGGGCACAGCACTGGCGAGAGCACCGCGCTACTGGCGAGGTCATAATCGTGCGCTACGCGGATGATATCGTCATGGGGTTCGAGCAACGAGCCGATGCCGAGCGCTTCCTTCAGGAATGGAAGGAACGCCTGCGAAAGTTCGGGTTGGAACTACATCCGGACAAAACACGCCTGATTGAGTTCGGGCGCTTCGCAGCCGAAGACCGAAAGCGGCGAGGCCAGGGCAAACCGGAGACGTTTAATTTTCTGGGGTTCACGCACATCTGTGCGAAAAACCGGAAAACCGGTGGCTTCTCGGTTGATCGCAAGACTATCCGTAAGCGACTCTCCGCAAAACTCAAAGCCGTACGAGAGGAGCTTCGGCGGCGCTGGCACGAGCCAGTGGCCGAAGTCGGGAAGTGGTTGAGGTCCGTGGTACAAGGCTACTGCAACTACCATGCGGTGCCCGGCAACATCGATAGTCTGCAGAGCTTTCGGGCCCAAGTTGTCTGGCACTGGTCCCGCGCACTGCAACGGCGGAGCCAGAAAAGTCGGATGCCTTGGGAACGTTTCGGTCCGCTTGTCGCTCGGTGGATCCCGAGTGCTGTGATTTTGCACCCGCGTCCTGCCATGCGCTTCAACGCCAGATATCTGAGGTAAGAGCCGTATGCAGCAATCCTGCCCGTACGGATCTGTGCGGGGGGCGCGAGGTTAACTCGCGTCCCTACCGCGACTGTGGCAGGGGTGAGCAGGCGACTGCTCCCCCTATGCCGATTTTCGGCAGCGGTTGATGGGAAACTGGCCGAGGCCTGCTAAAGCAGGCGGTCTTGACGAGGCGCGTACTTTCCTTGACGATGATTGGGTCCGTGGACGATTGGGAAGACAAAGAGTATGCGGCGAACTATCTTAGGCGCGGCGATGCTGTTGGGCTTTGGCCTCAGCGTGATGGACTGTGTCGTGGCGCAGGACAAAGCTGCACAGCCAGTGCAGAGTGAAGGCGGCGCGCCTACGGCGGCAACTGTCAAGAAATTGACGATTGAAGTGAGCGGCGGAGAAAAAAACGTTGCGGTAGAGAACGCCAGCGTTTATTTGAAGTACGCGGAAGAGAGAAAACTTCGCAAGGATAAAAAGTATGCGCTGAACGTGAAGACTAACCGGGATGGAACGGCGCACATTCCCGATCCGCCGCTGGGGAAAGTCTTGATCCAGGTGGTGGCCGAGGGTTGGAAAACGTTCGGAGAATATTATGATCTGGGCGACGCCGGAACGGTGATCAAAATACATCTGGACCGTCCGAGGAAATGGTACTAAGAGCTAGCGCAGGAAATAATTTTGCGGGATTGCCCTGAAACAGTGCAAACCGCATCAGCTTGTTGGAATACGGGAAGTTAGGTATAAGCGACGCAGGTTTTTGCACAGAGTTATTCACACTTCTGTTCAAAACTTTAACGGAAGAGAAATATTTTTTGCGAAGTTCGGCAACGATTGTGCTCATGGGAAGAAATTACGGCCTGCTGAAAACTCAGAACTTAGCGCGATGAGAGGTTTTACGAATGGATGAAACGTTCGAAGGACGGTTTGCGCAGGCGCAATTGCTGTGGGGAAATATTGCGGCTCGTCCGATGCGGGCTTTCTTGAACATTGTGGCAATTACCATTCAGGTTTTTCTGGTGCTGATGATTGTCGGGCTGACGACCGGGGTCGTTTCAGAATGGGGCAAGCGGGTGGAAGGGGTGGGCGCGGATATTTTAGTGCAGCCACCGAATTCGTCAATGTTTTTAGCATTTTCGCGAGCGGTGCTACCGGAGTCGCTAGCCGACAAAGTGGCGAAATTGCCGGGAGTGGATGAAGTGGCGCCGACGTTGACGTTGATGGACCAGAAAAATTTTGTGTTGGTGTACGGAATCGACTACCGAAGGTTTAACGCACTGAGCCGAGGATTCTTGTTTCGCTCCGGAAGGCCGTTCGAAGCGGCAAATGAAGCAATCGCCGACGATATCGTTGCGCAGTCGAAGCATTTGAAGGTAGGCGACACGATCACGTTGCTGAATCACGGTTTTACGATATGCGGAATCGTGGCGCACGGGAAGGGCGCACGTTATTTTATTCCGCTGAAAACTGCGCAGGATATGACTGGCGCGGACCAGCGGGTTTCGATGCTGTATGTGAGGAGCAAAGGCGACGTGGAGGCGACGCGTGAGCAGATTTTGAGTGTGGCGCCGGGCGATGGCGTGAAGTCCATGGCCGAGTATACGACGTTGATGAATTCTTCGAATTTGCCGGAATTGAAGCCATTCATTCGAACCATGGTGGGACTGGGGATGGTGATTAGCTTTCTGGTGGTGCTTTTGAACATGCACACCATGGTGCTGGAAAGAACGCGCGAGATCGGCATTTTGAAGGCGCTGGGAAGTTCGCGGCTGGACATTGTGAAATTGTTGCTTGGGGAGACGCTGGTGCTGGCGCTGCTGGGAGGAATAACCGGAATCGCGATGACCTTTCTGGTAGAAGTGATTTTGAAGGAGACCACGCCGTCGCTGCAGATTTTGCTTACACCGGGGTGGCTGGGAGCGGCGCTGTTGCTGGCGTTGGCGGGAGCTGCGGCGGGAGCGGTGTACCCGGCATTGCGAGCGGCGAGTTTCGATCCCGTGGTAGCGCTGGCGTACGAATGAATCTTGCGCCGCGAGCGTGCGAATTGCCAGATGCTTCGCGCAAAGTCTGGTATCACTAGTGAGAGGGAATGGATGAGCGAAATTCGCATGGCGCCGGTTAGCGACAAGCACTATGAGGCCACGATTTTAGAAAGGCGGGAGTTGTCGGAAGATTTGTGGCTGGTGAAAGTTGATCCGGGGGGACCATTCCAATTCAAGGCCGGACAGTACGCGACGCTGGGTTTCGATTTCGAGGGCAGACGCATTGAGCGGGCGTACTCGATCGTATCTTCGCCGTATGAAGAGGGACTGCTGGAATTTTTCTTGGAGCTGGTGCCGCAAGGCGAGCTTACTCCTCACCTGTACAAACTGTATCCAGGCGACAAGCTGTATTGCCGGAAAATTGCCAAAGGACGATTCACGCTGGATTTGAAAAGTGGGCGCACAAATCACCTGCTGCTGGCGACGGTGACGGGGCTTGCGCCGTTTGTGAGCTACGCAAGAACGTTGTATCGCGACTGGAAGTCCGGGAATTCGCCGATGCCGGGGAATCATAAGCTTTACTGTTTGCAGGGCGGAAGCCGCTCTTGGGAATTCGGGTATCGCGATGAAATGGAAAAGTATGCAGCGGAAGCTCCCTGGCTGAAGTATGTTACGACGGTGAGCCGTCCGTGGGAAGATTCGACTTGGCAAGGAGAGACCGGGCGCGTGGATGATTTGATCCGCAAATACACGGATTTGTGGGGCTTGAAGCCGGCCGACACAACGGTGTACCTGTGCGGACATCCGAGCATGGTGGAAAACGGACGCGGGATCATGCAGCGAGCCGGGTGGCAAAAAGGCTCGATGTTTGAAGAAGTTTATTTTCAGCCAGCGAAAGAAGACGAAAGGCTCACCCCAGCGCCAGCAGCACCGACTCCTCGGTAACTTACGGGCTGGTACTTCGTGCAACTGCCGGTGGGTGAACAACCAACACCATTACGACCATCAGTAGGTCCGCCGCTTACGTTCGACTGACATTCGTCTGGTCCTCAGTTAGGGTTAAGTGGGTGTGTCGCTCGAATTGGCAGACGCCTCCTGTTGACACTCGATATGTAGGTCGATATTATTCCTATAGAGCCTCGATAGGAGATACATCTTGAACTCCGAACCAACGACCCTTTTGCAAGGGACTTTGGACATGCTGATTCTGAAATCGCTTGTCGCTGGCGAGATGCACGGACTGGGAATCTCGCGGAGAATCCAGCAGATCACCGGTGGCACTTTTGCCGTTAAGCCAGGCTCGCTCTTTCCCGCTTTGCACCGAATCGAAGAAGAGGGTTGGATATCCTCTTTTTGGGGAGACTCCGAAAACAACCGCCGCGCGAAATACTACCGTTTGACCAAGCCCGGACGGAAGCAACTCGAAGTCGAAACCCAGCGATGGGGCCGCATTTCTTGGGCGATTGCTCAAGCTTTAGAAGCGCCGTAGAGGTGGTCGTTATGCCATTGTTTGTGAAGGCGCGAAGCTTTTTCCGGAATTTGTTGTTCTCGCAGCGTGTGGAGGCGGATCTCGACGCGGAAGTGCGATCGCATCTGGAGATGCTCACCGAAGAGAGTGTGCGCGCCGGGATGGCTGCGGCGGAAGCGCAGCGGGCGGCGCGAATCGAGCTTGGCGGAATTGAGCAGGTGAAGGAACAGGTGCGGTCAGAACGCATCGGCAGCTGGCTGCAATCTGTGATCGTCGATTTCCGGTTCGCGCTGCGGCAACTTCGCAAATCCCCGGGATTCACGGCGGTGACCGTCTTAACGTTGGCGCTCGGCATAGGCGCTAATACCGCCATTTTCTCTGTCGTGAATTCCGTACTTCTGCGGTCGCTCCCGTTTTCGCGTCCGTCGGAACTCCTGGACATTTCCGCGCGGAGCACGTATTTCGATTTCACTAGTCTCGGACTCTCGCTTCCGGATATTGCCGACCTGCGGAACTCCTCCAAGTTGCTCGCCGCCCTCGCGGTGTATCAGGATTCGCCGAAGGAACTCGCAGTGGACAAGCCGCAGCGCCTGGAGGCGACCGCCGTCTCTAAAGATTTTTTCGAGCTGCTCGGTTTTGGCCCGATCTATGGGCGCACATTCACGTCAGAGGACATGCGGTCCGGCAGCCGTTCGGTGATTCTCAGCTATTCCCTGTGGCGAGACACGTTCGGCGCCGATGCTGCTGTTCTCGGCAGAACCATTACGCTTGATGCCACACCGCGTACCATCATCGGGGTAATGGCGGCGGAGCCGGCCCTTGGTTTCGCGACGGATTCTAAACTTTTCACTCCGCTCATTCCGACCGAAGAACAACTTGCCGATCGCGGGAGTCACGCGTATTCGGTCATCGCTCGTCTGCGCCCACACACCACCGTCGCCCGAGTGCAATCCGAACTCGACACGATTTCCGCTCGGCTCGCTTCCGCTTACCCGGATGTCGATCATGGCTGGAGCATCCACGCCAATCCTCTTAAACAATATTTGCTCGGCGACGCGCGTACTCCACTCGCCATTCTCCTCTGCGCCGTGGGTTTCCTTCTGCTGATCGCCTGCGCTAATGTGAGTAATCTGTTCCTGGGCCGTGGGTGGGCGCGCCGGCGCGAATTCACCATTCGCGCGGCCATGGGAGCCTCGCGGTACGTTCTGATTCGCCAAGTCGCGGTAGAATCTCTCGTGGTGGCGGCCGCCGGGGGAGCGTGCGCTTTCGCGTTCGCCGTGTGGACTGTGCAAACGCTCCGCTCCATACTCCCACCGGAAATTTCGCGGCTGCAGGTGATTCGCATCGACGGTTCTGTAGCGTGGTTCACGGTTGGTACCTCGCTGCTTGCCGCTTTACTCTCCGGGCTGGCCCCCGCGTTGCTCAGCACAGGCGGTGATCTCAGCCTCGCCGTCAGAGAAACTTCCACCAGCGGACCGGGCGGAGGTTCCGGTCACAACTTCCTGCGTCAACTCCTCGTCGTAGGCGAAGTTGCGCTCGCGTGCATTCTTTTGATCGGCGCGGCGCTAGCCATTCGCAGCTTCGACCAACTTCTTCGCCTCGACCTCGGCTTTCAACCAGAGCATCTCCTGACGCTGCGCCTCGATTTTCCCAAGTTTCGCTTCGCGTCTCCTGAACCGGCCATCGTCTTTGTTCAGCAGGTTTTGGAATCCACTCGCGCCACTCCTGGCGTAACCGCTGCTTCCGCCGGACTGGTATTCCCAATGTCCGACGAAGTTGCGGAAACGACGTTCGAAAGCGAAGCGATGGCCGCTGATCCCAAGCATGCACAGCAATCTGCACTGACCAATCGCGTTGCGCCGGACTTCTTCCGCACGCTTGGCATCCCTCTTCTGGCCGGGCGCGATTTTACTGACGCCGATATAAAAGGAAACTCACCAGTTTTCGTCGTGAATGCGACTCTCGCCAAGAAATATTTCGGCAGCACGGATGCGGTTGGCAAACGATTCTCCGCCGATTTTTCTTCGAGCCATCCGGTGTGGGGACAAATCGTCGGCGTCGCTGGAAATGTTCGCGAAACGAATCATTTCGACCCTCAAGATGATTTCAAGCCCCAGATTTACGCGCCGTTTTACCAGACGCAGCGTATTTTCGGTGTCTATCTGATGGTTCGATCCGCGGCGGATCCCTCTGCGCTCGTGCCGGCACTACAGGAGCGCATCTGGTCCGTCGACAAAAACCAGCCCGTCACTGCGATTGCCACACTCGATCAGCGCATCGCGGAGGTGAATGCTTTGCCTCGCTCACAAACTCTTTTGCTCGGGATCTTCGCCGCGCTGGGCCTACTTCTCGCGCTCATCGGTGTGTACGGC